>MDTC01034934.1_pt1 | contig 80255 bp, 78 predicted proteins | sample 811181 | NCBI WGS metagenome assembly MDTC01 (sample SAMN05326644, study PRJNA326480) | marine metagenome | isolation source: seawater | place: Pacific Ocean: North | collected 2011
CATCATCCTGCGCAACAGGCGGATCATTGGGAACAACCACCTGATTAACCGTGAACGTAACCGTCCCTGTGTCCGAGTTGCCCTGACCATCTTCCAGCGTGTAATCAAACGTATCCACCCCAAAGAAGCCCGCATTCGGCGTATAGGTAAAGTCACCATTCGCCGCCAGAGTGACCGAGCCATTGGCCGTGGCATAAACACCAGCCACCACATTCAGAGGATCAAGATCAGGATCACTATCAACCCCGCTCCCGTTATCAGCCAACACATTACCCAGAATATCAATATCCTGATCTTCACTAAACGCATCATCCTGCGCAACAGGCGGCTGATTAGAACCATCTGGTATAAATACACCATTTTGATAAACACCATTACTGAAATGAATGGTTTCGATTTCAATGAGCGTATCCATGCCCTCTAAACCGACAAGATCAATGACAGTCGTCCATCCAGTTGTTCCATCGGTTATAACATTATAATCAGAGTAGTCATTGACATAGAAAACCTGATCCACACCCTCGCCACCATAGAGCGCATCATCACCCTCACCGCCAGCTAGGATGTCATTACCTTTTGTACCAACAACAATATTATCATTCGCATTACCGGTAACAGTTAAACCTGCACTTTCGATCAAGTCCAGATCATAAAGCATATGCAACGGATAAGAACCAGGATCATCCAGAACCAGATCCTGCCCCATTTCCAAAGCTATAAAATCTCCAACACGATCCCCAATAAGCTCACGCTCTTCTCCGTGGAAATGCCATGTATCCGTACCATTATTCACAGGATCAACCTCAGAAATGAGTGGCAGATCCATATAATTCACAGCCAAATGAATATCTTCGCGCATCAAGGCCATATCTTCTTGCGCAGCGCGGATATAAGGCAAACCCGCCAGCGTCCTTTCCGCAGTAGTCTGAGCAGTCCCACCAGCTATGGCCGCGTCATAATTATAACGACCTGTCTGCATGATATAGAACTCAATATCGTCACCAAGATGCGCTTTAATATAATCAAAAACCGCTAAAGTTGCGTCTCGGTAACGATCTTGCGCCACCAGACGTTCTGCCTCAGTGCTATAATCCCCAATCAGAATTGAATCACTTTCGCCTTGCCCCCAAACGACCACAGGCTTTACAGCGCCCAAGGCACGCTGTTCGGCAATCTGATTTGCCATCATATCCACAGCGCGAATTAAAATTTCACCTGGTAAGCCTTCATTTGGATACCACCAAACTTCATCCGCTTCAAAATCACTATTCCCGTCTACCCGAGTACTCCCGATAGCCTGCATGACGATTTTACCATTCTCATCATCTGGCGGCATAACAACAGTATTGAAATTAGCTTCAGCCTCCAACATATCCTGCATGCGCGTCACACCGGAATCACTGTCACCATCAAAAACCCGCAAACCTTCAGCATTTGATTGCCCCAAAACAGAAACCAGCAAAGTCTTGGGCGCCGTTAAAACAAGATTTTCAACCAAATCAATTTCTGCGGCATTCACACCTTGCAAAACAGCGAGCACTTGACCGATTTCAGACCCCAAGCCATCATAATCAACCACTATTTCCGTATCGCCGCCATTTTGAATAAAGTTGACAACACTATCACCAAGCGCATCAGACCCAGTATAACCGCCATAGATCAGAACCTCAGACAAATCCAATTTGTCACCAGAAACCCCAATTTCAAAATCAGTTATATACCCAACATTATTAGTAAAATCCGTGCCTATTGTTGCATCAAACTTGAAAATATCTGCGCCAGCACCACCAGTTGCAACATCACCACCTTTGCCTATCAGAATAAGGTCATCCCCATCACCACCATCAACACTATCAAGACCAAGACCTCCCACGAGGACATCATTTCCACCTTCACCAAACAGATAATCCTCTCCGATCATACCGTATAAAAGATTATCCTCGAGCGTGTGACCGTAAATAGTATCATTAAAATCAGAACCAACAATATTCTCTACATCGAACAATACATCATAAGAACCATGACCATCATCAATCACGTATGTTAAGAAGCTATCTCCAACATAACCACCCCCAGAAGACCCACCACCCGGAGGCGTCGGATCAATCCAAAGATTATCCGCCACAGAAAACTCAGCAACAGTCAAACCTTCAAGCACAGCAACCGAAGAAGGAGAAACACCTCCGAAACCATCAGGATCAAACTGGATTTTCATCCCGCTACCAATATCTTTCAAGCGCACATAACCATCGGCCACAGGATCCGTCCCAACATAGCCTACAGTTTGAAGAAAATTAGAAACATCTACATAATCGCCATCAACACCAACTTCAAAGTTAGGGATATATTGAACGGGACCATTAACCCAATCATCATAGGTCAGGACATGAACATCCTGATTAGGCAAAAGACCTCCGCCTCCACCGCCAATACTCGGCTCACGACCATATTCTCGCAAAACCGTTATAGCCGACCCAGCAGTTAAGTAACTGACAGTATCTTTCTCATTCCCAAGCGCACCAGTCTCAGAGCCTATAACAAAATCCACGCCGCCGCCCGGACTAAACATATCACGACCGACCCCACCATAGAGAATATTATCACCCGATGTCCCACCTAGGTAATCCATACCACCATAACCAATGAAAATCTCTTCATCACCATCGGTTGCAATAAGATGCTGAGAATTATCAACAGAACTGGAAGGCTGAACAATATTAGAAAAATTGGCAAGAAAAGCAGGGTTAATGATCTGCTGCAAATCTACAGCAACATATGTATGAAGATCAGACAAAAGTGTTTCATCATCTATAAGCCCGCCTACACTATTATCCGTAAAAGAATAATGTGATGCTAAAAAACTCCACCAGTCCGGCTTGGCTACACTAGTCATATAATACTTCCATAAAAACGCGTTACTCCACGCACGGTGTAACAACTATGAAGCGTTTATGTCAAGAAAATTAAATACAGTTATCAACAGGAAAACACAAGGGAAGCCATTAACTAAAGATCACCACTGTTTTCATAATATACGCTTTTGGGAAATTATATTAAATATATATCTCATAACCATGAAATATAAGAAATTTGGCATAAGCCTCAAAACTTTCATCACAAAAATCATTCTTTTAGGAAAAGAAATTTCAAATCCTCTTTTCAACAAACCATCTGCAATAACTTTAGCAGCTATATCAACTCCAATGATAAATGGCATAGGAAAGTCATTTTTATCTGTCAAAGGGCTCTTTACGAACCCCGGAGAGATCACTTTAACATCTAGATTACTGGCTTCCAACTCGATTTTTAAGCTCTCAGCATAACTAATAAGCCCTGCTTTCGTTGCACAATAAGGCTGCCCCATGGGTAACCCCCTATACCCTGCAATACTGGAACATAAGACAATCTGCCCATACCCTTGTTGCAACAACCACGGCTTAACGCAATGAACCACATTAAAGGCACCAGTAAGATTTACTGCAATCATTTGATCGATAATATCTATATCATGCCCACCCACACTATGAGGTTTGTAAAAGGCTGGCATAAATATCACAGAAGATAGCCTTACCTCCTTTTCCTTTAAATCATCAATTACTGACTTAATCTGGTTAATCTCTCTGACATCTAAGGGATAAACCATATGCTCAGTTCCAGCCAAACCTTCTTTTACAGCCTCAAGATCTTTCTGGCGCCTTGCCGACAAAATAACACGAGCACCTCTTTGCGATAATTCCATTGCCAAAGCCGCACCTATGCCGCTACTCGCACCTATAACCCATATATAACAGTCTTCTAAACTATTCATAAGTCTGTATTTTTCCTTTACTTATGGCAATAAATAATGTAACCCAATCATGAATTTTAAAATTAATTAAAATTTTACATAATCGTGAAATACTTTAACTTGTAGCTATAGCAATATGGGGGACATGATGAGAAGATCAAGACCAAATTTGAAAATTGGAACGCGCGGTGACGACGTGATCAACGGTCACAACGGCAAAGATATCATATTCGGGTTATCAGGCTCGGATAAGCTTTATGGTGATAGTGGTAATGACATCATTTTTGGCAATCGCGGAGATGACCTGCTTACAGGCGGTGAAGGCCGAGATAAATTACACGGCGGTAAAGGTGATGATACACTTGATGGCGGCAAAGGCAGAGACATCCTGAAAGGTGGACACGGCGATGACGAGCTTACTGGCGGAGAAGGTAATGATATGCTCTTCGGTGGGCGCGGTCATGACACAGCCATATTTACAGGCAATTTTTCAGATTATGAAATCAATGAATATGGATGCAAAGGCAATAAAATAATTGTCAAAGACACTGTTGGTACAGATGGCAAAGATAAACTTGTCAGCATTGAGAAACTCATCTTTGCAGATGGAACGTACGAAAATGGTGTATTTACGGCTTTTAATAGAGCCCCTATAGCCAATAAAGATAGTGCAGTTTTAGACGAAGATACTTCAGTTATTATTTCGGTTCTGGCTAATGACAGTGACCCAGATGGTGACCCACTTACAGTTACAAACATTGAGAATGTTTATAACGGCACAGTTGTGATTAACGCTGATGGCACAATTACATATACTCCCGACCCGGATTTTCACGGTACCGAAAGCATTGTCTATACGATCCAAGATCCAGATGGTGCCTACGCCAAGGCACGTGTGAATATTACAATTAACGAAGTTGATGATCCTGTAGAGCCCAATCTTAAGCCCGTTCTTGGCAAAGATAGTGCCACAACGACAGAAGATTCTTCTGTAACTATAAATGTACTAGCCAATGATGTTGACCCGAATGGCGACACGATCACAGTAACTTCTGTACAAGGCTTGAGCAATGGATCTGCTGTAATCAACCCTGATGGCACAATTACTTTTACACCAGATGCAAACTATAACGGAGAAGAAAGCTTCCTCTATAATGCAACTGATGGCAATGGTGGTAATGCGACACAGCGCATAAATGTAAACATCAAACCTGAAGCTGATCTTTATGTCATGGATAATGATGACTTCACGACGCCAGAAACAATTACACATTTTGATACAGATGGCGGAGATGTTCTGGATATATCAGATATCTTAAGCGGATATGACCCCTTAACCGATACCATATCAGATTTTGTACAAATGACTGACAACGGCACCGACACTATTGTGTCGGTTGATGCAGATGGCGGCGCTGATAACTTTATTCAAATTGCTACATTAGTTGATATCATAGGGCTGGATGAAACAGCATTAGAAACATCAGGAAATCTGACAACAGTATAGCTCAAACCAAAATCAAGTAAGTAACCTAAAAAACAGGCTTGCATTTGTATGTAAGCCTGTTTTTATGTAAGCAACTCTCTATAATGATAGTTGCTTTTACATTTACCCTCCTGCATAGTCTTACACTAAATATCATCATATGGTGTCCACATGAATACATCCCCTGAAGACATTGAAGAAAAACTGCGTCTTGCCTCTCCCACTATTTATGAAATCATAGCAACAGAAGGTCACGAAGAGCTCTCGAGATCTTTACATTCCTTAGGATGGTCAGGATTTGTTGCCGGACTGTGCATAAGCTTTTCACTTTTTTGCGAAGGATATCTCACTTTACATTCAGAATCAGGAAAAGATAATTTTCTCTTTGTTAATCTTGGATACTGCATTGGGTTTATTATTGTGATTATTGGACGCTTCCAGCTTTTCACAGAAAACACCATTACCGTTGTCTTGCCCCTACTGGAAAAGCGCACTCTCAAAAATTTAACACGCACAGCAAAATTATGGGCTGTAGTCTTAATTACAAATTTTATCGGCACATTTTGCGCAGCCCTCCTTGTCTCAAAATTTAATTTTGTGAGCGCCGAACAACTAGCTGTATTTGTTGATATTTCCAAACATGCAGTAGATCAAGACTTTATGCGCATCTTCAAAACCGCCATACCTGCTGGCTTTCTCATTGCTTGCCTGGTATGGATGCTGCCCAGCGCACGCGGATCAGAAATCTTTGTTATAACGCTTATGACTTATGTCATCGCCATTGGTGATTTTGCACATATTGTTGCCGGATCAGCAGAGGCATTCTTACTGATCCTGGAGCAACAAATTTCCATCGCTAAAGGTATATCCTTCCTTGTGGCCGCAAGCTTAGGAAATATTATAGGCGGCACATGCCTCTTTGCGCTAATCGCCTATAATCAGGTTAAAAACGAAATGTGATATATCTAAAAGTCAAATATATCTTCCAGCATATCCATCACGCCGCCACCCCGCTTCTTTTTGTCTTGTTGTGCATAGTTTTTCTGGGGTTTTTGCTGAACATTCACCTGCTCCTGAACCGCAGTATCACGAATAACAGCCATAAGCTTTTCCAATTCCCCCTTGTCAAGCCAAACACCGCCAGTCGCCGGACAAATATCTATTTCAATTCCATAACGTGTAACTTGTTTCATGGGCGAACCATCAATGGGAGAAGTTAATAACGGCATATATAGCTCCTTTTTGTTTTCAATTTTATGAACGAGCACAAGTGTACAAAAATAGTTCTGTTTTACAAGCTTTTCAGATCACAAATTCATGTGCTATAAAAAAAGCTGCACGGTAGAAAGGATCACGGACAATTTCTAAAAATCATAAAAAATTATTGATCGATAGTTTTTATGCCTGCGTTGAGTCAGCTCTACCACAAAACTGCCTCCCCCCCTTCATACCTGAACCACCAAAAGGAAAAACATATGTTATAGGAGCCGGCAAAGCCTCTGCTAAAATGGCTCAAGTCTTTGAGCAGTACTATAAAGGTGACTATGAGGGATTAGTCGTCACCCGCTATGGTCATGGCGTTCCAACCCAAAAAATAAAAGTTATCGAAGCATCACACCCTGTCCCAGATGAAGCAGGCGCCAAGGCCGCCATAGAATTAATCGACTTTATATCTGAAGCAGACTCCGATGATCTTGTTATCTGCTTACTCTCTGGCGGAGGATCTGCCTTGCTCTCATCCCCACAAGCTGGCCTTAGTTTGCAGAAATTTATTGATATCACAAAAACACTTCTGAAATCCGGCGCAAGCATTCAGGAAATTAACACAGTACGAAAACATCTTGGACGTGCCTTTGGCGGAAAACTTGCTAAAGCCGCTTATCCTGCCAAACTTATTACCCTGTCGATTTCCGATGTTACCGGCAATGACCCAAGCGTTATCGCCTCTGGCCCGACTGTTGCCGACCCAACAACATTAGAAGACACAAAACACATATTAAACACGTATAACATCCCCCTCAGCCCAGAACTCGAATCCTTCCTGAATAATTCAGAGAATGAAACACTAAAGGACAGAGATGAGGCTCTCTCAAATGCAGAATATCACCTGATTGCAACACCGGAAAAAAGTCTGGAAACTGCAGCCGAATTCTTTAAAGGCCAAAATATTCCAGTCCACTTAATTTCCTCAACGATCGAAGGTGACACGAACAAGGCCGCTCAAGAACAAACAGCCTTGATCAAGACAATAAAAGAAGGAAGACACAAACTTTCTGCCCCGATTGCGCTAATCTCCGGCGGAGAAACTACTGTTATCGTCAAAGGCTCTGGTGCCGGCGGCCCGAATACCCAATTCATGCTGCAAAGCGCTATCGCATTAAAAGGCCTAGAAAGTGTTTATGGGCTGGCCTGTGATACAGATGGGATTGACGGATCAAAAGATAATGCAGGCGCCTTTATTGCGCCTGACACCCTAAAGAAATCAGATGTAAATGCCGAAAATTATCTCCATAACAACGACTCCTATCATTATTTCGAAGCCCTTAATGATCTCATTATCTCCGGCCCAACCCACACCAATGTAAATGACTACCGTGTATTTTTATTAGATAAGACAACATGAAACAAAAACTAGTATTTACAGATCTTGATGGCACTTTACTGGATCACCACAATTATTCTTTTGCTCCAGCAAGCAAAGCCTTAGCTCTTCTCAAAGAAAAAAATATCCCCCTTATCCTGACCACAAGCAAAACTCTAGCCGAAATCAAAGAACTCCAAAAAGAGCTGGATAATGAACACGCCCCCTCTATCGCCGAAAACGGCTCTGTCATTTTTATTCCTGCTAATAGTTTTGAAAACAGCGAAGAACAAATTGTAACACTGGGAAAATCCAGATCAGAGATTGTTGAAGCCATCAATGCATTTCCCTCCTATCTCCGTAAAAACATCACCGGCTTTTCCGATATGAGCACACAAGATATCTGCAATCATACTGGATTACCCCAAGACAAAGCAGGACTTGCTGCCAATCGTCACGGTAGTGAGCCATTTCTATGGTCAGGAAATGAGGAAGAGCTTGATACACTCAAAAGCATGCTCGCAGAGCAAAACATCCGACTTATCAAAGGTGGTCGCTTCGTTCATGCGCTGGGGCAAACCGACAAAGTCGATGGTATGACATATCTAGCCCAAAAATACAAAGCACTGTGGAGCACAGATAATATCGACACCATTGCCCTTGGTGATGGCCCAAATGATAAGGCAATGCTGCTCGCCGCAGGAACAGGAATTGCAATTCCTAATAAATATGGTGTATCAATAAACTTTGAATGCAGTGCACCAAATATTATCCACGCCCAAAAACAAGGGCCTGCAGGATGGAATAAAGAAATAAAAAACTGGTTAGAGAACTAACCGCACTCAAAACAAACAGACACATGGGAGAACAAATATGGGTGATTTTCACCAAAACGGTATAATTTCTACACTTCATAACTTGAATGATAGACCACTTTTGGAACTAGAGCGGGAATTAATGGAATTTTCCCACCTAAATCCCATGACACTCATCTTACCCTCTTTATTTTCAGAACTAGAAGGTGATGCACTGAAGGATATTATTAGTGAACTAGCCTCTGCGCCCTATTTAAGTGAAATTGTCATTGGCCTTGATCGAGCTGATAAACAGCAATTTGAATATGCGAAGAAATTCTTTTCAACTCTACCCCAACATCACAGAATTTTATGGAATGACGGCCCACGCTTACAAACCATCCATAAAGAGTTGGAAGATAAAGGCCTCGCCCCAACGGAACCCGGTAAAGGCCGCAATGTCTGGTATTGTATGGGCTACACACTGGGCACAGGCTTAAGCGAAATTGTCGGCCTGCATGATTGCGACATATTAACCTATGATCGCTATATTCCAGCCCGATTATTCTATCCCGTAGCCAACCCGAATTTTTCCTATACATTTTCCAAGGGCTATTACCCGCGCATAGCCGATAACAAGATGAATGGTCGTGTTACACGCCTTTTATTACAGCCACTATTGAATGCCCTAAGACAAATATACGGATTAAATGAATATCTGGATTTCTTGCGCAGCTTCCGTTATCCGCTATCCGGTGAATTTGCGATGCATATTAACACAATCCCGAATTTGAGAATCCCTTCTGATTGGGGTCTTGAAATCGGTATGCTCTCCGAGATTTACAGGAATTATTCGCCTCGCGCTATCTGCCAAGTTGATCTAGCTGATAATTATGACCATAAACATCAGGATGTATCCCATGATGATCAGGCAAAGGGCCTATCCAAAATGAGCATTGATATCACCAAGTCAATCTTCAGAAAAATGGCAACGGATGGAGAAGTCTTCTCAATGGAAAAATTCCGCACTATTAAGGCCACCTACTTCCGCATGGCACTTGATATGGTCGAAATGTATCACGATGATGCCGTTATGAACGGATTAAGTATTGACCTACATAAAGAAGAAAAAACAGTCGAGCTTTTTGCCGCCAACATTATGGATGCAGGCGATGCATTCTTGAACAACCCGCACAAAGCACCATTTATCCCGCGCTGGGGCCGCATCTCTCATGCTATACCCAATATTCTAGAGCGCCTGACCGAAGCTGTCGAGCTTGATAACATTGATGATTAGAATTAATCATCACCAACAGAAGATATGGTATTTGTAATCCAGACGCTTTGATAAGGCTTGAGGTCGACGATATCCTCATTGTTACAATATTCGTGACCTGAAATCAGGTCTACCCAACACTGCCCGCCATAAACATTAATTTCATAGAGTGGCAGCTTTTTGGTCTTTTTGGTTAAATTCGTAATACAGAAAATACTTTGCTGCCGATCAACACTCTCGCGCCAAAACCCGAACAGCCCTGCCCCAAGATGAAGAGTAAACTGCGTTGCATTAGGATGAAAGGCAGGTTGCTTCACCCTGATCTTTAGCAACCGCTTGATCTCTTCAAACACTCTGTAATGTACATTATCCTCGGCCTTCAAATACCCTTTAAGCTCATCACTATCCCATTGATGACGGTTAATAGAACGTTTCTGTCCGGTTTCATCGAACTTCTCATAGTCATTATGTGTCGCAAAAAGACTATGAATGTAAAAGGCCGGAATCCCCTCTAGCGCCATCATAATCGTTTGCGAGGCAAGAAAACGCCGTTCCTGAGATCGGTCTTTGCCTGTAAACGTACCCTTCATGGCATCAAATAAAGACACATTAATCTCATAGGGCTTAAGCTGCCCATCCCGTCCCTTACGCATAGAGACTTCCCCGCCAAAGCCCTGAATAGTACCAATCATTTTATTAATTTCTTCTTCTGGCAATAAACCTTCTGCAGGCCTTAGGCCAATCCCGTCATGAGAAGCCGTAAAGTTCAGATATGTTGTTCCTATTTGCGCAGGCGGCATAGTCATCATCCAGCGCCGCAAATAGCGCGCTTGACCGGATAACAAAGCATGCGTAATGAGAGGAGGAAAGCTGAAGTTATATATAACGTGCGCTTCGTTCTTATTCCCGAAATAACTGAGGTTTTCATTATTCGGTAAATTCGTTTCGGTAATCAAAACAATATCGCGTTTATCAAAATCCACCAAGGTACGTAATAACCTGATGATCTCGTGGGTTTGCGGTAAATTTATGCAGGATGTTCCAATGATCTTCCATAAGAATCCAACAGCATCCAGACGAAAAACCCGAACATTATTATTAATATAATGACGCATAATCTTGATCATTTCGATCAGCACATCAGGGTTTTTAAAATTCAAATCAACCTGATCATGACCAAACGTACACCAGACATGTTTAATCCCGTCAACAGTCTCCACAGGACACAGCAAATCGCTAGGCCGAGGTCTTACAACACCGGATAAATCATCCGACAAACTAGCAGTAACGAAGTAATCTGTTTCAGGTTTTTTGCCAGTTTTAAAATGCGTAAACCATTCGCTCTGCGCGGAAACGTGATTGATAACCAAATCAGCCATCACACTAAAATCTTTACCTAATTTAGCAATATCATTCCAATCACCCAGATCTTCGCGCACAACCATATAATCTTTTACGGCAAAACCATCATCAGAGCTGTAAGGAAAAAACGGTAAGACATGAACCCAGTTAATCGTACCTTCCAGATATTTATTCAAGAACTCATCCAATATCATCAAAGGATGAGCTTTTTTCTTAGGGTCTAAAATGGAATCCCCATAAGTAATAACCATACTGTCGCATTCAGACCAAAAATCATAACTTGGCTTTGATGGCTCTTTTTTGGGACGACCACTACCCGGCCAAAAAGCTTTTATGATGCGCCCTGCTAATTGCTCAGTATCATGGTCAGGATAAAGAAAATTAAGATGAGAATATAATTTTTGCTCTAGTAAACCGTTCATATGCAAAGCATATCCAGCAGAACCTCACATGTCATCAGTTTTTTTTATAGAAAAATAATTCTGAGTAGAAATTAACAGCAATCAAAAACAATGCAATTCAGAAAGTTAAAGGCTTTTTTTAAGAAAAAAAATAAGCTATGAATAACTCACTCCATTTCGCAAAAAAAAGAAACGCAGCCCCTTGGTCTGCATATGTGAGCATATGAGCTTGAGCCTTTATAAAAAAGCAATATTACTTATATCTATAAGCACATTAAATGCCTGTGCCTACACAGCGCCGCCCGAATTTGATTTCAATCTTGGAGAAGAAAAATTCACACCACCAGCCTCTTATAAGCCTTTGCAAGAAGCACAAAAACAAGAGCCACCTCTCCCCGCGAGCAAACCTTGGTGGACGATATATAATAATGCGACTTTAAACACCCTTATTGAAAATGCCTTTCAGGAGAACCCTAATATCAATCAGACCCGTGCACGACTGGAACAAGCAGCAGCCATTGCAAATATCTCTCGCGCTGATCTACTACCCAATTTAACCATTTCCGGCGAACGCAGTACACAAAATGGCGATAACAGACAACCATCCTCTTTTGCACTTATAGGCGCAGCAGGCTATGAACTGGATTTATGGGGCAAAAACAGAGCAAACCACAAATCAGATCTGCTGGAAACCCAAGCCAGTGCCGATGACCTAAGGGCCGCCGCCATAACCTTAAGCGCATCAATCGTTGAGACATGGTTAACGCTGTTATCTTTGAGCGAAGAAGAAATCATCACGCGCAAACAAATTGACCTAAACAAAAAGGTTATGGAACTACAAAAAAAACGCTACGAAATGGGCAATGCCAGCTTGCTTGATTACCTACAACAAGATGAAACCGTCGCCAGAGCCGAAGCAACCCTGCCGGATATCCTGTCTGACCAAGACCAAGCCATGCATCGTTTAGCAGTGCTCGCCGGCAAACTTCCAACCAAAGACATCGAGATAGAAATCTCAAAATTGCCAGCCCCTTTACCTTTGCCGGATCATGGCCTGCCTTCGCAGTTACTGGAAAACAGACCGGATATAAATGCCGCTTGGCTCCGTATGAAATCAGCACAATGGGCCACGCAAGCCGCATGGGCCAATCGCCTGCCTAGTTTTGATTTGAGTGCAGCATACAGCACCAGCGCCGCTGCCTTGGATAGCCTGTTTAATACATGGCTTCTTGATTTAGCGGCCAACATAGTAGCGCCAGTCTTTGATGGAGGCGCGCGCAAAGCTGAACAAAGACGACAAGAAGCAATTACGGATGAACGCTTCCAAGCCTATAAAGGCACCGTCTTGGAAGCTGTGCAAGAAGTTGAAGATTCACTTAGTCGCAATACATTCCTCGACCAAAAAGAAAAGGCCATAAGGCGCCAATTAGAGGCCAGCCAGAAAACACTGGAACAAGCACAAATAAGCTATGCAAATGGTCGCCAAAGCTATATTAATGTCCTCAATGCCATATCAAATGTCCAAAGCTTGGAACTACAACTTGTGCGAACCCGCCGCACGCTTGCATTGGAACGTGTTGCTCTCTACCGCGCCTTAAGCGGCAATCTATGGGTCGACCATGCTCTAAGGAATGCAGAGAATAATGAAGATATGAGTACAACGGAGATGGTTGAATAATGGACAAAATCAAAAACAAAACCGAAGCTGGCTTTGCACAACTCCTTATTGTGATTGTAATTTTTGCCATAGCTGGCGGTCTTGCTTTTGTCCTGATCAAAAACCCGCCAAGAGCAGAAAAGAAAGATAATATTGAACGCCTTCCCACACTTGTTGAGACCGCGCGCTTTAAAAAAGGCCAACGCGCCGCCACAGTCGAAGCGATGGGGAAAGTCACGGCATCTTTACAAACAGAGCTAAAACCCCAGCTATCTGGCAAAGTCATTGCCCTTGCGCAGGAATTTGTCCCCGGTGGCTTTGTTAAAAAAGACCAAATCATCCTTGAGATTGACCCCAAAGATTACGAGTTGGATGTCCAGAGCAAAAAAGCTGCTCTGGCACAAGCACAAGCAGCATATGATTTGGAAAAAGGTCAGCAAGCCATCGCCCGCGATGAAATGCGCATCTTGGAACAAACAACTGGTAAAAAGCTTAAAAACTCTGACCTAGCGCTTAGAAAACCGCAAATGGCACAGGCCAAAGCCGATCTGGCAGCAGCTATGGCCGCACTGGATTTGTCATTAGTCAATCTGGAACGTACAAAAGTCAAAGCCCCTTTCGATGGCATAATTACAAAACGTAATATTAATCTGGGTGATTTCGTTTCAACACAAACTTCCCTTATGACCTTAAGCGGCATAGAGGAATACTGGATTGAAATCTCACTCCCTTCCGAAGAGCTTCGCTGGCTGCAATTACCGCATGGCGAAGAAAAAGGCTCTTCAGCACTGATAACGGACCGGCATAACAACAGAAAGTTCGAGGGAAACTTATTCAAAATCATCGGCACACTTAACGAACAAAGTCGTCTGGCTGAAATTCTGGTTAGCTTGTCCGGCCCATTAAAAGAAAATGGTAAAATCGAACTTGATAAAGCTCTGCTCCTGAATGATTTCGTGCATGTTACCTTACGGGGACATAAGATATCCTGCACATTAATACCACGCACGGCGCTTCGAGCAAAACAAACAATATGGATCAACAAAGACGACACCCTTGAAATCAGGCCCGTTTCGATTGGCTTTCAAACCGAAGAACATGTCTGCCTGACAGATGGCATTAATAATAATGATGATATTGTAACATCGAACATTACTGTACCGATAAATGGCATGAAACTCACCATATCAAATGGTGAAACCAATAGAACAAGCAGCCCTGAAACGCTGGAAACACCATGAGCCATTTTGATCCGGAAGAACTCAAAAACATAAAACCCGGCCCCATTTTGTGGATGGCAGCACATCCTGTGGCCGCAAATTTACTTATGGTTTTGATTATCTTTGGCGGTATCTTTTTTTTACTCCAAAGCAAAAAAGAAGTCTTTCCAGAGTTTGAGTTAGATCTGATTACCGTAACCATGATCTATCCCGGCGCAAGCCCCGAAGAAGTTGAAAAAAGTATTGTCCTACCCATTGAAAATGCCTTGCGAGATGTCGATGGCCTAGAAAACATAAAAGCAACGGCTAGCGAAGGATATGCAAACGTGAATGCGGAAGTCATTGATGAAAATGAAATGATCCGTATTGCACAAGATGTCAAAACAGCCGTGGACCAAATCACCACCTTTCCGGTAGATGCCGAGGACCTAACCGTTACCATCCCGAGCCGTAGAGAAAATTTGATTGATATCGTCTTGTATGGAACAGCCGATGATAATGCTCTACGCAGCGCCGCCGAATACATTTTAGAAAATATGGAACAACATGAACATATTGGCTCAGTCGAATTATCCGGCGTAAGAGATTATGAAATCCATATTGAAATCTCGCAAGAAAACCTGCGGCGCTATAATCTCACCTTCCCCGATATAGCAACTCTGGTCTCCCGTACCGCCATTGAAATTGGTGGTGGCTCGCTGAAAAGTAATGCTGGGGAAATCCTCGTGCGCATGGATGAACGCCGCGACACCGCAATAGATTTTGGCAATGTTCCCGTTATCAATCAACCAGATGGCAATATCGTTACCTTAAGTGATATCGCCACGATTAAAGAAACATTTGCAGATAAAAATGTATACTCCACCTATCGCGGCAAGCCCTCTATTCGCCTGAAAGTCTATACAGTTGGCGACCAATCCCCTATTGATGTATCAAACGCCGTTAAATCAAAAATCAAAGAACTTGAACCGCACCTTCATGGTGATCTACGCCTTGATATTGTAACAGATGAATCCGTCATGTTCGCCCAGCGTGCAGACCTCTTGGCAAAAAACGGTATATTCGGTCTTGTCCTTGTTATTATATTCCTATCCATGTTCCTTGATCTGCGCTTGGCCTTTTGGGTTTCCATGGGCATCCCCATATCCTATATGGGTGCATTTCTGATCTTACCCGCCACAGACTTTTCTTTGAATATGGTTTCCATGTTCGCCTTCATCGTAACATTGGGAATTGTGGTCGACGATGCGATTGTTGTTGGTGAAAACATCTATCACAAACGCGAAATCGGTATGAAACCTCTAAAAGCCTCTGTCGAGGGCGCGCGCGAAATGGCCATTCCGGTTCTGGTCAGTGTCACAACCAACATGGTCGCCTTCATGCCCATGTTTTTCATGAGTGGCTTTATGGGGAAAATCTTTGCCCTGATCCCAACCGTAGTGGTCACAGTGTTCTTCTTATCTTTATTAGAAAGCTTGTTCATCCTGCCCGCACATTTAACATTCAAGCAAGCCAAAACACTTAAAGGCGGGATTGTAAAACACCTGATTAATATTCAAAAGAAATTCAATAAGTCTTTCAATAACTTCGTTGTGAATACGTATTGCCCCATACTGGAGAAAATTATTTTAATCCGCTATATCGCCTTTAGCGTCTTCATCGCTATCCTTATCGCAACAGCCAGCTACGCCGCTAGCGGCCGCGTCGGCATGGTATTATTCTCCCCGCCAGAATCAGATTTTTCCTATGGTGAAGCTACCCTGCCCGTCGGGTCACCTGAGCAGTCAGTTAGAAACGTTGAAAAAATAATGCTTGATGCCGCCCAAAGCATTGTCGATGAATTTGGCGGGGATGATCTTGCGCAAGGAGTCTATAGCGAAGTCAATGAAAATGAGATTACAATTTTTGCTTTCTTGACTGATCCTGAAATTCGCCCCATCAGCACTAAGAAATTTACGGAAATTTGGCGAGAACGTACAGGCCAGATTCCTGGATTAGAATCCCTCACATTCAAGGAAGATCTTGGAGGCCCCGGAGGAAGCTCCAAGGCACTAACCATTGAACTTAGTCACAATGATACGGATGTGCTGGATAAAGCCGCCGTAGAGCTGGCAGAATTACTAACCGAATTCCCTTCCACAAGAGACATTAGTGATGGCTCGGCCCAAGGAAAACGGCAATTTGACTTTAAGGTCAGTGATCTGGGCTATACGCTAGGCTTAACACCAGCCGAGATTGGCCGTCAGGTGCGCGGCGCCTTTTACGGTAGCGAAGTACTAAAACAACAAAATGGCCGCAACGAAGTCAGGGTTCTTACCTTGCTGCCAGAAGAAGAACGTGACTCCGAATATTTCTTCCAGAACATGATGATCAAAACACCAGATGGTACGGATGTCATGCTGCGTGATGTTGTTAATTATGAAGAGGGCCGCGCTTATACCACAATCAAACGAAGAGACCGCCAGCGCATTTTAACGGTAGAATCCGATATCTTCCCACGCTCAGAGACCTCCGTACTTATCGCAACTCTTGATGCTGAAATAATGCCAAGCCTTATGGTAAAATATAGAGGACTGACCTATTCGTATGAAGGGCAACAAGCGGACATGCGTGAAAGTATGGCCAGTCTGGCAACAGGCATGGTTGTTATCGTTTTCGTTATGTATGGCATACTAGCAATTCTGTTTTCCAGCTACGTCCAGCCTCTTATGATCCTGATCGCGATCCCGTTTAGTATTATTGGCGCAGTAATAGGACATATGTTTATGGGCATTGACCTTAGCATCGTCAGTATGTTCGGTATCATTGCCCTTGCCGGTGTTGTTATCAACGACTCACTAATCCTCATTGATATGATTAATAACCGCCGTAAAAAAGGATTAAGCGCCCATGATGCAGTTATTGACGGTGCCAAGCAGCGCTTTCGTCCTATTATTCTAACAACACTAACTACATTTATCGGGTTAGCCCCTATGATGTTTGAGACCTCACGTCAGGCACAGTTTCTAATTCCTATGGCTGTATCACTCGGGTTTGGTGTTTTATTTGCCACCTTCCTGACATTGGTTTTAATTCCATCGCTTTACCTGATTGTAGAAGATATTAAATCAAGCCTCTCAAGAATCTTCTATGGAAAGCCCGAAGAACCCATAAAAACATAAAACCAAAGAGTGTTTTGACTGAATTAGAAACGAGGAACGAAAAGTACAACTTAGTATTTGAGTGAGCGAGTGACATGATTCAGGTTAAACAATCGAAGGTTTTTAATAATCCCAGTGCCAGAAAACACCTGCGCCCCCTTGCGCATCCTGCCCGATTTCACTTTCAAGCGTGATATTCGGCGTAACCTCAACCTCAAGATTCGCACCACCTGATGCTTCGCCAGTACCCGTCTCAAACTCCAGATAAACTTTATCTGTCAGATACTTTCCTGCCCCGATAGTTGTCTCTCCATCATCATCCGTATCAACACTAATATCATCAAGTCCGGTCAAACTCTTCACGAGGCCTGCAGCACTCACACCGCCGCCGCCATTACCCGTAAAACGCTGTAACGTAGTCGCAAGTTCCACCGCCTGAAATGGTGTGATTTTCTCCATAGACTTGCCAAAAAGAATACGCGAAAGCACTTCATCTTCCGGCAAAGCAGGAATAGAGGAAAAGCTTATCGAAGGTTTTTGAATCGACCCTTCTATTGCTATTTGCGCTGTTATATTGCCGCTGACCGAAGAACTCAGAACATCCAGCTGGGGGAATGGCGGCGAAGCACCTATAAATTTGATTTTGGCATACTCAATAGTAAAGCTTCTACCGAACTCCTCATACTTACCGCGCAAAGAACTAAACTCTCCTTCGATTTTGGGCTTATAGACACTGCCACCAATATCCAATGTCCCACCAAACTCAGCATCCAGCCCCCAACCAGACACAAATATTTGTTGTGGCGCTTTAACAGCAATATCGAGATCAATATTTTGACCAAACGGCACTATTTTTTTCTTCTGATCTTCGGGCTTTATAATTTGTAAACTCGGAATACTTTGCGAGAAACGCTGCGGAATTGTCACTGTAATTCTCCGAGGCTTTATCACACCTTGGATCAAGGATTTCTTGAAATCCCCCTTCCAATCCACATCCAGATCAACGCGCCCATCAACAAGCTTACCTTTTAACGCATGCAGTTTTTTCGATATCACATCAATTTCAAAGCTGTTTTGATTAAGATCATAAAACCCTGAAGCATTAAGCACACCCTCTTCCCCATCAGAGGCCCTCAATGATTTTAACGATGCACGACCACCGGACATAGATGCAAAAAGATCAATATCCTGAAGCTGAAAACCTGCACTCTTATGATGATATTTACCATCATTCATATTGGCATCGAAAGAAACATCAGGCTGCCCCAATGTGCCTGTAATTTTTCCATTGGCTTTCAGCACACCCGAAACCTCTTGATCTGGCGGCAGAACCAATCCCGCCATAGCCTTTACATCCAGATTGGCCTTAATATCTCCACTCAAAGGCGTGCTCGGCGTTAAATCAAAATGAAATGGCATCAGTGACAAATGAACAGGAATAGACACAGTACCATCAAAAGATTTAATTCCCTCACCCATCGCCTGGATGGCATATCCAATTTTTTTATCCTTATAACCGCCTTTCGCTGTAATTGTAACATTAGGCTTTTTTGTCTCAGGTTGAATATTCAAATCAGATGTTACAACCGGAATTTCAGGCGTTCCTGTTAATGACAATGATCCATTCACAATCAGATCTTGTGGCAAAGCATTCAAATTTACTGGCAAATCAAGCACTGAAAAATTCTTAAACCCAGCCTTAACATTCAGCATCTCCATACTAGCCGCCCCTGAGAGAATAAAAGCACTATCCTTTAAAGAAACTTTACCCCGAAGATCGCTAATGGCTTGTGCATCTGCATCAGCCTTAAACGATAAATTTAAGCCAACCGGATGTTCGCCCTGCATACCTTTTGCAGTAAAAGAAACACCATAAGGTTTTTTACTATGTGCAATATCAAGCTTGAAATTTTCTATGCGGCTTTCCTGTAACAAAGCCACTCCCCCAAGCATAAGCGTGTTTTCATCCAAAGAAGCCTGCCCATCCATCACAGCACCCAAACCTTGTGCATGAAGACCTTCTAGAACAACATTAGAAGAACCTGCTTTAAATCCAGAGTTAACAGCTAACTTCTCTTCCCTCAATTTGGTTTCAATTTCAAAATTTCCAACAATATGCGCATCACTATTTTTAGCAGACACTTGCGCTAAAACTTCACCGATTGCACCATCACCAAGCATCTTCAACACAGCATCAACACGAAGTTCAGCAGCACTTAAATCATATTCCCCTTTAGAACTAACCACGAAACTCTCGCTAACCAAATCAAGACTTTTAATCGACAGTAAAAAGGCCTTCATATCCAAAACACTATCAGCCGAGAGTTTTTTAACGATAAAACCACTATCATCGTCCAGATTAATTTTGGCCCTAATACGCTTAGGCCCAAAAGCTATTTTTGAAGATAAAGAGGGCGACAAATGAAGGGTCTCCGAAAACTGTAAATCTTCAACAGCAACTTTGGTCAAAGTCACGGTCTTAAAATACAAATCAGGTAAAACCAATTCCTCTATAATCGGCAATAGAACTGGTGCTTTTTGTTCCTCCACTGGCTTTTCCATTTTGTGGAAAATAATCTGTTCTGCGGTCGCAGAAGCAATTAACTCTTTGACCATCATCGGCGATAATTCGGCATGAAGATAAATATTCTTTCCGCTTACAAAAAGCGCATCATTTTGAAAGACCTGTAAACCCCCAATGACAAAAGTGGTAAATGGTTGATAATTCAACCCCGTCATCTCGATACGATAGCCGGTTCCCGCCAAGGCTCCCTTAATCTTCGCATTAATCCAGTCCTGACCACTTTCAGTATTCAACCACGCAACAGCCCCCCACAGAGCCAGTTGCGTTAGAACCGCCAACACAAAAACAGCAGAAACCAGCCCCAAAATTGTTCTAAATACCCAGTACTTTGGCTTTTTCTCTTGTGGTTCTTCCGTATCCATAGCTAAAACGCTTGTCCTATACTGATATATATCTGGAAATTATCATCCAGATTATCGCGTTTATTCAGCGGCACACCAACATCAAATCTCAGTGGGCCAAAATCTGTGTAATACCGCGCCCCTAAACCAGCACCTATCGAGAGATCATTCAGCTTTGGCATTGTATTTTCATCCACATCACCTGCATCAACAAAGGCCACAGCACCGAATTTATCCATAATTTTAAAGCGCGCTTCACCGGAAAACTCGACCAGAGAACGCCCACCAACAGGATCATTATCTTCCTGAGGACCAATTTCCTGATAGCCAAAGCCACGAACAGAACCGCCACCACCAGCAAAGAAACGTTTTGTTGCTGGAATATCTGCACTTTCCTCACCGGCGATCACCCCAAGCGCAACACGCCCTGCCAAAGTCACGCGGTCATGAACAGCATAATACGTCTGCCCCCTAAATACAGATTTTACAAAGGGTGCGCTCTCTCCGAATGCATCAATATAGGGCTCAGTCCGCAGTCTTAACAACCACCCTTTTGTCGGATCAAGATTATTATTGCGACTATCATATAAAACCGAAGCCACAGGAGAGAACAAGCCATAGGTTTCTTCTTCACCATTATCCTCTTTGATGCGGGTTAATTCAATATCTGCCCCCAAAGTTGCCGATAAACGCTTATTAATATTACGCTTGATCTCAAAACCAGTTCCCGTTCCAAATTGTTCAAACGCATCTGTATCTTCTCTGGCGATAAAAAGATTTAAAGATAAGCTTTGATCTTTCCGCATAAAAAATGGCTTACCGAGTGTCAAATCCAATCGTTGCTCAAGAGTTGATAAATCTAGATCAGCATTGAACTTTTCTGCCGATCCAAAAAAGTTCCGGTGTTCCCAGCCCAGAGCAATCCCAACACCTTCATCCGTATAATAGCTTAAACCCGCCTTAACACTGCGTTGCGCTTTTGGCTGTAAAATGATTTCCACGGGTATAGATCCGCCTTGCCCTGCTATTTCTGGCAATTTCACATCTGCCCTAGAGAACAAACCAGTGGCTAATAATTTACCGCGCAAAGAGTCAATTTTTTGATTCTGGAAGCAATCGCCTTCCTGCCACGTGACAAGTTTTTTCAAATAGCTATCTTTAACAAATCCCTTAGCCTCGGAATCCTTATAAGAAAACTTTACCGGACCAAAAGATGCTGGCGCACCCTCTTCAATATGAAACTCAACTTGAGCATTTTTTACACTGCTATCAGCTAGAACTTTATGCCGAACATCCAGATCAAAAGAACAGCTTTCCTTTTGGATCAGCTTATAAAGTGCAGATTGCGCACTCAGAACATCCTGAGCAACAAGCACCTCACCTTGTTGTAAGTCTATTTTCTCAAGATATGTTTCATATGAAGATGGATCAACCTGAATACGCTCTATTATTGTCTGCATGCCGGATTCAATACTATACACCCCTCCTTCTTCAGATTCTCTGTAAGTCACAGAAGAATTATAATAGCCCTTGGCCTGCATAGCGCGGCGCAAATCATCAATCACCAGCCGCTCATTATAAGCAATCGCCTGCTGCCTCTCATCCTCAGTATTAACTTCTATATCTTGGGACATCCTGTCATTCAGGATGTTTTGAACATAGGCTTTTGTTTCCTCGTCCTGATCCAGCCCTTCAACACTATAATCCTTTTTTTCTTCAAACCATCCAAAGGGCCAAGCATGCGCTACAGATATCTGCATGCAGAAAACAATTAAAAGTAATAATAGTTTTTTCATCCAACCATACCAAAAAACACTCAAGTAAAGCACACAATAAAGATTACGCACTCTTAAGTCACGCCTGAAAATAAAAAGGAAATGCAAACCTTATATACTAAAAGTCAAAACCGGATATTCGGAAGGCGCATAGCCTTTTTCCTGAGCATTTAACTTAAGCTGGGTAATTGTTGTGTAAGAATTATGCTCAAGCATAGTATTAAATACATCGGTAAACACATCATGCGTGATGTCTTCCAATCCCGAAAATGAGTATTTACTCGTATCAGGTGCGTCAAGCATGGTCTCCATGACATCACGCACAGTCAAATTATCGGGATCTGCAATAAAATACCCACCATTAGCACCTTTTATAGAATGTACAATATTCCCTTTCGCCAATTTTTGTAAAACAGGTTCTAAAGTTCGGTCATTCATGTTATCGCATTGATCAACAATTGATTTACCGGATACAGGCTCTATGGCACTGCCGTGACAGGCAATGAAGAGAACTGTGCTTAAGGCTAAATGTAATTTTTTTGGAAATAACTGCATAAGCCAAATATACACAAATTAAATGTATTTACAAGCAATATTTGTTTATTCTATAGTACCGTCGAATTTAAGGTAGAGATTATGGCTTTTACACCGCTATTTTTAAATGCTGAGAAGCATGGCCCCATCCTTGTTGTGGGTGGTGGCGAGATTGCGGCTGCCAAAACCGAAGCTTTGGCCAGCGTAGGCGCAAAAGTCCAAATCATTGCCGAAAACCTTAGTCAAGGCATCATAACTCTATGCGAACAACACAGCTTTGACTATCACCAAACCCCTTATAACCATGACTTTCTCGAAGGCAAAAAAATCGTCGTTGCCGCCACTGATAATGATGATTTAAATACTGAAATAGCTACTGAATGCAATAAACGCAGCATTTGGGTGAATGTCGTCGACAATCCAGATCTATGCGACTTTATATTCCCTGCCCTCGTCCGGCGCGGACCTCTACAAATCGCAATTTCCTCTTCCGGAATCGCACCAGTCTTGGCGCGTATTATCAAGCAACGCATTGAAATGGCCGTACCGGAAAGTTTTGAAAATCTGGTAAAATATTTAAGACAGCGCAAAGCAGCACTTCGAATTGTTCATAAAAAACTACAGCCCCGCCGCTTGCTAGGTGAAGATATCCTGAACGGACCAATCGCCGAGGAAGTGCTAGAAGGTAACATACAGCGTGCGGACGAACTTTTAGATGAGACCATCAAAAACCTGCCAGATACAAAACAAGGCGCACTTTACCTGATCGGCACTGGCCCCGGCCATCCGGAACTGATCACCCTTAAGGCCATTCGTTTAATCTCGCAGGCCGATGTGATCCTTTATGATCGCTTGATCCCGCAAAGCATTATCAGCCAATATGCCCGCAAGGACGCTGTTAAAATGGCAGTCGGTAAAACCCGCAACCACCACCTAAAAGAGCAACAAGATATCGACGGCCTGATAGAAGAGCATTTAGGCAAAAACAATATCGTTGTACGCTTGAAAGGCGGTGATCCGGGCATATTCGCTCACGGCGCAGAGGAAATAGATATCGCCCGCAAGATGAACTGCCCCTATCAGATCATCCCCGGTGTAAGCGCCGCCAATGGTTGCGCCGCCTATGCGGGAATACCTTTAACTGAGCGGGGCAAAACCTTGTCTGTACGCTTCCTGACTCTTTACACAAAAACCCTGCATGACGAGGATTTCTGGCAAAGCTTGAAACACGCAAAAAAAGAAACCTTCGTCTTTTACATGAGCACCCTGCATTACGGATTTCTATGTGAAAAACTACAGGAAATCGGCTTTTCTGGCGAAACCCCCTTGGTCGTCATCGAACAAGGCACAACGCCCTACCACAAAGAATATATATCAACCATCGGCACATTCGAACAAGACCATGATAGCTCGACTTTTGCATCACCATGCACCATGATTATTGGCGATGTCGCACGCCTTGCCAAACAAAACCAATGGAAAGAAGAACAGCCCTCAAGCGGTGAATACTTCCCCTATCTAGACTCGGAGAAAAAATATGCTTGATAGTTTAATCGAAAAATTCTCCGCCCTTAATTGGCAAGAACGTCTAAAACTCCTGAGCCAAGAACAGGACAACATCGCCTTTTCTTCAAGCTTCAGCTATGAAGATCAAGTTATCACACATCTAATTGCCAATGAAAATTTGCTCATTCGGGTTTTTACACTAGATACAGGGCGCTTATTCGAGGAAACCCATAAAGTCATTCAGGCCACAACCGAGAAATACCCTAACCTAGAAATAGAAACCTATTACCCGAACACCGATAAAGTTCAGGATCTAGTCAAACGCAATGGTATCAACGGATTTTACGAGTCATTGGACAAACGCAAAGATTGCTGTTACGTCCGCAAAGTCGAACCTCTAAACCGCGCCCTAAAGGGCACAAAAATCTGGATCAGCGGCCTGCGCCGCGAACATTCCGATAATCGTGGCAACTTACCTATCGCCGAATACGACCCGTCACAGGATTTGATTAAATTTTATCCCTTGATTGATGTTGATCTGGACACAATTAAAACCTATATAAAAACGAACGATATCCCCTATAACGAACTTCACGATAAGGGATTCCCGTCCATAGGCTGTGCCCCATGCACCCGCGCCATTAAGAAAGGCGAACATCCAAGATCTGGTCGCTGGTGGTGGGAACAAGATGACGCGCAGGAATGCGGCCTTCATATGGTAGATGGCAAACTGGTAAGAAAAAAGGCGTAAAGTAATAATGCTAAACAAAGATCAAAAAGCACTTCTGGATCAACTCCTATCCTCTGCCTCGCCGGAGCAAAAAATATGGCTCGCAGGCTTTATGCAAGGCCAAGTTGGATTAGGCACATTAGGCGCAGAGGCCTCTGCAAGCGCAGCGAATAAGCCACCAGTCATGATCTATTACGCCACAGAAACAGGCAATTCCAAGGCTCTTTCCCTAAACCTTATGAAATCCATAAAAGCCGCTGGATTTAAGGTTAAAAATGCGGCTGTCAACCGTTTAAAGCCTGAAGACATTGACACAAAAACCCTGACAATTTTCTTATGTAGCACGCACGGCGAAGGCGACCCGCCAGAAACGGCCGTACCTTTCTTTGAAAAAATCAAAGCCGCGAGTAACGATGCCCTTAAAGGTTTGCAATATGCGGTTCTTGGCCTTGGTGATAAAAGCTATGAAATCTTCTGCGGAGCCGCGACTGATCTTGACACAGAACTAAAACGCCTCGGCGGCGAAGCCTTCCAAGAAACTGCCCTGTTCGATGTTGATTACACAGCCCACACCCCAAAATGGATCGAGGAAACAGTCACAGCCCTAAATAAACTAGCTGGCGATACTGGTGCTCCCGCCCCTGCTCTGATCTCGGCAGATGATCATATCTTACGCACTGGAAAGGGCTATACCCGACTTGAGCCCGTCAAAGGTATTATCAAGGACACCCTTATCCTGAATGACCATGATTCAAACAAAAAAACCTATCACATCGAAGTCACCTATGAGGACGATATCCATTACACATGCGGCGATGCAATTGGCATCATGCTCCCTAATGATGAAACCCCGCGCCTATATTCTATCGCCTCCTCCCCATCTTACCATGAGGGCGAAATACATATGACCGTAGCCTTAGCCACCTACACAAAAGAAGACGGCAGCATCGGTTATGGTATAGCATCTAAGTATCTGGCAGACCTGAAAGAAGGCGATGAGATTTCCTTCTATATCAGCCAGAACCAGCTCTTTAACCTTGCCCCTGATGACCAGGATATCATCATGGTTGGCCCGGGCACAGGCATTGCCCCGTTCCGCTCCTTCATTTTCGAGCGTTCCGAGCGCGGCGCATCTGGCAAAAACTGGTTATTCTTCGGCGATCAGCACGCCCATTGTGACTTCCTTTATCAAGCCGAATGGCAAGAACTTTTGGCCACGGAAGGATTGCACAAAATTGATCTGGCCTTCTCTCGCGATCAGGAAGAAAAAATCTACGTACAAGATCGCATCCGTGAAAATGCCGATGAAATCATGACATGGTTCGATAATGGTGCAGTCTTTTATGTTTGCGGCGCCAAAGACCCGATGAGCAAAGACGTTCATAAAACACTGGTGGATATTATCAGCCAAAGAAAATCAATCGACAACGAAGCCGCAGAAGACTACCTTGCCGAAATGGAAGAGCAAGGCCGTTACTTGCGTGATGTGTATTAAAGGAAAAAGCTTATGAGCCAAGATGAACTAAACAAACCTGAAAACCTCTCTCCGGTTGAAAAAATGAAGACCGAAAGCCGCGGCCTGCGCTCGAATATGACGGAGCAGATGAGCAATTCTCTGACAGGCAATATTGATGAAACCGCAACGCAAATCGTCAAGTTCCATGGTTCATACGCGCAAGACGACCGAAGCCGCCGCGAAGAGCGCGAGCGTAAAAAACTCGAATGGGCTTATTCCTTTATGATCCGCTTGCGCATTCCGGGCGGCGATATCACCGCCAAACAATGGCTGGGCTTGCAGGAAAGCTGTGACACGCGCGCCAGCGGCATCATCAAAATCACAACCCGCCAAACCATCCAATTCCACGGCGTAGTAAAAGCACGCATGAAACCAACCATGAAAGACTTCGATGATCTCGGCCTTGATGCCATAGCGGCCTGCGGAGATGTAAACCGGAACGTCATGGCAGGCGCAAACCCGCTCCTCGCCCCTTACCAAGCCGAAGTCCATGAATACGCCGATAAAATCAGCGAAGCCCTCCTCCCTAAAACTGGCGCCTTCAAAGAAGTCTGGCTGGACGGAGAAAAACTCCCGCAAGACAAACCCGCCGAAGAAGACCCGCTCTATCAGGATCGCTATCTCCCGCGTAAATTCAAAATCGGCATCGTCATCCCGCCCCATAATGAAAACGATGTCTTCTCGCAGGATATCGGCCTGATTGCCATTGGTAACGGCGAAACCTTCGAAGGCTTTAATGTCGCCATCGGCGGCGGCTTCGGGTGCACCCACGGCAATGAAAAAACCTATCCACGCTTGGGAACAATCATCGGCTTCGTGCCCAAAGATAAAGCCGTAGAAACATGCTGGCAGATCGCCGCAGTCCAGCGCGATTACGGCAACCGCGAAGACCGCAAACAAGCACGCCTTAAATACACACTCGACCGCCTAGGCGTTGATTTCTTCAAAGGCGAACTGGAAAACCGCCTTGGCTTTAAACTCGAAGAAGCCAAACCCTACGAATTCACCCACCGCGGAGATGCCTTTGGCTGGCTCCAAGATCACTTGGGCAAATGGCACTACACCATGTTTGTTGAAACCGGCCTAGTCAAAGACCTCCCCGATTATGAGGTCAAAAGCGCTTTAAAAGAAATAGCAGAGCTTGATTGCTGTGGCTACCGCTTTACCGGTAATCAAAACATTATGCTGATCAATATCGACGAGAGCGATAAACCAAAAATCGAAGAAATCCTAAATAAAAGCGGCATCTCGACCGACAAGCAAAGCAAAACAAGACAAGAAGCCATCGCCTGCGTGGCTCTACCCACCTGCCCGCTCGCTCTAGCAGAAGCACAACGTTACTTGCCGGAATTCGTCTCCAAGATCGAAGCCCTGCAAGACAAACACGGCCTATCCGACAAGCCCATCACAACCCGTATCACGGGTTGCCCCAATGGCTGCGGCCGCCCCTATGTCGCGGAAATCGGCCTAATCGGCAAAGCCCCCGGTAAATACGTACTGCGCCTAGGCGGCGATTATATCGGTGAACGCCTGAACACCGTCTACCGCGAAGAAGCCGACGAAACCGAAATCCTGCAAATCGTTGATGAGCTCTTTGCAAAATACGCCAATGATGCTAAAGACGATGAAAGCTTCGGCGATTTTACACAAAAATTACTTTTTGCCTAAAGGAGAACTTGAATGCTTGCGATTATTGGCGGTAGCGGATTATACGCTCTGGATGAATTGGAAATCGTAGCCGAACACACCATAGACACCCCCTTCGGCAAGCCATCCGCCCCAGTCGTTGAAGGCAAAGCATTCGACAGCAACGTTCTCTTCCTGCCCCGCCACGGACGCAATCACGAATTCTTGCCTTCCGAGGTCAATTTCCGGGCCAATATTTATGCTCTCAAAGCCCTCGGCGCAAAAACAATCCTGAGCATTTCCGCAAGCGGTTCTCTGCAAGAGGAAATCGCCCCCGGCGATCTGGCCTTGGCCTCCCAGTATTTCGATCACACGCGCGGCAAGCGCGAAGCCTCCTTCTTCGGTAAAGGCGTAACCGCGCATATTTCAACAGCCACACCAACCTGCCCAGTTTTAACGCAGGATGTTTTAAAAGCCGCAAGTGACATCGGCCTGAACCTCCACAGCGATAAAACCTATGCCTGCGTCGAAGGCCCGCGCCTTGGCACAAAGGCCGAAAGCTTCTTCTTGCGCGGCGCGGCAGGCTGTGACGTTGTCGGCATGACCAACGTGCCGGAGGCTTTCCTCGCCCGTGAAGCGCAAATGGGCTATGTGACCCTTGCGATTGCCACAGATTATGATTGCTGGCGCGAAGACCCAGACGAACACGTCAGCGTCGAAGCCGTCTTCGAGGTCTATTTCAAAAACATCGAAAAGATCAAAAAACTGGTGCTGAAAATCCTTGAAAACGGAATCTCCGAAACACCGGAGAACATCCGCACAGCCCTCAAAGGCGCAATCATGACCCCCGATGACCGCCTGAGCGCAGAACAAAAAGAATGGCTTGGGGTTTTGCGGAGTTAGAACAATGCCTTTAGTCCAATAACAGACTATAAAATTTGTGTTTTAATAAAGTTTGTGTTAATTTGCCTAAATAAAAAATATGGTAAAGAGTATCGGGTGTATTTAAATGGATTCAGGACGTAGAAAATTTCTAAAATTTGGACTGGCAACGGGTATAAGCACCGCTTTAGGAGCTGGCACAGGCTTACTTAAAAATGCTTTCGCCGATGAAAATCCTCTTGAAGGAATTGATTTTTCAAAAGTTAATTTGTCACCGGATCAAGTAAACAATATCAGCCAAATAATAAGAGAAGAAATAGCAAAAGACACCTTATCAAACAGTACTCTTAATGGTCTTATTTTAGGGACTGGCGTGGGGGTCGGAATGATTTTAACAGATAAAGATCCTGATACACCCGAGAATGATACCATCACGCCTTCTTAACGGATAATAATTTAACTAACTTCCATTTTAGGCGTACAAGCAACCCACGCAAACCCACTACTCCTCCAACCCTTCCAGAGCCTTGAAAATCTCCTCCAGCGGGGCACGGTTTTTATAATCCTCATCACGGAACATATAGGCAATCTTGCCGTCTCGCCCGATCACAAACGTCGCCGGAATCGGAAGTTCATAGCTCTCCAGCCCGTTAAACTCGGCCAAGGACTTATTCGTCTCGCTTTTAATCCACTCGTTAAAACCCTCATGATCTTCCTCAGGGATAACCCAGATCAGATCATACATGCGGGCTATATTATTCCCGTAATCGCTCAGCACTTCGAATTTTAAGCTATTACGCACCGCCGTATCATTGGCATTTTCCGGCTTTTCCGGTGAGACCGCGACAAGGCTGGCATTATACTTTTTAAACTTATCAAGGTTTTGCTGATATTCATAAAGTTGCTCATTGCAAATCGGACACCACCCCCCGCGATAGAAACTCAAGACCACCGGCCCATGTTCCAGAAGTTTCGAGAGCTTGCGCGGCTCGTTATAAGCATTGGGCAATACAAAATCCGGTGCATAGTCGCCAACGCACATTATTTTCGGATCATTGCCGCTCTCCGCCATCGGGCAAGCCAGTGCCTTCCCGCCAAACATAAAAGCCAGAATAAAGATGACAAGATAAATAGCGCGCATAAATTTCTCCTAAAAATTCGAATCTCGTGGAACCAAGCCTACCCCAGAAGCGTCCTAACATTAACCAAAAATTATATGGTTTTTCATATTATAATTTTACGGGTTACACAGAATTGAACGGTGAAAGATGCGCTTTAGGCGCATTTTTCTTTTAATCTTCCTCACCAAACTTAATCCCTTGAGCAAGCGGCAAAGCATTCCCGTAATTCACAGTCGACGTCATTCTCCGCATATACGCCTTCCAGCTATCAGAGCCGCTTTCGCGTCCGCCGCCTGTTTCCTTCTCCCCGCCAAAAGCGCCGCCAATTTCCGCGCCCGATGTCCCGATATTCACATTGGCAATACCGCAATCACTCCCCGCCTCGGACGTAAAGATTTCAGCCTCTTGAATATCCTTGGTGAAGATCGCAGAAGACAACCCCTGCGGCACAGAATTCTGCCGCTTAATCGCATCGACCAGCACTGTATATTTAAACACATATAGAATCGGCGCAAAGGTCTCTTCCTGCACATTCGATCCCCCCGGCATCTCCACTATCGCAGGCTTCACGTAAAACCCTTTCGGATATTTATCCGCCAAAGCGCGCCCGCCGCCAGTGACCTGCCCGCCATCCATATTGGCACGGTTCAGCGCATCCTCCATCGCCAGATAAGCCTGCTCGTCAATGAGTGGCCCCACCAAAGTTCGTTCCTCCAGCGGATTTCCAATCGACAAGTTTTCATACGCACCCTTTAGACGTACCACGAACTGATCGTATATGCTCTCATGCACAAAAATCCGGCGCGTTGTGGTACATCTTTGCCCACACGTTCCAACCGCCCCGAACAACACACCCTGAAACGCCAGATCAAGATCAGCGCTAGAGGCAATAATAATCGCATTATTCCCGCCAAGCTCCAAAATAGTCTTCCCGAAACGTTGCGCCACACGCGGGCCAACGGCTCTACCCATCGCCGTGCTGCCCGTCGCACTGATCAGCGGATAAGCCGTGTCATCTACCATGATCTCCCCGATATCCCGCTCCCCGATCATCACTTGCGAGAGATATTCCGGTGCATCATCCCCGAACTCTTCACAAGCCTGCTCGAACAGCTTTTGACAGGCCAGCGCAGTGAGCGGCGTTTTCTCGGATGGCTTCCACACCACACTATCCCCACACACCAGCGCCAGAGCCGCATTCCACGACCACACCGCAACTGGAAAATTAAACGCACTGATAATCCCGACTGGCCCGATTGGCTGCCAGATTTCCCGCATTTTATGCTCTGGCCGCTCCGAGGTAATCGTCAAGCCATAAAGCTGGCGACTAAGCCCCACCGCAAAGTCGCAAATATCAATCATCTCCTGCACTTCGCCCAAACCTTCTTGCAGGATTTTCCCGCATTCCAGCGTGACCAGCGCGCCCAGCGCATCCTTATTATCTCTCAAAATATTCCCGAAAATGCGCACCAATTCCCCGCGCCGCGGTGCAGGCACAGACCGCCAAACCTTAAATGCATCTACCGCATGCGCCGCCATCTGCTGGGCTTCTTCGGCTGTATGCTTTTTCACTCGCGCAATTTCCGCCCCGTCAATCGGCGAATAAACTGGCAAATCCCCGCCTTGCAAAACCTTCTTATCCAGCCCCAATGATTTGAAAATCTTTTTCGCGTTTTTCATCTTTCGCCTTCCCTGATAATGATCAAATACAGTATCATGGAAATAGAGTAATAAAAATCGCAGCATCATAAAAAGGCCAAAAATGTCCCGAAATTTCATACCCCCGCACGAAATCAGAACCCGTTTCTCCCGCGCCATGTCGGTCATGTACCGTGAGGAAGTGCCAGCCTATGGCACGCTACTCGACCTCGTGCGCGATGTGAACGATAAGGTACTCGCAGATGATCCTGCCTTAAAAAAGAAACTCTCAGAAAGTGATAATCTGGAGCGCATCTCGGAGGAACGCCACGGCGCGATTCGTATCGGAAAACCCGAAGAGCTTCAAACCATGTCGCGCCTTTTTGGCGTTATGGGCATGAAAGCCGTTGCCTATTACGATTTGACACAAGCAGGCGTTCCCGTCCACTCCACCGCCTTCCGCGCCATTGACGCCGAAGAGCTTTCCAAATCCCCGTTCCGCGTTTTCACTTCAATGCTGCGCACCGAGCTGATCACCGACCCTGATATGCGCGCTAAGTGCGAAGAAATACTGGAAAAACGAGACATCTTCGGCGATGAACTTCGCTTTCTGATCGAAAAGGCCGAAAAAGACGGCGGGCTAAGCGATGAAGACACGGACACCTTTATTATGGAAGCCACCAACGTCTTCAAATGGCACGAAGACGCCGTCGTCGATAAGGATTTCTATCTCAAACTCAAAGCCATTGACCCGCGCGCCGCCGATATTGTCTGCTTCAAAGGGCCGCATATTAATCACCTCACCCCTAGAACACTGGATATTGATGAGGTGCAGCGCCAAATGCCCCTGCACGGTATAAATCCTAAAAACGTGATCGAAGGCCCGCCGCCAAGCTGCCCTGTGTTGTTGCGTCAAACCTCCTTCAAGGCTCTAACCGAGCCTGTTAAATTCCACGGGGTTGAGGGCGAACACACCGCCCGCTTTGGTGAGATCGAACAGCGTAGCGCCGCCCTGCGCCCCGAAGGTCGAAGCCTTTATGATAAACTCCTGAACGAAGTGCGGGAGAAAATCAAACCAGCCCTTGATGGCTCGAACGCCGCCGAATATATGCAAGTTCTGGAAGAAACCTTTCAAGCCTTCCCCAGCACACATGAAGCTATGCGTGAACAAAACATCGCCTATTTCCAGTATTTTCTCACAGAAAAAGGGAAAAACCATCACGGTGCCGTCACACGCAATATCAACAACCTCATCCGTGACGGCCTCGTCGATTATATCCCAATCGTGTACGAGGATTTCCTACCCGTCAGCGCCGCCGGCATTTTCTCCTCCAACGCCTCGGACCATGACACAAAAGACCTCTTCAAAAGCTCCTCCCAAGAAGATTTCGAAAACGCCCTCGGCCACGAAGTCTTAAGCGAGTTTGATCTGTATGAAGCTATCGAAAAAGCCTCGATAGATAAGGTTCTGAGGTATTTTAAGTAATAAAGAGGCGGAAAAACCGCCTCTTTCTTCTCCTTTGTCATTCCGACTAAGCGAAGCGCATGGAGGAATCTTTTTAAGATCCCTCGACTTTGCTCGGGATGACATCGGATATTACCTTTTAAATGTCTTAGCAAGACGCACCAACTGAATAAACTCGGCGCGGTAGCCAAAGGGATCATCACCTTTCCCGATCTGCGCCATTTTGATGACATCATCCATCGTCAAATCACCGAGATTATTATCATGCTTCAAGATTTGACCAAAGCCCGCCACAGCCGAAGCAAACAGCGCCTCACGTTGCAAATCATTCACAGTCGTCGTCAGATCATACTTCGTATTCGTGAAGTCATAGACATCTGCGCCGCCGCCAACACCCACAGGCGTCGTGATCAGCTTGCTCTTGCTCTCGCTTGGCAACTTATAGCGCATCTTTAGATACGCATATTCCTGCGCATTGCCTTCTGGAATATCAGTCTCCGCCGCAGGTTTCTTAGCGCCATAACGAAGCGGATCAACACTCACAGCAGAACTTCCAACCGGAACAAACTCATAGATCGCCGTTACGGTGTGCCCTGCTCCGATATCGCCGGCATCCACCTTGTCATTATTGAAATCCTCACGCTTCAGAGCGCGTGTTTCATAACCGATCAAGCGATATTCGGCGACTGTATTCGGGTTGAACTCGACCTGGAACTTCACATCCTTGGCAATCGGGAAAAGCGAAGATGTCGCTTCCTCGACCAGAACTTTGCGCGCTTCATTAAGATTATCAATATACGCCGCAACGCCGTTTCCATTTTGCGCCAGAGCCTGCATAAGCTGATCATTCAGATTACCTGACCCAAAGCCCAGCACCGAAAGATACACGCCATTATCTCGTTTTTCCTCGATATACTCTTTCAAATCCTCGTGATTGCTCATCCCGACATTGAAATCACCATCGGTTGCCAAGATCACGCGGTTCACAGCCTCCTGATCGAAATTCTGCTCGGCGAGTTGATATGCCAGCTTAAGCCCAGCCGCACCAGCCGTTGACCCGCCAGCACCCAAACGATCCAGCGCATTAAATATCTTGCTGCGCTCGCGCACCTTTGTTGGCTCTAACACAGTTCCCGCCGATCCCGCATAAACCGCAATCGCCACCGTATCATCGGGATTTAGACTATCGAGCAACATCTTCATCGAAGATTTCACCAGCGGCAACTTATCCGGTGCGTTCATAGACCCCGACGTATCCAGCAAGAACACAAGATTGCTACGCGGCTTTTCATTGATCTCATAGCCTTTCACGCCAATATGCATCAGCTTTTTGCCTTCCGCCCAAGGGCTATCCATAATCACCACAGTCGGCTTGAACGGCGCGGCCTTATCGGTTGCATGAGGATAGGCATAATCAAAGTAATTCACCATTTCCTCAACACGCACCGCGTCACGATCCGGCAAACGCCCCATATTGAGCTGTTTACGCACAAAGCTGTAACTCGCCGTATCCACATCACTGGAGAATGTCGAAACAGGCTCTTCGGCAACCATTTTGAACGGGCTAGGCTTGGCCTCCTCAAATTTATCACGATTTTGATCCTGATAGACAGGCGGCATTATATCGGGCGCAGGCGCAATAACCTTCTCGGTTGATGGCTTATTAAAGAGCGGCGCCGAACGTCCTGCCACAGCATCACCTTCAGCAGCATTGTCCTTTGCACTACCAAACAAACTACCTAATAAACTACGTTGTGGTTTAGCAATGTTTTCAGCCACAGACTCATTGGCAACGGAAGCTTGCGCCACTTGTTCATCTTCCCCTAAAGGCGTAATGCTTATAATCTCTTGCCTCTGCGTCATTTTCTTTTCAGGACGCTCTTCCTGAATGCGGCGCCATTTATGCAAAGGTTCCTCCGCATCAGCCAAGTTACCTCTATCATCTTTACTTGGCACACCTTCTCCCGATTGCCTTGCAACCATTTCACGCTCTACACGCTCATCTTGAAGATTACGCCACCGTGTCAAAGGACCTTCTTCTCCTTGTGCTTCATCCGGCATTCTCAAACGCTCTTCCGGCGCTTCAATCGGCACAGGAATAGCACTCCCCCCTGTCTGAACTGCGCGCTCTAGAATTTCTTCATCCTTACCTTCAACGGCATAAGACTCTTCATCATAATCAGGCAAAATATTAGCCTCATTCGGATCTAATGCCTGCGGCATAGCACTTGTTCCGTACATCACTGCGCGCTCAAAATCCTCTTCACTCATATCCGCTGATTTAATAAAAGAAGGCGCAGCTTCATCTGTCTTAAATTCCACAGATTGCAACTGCGCTGCTTGCCCTCCTGCACCTTCCGGCATTTTGGTAATGTCATAAGTCTTTTGGGTCACAACCGTACCCACAACAAGGACAGCCGCCATAGACGCCAGAGCTGTTCCTGCTAAAAATGTATTACGTTGTTTCATTGGTGGTTTTCTCCTCTCATAAGCATTGGATTTGCCTATAAGACGAGCGAACAACGAATTTCCTTGGGAAGTTTTTTTATTTTTTTCAATTTCCTGCGCTTTAAACTCCGCCACAGCCAGATTAACCGCACGTTTGCGCGCATTATCATCGGCCTTCGGAGCAATATCTTCGGACAGAATTTCTTTTAGTTTTTTCTCATCCATGTTTCCGCTCCTTTCCGAATATTTCTGCCAATTTCTTACGCGCCTCATGGATTCGCCATGAAATCGTGCTTTCCTTTACCCCGCAGAGCTTAGCCGCCTCTTTATGCGATAGCCCCTGCGCCATCACCAGCAACAGCGATTCTTTCTCGACCTCGGGGAGTTTATGAACTTCTGCCCAGACCTGCGAGGCATACATATTCTCCTCGGCATTATCCTTGGCGGGCATAGTCTCCAAAACCTGCTCCCCGCCATGATCATGCCGCCCTTGTGCCTTTACCCAGTCTTTGGCGGTGTTAATCACAAGGCGGTAAAGCCAACTCGTAAAAGCCGAATCGCCTTTATAGCTTCCAATCCCGCGTGCCAGCTTGATACACGATTCTTGCGTAATATCCTCTGCATCCCTTTGATTTCCACACCATTTAAATGCCATCTTGAACATCGCCTCATAATATATATTCACCAATGCCTCGAAAGCATCAGCATTCCCGCTTTGTGCGCGTTTAATCAGGTCTTGCGTTTCTGCCTCGGGCATATAATCTTCTTTACCACTATTGAAACTGTGCACCAGTTTACAAAGATAAGACGACACGAACAGATAAAATCTTGGAATTTTTTTTATTTTTCCAGATTTTCTCTGATATTTGTCTAAAAACTCTGATACAGCTTCTATGATGAACACGATTTCCATGACAGAAAGCGATACAAAATTAGCCCCGTGGCTTCTAATGGGCACGACAGCTCTAATGATTCTGTTCTCCCTTGAATTCCCCAGAATTCTAGGCTGGTTTCCATTTTTGATCGGCATTGGTGCTCTTATTTACTGCCACATTGGCCAACAAGAGACACCAAAAATTCCCAAAACACTGGGCCTGAGCTTACTTGCGATCATTACACTCGCCACAGCCAGCATCTTTTGGTCGAATTTCGCGCCGGAGCTATATGATAAAGTCCTCAAAATTGCCGGTATATTTATTGGCGGCCTTATCCTATATGCCAGCTTCTCAACGCTTAAGCTTGAAAACCACCCTGCCTTGCTACTTTTACCACTAGCCACAGGCGCAACCATGTTTTTATGTATTCTAGAGCTTAGCTTTGATCTGCAACTCTACCGCCTGAGCCATGATGCCATAGGAAACCGAGACACAAATACATCGGTCATGAATCGCGGTATCGTCTTTATGGTTTTACTATTCTTCCCTATGCTTCGAATTATCCAAAGTTCCGCATTAGAAGCAAAACAAAAGAACCAAGCCACAATGATCTATTGGATTTTAGCACTATCCATGCTGGCCCTTACACAAAGCCAGTCCGCGCAACTTGCTTTTATTATGGGCATTATCACGTATTATGGTCTGCCCTATAAACACAAAATAACCTATAAAGTTCTAGCCGCCTTAATCACCATCGCCATTATCACAGCGCCTCTAATTGTCAAAATTATGTTCAATGCTGTTGTTGTTGATATTAATACCCTGCCATGGATAAAAGAAGGCTACGCAGCAGAACGATTGGAGATATGGAACTTTGTCACCAGCTATGCGCTGAACAACCCTATCAATGGTCACGGTATCTTGGCGACAAGATATATTGATGACTTTAACGCCGGAGAACTTTTCTACAAAGGAACATCTGTCCTTCATCCCCATAACTTTGCCGTTCAAATATGGATAGAGTTTGGTGCTATTGGAACTATACTGGGGTCCATACTTGTTGCTGTATTTTTAAACAAGACCAGAAAAGAAAATCCAGAGAATTCACGACTAATACTTACAGTTTTTATTTCAACACTCAGTGTCATGGCCGTCGGATATGGCATGTGGCAAAGCTGGTGGATTGGAATGCTATTTTTTATAGCATCTCTTCTTGCTATTCTAAGGCCAGCATCATCAAATCAGGCATCAAAGTAACAAAATTATGTAAATATTTATGCACTATTATGCACTATTATGCACATTTTATGCATTCCATAATATTAAGCAAAATAAATACAAAACAAATACTTAATTCATTTTTATATCTATTTAATAATTTTTTAAAAAAAATTTGCAATGCACAAAAAAAAAGCGTATGTTCCTACTCGTATCCAGTTTTAATAAGAGCAAAGAATTGCCGTATTACTGGAACAGGGAGAAGGAAAAATTTAAGACTGAGTGTGTAAGTCCGCCCATTTTTCTTTCCATAATATTAACTTTTATAGATTATTCTTCACGATACACTTAAATGTTTATTCGTGGGGGAAAGTAGAGTGAACAAAGTGGGATTGGTAACAGCGTTACAAAATTTTGGACAATGGGCGGATGGCTTTCCGGAAGTTCCGTCATTCGACGATATGTCGCATAATGACAAAATCCAAAGTGCCATTGATTCTGCCAGAACTCATGTACAAGACCTATTTAAATCCAGAGCAACAGGACAAGAGCTTGAGCTGGATAACGAATCCGAATTAACTGCATCAGCCAATGATGATATGTGGGATCAGCCCTATTACGAAGAAGATGGCGTCGACAGGAACGGTCTGGAAGAACACCATAATCCTCTTCTGGCCGGCATGCCTGATCTGGAGCACACAACTGAAAAACGGGACTACGTCCAAAACGTTGTTCATAATTATGCCGTTGAGACTTTAGCAACACCGCCTGAGTTATACGAATCCGGTGGACATGATGATCAAGACATCGTTGCAAAAGGTGGGCACATAAAAGGCAGCAACGCCACTCAGGGTGGCCTTGATATCATCCAGCAGAAAAGAGCTAATAAAGACTTTAGTGCAATTATCCTGAATGAGGATATCAGAGCTCGGGAACGTGATATTACAAGACAATTATTGGAATCAATCAAGGAAGCCCGTGAATTTCTTGCTAACTTGACAGATGAAGACCTTGATACAAATAATACAAGCGCTTCCAGCGTAGAAAACAGAAAGAAGCTTAGAGAGTACCTCAAACTTCACGGTATGGACCTTGATGACTACATCAATGAAGACGGCACTATTGATCGCGAACGACTTGATGAGGACTTAAAAGCAAAGGATCGGGAATATAGAGCAGAAAGCACTAATGCCAATAAAAATGTTTTTATGTTAGCCCAAACTCAAGCAGCAGACATTGATACAACCAATTTATTGGGCGCCCCCATAGCACAAAATGCGTTTAGCCGAGCATGCGCAGAAACAGATGAAACTTGCAGCCCTTCTTATGAAATAGATGAAAGAACTCCAGAAGAAGCAACAAATGAAATTCTAGCCTCTATGGGTTTTGCACCAGTATCACATAATAATTCATTAGAAAATGATGCCTTTGCATCAGTTACGCCCCCATCATCAGATGACGGGTTTGCCTCCACATCATACACCTCGGCAGATGATGGCTTCAGTTCTGCTTCAACTAGCAATTCAGACAATAACGAATTTGCTTCCGCATCATACGCATCTACAGATGATGGTTTTTCTTCTGTAACCGCCAGCGAGTCAGATAATGATGGATTTGCTTCAATCTCAACCATTACCGAAGGTGAAGAGTTTGCATCTTTCTCAAGCCTATCAGACGACACATATAACAGCGTAGCCGAAGCTATTGAAGCCACTGAACAGCCGGAAGAATCGTCATTACTTCCTCCTGGTGAATGGAAAACGATGGAAATTAGCAGTGCATTCCAAGAACGCAGCCTTGTGGCTGAAACTGCACAACCTGCAAATCAGCCCATCTACGGCGGACAAGATAACGCAGATATTATAGCCTTGCCAAAGATTGCATAAGAATTTAACCGTATTGATAAAACCAACACTATTATCATCACTAAAATTGAGAATTTATACTATCAGAGAGTACTAGGAACCAGAGAGTCTTCAACCTCAGTCTGAGCAGAAGAGGTACCAGACTTACCGCTATCAGAGCCCCCCCCATCCCCGGCTGTTTCGATACCCTGAACATTTTGTGCTGAATTTTGTTCTTCTAGTCCCTGCTGAACATATGCCGCATATTCTGCGTTATTCATATGAGTTAAGCCCTCTCGCCACACATGCTCAACCTTACGCAACACCTCATCATCATCAACATATATACCGGTCGCCAATGTTACGCTCTTTAGCATCTCATCAAAATTAAAACCACTACCATCCGTAGAAAGCAACGTATTATTCAAATCACCGAAACGAGTTCCCCTTACATAAAGAATTATACCATTCTCTTTTTGGGCTTCAGATAACAACTTCCACTCTTTACCACTCGGAATAATTTTAAAAACACCTGATATAAATGGTGCAGTCTTACCTGCATTGAATTTCTTATGAAAATTTATTGTATCTTGCAACCTTTCAGTAAAATCCGTTAATCGTTTGTTGGGTCTCATAACACTAACATCTATAACCCCAACATAAACACCAGTTTCCCCTTTTTGGATAGCCAGCCTTTGAATATAATCATCCAGCGTTGTTATATTTGGAACTACAGGCTTTCCAGCTGCTGTAGGAGGACGATGCCTTTGGGATAAACGCCAATATTCATCAGGCAATCCCTGATGAACAATTGAAGTACGTATTTGTCTGTCAATTTCGTCGTTACTGGGGTCTTTGTCCCCTTTATCATCAAGTATTACTTCTCTGTAAATAACTTGAGGATTTGGATTCTGCTTTACAGCCTCTGCAACACCCTTCATAGCAACCCAATGTTCATCCTTAATATTCAACGGATTGGGATTCAATTCAACCTTGTCGGGAGTCTGTTCTGATATTTCTGTAGGGTTTGAACTCGCATTTACACTACTATCTTGCGCATAGACCAAATTTCCAAGAGTTGTTGTCGCCGCCAAGGCCGTAGTAAATGCTACCTTTATCTGATGTTTTCTAATCGCGTCACCGATGTCCTTCAAAGACATAATACCACCTAATTTATCTGTTCATCCGCAAATTATTATTACCCGTTTTACGGATTTATAACGTTTTGCATAAAATTATGCAAATTAAAAATCAAAAAAACAGCCAAAACCAGAACTATTTTCACAACTTTAGTTATTTATTATAGCAGCCAATCGTTATCATATTCGCCGCATAAGCTGCTGTTTCATAGGACCCGCCCGCCATATCATAAATTTTATGGATCAAAAATTCATCAGCATTCTCAATTTTTTCAAATGGCGTACCCTCAAAGTCAAGCTTGTTTTGCGCATACTTATTCAACAAGCTTTCCTTATTACGTCGACCTTTCACACCCTTAACAATATCCACGGCAAACTCTGTAATATCAACACATTTCTCATGCAACTCCAAGGTATCCTTAGAGCTCTTAGTATCTTTCTTCTTCTCAGCTCCCTTTATGCAATCAATGTAACCTTCCATATTACCCATCAACGCATCAGCCATGTCTTTATTTTTCAATTGATTATAAACATCTTCAAAAAGCGGGGTAAACATGGCAGCCTGTGATGAAACCTGTTCGATTGTATTTCCTTTATTATACATCCCAACAGCCATACTGAAAAACGAAGCTTTGCGCCCACATCCACTTGGTGTTTTAGGAAATGCAGCCTTAACAAGGTCGATTTCCTCAAAACCACGAATACCTTTAAACCCCTCACCACCAGCCAGATTCAGTACATTATTACCATCTTGTGCTGCAAGCTCCTTACTATCGGCAAATAATATGCCCACAGCCACTGCAAACAAAACAAGTGCAAAAAATGGAATAACATAAACGCGCATATATATTTAATCTTCGCTAATTTATTAACAACATTAATATATTACACATCTTGGAGAAAAAATAACAGCTTTTGGAGTGTTTTTCTTAAATAAATGACGCTTATTCCCAAAACACATCTATAGACGAGGCCACAAACTCGGGGTTCAGGTAATTTTCCCTTATGCCCTGCCCATAACAAAATATATTTTGCTCAAGGTCACGCACAGCCCCTCCAGCAGCGCGCAACACCGCATCTCCAGCAGCCGTATCCCACTCACATGTTTTACCCAAACGAGGATATAAATCAGCCTTTCCTGCCGCGATATGGCATATTTTCAAAGAGCTGGACATATGCAAAATCTTGGCAACTTTAAAATTCTGCAAAAACTTCTCCATTCTTTCATTATTCGCAAAATGTTTACTGGAAAACACCACCAGCCCCTCTTTGGGCATCGAGCGCACACGAATTTTCTTTTCTTTATCAGTGTCTTCCAGATAGCGAAAAGCCTGTCCTTCTCCGTTTTCTTCTGTAAATCCATAATAAAGCTCCCCTTTTTCGGGAGCATAAACCACACCAAGAACAGGCACTTTATTGTGAATCAACGCAATATTCACCGTATAATTCTCACCACCACTTATGAATTCCCGCGTCCCATCCAGCGCATCTACTAGCCAGAAATATTCACTGGAATTTGTATCAACAGCCCCTTGCGCAGCCACTTTCTCTTCCCCGATAAAAGGAATATCAGGCAAGATTTCATACATTTTTTTTTCAATGAGTTTTTCGGCTTCTTCATCCGCACGTGTGACAGGCGAGCCATCCGTTTTGGCAGACGTCTCATTCTCCCTTAAACCATCAGCATATTCCAAAATAAGCTCTCCTGCCTCCACAGCTACACGCTTCACAATATTGCAAAGTGCCGCGCGGTGAGAAAGTAGCTTAGAGGACATAGTCTAAAATTTGTTCCTTGGAAGTAACATCATCAGATAAATCACCATTGGCAATTTGTGCTTCAATGTACTCTACAAGCTGCTGAACACAAAAATCAATGTCATTATTTTGCGTATCGATCATAAGCTCTGGATTAGCTGGCGTTTCATATGGAGCGTCAATACCGGTAAAGCCTTTGATCTTGCCATCTCTGGCTTTTTTATAAACGCCCTTTTGATCACGCTTTTCACAAGACTCAAGATCTGCCGACAGATAAATCTCGTTATAAAGATTTTCTACGCGATCCCGAACACGGCGACGATCCGCACGATAAGGCGAAATCACAGATACAATAACAACATTTCCAGCCTCTGCCATCATCTGGGCTACGTGACCTGTACGGCGAATATTTTCTGCACGATCTTCCGGCGAAAAACCCAAATCCTTATTAATACCAACGCGTAAATTATCACCATCAATTACACTGACGCGAATACCTTTATCAAACAGGATTTTTTCTGCCGCCATAGCCAAGGTTGTTTTCCCCGAAGCAGACAACCCCGTCAGCCAGAAGATACCGCCTCTATGACCATTTTTTTGCGCGCGCATTCTCGCAGTAATAATATGATCTACCGCCTCGACGTTATCAGCCTTCGGCGCATCACGGCGTTGATCGGCATAGCCCTCCATACTAATCGCTCCACCACCAACAATGTCGTAATTTTCATACAGAACAAAGCGACCAGTTTTAGAATTATCCGTATAAGGATCAATAGGAAGCTGATCACGGGCACGAAGCGTCACCTCAGCCACAGCATTACGTACAACTTCTCCGGTTTGCGTATCATCGGAAAGATCTTGTGTATCAATCACCTTATCAATCGACTGGACAGAGACCATTGCTTCATGTGTCCCATAACGCACCTTATAGGTATTCCCTACCTTCAAAGGCTTATGCGCCAGCCAGAAAAGGCTTGCCCGAAACACATTAGAAAGCATCGGAGGATTCTCAACATGAGATCCAATATGACCACGCTCAATGAATAAGCGCTGATCCAGCGTAATCCCGATAGACTCACCCGGTTTGGCTTCAACCTTATCGGGGTTTTCCGGCCAAACTTCGATAGATTCGACAGTTGCTGTCTCATCACCGGGGCTAAAGCGTAAGGTATCCCCTTTACGCAAAACACCCGTTTCCACACGACCAACGATAACGCGACGCTCATTAAAGCGGTAAACATCTTGCACTGGAAAACGTAACGGCAAAGAAACCGGAGATGGCGCAATCTCGAAACTATCCAGAACTTTGATCAGAGAATGCCCCTCATACCAATCCATATGGTCACCACGTTCCGAGATCATATCGCCTTCACGCGCGGAAATCGGCACAATAAAACGCGGGGTGATATTAAGTGAGCCAAGATAGTCCTTAACCTCGCGCACAACCTTATCATAGGCTTCAGGCGCATAACCCAGCATATCCATTTTGTTGATCACCACCGCAATCTGCTGTAATCCCAAAAGATGCAAAAGATAAGCATGACGACGTGTTTGTTCCTGCACACCTTCTGTACCATCAACCACAAGAATAGCCGCATCCGCCGCAGCCGCCCCTGAAATCATATTCTTCAGAAACTCTCTATGCCCCGGCGCATCAATAATCACATAATCGCGCTCTTCGGTAGAAAACCAGATTTGCGTTGAATCGATCGTAACCGCCTGATCACGCTCGGCCTGAAAAGAATCAAGCACAAATGACCACTCCAGCGCATCCGTTCCGCGGCGCTCGCAAATCCCCTTAAGCTCTTCATATTTACCCTCTGGCAAAGAATCCGTATCATAAAGTAAACGCCCGATCAGCGTAGATTTCCCATGATCCACATGCCCTACAATCACAACTTTAAGCGGATGCTTGGCATTTTGCTTTTTTCTGGCTTTCACTGGCGCCGTTTCCAATACTTCAATTTTCTTTTGCTGATTATTTTGTGTCATCTTAATACACCCAATTATTTAATGTGTTCTTTGTTTATAACTGTCCATCAATGGCTTCTTGCAAACGCGCACAAATTTCCTGACTTGCACCGCAAAACATCGTCACGCTTTTAAACGTTTTTTGCCCCTGCTTGACTATTTCCTTACATAAAATAGTGGGATAGGCTTCAAAATTGCTCTTCGCCAAAATAAAAGTACGACCGGATTCATAATCCTCATAATATTCATAAAGCTCATCTTCATCTATCATAGGCATATAAAGATCATTTGTAATTTCCCGATAAGCCAGAGCCAAACTGCCAAAATGACGATCACATAGCTCAAAAGGCCCATTTGGCACCTCAGCACGCTCTTCTGCGGAAAGGCCCGGAAAGAAAGGTATTGGCTCTTGCGCTTGGACAGGCACGGAAAAAACTAACACACTCAAAAATAGAGCAAATATAAATCTGGACATTACATATACCCCGCAGCCCTTAGCTTCTCAAAGCTATCTTCGGTTTCGCTATCCATTGCACGACCCGCGCGCTCGGATGTATTGGTCGTCTCAAGCTCTTCAATAATTTCTTCAATGGAAGATGCAGGACTTTCCACCGGAAACGTCAAATTCTTTTCACCCAAGGAACGGTAACGCATCATCTTGCCCGTCTCGGGGTCTTTACGCGCCAGATAAAGCGGACAAAACGGGATACCTTCACGCTGGTGATAGCGCCAGATATCAATTTCCGTCCAGTGCAAAATCGGATGGATACGCAAATGCGCGCCTTTGGACTCATCATGAGGAAATTCGGTTTTATATTGATCCCAAAACTCCGGTGGCTGATCTTTGAAATCCCACTCCCCGTCAATTGTACGCGGTGAAAACACACGTTCCTTAGCGCGCAAGCCCTGCTCGTCACGGCGAATCCCACCAGTAATCCCTTTAAAACCATATTCACGCATCAAGGTTTTCAACCCCTCCGTCTTGCGCATAGCCGAACGTGTCTTTGGCGGCAAAGTCTGGTCCATTTCTTCTTCCGGCGGACATTGCCAGTTCACACAATCCAGATCCCATTCCTTAATCAAATGATCACGGAATGCATAAACCTCATCCATCTCCATACCAGTATCAAGCAAACACACAGGAAAAGGCACGCGCCCTAAAAAAGCCTTACGCACCATCCACAGCATAGCTGTTGAATCCTTACCAATTGACCACATCATCCCCATCGGCGTGAGGCGATTATAAGCCTCTCTCAGGATATAAATGCTTTTTGCTTCCAACTCGTCCAGATATTTATACATGCCCATTTCCTAAATATACATTTTTTTTATGTTATTTTTGACTATTTTTCAAAAACAGAAATACACAGAGACAGCTATGTATTGCAAGCAGTTTTTTCAAAAACAGAAATTTTTTACAAAAAATACAAATAAAAAATGTATATTAAAAGCTACTGTGCCGCCACAGCCTCCTCTTCACTATCTTCAGGCAAAACATCATCCCGCCCGATAGAGAAGTAACGAAAACCATCCATTTCGGTCATTTTATAAATATTGCGTAAGTCAATGAGCGTATTGCCCTTCATCACCCCCTTAATCCGGTCCAGATCAAGGGCGCGGAACTGATTCCACTCAGTGATAATCACAACGGCATCCGCATCACTCACAGTCTCATAAGAATCCTTACACCATATCACGCCATCAATCAGCTCCTTAGCCACTTCCATCGCCTCGGGATCATAAGCCGATATCTGCGCCCCTGCTTGCTGAAGGACAGGAATAATGGTCAAAGCCGGAGAATCGCGCATATCATCTGTATTCGGCTTGAACGCCACGCCCAGCACAGCAATCTTCTTACCGCGCACATCATCATTCATAGCGGCAATAACCTTATCCGCCATGCGCGCCTTACGATCCTCATTCGCGGCAATCACGGTTTCAACAATGCGTTGCGGCGCTGCATATTTCTGACCTGCACGAACGAGAGCCTGCGTATCTTTAGGAAAACATGACCCGCCATAACCCGGCCCGGCATGCAGAAATTTAGAACCAATACGCCCGTCCATACCAATACCCTTAGCCACTTGCTGGACATCCGCCCCAACCTTCTCACACAAATCGGCAATTTCATTGATAAAGGTAATCTTCGTTGCCAGAAAAGCATTCGCCGCATATTTGATAACTTCGGCAGTTTCACGGCGAGAAAACAAGATCGGAGTTTCATTGAGGTATAAAGGCCTATAAACCTCCCGCATAACGTCCTGCGCCCGCGGAGAAGATGTCCCCACAACCACACGATCAGGGCGCATAAAGTCATCAATAGCCGCACCTTCACGCAAAAACTCAGGATTCGAGGCCACATCAAAATCAGCCGCCGGATTCGTTTCACGGATAATCTGCTCCACCTCACGAGCAGTCCCAACAGGCACAGTAGATTTATTTACAACCACTGTATAACCACCTAGATTTTCAGCAATCTCTTTAGCCGCACCATGCACAAATGACAAATCTGCATCCCTACAGTAACGACGAGATGGCGTCCCCACAGCAATAAACACCGCCTGCGAATTCTTAACAGCCTCAGCCGTATCCAGTGTAAAAGAAATACGCCCCGCCTCGATCTGGCGCTTCAACAAAGCCTCTAATCCCGGCTCGTATATCGGAATTTCACCTTTTTTGAGCTTTTCGATTTTTTGCTCATCCTTATCAACACATATCACCGTGTGACCGAATTCCGCAAAACATGTTCCCGAAACCAGCCCAACATATCCAGTCCCAATCATTCCTATACGCACGATATTTCTCCTGTTTTCAAACCGTTCCAATATTGCCGCAAGGTTAAAACATTCCCCCTGATTTGAAAAGCATAGAAATAGCCCCTTAGATGTAAAAACAGCAATGACCGCAAAACTTGGCGCATATTAAGCATTGTTTAAGAAAAACCATTGTCAAATGATAAGAATAATGCATATGATCTTTGTGCATATTTTCATGCAACCAACGGAAATTCGAGAGAGTAAGAATGGCTAAAGCAACAAAAGAAACAGAAAAAGACATCACAAATAAAGATATTGAGGCTGGCAACCCCGATCAGGCAAAGCCTTTATTTTATAAAAATCCTATGCCTTTGGATGCCAAGAAACACAAAGACCTCTCACTGATTAAAAATTTCAGTCTCGAATTCGCAAAAACAGTAAACGCTGTACCAATTAACCTGATTGAAATGTCACAAGCCGCACATTTTTACCCTATTACATTTACGCCCGATGAGTCAGCAACACCAGTGGCTATCTTGGGTATGCGCGATAAAGAAAACCTGTTTATGACAGATGACCTTTTATGGCTGCAAAATACATATGTCCCTGCTTATGTACGCAGATACCCGTTTATCTTTTCAGAAATGCCCGGCAGTGAGCAACTAACACTTTGTTTTGATAACTCCCCCGAGGTTATTGAAGAAAAAGGTGAGCAGAGATTCTTCACAGAAGACGGAAAACCAAGCCAGCTTGCACAACAAGCCCTTGAGTTCTGCAAGTCTTATCATGCAGCAGCACAGCAAACTATTCCGTTCAGCAAAGCCCTCCTTGAGCATGACTTACTTATTGAGCGCGAAGCTCAGGTCAGCATTACAGGCGGACGCAAAATCAATTATTCAGGCTTCCGTATTATTGATCAAAAGAAATTCAATGAACTGGATGATAAAGTTATTTTAGAATTCCGCAAAAAAGGCTGGCTACCATTCATCTATGCGCATTTATTCTCTGAATTCCAGTGGAATAAACTGACGACTCTTTTGAATGAAAAAATTGCAAAAGAATCAAAATAGACCAACTCGCAAATCCTTACCCAATGCAAGGATTTGCTTTTTACAAACCGCAAAAATCTGTTCATAAACAATGAATTGTGGATATGTGTTTGCAAACTCATCTTTCAATCTTGTTGCCACAAATAATGACTGATACCTAGGTATTGTCTGTTTGCAGTAACGATTCGAGATAGAGGTATTTTAAAATGGCAAAAGTTGGCGCACAGAGAGCAGCTGTACTGACAGGAAAGTCAAAATCCACCATACAGCGCGCTATGAATAGCGGCAAAATTTCATACGAACTCGACCAGAATGGTCGTCGTATTATTGATGTTTCAGAAATAGAGCGCGTTTACGGAATCAAAAAACAAGTCGAAGCCTCTATTACTGTCAAAGAAAAAAAACCGATCACAACACAACAAAGTGTCTCGGTGGAAGCTCTGGTCGAAAAAGAACGTATGTCCATGCGTATCAAGATGCTGGAACAACAACTTTCTACTGCGAACGAGCATATAGATGACCTAAAAACGCAGCGTGACAAATGGCAAAAACAAGCCTCTCAAATGCTTATTACGACCCAATATTCCCAGAAACAAGCTGAGGAACTGCGTAATGAAATCAAAACACGCGAAGAGCGCGCACGCAAAAAGCGCATTCATAATGCAACCCTGAAAAAAGAAGCTGAGACATCCCAGATTGAATTCACCGAAAAGAAGTCAATTCCAGCTGAAAATCTTGAAAAACAAGTTAAAAGATTAAAGCCGGAAAATGAAAATATGGATGCCCAAACACAAGAAGAACAATCTGTTTTTAGATTTTGGAAACGTGTGAAGGGATAAGCCCAAAGACATATCAATTCTTAAAAGAAAGCCGGAATTACCTTCCGGTTTTTTTATGGTTGGATTTTAGGTACTATTTAATGCTAGAATACACTATGTTCAATAAGGCTTATATGGTTGATATCATGCGTTTTCTGGTTTTCATCTTTATCGCTACTTTGTGCATTAATCCGGCTTTCGCACAAAACGATGCCGCGAGTAATGAGCCAACAGATGCCCAAATCAGGGAAGCCCAAACTTATTATAAATATTGTGACACCAATGAAACTTTGAAGAAAATAAGAGACTGCCAATGCTCTGCCGCGCAATATCTTGACGCACGTGTAAAAATGGGAAATTCTGTTCCGCAAAGTTCAATTCTTGACGCCATTAAGGGAATGTGCTCATTAGATGAAAAGCGTTACGGAGATTCTGATAACGCCACACAAAAAGATGACTTCGTTTCCCAATTAACGGAGGCTGAACTAAAAGAAGCAGAACAGGTTTATAAAACCTGTGAAGAAGGATATTACACAAGAACATATCAAGATTGCGAATGCCTGGCAGGAAAATTCATTGAGGCCAGACAGGAGATGGGACCACTAGAAAACGCAAATAATATTATGCTAAAATTACGGGATGAATGTAAAAATCCAGTGAATGCTATTGGTGCGCAATATACATCTTGCATGGCAAATGACAGGCTAGATAATCTAGAAATCAATGTCCCTAGAAAAACATTCTGCGAATGTGCTGCGCGTGCTTGGGTTGATATGTACGAAAACTACAACGGAAAGCTCTCAGCCAGAGTTATAAGCAATTTCGGCAGCGGCGCTATTTCCAGATGCCTTGGAAAATTCAGATAAATTAAATTTCTCTATTTGATCGTATCAAGTATGGCCTGAAATATGGGCAATTCTTCCCTATGATAATATGCAGCAACTTCCCGAATTTCGTTTTTATAGGAATCACCAAAACTTGAATTTTCTATTTTGCCTCCCAATGTCTGTAGCATAACCCCACAAGCCATGCCTGCAAAGCCTTTCAAATATGGCGTAGCATAATAAGAAATGGCATCCATACCCTGCTCTTTGGCAATCTCCGAAATGCGCACGGTTGCCTCTTTCAAGGCATCGACATGCTCTTTTTCTAGGATTTCTGCCATCTCCTCAATATAAGCAAAAGCCGCCGCGCCCTCATCCCGCAAGACTTTACGGAACATCAAATCAAGCGCCTGTATTCCGTTTGTGCCCTCATAAATCGGCAAAATACGCGCATCACGGTAATACTGCGCAGCCCCTGTTTCCTCAATAAATCCCATACCGCCAAAAACCTGTATCCCCGTAGAAGCCACCTCGACTGACATATCTGTACACCACGCCTTTACAAGTGGCGTGAGTAAATCCACCCGCTCTTGCGCCTGAGTATCACCTGCGTTTGCCTTATCCAAAGCCATCGCCGCACTATAAGTCAAAGCACGCCCAGCCATAATCTTGGCGTGCATAGAGGTCAGCATCCGCTTAACATCTTGATGTTCGGAAATTGTAACAACCTCGCCACTTGCCATAGACTTACCCTGCACCCGCTCTTGCGCATAGCCTAACGCCGCTTGATACGCACGCTCAGCGATTGCAACGCCCTGCAATCCCACAGACAATCTCGCATTATTCATCATGGTGAACATATACTTAAGGCCTTCATTTTCTTCACCCACAATGAAACCTATCGCACCGTCAAAATCCATCGTACAGGTCGGAGAAGCATGAATGCCCAGCTTATGCTCCAGCCCAATACAAGACACAGCATTCCTCGTCCCATCTTCCAGTATTTTAGGCACAATGAATAAGGAAATCCCCTTCACACCCTCAGGCGCATCAGGAAGGCGCGCCAGCACAAGATGGATAATATTTTCGGTAAAATCATGTTCACCATAAGTGATAAATATCTTCTGCCCTGTAATCTTATAACTGCCATCACCTTGCTTTTCAGCCTTACTGCGAAGCGCCCCAAGATCTGAACCCGCCTGAGGTTCGGTCAGATTCATCGTACCCGTCCACTCACCAGAAATCAGCTTGGTTAAATAATATTCTTTTTGCTCATCAGACCCGTGACTTAAAATAGCCTCAACCGCACCCTGATTAAGCAAAGGACACAGCCCGAAAGACATATTCGCCCCCTGCCACATTTCCTGCACCGGAAAAGCCAGCGCCCAAGGCAAACCCTGTCCGCCAAATTCCGGATCAAAGGGCACAGCATTCCATCCCCCTTCGCAATATGCTTGATAGGCTTCTTTAAATCCACTCGCGGTTTTTACACTGCCATCCTCAGCCAAAACCGCGCCTTCCTTATCACCCACCACATTCAAAGGTGCAAGCACATCCGATGCCAGCTTAGCCGCCTCTTCCAGCACAGCCATCGTCGTTTCCTTATCCAATTCCGCATGCTCAAAACCCAATACGTCATGAAGTAGAAAATGCATGTCATCTACTGGCGGTTTATAGGCTGTCATTTAATTATTCCCCTTATGTCCAGACGTGTATTTTAAAACAGATTACTCAAAATAGAGTAAACTATTATTGATAAGAAGCCCACTTATCCTTCAGCTTCAACACTGGTTTTTCAAAGTATTTAAAACTAAAATAAGCCAAGACATAGGAAACCAGTAACCCAAGAACAAAAACAAGCAAATGTGCAGGAAAATACGTTAAATCATATGGAACCAAGAGCTTTGCAATTAATCTCATAATCGGAACATGCAAAAGATATAAACCATAACTCACAACGCCAATATCTCTTAAAACCCTATTTTCCAAAAGGCGTTTAAAAAAATGCTTATCATTTGACGCTAGCAAAAATGAAAAATACGAAAAATACAGAATACTGCATAATGTTAACCCATAACAAATTAACACCTTATAAGCATCAAAGATCGTCTGTTGTGAAATCAAAATATACGCAACACATAAAAAAGAGCAAATTGCGAGAACAGCAAACACAATTTTGAGACATTCAAGCCAAGTATAGAAATACCTATAAAAAAGACTGATCATAGCACCAAATGCCAAAGCATCAATGCGACACAATGTCGCAGTATAGGCAAATTTACTATAGCCCATAGACACATAATGCAACCGCAGCCCCCATGAGAGCAAAACCATACAAATCAAGGCTATAAAAACAAAGTATAAAGACCTCTTATATAGAAAAACGAATAAAGCTGGCCACACCAAGTAGAACTGTTCTTCAATTGCTAAAGACCACGTATGATCTAAATATTCAAAAGCCCCTGCCCTCGAAAACTCTGGACTCCAGTTTTGCAAATATAATATATGCGACAGAGTTAAACCTAAATCCGGCAGATCAAAAGCAATAACGAAATATAAAATCAAAACAACAAATAAAAGCGCGTAATAAGCCGGAAAAATTCGTAAAAACCTACGGATATAAAATTTTTCCAACGGCTTTTGTTGTGTATTTACACTATCAATTAAAATTCCAGTAATAAGAAAGCCTGAAATAACAAAGAATAAATCAACACCAGTTGCACCAAAAAATGCAAAATTATGATACGTATTTGAATCAGCCCCCGTAGAATCAATGATTCTATTGGCATAACCAGCCGAATGAAACCAAAGAACCATTAATATGGCCACACCACGAAGACCATCAATAAAGTCATAATGACGGCCTACTATAATCGAATTTTCTTGATTTTTTTCTAGCATCTAAACTGACTTTAGTGTGCTGGCATAACTATTGCAATTCGAATTACAACATATGAGTAAACGTAAAAACACTGGATTAGTATATCATGGATTACAGTATAAATGCATTAGGAAACAATGATTTAGGCACAATTAGCGCCAAAAACCATAACCCCGTCCTTAACGCCATACAAAGCGCAAGTGACAAATCTGGGGTCGATTTTTCCTATCTGGTCAAACAAGCCAAGGTCGAAAGCAATTTTGACACGCAGGCCAAAGCAAAAACTAGTTCTGCTACCGGACTTTACCAATTTATTGACCGCACGTGGCTATCCATGATCGAACGATACGGCGAATCTTATGGCCTTGAAACAGAAGGCTTAAGCAAAAAGGAAATACTCGATATGCGAAAAGATCCTCAAGCTGCGTCCTTTATGGCTGCCGCCTTTGCTTCGGAAAATGAGCAATTCCTCAACCGGCATTGGGGCGGTGATATTGGCGATACAGAACTATATCTGGCCCATTTCTTAGGCGCTAGCGGCGCAGCCGCCTTCCTGAATGCACGTGATGAAAACCCGCTACAGCCTGCCGCAGATATATTCCCCAAAGCCGCCAACGCCAATAAAAATGTATTTTATGACCGCGAAACCGGAGAGCCAAGAACCCTGCACGAAGTTTACAGCTTCTTTGCCAAAAAATTCGAAGGCAAAACCCCTTTCCCCAAAAGCGGCAATGATAATATGACGATCGCACAAAGCGAAGCCAAAGCCATGAATTACAGCGCATCAAAGCGTTTATCCAATAGCCTTGTCATGCAACGCGCCGATGCCATGCGCCAAGAAGCTTTGCTTAATGGACCGGATACGCTCAGCCATGGACAAATCCGGCAAAATATTCTTGGCCACGGGAACAGAGACAAAAATGCCGCACCATTTTACTCCTTACTGGCTAAACCTGTTGACCTGATCTTGCTGACACAGAATATCGACAAGGACATTGATGGCGCTTAAACCTTGACATTTTATGAATAAAATCCTATTATTGTCACATGTTTATACTCAAAACACACCCAACACAACGATTTTCACACCAGAATTATGCCTTCTTTTATAGGCGCCTAAACAGGCTCTTTGAAAAAAAACATGCAAAACGAACTATACAAAATAGGACGTGCAAAAAAAATCCGACATTCAAACTATACAAAACCCACAAAAACAGTGATAAAGCTCCCCTATGGCAGAAAATAAAGACATCATCCATGTTCTCGACAAGAAGCTTGCATTAAGGCAAGCTCCGCAAGGCTTTCGCACCTCACTCGACAGCATCATGCTTGCAGCCTCTTGCCCTGCCAAATCAGGCCAATCCATCCTCGATCTAGGCTGCGGCGTCGGTAGTGCGGGTCTCTGCGTCCTCTGGCGCGTTAAGGATACCACGCTCACAGGCATTGATATCCAAGGTGATCATATCGAGATTTCAAAGGAAAATGCAGCGCTGAATCATATGAATGATCGCACAACCTTTACCCAAGGCGATATCAGAACCCTCGAAACCACCAAGGCAGACCACATAATCTGCAATCCCCCCTATCAAGAATCCGGCAAGCATTTGCAATCTCCCTCAAGCGCCAAAGCCACCGCAATAGGCCATATAAATGAGGATATTACCCTACAAGACTGGATCACTTGCGCCTTCAACCACATCAAAGGCCAAGGCAGCTTAACCCTCATCCATGAAGCCGGAAGACTAGATGACATCCTTCATGCCCTATACAGCAAAAATGGCGGCAAACGCTTTGGCAATATTGAAATCTTTCCCTTATGGCCCAAAGACAGCACGCCCGCCAAACGGGCTATCATCCGCGCATGGAAGCATAAGAAGTCCGAATCCATCATACATAACGGTCTAATACTTCATAATGAAGATGGCTCTTATACTAGAGAAGCAGACAACATTCTAAGAGATGGCAAAGCCTTATTTTAACGGCGCATATTTATCTTTGAGTTTCAATATCGGCTTTTCAAAATAACGGTAACTCAACCAAGCAAAAACATATGAAAGAATTAGCATTCCAATAAACAACACTAGATGACCATAAAAATAGTCAAAATTATTGGATTTCACCAAGACCGCTAAAAAGGTCCCTATCGGCAAATGGAAAATATACAAGCCATAGCTGATTTTACCTGTACCTTAAAAAAACCTATTACATAACAAAGACTTGAAAACATTTTTATTGGCAAAAAGCATCATTATCAACATAGCAGCAAAACAAATATTAAGAAAAATAATCCCGTAACTCATCATGAATGTATGCGCACTAAAATTATCTTGCGCCCCTATAAGAAGCACCAACATCGCTAAAGTACTGCCCACCATAATCGGCAATAAATAAGGCCTTAATTTTTCCAAGAAACCAGAGGCATTACAAAAAACAACGGAAATCAAAGCCCCTATAATCAGTCCATCCAGCCGGCAAAATGTCGCAGTATAAGAAAATTTATGATACCCGTACCCAGAAAAACATAACCGAAGAAAAATAGAACTAGCAATTATGATACAGCAAAACACTACAGTAGATTTAAATGAGCGCTTATATAAAAACCAGAAAAGACAAGGCCAAACCAAATAAAATTGCTCTTCTACCGCTAAAGACCACGTATGATTAAGCAAAGCAAAAATATCCTGATGGCTCTGGAAACTCCAATTCTGCATATAGATATAAAAGCTTACATGCTTCCAGCTAAAAACATCCGACCAATATGACTGCGACACCAAAATCAAGGTGAAAAATAAGAGAAATCCATAATATATAGGAAATATCCTAAGAGCACGCCTAATATAAAACTTCTTGAACTTATGCTCGTGATCCGCTGTATCAATAAGAATTCCTGTAATTAGAAAACCAGAAATCACAAAAAACAAATCAACTCCTGTCTGTCCCAAAAGAGTTAACCTGTAATATGTATCATACCCAGAAGTATCTCCCCCCAGTACTTCAAAGAAAAATACAGAAGCATGGAACCAGATAACAGCAAGCACAGCTATGCCACGCAACCCATCAATAAAATCATAATGATGGCCTACTACAATATTATCTCGTGCAGAACCATCCCTATTTTCTTTATCCGGCATTTTATTTTACCACCATATTAAAATGACTTTATTCTAATATTTATTTTAACGATGCCCACTTATCCTTATACGCCAGAATTGGCTGCTCAAAATATACATAGCTAAGACGAGCGAGCAAAAATGAAATAAAGCATGCTGCAAAAAACAGCATAAAATGAGCAGAAATAAACTTCATCTCAAATTGAAATATCATATTCGAACATATCCCAATTGTAACAAGATGAATTATATACATGCCATAACTAATCTTGCCTATTTCTCTAAGATAATAATTACTAAAAAATCTCTTCATCAAACTCTGCTCTTTTGAAATCAATAGCCCCCCCAACAATGACGCATAAAGCACACTACATATTGTTAAACCATATTGATAAATAAAAACTATTAAATCATCTACATTATCATACATGCTTGCCATCAAAATTAATGAGATAAAGGAAAGCAAAAACAACGACATCAAAAATAACCTAAACCATTCAAGATGATGCTTGTAATACCTAAAACCAAGACTAAGCAATGCCCCCAAACCCAAACTATCCAAACGACAAAATGTCGCCATATATGAAAATTTATAATAGCCAGTTGAGCAAATATATTCCCGCAGCCCCCATGACAATAAAATCATAGAAATAATTGTAACAATAACAAGCTTGACAGATTTCTTATATAAACTCCAAAAAAGGAATGGCCAAATCAGATAAAATTGCTCTTCAATCGCCAATGACCAAGTATGGTTAAAGAAAGAAAGGTCGGATGGTGTCTGTTCATAAAATGGCATTCCCCAATTTTGCATATACAGAACATACTGCAGATGCTGCCAATCGAACATGAAACCGTCTGGGTTCATGCCAAAATAGATAAGAAACAAAAATGCATAATATATCGGAAATATTCTTAAAGATCGGCGTATATAGAATTTCTTATATTTGCCCTCTAGATTTGCCGTATCAATTAAAATCCCTGTTATCAGAAAACCAGAAATAACAAAGAATAAATCAACGCCCGTTAACCCTAGAAAACCAATAGCTACAAAATATTGATAAAATCCTGACATCTCAGGAAGAAATGTTTCATAGACTAAAGCTAAAGAATGAAACCAAATAACCGCTAAAATCGCAACACCGCGCAAACCATCAATAAAATCATAATGATGACCAACAACAATACCGTTTTGTATGGAACTTTTACCCTTGCCGGACATCCACCCTCTTTCACATCATCAAAATTTTTTTATATTTACTCACATTACGGGAGCATATCTATCTTTAAGCTTTAATATTGGCTCTTCAAAATATTTATAACTCAGCCATGATACAAGGTAAGACAAACACAAAGTCAAAGTCAAAGCTATAAAATGACCATATAAATATTCATAATCCAATGACTGAACCCACACAGAAATGAACACACAAATAGGAAAATGAAAAATATACATCCCGTAACTTATTCTAGCAGTAAATATAAAGAATGGTTTAGCTAAAAACTTTTTCACGACGTTTTCAGAACTAGAAATCAGCAACAACATAAAAACACATATATAAGCAACATTCATAAAAGTAAGCCCATTACTTATTAAAAAAAGATGCGATTTTTTAAGATCATATGAAAACAAGCACAAAAGAAATACCGCTATACTCAGCAAAGCCACTAAAGATAATATTAACTTGAACCTAGAGAACACCTGACCATATTTGCAAAAAAGTAAACTACACAAGGCACCCATAGCAATACTATCAAAATGACTAATTGTCGCCCTATAAGCAAAATTGTGGTATCCTCGCTCAGCAAGATCAAATCTTAAATACATAGAAATAATGATTAAAACCAAACAAAAACCAATAGTAGAAACATAAGATCTTTTATACAAAAACCAGAATATTAATGGCCATAAGAGATAAAACTGCTCTTCAATAGCCAATGACCATGTATGGCTTAATAATAACCAAAACCCGTCACTAGCTGGACTAAACCAGTTTTGTAAATATACTGAATGATAAAAAAAACGCCCGACATCAGATCCCCAGTCTTCACTAAGAGGCTGTAACAATAAGACTGCCCCCATCAAAAAAAGAAAACCATAATACAGAGGAAATATCCGCAGCGAGCGGCGTATATAAAACCTTCTAAAGCGGTTCTCTACATCTTTAGTATCAATTAATATACCAGTGATCAGAAAACCTGAAATTATAAAAAATAGATCAACACCAGTTTGGCCAATTAAACTAAGCCTATAATATAGCTCATGATAAAACTGGTTTTCCTCTGATGCTGAAAATAAAAACACAGAAGCATGAAACCAGATCACCAGTAATACGGCCAGCCCCCGAAGGCCATCAATAAAATCATAATGATGACCAACAACAATATTTTGCGGAGGGCTTTGACTATCCGACAATCTTTTCTCTTAGAAAATCCTTGACCTTATCCATATGGATACGCTCCTGAGACATTGTATTGCGATCACGAACAGTCACAGTCTGATCGGCAATAGTATCATTATCTACGGTAAAGCAATAAGGTGTTCCGATCTCATCCTGACGCGCATAACGCCTACCGATATTTTGCTTAATATCCAGCTCAACAGCAAATTCGTGACGCAGATCAAGATAAAGCTTCTGCGCTAATGGGACATGCTCTTCCTTTGCCGTCAAAGGCAAAATAGCCGCCTTAATCGGTGCCATAGCAGGATGGAAGTTTAAATAAACGCCAGATGGACGATCCTTATCCACTGTATAAGCCTGACAGATCAGTGCCAGAACCCCACGTGTTAAACCCGTTGATGGCTCAATCACATGTGGAATAAAGCGCTTATTTCCGGCTTGATCAAAATAATCCAGCTTCGTACCAGAAAATTCCTGATGCTGCGTCAGGTCAAAACAACCGCGATGCGCTATCCCTTCAAGCTCGTCAAATTCAGGAGCACTAAACGGAAAGCGATATTCCACATCAATTGTACGGGATGAATAATGTGCAAGTTCTTCCTTAGGCACATCAAGGAAATACAGCTCTGATTTCGGGATACCTACTGATTCCCAAAAACGTGTGCGCTCCTCAACCCAAAAATCAAACCACATCGGCACTTCTTCTTCCTCGCAGAACCATTCAAGCTCCATCTGCTCGAACTCGCGAGAGCGGAAGATAAAGTTCCGTGGCGTTACTTCATTACGGAAGGCTTTACCCACTTGAGCAATCCCGAATGGCGCTTTCACACGAGAAGAATCAACAACATTCTTGAAGTTCAAAAATATCCCTGCGCAAGTCTCTGGACGTAAATAGGCCTTATTATCATCCCCCGACGCCGCCCCGACATAAGTATGAAACATCATATTGAACTGCCGTGGTTCGGTCAGCGTACCCGCATTTTTAACATCTGGACCAATAATATTGGTAAAACCCTCTGCCGGAACCTGATCAAGCTGTGCCTTTTCGAAATCATCACGTGTTTTACCTTTAGCCAGCTTCTTAAGGCGAGCATCTATTTCCTCATCAGTGGCATCTTTATCAAAAGCCAAAGAAGCCCCCTCACCGTCTTTTGAAACCAAAACAACCACATGATCGGCGCGGTAACGCTTTTTCGATTCGCGGCAATCCACCATCGGGTCGTTAAACCCACCAATATGGCCTGAAGCCTCCCAGCATTTGGGATTTTGGATAATCGACGAATCGACACCCACAATAGAAATTGGCGCACCATCAGGCCCAATCGGTGGACACAGCACCATATCCCGCCACCAGCGATCACGTAAGTTATTCTTTAATTCCACCCCAAGCGGCCCATAATCCCAGAATCCATTGATTCCCCCATAGATGTCCGAGGCCGCAAAAATAAAGCCTCTGCGCTTACACAGGGCAACAATATCTTTCATTTTTTCTTTGTGATCAGTCATTTTTTCCGCTTTTTACAATAATTTTCCTACGCCATAAAAAACGCATAATGGCCTGAAAAGCCCATAAAAACAAGGCTTTGCTCCCTATAGCCCCTACTATTTATTATTTTTTTTAATTTCGATACTATAAATATAAAAACCAAAACTATATAGTATTACAATACATATATACTTAAACATTACTTATAAAATACAATCAAATATACCACAAACACTTAAAATTTAGCAGATTTTACTTTAAAACTTTACATGCTTTTTTATTATTTTTTTCTTGACTGTAATGATTTAGTTTCGTATATTGTAAACACAAAGGAGAAAAAAAGATGTCCAGCATAGATGAAGGCTCTGCACTTTCCGGCATTTCCACTGAGAAAGGAAATGAAGGTACTACATATAAGAGGGAGTCCGCTTTACATAGAAGCATAAAAAAGAAGTATAATGACGCAGCCGATTGGATCAGTCACAAATCAGGCGAGTTAACAAAGCTATATTCTCAGGTATCTGACGGCATTATCAAAGTATTTGACCATATGGTTCACTTTAATGTCGGACATTTGGATAAGATTTTAAAAGCCGAGATGGGATTACCCCACGGCTAGGTAAAGTTCAAGTAAGTAACCAATCGAACCCCAGAAGTTCGAGGAAGTATAACAAAAAATAAATATAAGAAGAATGAGGCCACAAAGTAGCCTTTGAAGTTGGGGGAAAGAGGCGACCGGAAAAAATCCGGCGCCTTTTTCGTTTTCCTGAACACCAATTACTTTTTGAAAATCATCTGACAAAAACTTGAGTGGTACGCCCACGACTATTCAGGATTAAAGACATCCCTCTGCGCGGATCAACGTTTGACAAGGCTTCCTTCGCGGCCTCTACGTTACCAATTTCCTGATCATTAATACGCAAAATCAAATCCCCGGGATGAACAAGACTAGCCGCCCGCGCACCTCTTGCGACACTAACCACGACAACCCCCTCTTCAATATCCCTTAATCCCAACTCATAAGCCACAGCCGGATTTATATTGGCAATCATGGCCCCATTCAGAGCATGCCGCCCCTCAAGCACGGTCTCATTACGCGGCGGATCATCCGGCGCCAACATAGCCCTCACCCTCAACGACAAAGATTCCTGCCCGCGCATAATGCTAAAAGTGGCAAATTTGGAATCTTCGGAAATCGGCACAGTCGCCATACGAAATTTCATTTCAGCCGCATCACGAATCTTATGCCCGTTCACATGCGTGACCAAATCCCCCACTTTTGCACCGGCTGCCTTTAACGGACTGGCAGAGTGCAATGAGGAAATCAATGCACCACCGGGCCGATCGAGGCCCAAACTTGCAGCAATATCTGAGGTCACATCTTGCATACTCACACCAAGCCACGGCCTTTGAATACCACGATCTCCGCTTTGACCAGCCTTCTCCGCAGCGATGATACTCATCACCATTTCGGACGGAATAGCAAAACCAATACCCATCGACCCACCTGAGCGCGAGTAAATCGCCGTGTTAATCCCGATAACCTGCCCATCCATCGCCACCAAAGGCCCGCCGGAATTTCCTGGATTAATCGCCGCATCGGTTTGAATAAAGAAGTTATAATCATTAATATCCAGAGTTGATCGCCCCTGCGCCGAGACAATCCCGCTCGTGACAGTCTGCCCCACCCCAAAGGGGTTTCCAATCGCCAGAACCAAATCACCCACCTCGATATTTTCACTAGGCGCCAGCATCACAAAAGGAATATCTTTCAACTCACCCTTCATTCGCAGCACAGCCAAGTCCGAAGCTTCATCGCTCAAGGAAAGTTCTGCCTCAAACTCGCGCCCATCCGCCAGCACCACAGTAATTTCATCAGCTCCTTCAATCACATGTGCATTCGTAATCACAAGACCACTTTCCTGAACAATTACACCAGAGCCTAGCGCACTTTCCACATGTTGGCGCATACGCCCGCCAAATCGGTCATTCCTAAAAAATTGCCCGAAAAACGGATCATCCAGAAAAGGATGCCGATAAGCAGTTGATATCGTGCGCTTTGTGTATATATTGACGACCGATGGCGCGACCTTTTTAACCAAAGGCGCAAAAGAAAGCTTCATTTGTGAAGGGCTTTGGGGCAACACCCGCTCCTGCGCCGCTGCGCAAAACGAGGTTGCAAAGGCAAGAAAAACCGTTAAACAAAAAAGCATGCTTCTCATAAGCAAAAAATTATACCTGAGATACCAAAATTTCAAGGGCGGAAAATTAAAATATGGACGAAAAAAAAACAACCATTACGGATATCAAAAACGCCAAAGGCACTGAAAAACCTCTTGTGTGCTTGACGGCCTATACAGACCCCATAGCCACCTTGATCGACCCGCATTGCGATTTGATTTTGGTTGGCGACTCGCTTGGTATGGTCTTTTATGGCCTCCCCAGCACCGAAGATGTAACCTTGGAGATGATGATCGCCCATGGCATGGCGGTGACCTGTAAACCGCGCAATTCTGTGGTTATTGTCGATATGCCATGTGGCTCTTATGAGGATGATAAGGATAAAGCGTTAAGCAACGCCCAAAAGCTTATGACACAAACTAAATGTGACGGGGTAAAGCTGGAAGGCGGCAAAGACATGGCGCCAATAATCGCTCACCTCGTTGAAAACAGCATTCCTGTTATGGGGCATATCGGCCTGATGCCGCAAAGCGCCAATAAAACAGGCGGCTATAAGGTGAAAGGCAAAACCGAAGAAGGCGCTGAACGCTTACTAAGCGATGCCAAAGCCATAGAAAACGCCGGAGCTTTCGCCCTTGTCATAGAGGCCACAATGGAGGAAACATCACAAAAAATCACGCAAAGCATTTCCATCCCCACTATTGGAATCGGTGCATCCGCAACATGTGACGGGCAAGTTTTAGTCACCGAAGACATGCTTGGCATGCTCACAGGCCATACTCCTAAATTTGTCAAGAAATATGCTGATCTGGCTGATGAAATCTCGGGCGCGGTTGAAGACTACGCCAAAGATGTCAGAAGCCGCAAATTCCCATCTTCTCAATATCTATACGGCGCAACAAAATAATGAAAAAACTTGTTACAATCACAGAGCTGGATGAGACCCTAGAGCCATATAGGAAAGCAGGCAAAAAGATTGGATTCGTGCCGACAATGGGCGCACTGCATGACGGACACTTATCGCTGGTTAAAACCACCAAGGAAAACGCCGATATCGTTGCGGTCAGCATCTTTGTAAACCCCACACAATTCGCCCCGCACGAAGATTTTGATGCTTATCCGCGCGATGTGGCTGGCGATATTGAAAAGCTAAAACCTCTTGACGTGGATATGGTGTTCTGTCCGACCAAGGGTGTACTTTATACGGATGGAACCAATACAGATATTAAAGCAGGACAAAATGCCGAAGGATTAGAGACCATATTCCGCCCGCATTTCTTTGATGGTGTGGTAAATGTAGTCTCTCGCCTTTTCGACGCAGTCAAACCCGATATAGCCGTGTTCGGAGAGAAGGACTTCCAGCAGCTTATGGTCATCCGTGAGATGGTCAAAACATTAGGCCTAGATATCGAAATCATCGGCGGAGAAATCGTACGCGACGAACAAGGCCTAGCTCTCTCCTCCCGCAATGCATATTTAAGCGCACAAGAATTAGACATCGCTAGACAACTTAACAAAATCATCCGCAAAGCCGCCGAAACCAAAGACTTGGAAAGCGCTAAGGGTGAATTACTGACAGCAGGATTTGATAAAATCGATTATGTCGAAGAACGCTGGAACCGCATTCTCGCCGCTGCTTGGCTTGGTAAGACACGGTTGATTGATAATTTAGCTTCTACCTAATACCACCAACACTTAAACCTGCTCCGGTATATAAAACAAATATATATACCGGAATATAGAAAAAACAGGATAATGCCAGTATGCACATACCGCATAAAACCAAGGCATTTAGTAATTCATCAGATTTCATATAATAAATGTAAATCACCGCAAAACTCGGGATACATCTGATTATATACCATATAGACATAGAGGCTAAACTAAACTCATTTGCAGACGCAAAATATCCAAATTTGGAAGGTAAAACCAGCAAAGCAACTAAAGGCATCGCTAATGCAACACCCCAAACTTGAGCTTTGCTGATTGTCATTTTTTAATTAACCGGCAGCCTTAGCAGCTTCTTCAGTTTCAAAACCGAAATCGCCTTCCTCCTCCAGGAAGTCAACTGGGCCTGAATCTTGACCTTTGGCATCTTCGTCGCGGTCGACAAGCTCGATGATCGCCATTGGCGCAGCGTCCCCATAACGGAAACCGGCCTTCATGATGCGGATATAACCGCCCGGACGGTCTTCATAACGCTCGGCCAGAACATCAACGATCTTCTTGGCCTGCACCTCATCACGGATTTTGGCAACAATCTGACGACGTTTTGCAACGGCTGTCTCGGGATTAGCAGCAGCTTGTTTTCCAAGAGTGATTAGTTTTTCCAAATACGGACGAAGTGTTTTTGCCTTAGGCAAAGTTGTTTTAATCTGCTCATGCTTCACCAGAGATGCCGCCATATTCGCTAGCATCGCCTTACGGTGAGAAGAATCACAACCGAATTTTCTGTGTGCTTTACCATGTCTCATGACATTTTCCTTTCACGTTTTGGCCGATAAATTAACGGCACTTCTGCGGCATCATTCCGGCTTTTCTTATCTTGCCTTCGATGAAAACCATATAACAAACCATTTGGCACTAGCCTGAACCGTTTACCAAATAGTGCGGGCCCATTACCCTTTTAAAATCTCTTGCCTAAAATTTCAGGCAAGAGACAAAACTTTAGAATTGTTGGTCATCCATTTTCTTGGCCAGCTCTTCGATATTCTCTGGCGGCCAACCTTCGACCTGCATACCAAGATGCAAGCCCATCATGGACAATACTTCTTTGATCTCGTTCAATGACTTACGACCAAAGTTTGGTGTACGAAGCATATCGCCTTCTGATTTTTGCACAAGATCACCAATATAAACGATATTGTCATTTTTCAGACAGTTTGCACTACGTACAGAAAGCTCAAGCTCTTCAACTTTACGAAGCAAATTCTTGTTGAATGGCAATTCTTGTGCTTCTTCTTTCTCTTTCTCATCTTCTGGATCTTCGAAGTTCACGAAGACTTGAAGCTGGTCTTGCATAATGCGCGCCGCAAAAGCCACCGCATCTTCAGGAGAAATCGCACCATTTGTCTCAACGCTCATAGTCAGCTTGTCATAATCTGTGATCTGACCAACACGTGTATCAGTCACTTCATATGTAACCTTGCGAACCGGCGAGAACACGCTATCAATCGGCACAAGACCTACCGGGCATTCTTCTGGACGGTTCTGAGCAGCTGGACGGTAACCTTTACCTGTATCAACTGTCATTTCCATGGAAAGCTTCGCACCTTTATCAAGTGTACAAATCACAAGATCAGGATTCATGATTTCAATATCAGCACCAGCTTCGATCTGAGCAGCCGTCACTTCACACGGACCTTCTGCTACCAAACGCATCTTGCGCGGGCCTTCAACGTGCATACGTACAGCCAAAGCTTTCAGGTTCAAAATAATGTCTGTTACGTCTTCACGCACACCTTCAACAGATGTAAATTCATGCAACACACCATCAATCTGCACAGCTGTCACAGCCGCACCATGAAGAGATGACAACAAAATACGACGAAGTGCATTCCCGAGAGTAAGACCAAAACCACGCTCTAAAGGCTCGGCCACAACAGTCCCTGTATTTGGGCGTGAGCTTCCAGCAATATCCAGTTTCTGGGGCTTAATCAGTTCCTGCCAGTTTTTTTGTATCATGAGTTTTCCTTTTCTTTTGTAAATCTATTAAACACGACGACGTTTCGGCGGACGACAACCATTATGTGGAATGGGTGTAATGTCTTTGATCGACTTGATTGTAAAGCCGATTGCCTGTAACGCGCGGAGAGCCGATTCACGACCTGATCCTGGTCCCTTAACGCGAACATCAAGTTCCTTCATGCCGTGTTCCTGAGCTTTACGCCCGGCATCCTCGGCAGCAACCTGCGCCGCATACGGGGTAGATTTACGCGAACCCTTGAAACCCATCATACCTGATGAGGACCATGATACCGCGTTTCCTTGCACATCTGTAATTGTGATCAATGTATTATTGAATGTAGAATTCACATGCACAATACCTGACACAATATTTTTCTTCTCTTTTCTTTTAGCCTTAGGTTTAGCCATAATAAACGTCCTTCCCTACTTATTTCTTTTTACCGGCGATTGGTTTCGCAGGACCTTTGCGTGTTCTTGCATTGGTCTTGGTTTTCTGACCTCGAACAGGCAGACCATTTCTGTGACGAAGTCCGCGATAGCATTTCATATCCATCAAACGTTTGATGTTCTGAGATACTTCACGACGTAAATCACCTTCGATCTTAAAGTCGCTATTTTCAATCTCTGTACGGAGTTTGTTCAAGATATCATCATCAGCCTGCCCCATGCGCATTTGCACATCAATACCAAGCTTTTCACACATCTTGAAAGCAGTTGTGCGCCCTATGCCATGAATATATGTCAAAGCAATAGGAATACGTTTATTATCAGGGATATTAACCCCGGCGATACGTGCCATTTCTTTTTCCTTTCAAATTTCCATGATTTTTAAGAACAGCCTTAAAAACCAAACCAAACCGTATAAAGCTCCACGCGTTAAGTTTTCACTTCGCCAGTTTGTAAACAAAAAACGTCTTACTTAATATAAGAAGAACGGCCACATTATAGGAATTACGGCGCTCACGTCAATCTTTATTTTACAATAATAGAAATATTAATGAATTTAAGCAGCTTTTTCCTTGAGATAACCGTCAATCTGGTTTGTAACCTCTTCGATCGCCTGCATTCCATCTATTTGACGCAAAACACCCTTTTCCTCGTAATACGGCAAGATCGGTGCTGTTTGCTTATCATATACCTCAAGACGATTGCGCAATGTCTCTTCATTATCATCATCACGCGCCCCTCCCGTCTCGGCGGCGCGCTTTTTGATTCGATCCAGCAAAGCGCCCTGATCTACTTCCAGAGAAAATACATGATCAATCTGACGCCCCATATGCTGAAGCATATTATCCAGCGCCTCAGCCTGCGCTACTGTTCTAGGAAAGCCATCCAGAATAAAACCTTTTTGGCATTCCGGCTCGCTAATGCAATTGGCTATCAATTCAATGATAATATCATCAGAAACAAGCTCACCAGCAGCTAAAATAGATTTAAGTTTCAAACCAAGCTGACTTTCACTAGCCACTTCCGCACGGAGCATATCCCCTGTTGAAAGCATCTTAATCGTATATTGTGATTGAATATACTCTGATTGTGTACCTTTACCTGCTCCTGGTGGGCCAAACATAATAATATTCATCGTTAAGGTGCCTCTCCTTTATTATCTAACCATACGAGCGCTAACGCCTGTTGCGCCCACGCAATTTTGTATTTTTAACCAGCCCTTCATATTGATGGGCAATCAAATGAGAATGGACCTGCGCAACTGTATCCATAGTCACCGATACAACAATAAGTAAACTTGTACCTCCAAAGTAAAAAGGTAACGAGTATTTGGCAATCAAAAATTCAGGCAATAAACAAATAAAGACCAGATAGATTGCACCGATTGTACTGATGCGTGTTAACACATAATCCAGATGATCCGCTGTATTCTTCCCTGGTCTTATCCCTGGAACAAAACCACCATACTTTCTTAATGTTTCCGCATTTTCCTCTGGGTTAAACACAATCGCAGTATAAAAGAAACAGAAAAACGCAACCAACAAACCATAAAGAATCATATAGGCAGGCTGACCATGCGCCAAATTACTCTCGATAAAACTGCGCAATTCCGTATTGTCGAAACTCATCATACCAATCACCGTCAAAGGCAATAGCAAAAGCGAGGATGCAAAAATCGGAGGAATAACCCCAGCCGTATTAATCTTTAGCGGAATATGGTTTGTCTCACCGCCCATAAGCCTGTTACCAACCTGACGCTTTGGATATTGAACCACGACGCGTCTATGCGCACGCTCGACAAAAACGATCAAGGCAATTACCGCTACAACCATCACAGCCAGCATAAACAGCACCATAGGATGCAATGTGCCTTCTTGTCCTAAATCCAAAGCCGAAGCAATTGCACGCGGTAATTCGGCTACTATACCGGCAAAAATAATCAGGGAAATCCCGTTTCCAACACCGCGGCTTGTGATTTGCTCACCCAGCCACATAAGGAAAACCGTACCACCAACAATCGTAATTACAGTAGAAACACGGAAGAACATCCCCGGATCAATCACAGTGCCACTAGCCTCAAGACCGATAGACATACCATAAGCCTGCACAGCCGCCAATAACACCGTCAAATAGCGCGTATATTGGTTAATCTTCATGCGCCCGACTTCGCCCTCTTTTTTAAGCTCTTCAAGCTTTTTGGACATAGCCGAGGCCAATTGCATGATAATAGAGGCTGAAATATAAGGCATAATATTCAGGGCAAAAATTGTCATACGTGACAATGCACCACCAGAAAACATATTAAACATGCCCAAAATACCACCGCTCTTGGAAGGATCAGAGAAAAACTGACTCCAAGCTTGCGTATCAATACCGGGAATCGGGATATGCGTACCCAAACGATAAACAATCAATGCACCGATAACGAATAAAATACGTTGCTTTAACTCAGTGGCCTTGGCCAACGCTCCAAAATTTGCATTTTTTGCAAGCTGTTCAACAGCAGACGCCATATCTGACCTTCCTTAAACAGAGGATAATAGAATAATTTTTATTCAAAAATGGAGTCATAAAGAAAAGAATGCAACCGCACAAGACCATATTCATAAAAAAAGCCAAAAATAGGCGGGATTCTTTAGTATATTTATACAGATATTTCGGGATAAAATTTAGATCTACCAGTTATCGCAACGTTTAAAAACACCACGATACTCCTGTGGGCTATCAATTTTTTGTTGTCTTTTATCAAGTATTTCCGTGGCTTTAATAATGAAGTCAGCAAATTCAGTTACATAATGCTCTTCTAGCTGCTCTATTACTAGGCCTACGTTTTGATAGGGCACAGGATTGGGAACTGGCAGCCCTCTAGCTACTCGCCCTAAGTGAGCCTCGAATCTTGGAGCATATTCTTTATGAAAATCCTTTAAAGCCTTTAAATGCCTCTTTTCATGCTTAAGGATTTGCTTATATTCACAACTAGTCTTTTTATAGTCTGTCGGCAAAAAAACTTGGGGATTTTGCACGAAATAAACTCTCACATGTGTCATGCGAACACAATATTTATTAGGCCCCAAATTCACGTGTTCATATTTGAATTCAAAATCAGTTTCTAGAAGCGGATGTTTATAAGTAACAAACCCGCCTATCCATCCCCGTTCTTCTGATCTAGAATGACCTTTTAAATGCTCTGTGAAGTCATTAGTTGTACCCTTAAACACCCTAGTTTTGTTGATTTTTCGCTTCATATATGTATTCGTATCATGCTGAGGACAAAAATCCTGATAGGCCTGCGCCTGATAAGAAAATCCGAAAATAAAAATAACGGCCAAAAAAACAGGGAGAAATCGAATTATGCGCATTACAACAGTTACCTAAATTATATTTCAGCCTTGAATTTACGCAAGGAAACAAAACTTGTCAAATAAACAAAGCCCCTTCTCGGAAAGGGGCTTCTAAAAATTCTAATTAAAAAATAAGAACTTATTTTTTTTCACCACGTTTTTTAACAGGCTTCGGTGTCTTATCAAGAAATTCAATCTTGCCACCAGCCTTTTCAACGGCTGCCTGAGCGGCCTTCGAGGCTTTCGTAATCTTAAGCTCGACTTTGGCCTTCAATTCACCAGTGGCAATCAACTTAACACCACCCTTATTACGACGAGCAACACCCGCTTTTACAAGCATGTCCTCATCAATAGGCTTTTTAGCATCAATCTGCTTTGTATCAATTGCGTGCTGTAACTTCACGAGTGTTACTTCGGCAAGATCAGTCGCAAATTTCTTGTTATTGAAACCAAATTTCGGAAGACGTTGATAAAGTGGCATTTGGCCACCCTCAAAGCCTTTAATAGCCACACCTGAGCGCGACTTCTGACCTTTTTGACCTGAGCCACAAGTCTTACCCTTGCCCGATCCAATACCGCGTCCTACGCGTGTACGATCCTTCTTTGATCCTTCTTGTGGTTTTAATTCATTGAGTTTCATCGTTTTCGATCCCTTAAGCTGCATCCTCAACTTTAACAAGATGAGAAACTTTATTAATCATACCACGCACAGCAGGCGTATCTTCCAATTCCTTAGTACGGTGCATTTTATTCAAACCAAGACCAATCAACGTCTTGCGTTGATAAGCTTTACGCCCAATCGGAGAACCAGTTTGTGTCACACGAATTGTCTTACCGGCAGGAGCCTTCTTAGTTGCAGCAGTTTTCTTGGCTGCTGGCGCCTTCTTAGAAGCTTCCTTTTTAGCTGCAGGCTTAGCCTCTTTCTTTGGTTCGGCCTTCTTCGCTGGAGCCTTCTTGGCTGCCTCAGCCTTTTTCGCAGGAGCCTTCTTTGTTTTCTTTTCGTCTTCAGCCATTGTTCAAATCCTTCAAATAATCCCTACTTGATCCTATTCACCAGACCCGTCAGCAGCAATTCCTTGCATACCTTCTTCACGGCCTGAAACAATATCACTTACCTTTTTATTACGGCGAGCGGCAACACTACGCGGGTTTTGCATATTTGACAAAGCCTCAAATGTTGCATTTACCATGCTATATGGGTTGTTAGAACCAATCGCCTTGGCAACAACATCCTGAACACCTAGTGCTTCAAATACTGCACGCATAGGACCACCAGCAATAATACCTTTACCAACCGGAGCAGAGCGTAAGAACACCTTACCTGCTCCATACTTGGCATAAACATCGTGATGAAGTGTACGGCCTTCACGTAAAGGCACACGGATCATATTGCGCTTGGCTTGATCTGTAGCCTTTTTGATAGCCTCGGGGACTTCCTTAGCTTTACCGTGACCGTAACCGACACGACCTTTACCATCACCAACAACCATAAGCGCAGCAAAACCGAAACGACGACCACCTTTAACCACTTTTGCAACACGATTAATACCAACCAGACGTTCGATTAGTTCTGGTTCTTCTCTGCCTTCAAAGCCTTTTTGTTCTGCTTGTTGTCCACGAGCCATAATAATAAACCCTTCTTTTTATCCTATCCTTAAAAATCCATACCGCCATCACGAGCGCCATCAGCCAAAGCCTTTACACGGCCATGATAAACATAACGACCACGGTCAAATACAACCTTTGAAACGCCTGCTTTCTTTGCACGTTCTGCAACAAGCTTACCCACTTCAGTAGCCGCTTCAATGTTCGCACCGCCCTTTTTAAGCTTTTCTTTCAGCTCTTTATCAAGAGTTGACGCCGCAGCCAATGTTTTGCCCTGAATATCACAGATCACTTGCGCATAAATTTGCTTTCCTGATCTGAAAACAGATAGACGAGGACGTGTCTCACGATTACCGACGCGGTCAATATTAACGCGTCGAATTTTATTACGCGTACGATAGCTACGACGCTGTGAACCTGTTGTTTTTGTCTTTGCCTGTGCCATATCTCTAAATCCTTACTTCTTCTTACCTTCTTTGCGCAAGATATACTCATCAGAGTAACGAATACCTTTACCTTTATAAGGCTCGGGTTTCTTAAACCCTCTGATATTTGCAGCAACCTGACCAACTTTTTGCTTATCAATACCGCTGATAGTCAAAGCAGTTTGCTTTTCAACTTCAACTTTGATCCCCTCTGGAACCTCATAACGAACTTCATGAGAAAACCCAAGTGTCAAAACAAGAGTATTACCTTGTAAATTACAACGGTAACCAACCCCGTGAATTTCCAGCTTCTTTTCGTAACCTTTACTTACACCGTCAACAACATTTTGAACCAGTGTGCGCATTGTCGGCCATACTTGTTTCGCAAAACGTGAGCTGTTACGCGGAGAAAGCTTTACAACTTTTCCATTATTGCCATCATCATTGGAGGCATCTTCAAGCACAGCAGAAACTTCATCATGAATTGTCAGAGACAACTCACCAAGCTTGCCTTTTGCCTTCAAATTCTGTCCCTCAAGCTGCACTTCCACACCTTCAGGAATTGTAACCGGGTTATTACCAATACGTGACATCTTTTTATTCCTTAAATGATCACAATTACTTAAAACGAATACAAAACCTTAATTAAAAGACTCTGCACAAAACTTCACCGCCCACATTAGAGGCACGAGCCTTATGGTCGGTCATAACACCCTTTGGCGTCGAAACAACAAGAATACCCAAACCATTATAGAAGTGAGGCATATCCTTGGAACCTTTATAGATCCGGCGACCAGGCTTTGACACACGGTCAATTTCCTGAATTACGCCCTTGCCTTCCGTATATTTCAACTGAACGCTTAAGTTCTTCTTGTTATTACCTTTATCTTCAACTGAATAACCGCGAATATAACCTTCTTCTTGTAATACCTTACATACGTTTTCACGTAGTTTTGAATAAGGACACTCCACGATAGAATGACCAGCCTGCTGACCATTACGTAAACGTGTTAGCATATCTCCGAGAGGATCACTCATTGCCATTGTCTATTTCTCCTCTTACCAACTTGACTTAACCACACCCGGCAACTCACCGCGAGAAGCCAGATCCCGTAATGCGATACGGGAAAGATTAAACTTACGATAGTAACTGCGCGGACGACCTGTCAGAGCACAGCGGTTACGTTTACGCACCTTTGACGAATTCTTTGGTAACTCATCAAGCTTAAGAGTAGCCTGAAAACGCTCATCCGGTGCGATAGATTGATCTTTAATGATCTTCTTTAGCTCGGCGCGTTTAGCAGCATGCTTATCTACAAGCTTTGCGCGTTTCTTATCTCTTTCAATCATACAGACTTTTGCCATTACGTATCTTCCTTGTTCCTTATCTGTATTAAAACTTAATTCTTAAAAGGCATCTTGAAACCACGAAGCAACTCTTTCGCTTCTTCATCAGTTTCTGCCGTTGTACAAATCACAATATCCATACCGCGGATCTTGTCGACCTTGTCATATTCAATCTCCGGAAAGATGATATGCTCGGTCACACCCATTGCATAGTTTCCACGACCATCAAAGCTCTTGCCGTTAATACCACGGAAGTCACGAATACGAGGCATTGCTATTGTTACCAAACGATCAAGAAACTCATACATACGCTCGCGGCGCAATGTAACCTTTGTACCAATCGCCTGACCATCACGAATTTTAAATGATGCATTTGATTGCTTGGCTTTATTAATCACTGGCTTTTGACCTGAGATTGCCTGCAACGCCTCAACAGCATTATCCATATTCTTACGATCTTGCGTTGCTTCACCAACACCCATATTGATAACAATCTTATCCAAACGTGGACGCTTATGCGGGTTATCATAGCCAAACTTCTTATCCAAAGCCGGGCCAATTTCCTTATCGTAAAGCTCTTTATAGCGTGGTTGTGCCATGTTCCTTCTCGCTTTTCCTTAACCTTAATCTATCGTCTCGCCTGACTTCTTCGCCACGCGCACCTTTTTGCCATCTTTTAATGTCTTATAACCAATGCGTGTTGCCTCACCTTTTTTAGGATCAACCAAAGCCACATTAGAAACATGAATAGGCAATTCCATTTTCGTAATACCGCCCGGAGAAACCTGTGTTGGCTTCTGATGCTTTGTCACCAAATTCACACCTTGAACGATAACACGGCCCTCAGAAGGAATAGCCTTCAAGACTTCACCCTTCGCGCCTTTATCACGACCAGTCAATACAACGACTTGGTCACCTTTTTTTATTTTTAGTTTTGGACTCGTCATGACCTAAAGCACCTCCGATGCCAAAGAAATAATTTTCATGTAGCCACCGGCACGCAATTCACGTGTCACAGGGCCAAAAATACGTGTTCCAATCGGCTCACCATTATTGCTGATGAGAACGCACGCATTCGTATCAAAACGGATTTTCTCACCATACTTACGGTTAAGACCAAATCTTGAACGCACAATCACAGCGCGGCGAACATCACCTTTTTTAACGCGGCCCCTTGGTGTAGCTTCCTTAACTGACACTACAACGACATCACCAATATTGGCAGTACGACGGTGAGAACCACCCAAAACCTTAATACATTGGACTTCGCGAGCACCGCTATTATCCGCAACATTCATTTTGCTTTGCATTTGGATCATGGCGTATTAATCCTTCTTCTTCGTATCTTTTTTAGCAGTTGTCTTTTTAGCTGGCGCCTTTTTCTTGGCAGCAGGCTTCTTCTCATCTGCTTTCTTAGGCTCTGCCTTCTTGGCAGGTGCCTTCTTAGCATCTTCTTTTTTAGCCGCTGGCTTTTTAGCTTCTGCTTTTTTCTCAGCCGACTTAGCATCCTTAGCTTTTACAGCAGCTTTCTTAGGCGTAGGAGCAGCAGCTTCATTAGCATCAACTACTGTCCAACGCTTTGTTTTTGAAATCGGACGACATTCAATGATTGATACACGATCCCCTACTTTATAAGAGTTCTTCTCATCATGAGCGGCATATTTACCAGACTTCTTGATATATTTCTTATATACAGGGTGCATATAGCGACGCTCAACAAGAACTGTAATTGTCTTGTCCGTCTTATCACTAACTACATTACCTTCTAATACACGACGCGGCATATTATTAACTCCTTACCTTAACTAGGCTGCTTTCTTCTTTTTCGAAGCACCTTCACTATTGCGCTTCTCATTCAATATTGTTTTTGCACGGGCAATCTCACGACGGTTCTTACGCAAAACCGAAGTATTTTCCAATGTCCCTTGCGCCCTTTGGAATCTTGCGTTGAATTGATCTTTTCTTAGATCAAGAATAATCTTGGCCAATTCATCAACTGATTTTGTTTTCAAATCTTCAGCACTCATATTACGCAACCTCCTTGTCAGCACCAACACGCTTCACAAATTTTGTCTTCACTGGCAACTTCATTGCAGCAAGATCAAAAGCTTCACGCGCTAATTCTTCAGATACACCATCCAACTCAAACATAATACGGCCTGGCTTCACACGAGCCGCCCAATATTCAGGCGATCCCTTACCTTTACCTTGACGCACTTCCAATGGCTTGGATGTCACTGGCACATCTGGAAAAATACGAATCCAGACTTTACCTTGACGCTTCATACAACGTGTAATCGCACGACGGGCTGCTTCAATCTGGCGAGCAGTTACACGATCAGGTGACAAAGCCTTTAAGCCATAAGCACCAAATGCTAATTGTGTACCGCCTTTTGCATTACCATGAATGCGGCCTTTAAATTGCTTTCTATGTTTAAACTTCTTAGGACTTAACATGTCTCTTCAGTCTCTCTTTATTCATCTCGCCTGCGAAACAGGCATAAAAAAAATCCGTCCACATAGACTTTTTGTTTAACCAAACACTAGTTCCTATATGGTGCTTTATTTAAAAGCTTACTTAAATTTCGCGCGAACATATCGCACTTTAAAATAAAAATCCAGCATTTTTATGCCGAATTTAAAAAAAACTTTAATTGCCACGCGGCATACCACCTTGGGCATCCTGAATACGCTTATCACGAGCCATTGGATCGTGCTCCATGATCTCGCCTTTATAAAGCCAGATCTTAACACCGATAATTCCGAATGTGGTCAAAGCTTCGGCTGTACCATAATCCACATCGGCACGTAATGTATGCAAAGGCACGCGACCCTCACGATACCATTCCATACGCGCAATATCAGCGCCACCCAAACGACCAGATACATTAATACGAATACCTTTTGCGCCAAAACGAAGAGCATTTTGAACTGCACGCTTCATCGCACGGCGGAAAGATACACGGCGCTCAAGTTGCTGCGCCACACCTTCAGCCACAAGCTGAGCATCAACTTCAGGCTTACGAATTTCAACGATATTCAATGAAACATCACCACCAGCTCTACGAGACAGATTCTGGCGAAGTTTTTCAATATCCGCACCTTTTTTACCAATAATCACACCTGGACGCGCAGTATGCACTGTCACTTTTGTCATCTTGGCGGCGCGCTCAATAATTACCTTTGAAACACCAGCAGCTTTCAGATGCTCCTGAATATATTCACGAAGCTTAAGGTCTTCAACCAGCTTGTCTGCATAGTCTTTACCGGCATACCAGCGACTATCCCATGTACGGTTGATACCTACTCTTAAACCAATTGGATTAATTTTCTGACCCATAAGTACTAGCTCCTTATTCTTCTGCTTCGCGAACGACAATGGTCATGTTGCTAATTTTCTTTAAAATACGTGTTCCACGGCCACGGGCACGAGCACGAAAACGTTTCATCATAAGCGCTTTACCGACTGTAGCTTCGGAAACAATCAAACGGTCAACATCTAGACCGTGATTATTTTCTGCATTCGCCACAGCAGATTGCAATAATTTACGCACATCTTCTGAAGCACGGCGCTTGGAAAACTCAAGATCAACCAAAGCACGTGCTGCTGATTTTCCGCGAATTGTCTGCGCGATCAAATTCAGCTTCTGCGGAGAAGTTTGAATATACTTCCCGAACGCACGTGCTTCATTTTCTTTTGTTCTTTTCGGGTTTGCTGCTTGTCCCATTATTCTCTTCCCTTAAAAGATTAACTTATTTAGAAACCTTATCGGCCCCATGCCCGCCAAATTTACGCGTCGGCGCAAATTCACCAAGCTTATGCCCAATCATCTGGTCTGATACAATAACAGGTACAAATTTATTACCGTTATGCACACCAAATGTCAAACCAACCATATTCGGCAAAATCGTCGAACGACGTGACCATGTTTTGATCACAGTATTCTTGCCAGACGCTCTTGCCTCTTCCACCTTTTTCAAAAGGCTTTTTTCAATAAACGGGCCTTTCCATACACTACGTGCCATTTTTTTGCTCCTTAAATCCTAATCTTATTTCTTACGGCGGCGAATAATGTACTTATCGCTCGCTTTGCCTTTTTTACGAGTACGGTAACCTTTTGTAGGCACACCCCAAGGTGTAACCGGGTTACGACCACCAGAAGACTTACCTTCACCACCACCATGTGGGTGATCAACCGGGTTCATCACAACGCCACGAACATGCGGACGACGGCCCTTCCAACGGTTACGGCCAGCTTTACCCATATTAGTGTTCATGTGATCCGGATTAGAAACCGCACCAACAGAAGCCATGCACTCACCGCGAACAACACGAAGCTCACCAGAAGCCAGCTTGATCTGGGCATAACCCTGATCACGACCAACGATTTGAGCATAAGTACCAGCTGAACGGATCATCTGCGCACCCTTACCAGGCTTCATCTCGATATTGTGGATGATTGTACCAACAGGCATGCTCTTCAAAGGCATAGCATTACCGGGCTTAACATCAACTTTTTCACCAGCAACAACCTTGTCACCAACTTGTAAACGTTGAGGCGCAAGAATATATGCCTTCTCACCATCTGCATACTGGATCAAAGCAATAAAAGCTGTGCGATTCGGGTCATATTCCAAACGCTCTACAGTTGCTTCCACATCCCATTTTGTACGCTTCCAGTCAATAATACGATACTTACGCTTATGACCACCACCAACATTACGCGATGTCATGCGACCATTATTATTACGACCACCTGATTTTGTCAGACCATGTGACAAAGTTTTCTCAGGCGCACCCTTGTGCAGATCGCTACGATCAATTTGTACCAGTTGCCGTGTACCCGGCGTCATTGGATTAAATTTTTTCAGTCCCATTTTCTTTCTTCCTTTTGCTCATTCTCGGCGAAGCCGCCATAATCAAATCTAACCTTAAATACCTGTACCAGTATCAATCATTTCGCCTTCTTCCAAAGTCACAACGGCTTTCTTGAATGAGGCACGCTTACCTTCAATCTGACGGAAACGCTTGGTTTTACCTTTTTGCACAAGTGTATTTACACCCTTAACCTTAACACCGAAAAGAGCTTCTACAGCTTCTTTAATGCGCGGTTTTGTTGCATCTTTTGGCACCTGAAACGTCACTTGAGAATACTGGCTTCCCAAAGTTGCTTTTTCTGTAATATGTGGTTTACGAATAATTTCGTACATCCACTCTTTAATTTCTAATTTCTTTGCCTTTGCCATTACCTTAACCTTTCAACTTTTCTGTCAAATCATTGACAGCCTGTTTTGTCAGCACCAGCACATCGCGGCGCAAGATATCATAAACATTAGCCCCTTTGGAAGGTAAAACATCAATGCGCGGCAAGTTAGCCGTCGCACGAGCAAAGTTCACATCCACTTCTTCCCCAGAAACTATCAAAGCCGAGTCAAAACCAAACTTACCAAAGGCTTCAGCCATAGGCTTCGTCTTATGCGTTTTCGCTGTAGCATCATCTATAATAATCAGCTTACCATCAGCGGCCTTGGCAGAAAGAGCAATCTTAAGTGCCATTTGACGTAGTTTCTTTGGCATCTCAACAGCATGCGATCTTGGCTGAGGACCAAACACAGTTGCACCGCCACGGTCAATGTTACGCTTCAAGTCACCAGCACGCGCACGGCCAGTACCCTTTTGACGCCAAGGTTTTTTACCTGTGCCGGACACCTCATGACGACGCTTCGTCTTTGCATTTCCGCCACGGCGTTTTGCCAACTGGTAATTCACCATACGGTGCAAAATATCCTGACGAATTTCGACACCAAACACAGTCTTATCCAGAGTAATATCTCCGGAAGACTTATTTTCTAATGTTTTGACGGCTAGTTTCATCTCACTTATTCCTTCGTCTTATCATCTTCAGGCTTTGCTTCTGCCTTATCTTCTGTTTTCTCTTCAGCAGCAACCTCTTCCGGTGTTGCATCCTGAGCTTCCTCTGCCTTAGGAGCTTCTTCTCCTGCCGCATCATTTGCAGCTTCTTCCTTAAGCTCTTCTTCCAGCTTTACGTCCTCACGAAGCCCCGCTGGAAGCGGCACACCTTCCGGCAAAGGCTTTTTCACAGCATCGCTGATCAAAACCCAACCATTTTTTGCACCAGGTACAGCACCTTTTACCAAAATCAAATTATCTTCAAGATCAACAGCAACCACTTGCAGGTTTTGCGTCGTAACACGCTCTGCACCCATATGACCAGCCATCTTCTTTCCTTTAAACACCTTACCTGGCTCTTGACACTGACCAGTCGAACCATGCGCACGGTGAGAGATAGACACACCATGAGAGGCACGCATACCACCAAAGTTGTGACGCTTCATCGCGCCAGCAAAACCTTTACCGATTGATGTTCCTGTCACATCAACAAACTGACCTTCAACAAAGTGGTTTGCACCAAGCTCTGCGCCAATATCCAGAATATTCTCGTTAGAGACACGGAACTCGGCAAGCTTCTTCTTAGGTTCAACTTTCGCCTTTGCAAAGTGACCACGATTTTGCTTAGAAACACGCTTAACCTTTGCCTCACCAGCACCAAGCTGAACAGCTACGTAGCCATCCTTCTCTTCATTGCGTACCGCAATAACCTGACAACCATCCACTTTCAGAACAGTCACAGGAACGTGACGACCATCTTCATCGAAGATACGGCTCATCCCTTCTTTACGTGCTATCAATCCAGTTCTCATTTTTCTTTCCTTTCCAGAGGTTGACCCACCATGAGCCAACTTAGCTAAATCCTTAACAATCTACACCTTATTTTAAGCCGCCATCTGCCCGATCTTGATCTCAACATCCACACCAGCAGGCAAGTCCAGCTTCATAAGAGCATCAATTGTCTGTGGTGTTGGGTCTTCAATATCCAACAAACGCTTATGCGTACGCATCTCCCATTGTTCCTGAGATCCTTTATTCACATGAGGTGAACGGATCACACAGAATTTCTTGATACGATTTGGTAAAGGCACAGGACCACGAACACCAGCGCCAGTACGTTTGGCCGTGTTCACAATCTCGGCGCTCGCCGTATCAAGAATACGGTGATCGAATGCCTTTAATGTAATACGAATGCTTTGTGTATCCATAATCCTAATACCTTTTCTTTACATCTCACTCAATAATCTTGCTCACGACGCCGGCGCCGACTGTACGGCCACCTTCACGGATCGCAAAGCGCAGACCTTCACTCA
>MDTC01077485.1_pt1 | contig 79580 bp, 64 predicted proteins | sample 811181 | NCBI WGS metagenome assembly MDTC01 (sample SAMN05326644, study PRJNA326480) | marine metagenome | isolation source: seawater | place: Pacific Ocean: North | collected 2011
GAGTATGGGTTTTATTGGAATGGTATCCTCTCTAGGATGTTGGTTGATCTTGCGGCAATGTTTCTTGCTGAAATTTTGACGACGACCAGGCGGACGATATGTTCAATCTGATCCCATCAAAAAACCTGGGGCAGCTGAACACCAGATAACCGCTCTGATAAAGCGCTTATTGATTTAGATTATCCGAGCAGTCCAGCCGCCCGATAACGATCTTTGGAGAATGCAGTGAACTTTATTGAATTACAATTTGATGATTTTACCCTAGAATCGTTTGATCGATTTTGGTATGAAGTTGACAGATTGGATGATAAGAATGTTGTGCTTTTGCTCGATCCCGAGGCTGCAACCGTCACTGCAGAAAGTATCGATAGGATTAAAAAATCAAAGGTTCCTGCAGGAGTCAGGCTAAGTTCATTTAACAAAATGAAAGAATGGGAGGAAGTGGCTCAGCGCATTCCTACGGAAAAAGAATACGAATTGTTTATAGCTGAGGAAGCAAGGCAAATATTCAGATCTTTAAATGCGCAAAAACCTGAAGGGGTTAACGTCTTAGCTGAGCGAATTACTCGATTTTGATTGTTCGTCTATTCCTCGATTTCATTTTCATGCTTGTCAGTTAGCCCTGAGTTGAAAACTAAGTACAAAGCGATATGGTGAATCAATCGGTGATTAACAAAGTGGCTATATTGTTGCTCGATTATATTGTTGAGTTGCCTGCTACAATCAGGCAACTTGCGAGCGAGGATGCTGATGTGATGTTCAATAAGTCACCACATGGGTTATCAACCCGGGAGCTGGTAAGTGAGATCAGCGGTTTGCAGGGGAAAGGGTTAATATACATTGAAGGAGATAATGGAGCGTCATTCCGATTGCATGAAGGGGATGATGTTTCCAGTGAGATATTGGATTTGAAGGTTTGTCTCTCCGCGGCCGGTGGTAAGCTATGGGAGAGTGCATTCAAACCGGATTGGAATCGCTTTTTATCGGTTGATATGGAAATAACAGATAGTGGGGGGGAAGTATTCAGGCTCGGTGCACTGAATAAAGCATTGCTGGAAGAGATCCGGGAGCAGCTTAGAAAACTTGCAGAAGTGCATCATATAGAGGGCGTAACATCTTGGCGTGCAACATACTGGAAACAGTTCGAACGTGGTTATCAGCTTGAATTCAGTGTTAAGAAGTTAGAGATTGATTCGCTGTTGGTTAAGAGTAGAAAGCAATGGTGTCTCAATAGGAGTGAACTTGGGTAGCAGTGTGGTTAACCCCTGTTGAATTTTGCTACTTCGAAAGCCAAATGCACCTTTACGCCATTAATGGAAAACAAGCCCGATCACGCTAAGATATGGGAAGAATACTTTCAAACAAGAATCAATCTATGAAAATACTTTGCTTTACCATCCTGACCCTGACAGCCACACTTACCAATGCGGCCCAATTGATGTTAGAACCCCTCTACCAGGCAGCCGGTGTGGAGGGAACGCTTATGATCCAGTCCCTGGATGGTAAACAGGAATACGCCCATAACGCCCATGATGTGACTACGGGTTATATCCCGGCATCCACCTTCAAAATCCCCAATACACTCATCGCGTTGGAAGAAAACATCATCCGCAATGCCGATGATCCTATTCCCTGGGATGGTGTCCAGCGAGGTTACGCACCCTGGAACCAGGATCAAACGTTAGCAAGTGCGTTCAAGGTATCCTGTGTTTGGTGTTATCAGCGCTTTGCCCGCAAGATTGGTCCATCAACCTACCCGGTGTATCTGCAGGCCTTTCAATATGGTAATCAGAAAACCGGTAGTGATGTAACCACCTTTTGGTTGGAAGGGGATTTGAGAATTTCAGTGCGTCAGCAGATCGCGTTCCTGCGCAAGGTGTACAACCAAAGCCTTGAGATGATCCAGCCGCGGAACTATCAGGTGCTCAAGGAGATTATGCTCATGGAAGATAACGACAGTTACCGACTGTGGGCGAAAACCGGTTGGCAAGGCAAGGATGGCTGGTATGTGGGTTACCTGCAGGATGATGCCGGGGTTTGGCTGTTTGCACATCACCTGCACATTGCATCAGAAGCGGACCTGCCCCTGCGCCGTGAACTGGTGATGAAGGCATTCCGGCAGCTCAATATCATTGCGCCTTAAGCGCGGCCTTGCTGCGTTTTTTCAACCACCAGAATAGCAGGCCGCTGATGAACAGTAACCCGGGTACCAGGCCCGCCACTACCCATAGAATACGTCCGGCAAACCCCAGTGCATCGGCGTTATGCAGGGGGAACACCCAGGTGAGTAAGGTATTACCCGGTGGTAATTTGCCTGCGTTCCAGAAGCCCATCACTTCGCCATTGTAAGGATTGATCCAGGCCACGCTGGCGCCATGATTGCTCCAGGCCTCATCCGGCGTATTCAGCCGCACCTGGAGCGGTTGACTGGCCCGACGTGGTAGGTAGATTCGTTTCACGCTGGCCGCTGGATACCGGGTTTGTACGCTGTCGAGCAGTTCGTCAATGGTCTTTGGTTGCCCCGCCGGGCTAACGTGGAACTGTGGTTTGGCGGCAACGGGTGCAAAAAAGTCAACGGCCGTATGAACCTGGCTGTAGAACACCAGAGTGATGCCGGTCAGCGCACAGATCAACAGCACCGGTGCGGCAACGACGCCCACCACCTGATGCAGCTCCCGCATCAGGCGTATGCTGGAACCAGCACGAATGCGGAGCGTCTTGCGTGGCCACCACAGATAGATGCCACTACCGAGAAAAAACAGCAGAATGATTCCCATGCTGCCCACCAGGGTTTTGCCGGTATCACCGGACAGCAGTGTGTAGTGGAACCGATACAGCCAGCTCATGGGGTACTCGCCCCAGCGGCGCAGGGCAACCACAGCGCCGCTGGCGGTATCAATGCTGGCTTCTATTGTGCAATCGTCAGGCGGGCGGCAGGCAAAGCGAACCATGTGGGGTGCGCCCGGACCGCGGGCCAGATCGATTCGAGTGGCTACGGCATTATCCGGTGCGGCCGCAATGGCGTTGCTTAAAGCAAGCTGAAGTGGCGCAGCAGATGAGGTGGACAGGGAACGCAACTGGGGCGTAATTCGGTCATCAATGGCATGATCAAATACCAACAGACTGCCACTGAGGCCAATCACGGTCATGATTGCCCCCAGTGTCAGTCCGATGATTTTATGTAATGTTCTCAGCACTGCCTGGCTCAGACCTTAATGGAATGTTTTGCTCCAGGCCAGGGTAATGGTTCGGCCTCGGCCAGCAAAGTAGGTGGAATCGTTCACGTACGTCAAAGTTTGCGAATAATAGGTGATGTACTCTTCGTTTAACAGGTTTTCCAACCCCAGGGTGAATTCCCCCATTTGCTCATCGTGATAGGACAGGATCAGGTCCACCAGGTCATAACCCTCGAAATCATGCTCCGGCAAACCACCCTTGAATTTTTTGTCCAGCAATTTGGAGAATTGAATCCGTCCGAACAACCGCTCGCTAATGGGTTTCTCGGCAAACAGGTTCACCCGGTCCGGGCCAATGTTGCGGCCGTCCAGATCCTTGTCCAGGGAGCCGTCCTGGTCGCTGTCAAAACGGCCTTTCAATTTGCTGTAGGCAATACCGGTGACCAGATTCGATTCAAAATAATAGTTGGCAGCCAGTTCAAAACCTTCGATCTCGGTTTTCTGGCGGGTGATTTCACCAATGCCGTTGACCACCAGGATGCGGGAGCCGAAATCGGAATCCGACCAGAAATAACTGGCGGCCAGATCAAGGTTGCCGAGGCCTGCGTTGAATCCGATCTCAGTGTTGTCTGCGATCACCGGCTGCAGGTCCACCAGTTCATTTACCGATTGGCCCGGGGTACTTACGCCACGTAAAATCAGTCCCGCATCGGGCATGTCAAACCCTTCAGAATAGGAGGCAAACAGGTTTAATCCCGGTACCACTTCGAACACGGCGCCCAGGTTTGTCAGCCACTCGTCGAACTCCGGGGTGCCTCCTTCCACAAAGGTGTTGCCGGCACTGGCCACGCTGGTGAAATCAGGCACGTCCAGTTCAACATTTTCATAACGGCCACCGGCGGATAAGCGCAGGCGATCGTCCAGCAAGCGTTGTTCCACCTGAAGGAAGGGCGCCCAGCCCTTGAAGATCATTTCAGGCACCCAAATGCGCCCGGTTTGCGCCAGCTCCTGGTAGGTTTTGTCCCGCAGGTAGTCTACCCCGGTTGCCACCTGAAACCCGTTCCAGAAGGTGTTGTCCCGGACATAGGTCAACTTGGCGCCGTACTTTTCCGAACTCAGCGCCGATTGATCGAACAGCGTACCGTCCGGTGCGATGGAGGTATCCTGGAATGAACCGAAGGTGCCGCCGCCGTACAGGGCGTAAAAATCATAATAGAATCCCTGTAGCGTCAGTTTTCCTGCGGCCAAGTCTGTGTGGGTGTAGGTCAGGGACAGGTTTTTGGCTTCGTTGTAAGTTGGATCCCCTTCACCGGGCCCAGCTTCGGAGGTGGCGGGTACGCCTTCTGCGGCATTACCGGGTACCACGAAGTAGTCACCGTCCCCATCCATGTCGAAATAATTGGCCATGATCTCCAGACGTTGGTGTTCATCCAGATCCAGGCCTCCCTTGGCAAACAGGTTCCAGGTGCGGCTGTCCATAATGTCACCCTGAATGGGGTCAACGGCAATGGGATCACCATTACCGTCATAGTACAAATCCTCCACCTGATACGAGGCGCCGAACACAAAATCGGTGCGTTCAAATTGCTTACCGGTCAGGGCGCTGGTTTTGTAGTGAGTGCCATCCCCTTCGAAATTGTCGGAGGTCACCTCTACATTCACTTTATTCAACCAGGCGCCGGATTGCGGTGCATCGATGGTGACGTAGTTGATGACGCCACCGGTGGCACCCACGCCCTGAATGGCGTTGGCGCCGTAGATGATTTCGACGCGATCAATGAAAGCCGGATCAATGGTGAAAGCGCTGCGTTGGCCATTGCGCAGCGGGGTGGATTGGGAAACACCATCGAGCATATAGAGCGGTGTGCGCCCACGCAGGGTAACGCCATTGCTGCTCATTTTCTGATGTGCCGGGGTCAGGCTGGGTACCAGAAAGCTCAGGCTGTCCAACAGACTGGAGCTGACAGCAAGTTGCTGGTCCAGGTGTTCCCGATCCACCACTTTCACCGTATGGGGGATGGCGGTAATGGGTTTTTCGGTGCGGTCGGCGCTGACGGTAACCGGTTGCAGTGTGGTGGCTTCTATTGCGAACAGGTCGGATGCGACCGTACACAACATCAGTGTGGGCAATATCTGGTGAAGTTTAGGCATGAGTATAATGAACCCCGGACATAGCAAATTAGATCAAGTATTAGTCAAAGATGGATACCATAATGCAAATGATAACTACTTGCAAATGGTAAATGTTAGTATTTGTTGGGCGGTGGGGATAATCCCGATTGATCGCTGTTGCTTGACAATAGATGCATATGCATATTAAATGGAAAGTATGTTGAACCGGAAACCGCACCATGAACATCGAACCCTGTTTTAATCTCAAGTTGCGCCAGGCTGATCGCGTGCTTACCAGCCATTACAACGGTTACCTGCATGAATGCGGCATCAAGGTGACCCAGTTCAGCGTGTTGCGTTCACTCTGGTACATGAAGCGCTGCTCGCAGCAGGCCCTGGAAAAGGCATTACTGGTGGATCAGGCCACCTTGACCCGCAGCCTCAAGCCATTACTGCGGGAAGGCTATATTGAGCGTACACCGGACAGCGCCGACCGCCGGGTGATGCTGTGTTCGCTCACTGCGAGTGGCAAGGCCCTGTTCAAGCGGGCCGAAAAACAATGGCGGTTGGCACAAAAGAGTGTGGAACAACAGTTGGGAGCTGACGCCATCGGACAGCTGTTGGCCGCTTCCAGTGCGTTGATCGAAATGAAAACCTGAGCATTAACCTGCATCCCTCAGCGCGGTAACCCCGCGCTCTATTTGGAACTTATACATGCATATACATCTATATAGGGAGTCATCATGAGAATGTTTATTCTGACCGGGATTCGGTATCCCAAATCCACCGTCCTGATCGGCCTGCTCTGCCTGGGCTTGCTGGCGGCGGGTTTGGGCAAAGTATTCAAGGACACCCGTGCCGACGCGTTTCTGGCACCGGATAACCCGGCACTGGTCTACAAGAACAAGGCGCGGGCGCTGTTCGGCATCAGTGATCCGGTGGTGATCGCCATCGAAAGCCAGGGGGATGATGGCATCTATGATGGGGAGGTGTTGGCCCTGGTGAGCACCCTGACCCGCGCAGTGAACGCACTGCCGAACGTGAATGAAGACCGCACCATGAGCCTGGCCACGGAGAACAATATAGTGGGCAACAGCAGCGGCATGGATGTGTTCCCGTTTATGGAACTGCTGGAGGACGGTGGCCCCCAGGCGATCCGGCAGGCGGTGCAGGATTTTCCACTGTATAACGGATTGCTGGTGGCGGAAGACGGAGCCATGACCCTGATCATCGCCGAGTTGTACGACGATGCCAAGGCAGAACAAACCTATCAGTCCCTGGCGCAGATGATCGAGCAACAGCCTGTGCCGGGTACGGTGGCAATCTACACCGCCGGTGAAGGGGCGGTGCTGGGTTACCTTGGGGCATACATCGATCAGGATGCCAGTCGTCTGAACCCGCTGGCGGGATTGATCATCACCATCATGCTGGTGGTGGCGTTCCGGCGCTTTGCCCCTGCCCTGCTGGGTAATCTGGTGATTGCCGCCGCAGTGCTGATGACCGTGGGGTTGATGGGTTACAGCGGTGTACCGTTCTATGTGATCACCAACGCCATGCCGGTGATTCTGATCGGTATGGCGGTGGCGGATTCCATCCATATTTTCAGCACTTATTACGAACTGTTGGCCAAACATCCGGACTATTCGCCGCGCCGCGCCATTGAGGAAGCGGTGGTGGTTATGGCCTGGCCGGTGACCCTGACCACCCTGACCACCATGGCGGGATTCATCGGGCTGTACGTGTCCGCATATATGCCGCCGTTTGAATATTTTGGTTTGTTCACGGCCTTCGGCGTATTGATAGCCTGGTTCTATTCGTTGTTTGTGCTGCCGGCGGCCATTGTTCTGATCAAACCCAAGGTCAGCAAGCGTTGGATCAAACTGGAGCAGGCCAGCAGCAACGATCTGTTTGCCCGTTTTATGATGGTAATGGGGCGTATTGCCACCCGTTACGCCCACACCACCGTAGCGGTGTTTTTGGTGACGGCTTTGGTGGGCCTGGGGTTAAGCACGCAACTGAGAGTCAACGATGATCGCATTGAAACCTTCCACCCTGACGAAGCCATATTCCAGGCCGACCAGGCCATCAATCGCCATATGCAAGGCACCAATACGTTGGATGTGGTGATCGAAACAAACACCAAGGAAGGCCTGTTTGATCCCCGGGTACTGGCAAAAATAGAGGCATTGCAGGCCTATGGCGAATCCCTGCCCCATATCAACGGGTCCATGTCATTGGTGGATTTTCTGAAACAAATGAACAAATCCCTGAACGAGGATCGTGACGAATTTTATGCGCTGCCGGCCACCAAAGAACTGGCGGCGCAATACCTGCTGTTGTATTCCGCCAGCAGTGATCCCACGGATTTTGATAACGTGGTGGATTACGATTACCGCCTCGCCAACGTGCGCTTTTATCTGGATACCGCCGAGTTTGTGGCAACCGCACCGCTGGTGCAGTCGTTGCAAAGTTACCTGAGCCAGAATCTGGATGGCGGTGATGTTACGGCAACCCTTACCGGTCGGGTGAATCTGAACTACCACTGGTTGAAAGACATTGGCCGCAGTCACTTTGTGAGTGTGGGGATCTCCCTGGCTTTTGTATTGTTGGTGTCCGCGTTGTTGTTTCGCTCGGCTGTAGCCGGTGTGCTGGCGGTGCTGCCGGTGGTGACGTCCATCCTCATGGTGTACACCACCATGGTGGTATTTGGTATCGATCTGGGTATCGGCACCTCCATGTTTGCTTCAGTGGCCATTGGCCTGGGTATCGACTTTGCCATCCATACTCTGGATCGTTTAAAAGCGCTGTTCAAACACCAGGTGCCTGAACGCCAGGAGCTGGTGTCCAAACTATACGCTTCCACCGGCCGTGCGTTGTTATTCAATTACCTGGCGCTGGCCTGTGGTTTTGGTGTGTTGATTCTGTCTAAAGTGGTTCCGTTGAACAACTTCGGCATCATCGTTGTGTTGTCGGTCACCATGAGCTTTGTGGCGTCACTGGTGTTGCTGCCCGCCTTGGTGCTGGTATTGAAACCAGCCTTTCTGTATGGCCAACCGGCACAAGACAAAACATCGGGCGGTAGTGTGGCGCTGGCCAAGATGGTGGCGCTGATGGCCGTCACCGGCCTGCTGTGGAGCGCATTACCACAACCGGTGCAGGCCAGCCCGTTGCCGGACGGGGCCACCATTGTGGCAAACATCAATCAGGTGGCGGAGGGTCAACACGCCATCAGTGATCTGCATATGACCCTGACCGATAAATCCGGCAAAGTGCGGGAACGCAAGGCGCTGAGTTTTCGTAAGTATTTTGGTGAGGAAAAACGTACCCTGTTGATCTATCAACGGCCCACCAACGTGAAAGACACCGGGTTTTTAACCTATGACTATCCGGATCTGGAAACCGAGGATGATCAATGGCTGTATCTGCCCGCTCTGCGCAAAGTGCGCCGCATCTCAGCCTCTGATCGCGGTGATTATTTTCTGGGAACCGACTTCACCTACGAGGATATCAAAAAGTCCGGCAAGATTGAGCAGCAGGATTTCAACTTTGAAACCCTGGGGCGGGAAACCATCGCCCTGGGTGGGCGCCAGATTGAAACCTATAAGGTAGCCGCCACCACCCGCAATCAACAGATTGCAGAAGAGCTGGGGTTCAGTCGCAGCCTGATCTGGGTCAATCCGCAAAACTGGATTATTGTCAAAACCGATTATTGGGATTTGAAAGACCGCCCTCTGAAAACCTATACCGCCACCAACATAGAGCAGGTGGATGGTATTTGGACCAAGCATCAGCTGGAGGTTCACAATCACAAAACCGGCCACCACAGTCGGTTTGAGTTTTCCAACGTGGATTATCAGACGCCGGTGCGGGATGACCTCTTTACCCGGCGAACCCTGGAGCGGGGATTGTGATGACTCTGTTCCCGGCCCGCAATCTGATGCGTTGCGTCTGGCTCGGCGTGGGTGCGGCGGTTATTGCCGCACCGGCGCTCGGCGCACCGCGTGTTACTACGGTACTGGAAACGGAATTGGCGGCGGCACTGACGGATTCCGGTTTACAGAAAAACGATACCCTGATTAAAACGGAGATCAGCGGCCAGCTGAATTCCGCAGTGCAGTATACGGTGATTCCCAAACTGGTGTTGGCGGTGAACAGTGACCTGTACATCGATGATCCCCAGGAGGCCAACTATTCCTCCGTCAATGGCCCGTTGGTGGCCAATGAGAAAGGTGTGCTGGAGTTGGCGGAAGCCTACCTGGATGTTGCCGCGTGGAATGGTTACTGGCGTGTGGGCAAACAGCAGGTGGTGTGGGGCCAGGCCGACGGCCTCAAGGTTTTGGATGTGGTGAATCCCCAGGATTACCGTGAGTTCAACCTGGATACCTTTGAGGATTCCCGCATTGCCCTGTGGACGGTGAATGCCGAATTCAATGTCAGCGATGATGCAACCCTGCAACTGTTGCTGATCCCGGATGCCACCTACAGCAAATTGGCGGATGCCGGTACCCCCTACTATGTGACCAGTTCCAAATACCGGCCGGCCCTGGGTGCGGCACCTGTGCCTGTTGTGGTGCAGGCGGTGCAACGGCCCCACCACGCTGTTGAATTCGGGGCCCGCTACCGACTGTTCTACGGCGGATGGGATCTGACGCTGAACTACCTTAACCATTATCAGGATCTGCCCGTCATCTACCGCCGCCTGGAAGCAGGCGCAATCGAAGTGAGCCCGGAGTATGAACCCACCAGGCTGTACGGAACCACGGCCACCAATGCCTTCGGGGATTGGGTGGTGCGGATGGAGGCAGGCTACAGTACCGCCAGCTACCAATTGCGCGACAGTTTTGACGCTGACGGTATTGCAGAAACGGCGGAGTTCAGCTCGGTGCTGGGGCTGGATTACCGTGGCTTTACCGATTGGTTTTTGAGTTATCAATGGTTCCAGAGCACCCTCAGCAATTATCAACAGGATGTGGTGCGTGACCGGATGCGTCAGCAGCACACATTTCTGCTGCGGCGATCGCTGTTGAATGAAACCCTGGAGCTGGAGGGATTTGTGTTGTACAGCGATGAAGACAAGGACGGCCAGGTACGGTTCAAGGTGGACTATCAGGTCACCGATACGCTGCGGGTGTGGAGCGGGGTCGATGTGTTTTATGGCAACCAGGATGGCCAGTTTGGGCAATTTGATGATACGGATCGTTGGGTGATGGGATTCGAAGCGGGCTTTTGAGCACCGCCGACCACAACCTGTGATAGGGTATGGGCTTACGCTCAGCCATCAACAACAGAATTAATCCCTATGTCAGCACACGAACCATCAAACGCGCGGCCCGCCATACCAGGCGCCACGCCAAGCCCTGCACTCAGCCCTACGCCCGGCCCCACGCCCGGTGTGGTGGGCCGTATCCAACAACTCTGGCATTACCCGGTAAAGTCCATGGTGGGCCAGCAAACCGACTCGGCAATCATCACCAGGGCCGGTATGTTGGGGGACCGAGGCTGGATCGTGCGTGACGAGGAGAATAACGAAAACACCGTGGTGCGCACGTTGCCCAAGCTACTGTTATTTGCCGCGGAGTATGTTGCCCCGGTCAGGGATAACAGGATTCCCGATGTGCGTATTACCTTCCCCGACGGCAGTAGCGCACAGTCCGCTGACCCGGACATCAACCAACGGCTGTCCACCGCACTGGGCAAGCCGGTGTCCCTGTGGTCGCTGCAGCCAAAACGCCATTGGCAACACTATCGATTGCGCTCTGTGATGGGCAGCAAGGACATGAAACGCATGTTCGCCTCGAAAGAGCTGCCGGACTTCTCTTCCATATCGTGGAAACTACTCAGCGAGTTGATGTTGTTTTCCACGCCCCTGGGCCGTTATTACGATGTGTATCCGCTGCATCTGATCACCACCGGTGCGTTGCAGCAGATGCAGCAGATTGAACCGGAAGGGGATTTTGGCGCCCATCGGTTCCGGCCCAATATCGTGATTGAAAGTCAGGCTGGTGTGACCGGATTTGATGATGTGGCATGGGTGGGCGGCAAGTTGCACATCGGTGATGAAGTGGTGATTGCCGTGGAATCCCGCACCGTGCGTTGCTCCATGCCGGCCCAGCCACAGCAGGGAGCCGGCAAGGACAGCCGGGTGCTGCGGGCCATCGATCGCCACGCCAACCGGCATTTCGGAGTGAATGCCACCGTCATCAAAGCCGGCACGGTCAACGTTGGTGATCAGGTGCGCTGGCAGCCGGTACCCCGCTCGGCTCTTGCCAGGGGTGTCCAAGCCGTTTCCGGCCGTGCCAAAAACACAGTGAGCCACGGCCTGTTGAATCTGGTGGATCGATTGCTGAAACCCTGATAGCGCGCCGGACCCGGAAAAGATTATTCAGTCCGACAAACGTTGAAAGCGGCTGGATATCATGTCCACTTGACGTGCCATGTCGTCTTCGTTGGCGGTTAACAGGTCCCCTTCCAGGCGCGCATTCAAACCGGGTAGATTGATCTCGAACAACACTCCGGCACAATCCAGTGGTTTGAAAATAAGGTCTGAGGACTTTTTGCGTTTGGACTCCATTTGCATTTGCCAACGGGGCAGGGCTTGCCGGCCGGGATCGTATAGTGTTCCCCGTTGCAGAGCTTCATGCAGCTGGCGGTGGGTTTGCTGATCACTTTGGTGGGTAATCTCTAAAGACACCAGCTTGCCGGAGACCACCCAATCCAATTGGCGGGCGGCTACATCACTGCCGGATTTTCGGCACAGGGGAGTATCCTCCTCAATTACCAGTTCAATAACCTCGGTGATCACTTCTCCGCTGTCGGTTTCGATGCGCAGGGACAACACATCGCTGCTGTTATGGATGTTGGAAAAGGCAATGTTGCCATCGTACCCTTTGATGATCTCATTGACGAAATACAAACCCAGCCCCTTGCCATGATGTTCCTTAGCCCGGCGCGTGGAATAGCCCAGCTGAAACAGCTGGTGGGCGGCGTTGTCGTTGATGTGCGGGCCGCGATTGTAGATCTGGTAGCGAATATAGCCCTGCTGCTGATCCAGCAACACAGCGATGCGGGCGCGTTTTTCCACTTTGCGGGAATTGACCCTGCCGGTAAAAAACTGGGCATTGCTGATCAGGTTCTCCAGTGCCAGGACAATGTGGTTCTCATTCCCCAACAGGTCGTCAGTGGGTGCAGCCTGAATCCACACCCAATCGTGTTCGGGCATCTGCAATGTCGTATCATCCAACCACTGCGGCGTACTGCCGAAACAGCGCTGCAGAGCCTTCACCAACGCAGCACGGGGTGCAAACACCGGCCGCTCCGGTATGCTTTCCTGATTGTTGTCCAGTTCGGATTGAAAGATGATCTCTTCGCTTTCGCACACCTGATTGGCAATATGCAGAGCAATATTATCGGCGGTGGAGAGATCCAGCAGATCCCATAGATAGCGCAGGCTGTCGCGGGCCTCCTGCAGGCGCTCCACTTCCTCAAGATCAACAACGCCCACCGCATTCAGTTGCTGATCCAACAGCGTGGTGAGCTTATCGTAACTGATCACGCCGTTGTGCCGTACCTCGCTGGCAATGCTTTTGAAGTGCAGAAACTTTTCATCGTATTCTATGTATTCCAATAATTTGTCGCTGATGAACAGTTTCAGTTTCTCGGCATGATTGGCATACACGTGGGCTTTGGCGTGAAGCTGCTTTTTGGTGTCCAGCAGCTCTTCGATCTGCTCCTCCACCCGTTGCATGATGCTCTGTTGGTGTTGCCGCTGGATTTGCACGTTGCGCAGCTCCAGCAACACCACAAGGGCGAACACCGCGCACAACACCTCCGGAACAGGTGCTTGCAGCATGAAGGCCGGAATGGCGTAGAACCGAATCAGGTCCGGCTGTGAAGACAGGTAAAAATAACCCAGTAGCAGAAACGCGGTCAGAATGCTCAACAGGGGATAGGGGGTTTTAACCCGGCGGTGGCTGGCGCTGTGCTTCATTGATCGCTTTTCCAGAAATAGGCGTGGGCATCACCAAAGGTGGCGATGCCCCGGCCCTGTTGACACAGCTCGGCAAATTCACCGCTGTCGCCTTCAGCGGCGGCGAATGCCCTGCGCAGGGTTTTGATGTGCTGTCGGTAATTGGCGTAGGAAAAACGTTCCAGATCCGCATCGAGCAAGTCGGCGATCTGTTCCGTGCTCAGTGGGCGCGGGCTGCATTCCACCAGCAGGCGCAGAATTTTACGTGGGGTGGGTGCCAGCGGGCGCTTTGGATTATGGGGGTTCATTAATTTCACGCCCCTCCAGAATACCTCCCAGGTTTCGGTATTCAATGCCAGGCTGCCACTGCGCAGAATTGCCGTACTGCCCTCTTCTCGGGATTGGCGTTTTTTCAGCGCCGCCTTAATGCGCCAACACAGTACGGCTTCAATGTTGCGTTGGTGTTTGGCAATAAAATCCTCGGCATCGGTTTGAGTGATGGCTTGCTCTTCGATCTCGGTGCCACTGTGTTCTGACAGATAAAGGATGGGTAAGTCGGGCCATTTTTTGTGTAAGGCCCGGGACACGCTGAAGCCTGCCTGATCTGAACCGTTCATATGAGCATCCAGCAGAGCCAGATCCGGTTTATGCTCATCGCTCATCAGCGCTATCCGTTGTTTGGCGGCCTCCGGGAACTTAAAGATCTCCAGGTGGTTGGGTGCGCCGTCCAGGTCCGCGTTTTCCAACACAGTGGAAAAACGGTCGATCCAATGGGATTGGTCCTCCACCCAAAACAGCTTAGCCATGCGTACTCCACAGGGAAATTCGCCCGCTTGGAATTGATTGATTAATCCATACTATATTCCCAGCCTAGCTAAAAATCAGGCTTTATGGGTGTCTAAAACCAATCTGTGCGCCACCGTTCACATAAAAACCGTATCGCCTGTAGGCGTCCATTTACGCTGCACCTTTTCCACTCCTAAAATTGGGTTTCGAGGGTTTTCATGCCCAGGGTTAAGATGGATACGCACATCATGGCGGTGGTAAGTACGTCAAACAGTACATCCGATAAGAAGTTGGATAAATAAATGCCCGCGATCAAACCGATCACCGTCGAACCCGTGCAGATGGCCACACCCCAGATGGCGTCCTGTGAAATACCGTTCAAACCGATGGACAGTAAAATGACAAAGCTGTAGGAGCCCACCATCAAGGCGAACACGGTTGCTTTTACATCTTCGGGAATGATGCGTTTCTTGCGCAGGTAGATGAGCGCCATGGGGCCGGGCATAGCCAGAGTCGCGCCCATTAAGCCGGAACCAAAGCCGTAACCAACGCTGCCCTTGAGGGTCAGGTTTTGAGTGGCGCCGGTGGGGTGTTTGCGGTATTTGTCAAAATGGGATCGGGTATAGCTATACAGTGCGTAACCGAGAATCATCAGCGCGGCAATGCGAATGCCGTTGATGGGCGCCAGCTTGAGCAACAGGCTACCGCTGATCAGCCCTACGGCGCTGCCGGAGGACAGGGATTTCAGTTCTTTGAACCGGATTCTCTTTAGATTTATCGGTATCACCGACATTGCAATGAGCAGGGTCAGCACGGCGGTAATCTGGATGGCGTCGATGGGTTGGTAGAGTGTCAGCAGAATGGGCGCCACGATCATGCCGAAGCCCAACCCCGTTGAGGTTTGCACGACAGCGGCCAGAAAGGTAACGACGATCATTAGAACTTCATTGCTCATGGTGTTCCTACAGGCCCCGTATGCTTTCGGGTAGGTGGCTAGCGCAAGGGTGAGACCGCTGCATAGGTAATATCAAAAGCAATTGGCGCCCGGTACAGGTAACGCAGGCAATGGGATGACAGATGCTCTATGCGCGTAATCGTTCATGCCTGACCTATCTTTACCTGTTATAACCCGTTATGACGGTTAATGCAGAAACAGTGCCAGCTATAAGTTCTTTAATAAATTCAGTGGGTTAGAGATTTCGGTGAATGGTCAGAAGGTGTCTTTTGCACAACCGCAGGGACCCATACGCAGGCTTTTACCGTTTTGGTGCGGAAAAAGCCCTGCCAGCAAGGGCACAGAAAAATGCAAAACTAATACTTGATCACTCAACTAAACAGTCTTATCCTTGACTACTCAAGCATATCTCAAGGACGCTGTTATGAACAAAATATCACCGCAGATTAAGTTTCTGATTGAGCATGCGGCCATCACCACCAAGTTGCACAAACAGATCGATATCTGCCTGTCGTATCAGGGCATCAGTTTCACTGAATTCCTGATCATGCATCATTTGTACGGGTCACCTCAGCACATGATGCGGCGCACTGATCTGGCCGACAGCATCGGTATTACCGCGTCCGGTGTCACACGCCTGTTGGCGCCCATGGAGAAAAACCGGATTGTGGATAAGGAAAGAAATCCCCGGGATGCGCGCCAGAGTCTGGTAAAACTGACGCAAACCGGGCAGCAACTTTACCGGGATTCCATGGTGGGATTCGCCGACTTCTCCAAAAACAAACTCAAGAGCTGGACTGTGAAAGAAATCGAGACCGTAGCGCAGCTGTTTCAGGAAATATAACGGGGGATATACTGGGCTAATGGCCAAGCGCCCAGTAACTTCCGCTAATGTTTTGAATTCGCTGGGGATGACCATCCACAAAGACTTTGCGTTCGGTTAGTGCTGTTTGCAGCGCTATACCGGCACTGGAGAGGCCCTCTTTGCTCTTGGGATCGGTGTATTTTTCCACGTTGACCTCCAGTGTTCCCAAACTCCAGCCCGCATCCACCAGGGATGCAAAGTCCTGATCCGTCGTTGACTTATACTTCCCTCGCATTGCGAGCAGAAAAAAGCTGTTCTCTTCTGCCACGAACGGGTGTTTTCTTTTTAATGTATCCAATGCATCAACCAGCTTCCCGCAACAGCTGCTGCAAGGGCTTCGATTAATGATCAATGTAACCAGAGCTTGCATACCGGATCCTATGGATGCCTGCATAGCGGAAGGGACGGTTTTCTGCCAGAACTCCTCGTTCAGGAGCTTGGCTTCGGCATGCTCGCCGCTGCTGTAGGCTTTCGGAAAACGATCGATCCAATTACAGGCGATTTTAGCGTGGGTTGTATTCAACGCGGTGGTCAGCTCATGCTTGTGTTCGTTGATATCCCAACCATAGTATTTTGCAATGTCTTCCCATTTGACTTTCATGTCCACTCCCTTGTTCATGAAGATTGATGGTAGAGATGCAGGATCATAGCAGCCAGCGTGGCTCTGCAAACCCCAACTTAAGCACATTCTTAAACGAAAATTTTTCGGTTTTTTTACAACCTGCGGTTTGGCCTGCCGTATCGGGCCTGATGAACGCTTTGTGACCCGCCAAGCAATTTGCACATCTGTGAACTGTTCAATAAAAACTCACCAATTATTCACCAGCGTGGCCAACAATCCTCGTTAAGGGCGCTGCTCACCCGTGAGTGCGTCATTGAAAATACTGATTTGAGGAGTCTGTCATGTTAAACGAACTGTTATTGCTCTGGTCCCAGCGGCCGGCGATTTCACTGGCTGTGTGGCTGGTGCTGCTGGTCACCGTACTTTACCTGGCCCGGGAGCCGGCCCACCAGTTACTGAAAAGCACGGGCCGCGCCATCTACCGCTTTATGCGCAGCGCGGCCCGTGCGGTTGCTCACCTTGAGCAGCGAGCGCTGCAGCGCAACCGGGAGATTGTTCTGGCCCAGGGGCGGGAGGCCACCGAAAAATTCATCGAGCGTGAGTTTGTGCGCATCAACGAGATTGTGGCGCGGGATTTGAGCCATTACCCTGCCCTGCATCGGGAGCTGACCGATGCCATCGAACGCCTGGAAAACGATTATCAGGCCGCCACCGATGCCCCGCCCCTGCCGCCGGAATGGCTCAGCGTGGTGCAGACCATTTCCGAACTGCCCAGGCAAGGGGATCCGGTGGTGTCCTCCATTCTGGAGAACATTCAGGATGAAGTGGTGAGCGCACACGAAGAGACGTTAAAAGCCTATCAGAAGTCCAGTGCGGAACGGCACCGCCTGCTCAGTGCCCTGCAACCCCAGTGGCGGGCCCTGGCCGGCAAGCTGAGTAAAACCAAGGATGTGGTGGCCATCACCCAGGAGCGGGCCGATGCAGTGGACAAACACATGGCCAACTACGAAGCCATTCGCGATAACGAAGACAGTATTGCCCGCGCCTTGATGGCTTCATCCATGACTCAGTTTTTTATTTCCGGACTGGTGCTGTTGGTGGCAGTGATGGGCGGCCTGATCAACTTCCAGCTGATCGCCATGCCCATGGCGGAAATGGTGGGCGGCAACAGCTATACCGGCGGTTTTAAAACCTCCGACATCGCCGCCCTGGTGATCATCATGGTGGAGATCGCCATGGGCTTGTTCCTGCTGGAAAGCCTGCGCATCACCAAACTGTTTCCGGTGATTGCGCACATGGATGACAAGATGCGCAAGCGCATGATGGTGATCACCTTCAGCATTCTGTTTATCCTGGCGGGCATTGAAGCGTCGCTGGCCTATATGCGGGATCTGCTGGCCCTGGATCGGGAAGCGCTCAAGCAATCGTTGGCCGGTGTGTCGGCACTGAATGCGGAGTTCCGCTGGATTCCGTCCATCGGGCAAATGGTCATGGGCTTTATTCTGCCATTCGCCCTGGCCTTCGTTGCCATTCCCCTGGAGTCGTTCATTCATGCCTCACGCACCGTGCTGGGTGTGATGACGGTGGCGGTGCTGCGCACGCTGATCATCTGCCTGCGCCTGGTGGGGGGTCTGGCCCACCAGCTGAGCAAGATGCTGGTGTTCGGTTACGACATGCTGATTACCGTGCCTTTAAGCCTGGAAAAACTGGTGCGCCAGGGGATCAACGCACGGCACGAGAGCCGCGTTGCAGGTTCCGCTGAACAGCCTGTTGTGTTGTCCGCCGAACCGACTGATTCGGCGCTGGAATCTCAGTTGGCCGATAAACCCAGAGCCAGCCGTCGCCGCACCAAAACAGCAGCGCCGGATACGGATCTGGCAGCCCAGCAGAACTGAGGAGAAACACGATGAAAGCCATATACGTAATCACATTGACCCTGATGCTGGGCGCCTGTGGGCAGCCCCAACCCGGCAACACAGCGGTGTTCCTGTTGGTGGATACCTCCGGCACCTACACCGAGGAGCTGAACAAGGCGCAGGCCATTCTTAACTATCTGCTGGCGACGCTGGACAGTGGTGATTCCATTGCCGTGGCCCGCATCGACAGTGGCAGTTTCAGTGAGAAGGATGTCATCGCCAAAGCCACCTTCGACCAACGCCCGAGCATGGCGAATAATCAGAAGCGGGTTTTCAAACACCACATGGATCGCTTTGTGGAAACGGTGAACACCGGCAGCGCCCATACCGATATCACCGGCGCCATCCTGCAGGCCACGGAGTTTCTGAATGAAACCGGTGCCGGGCAAAAGTATGTGCTGGTGTTCTCTGATCTGGCGGAAGATCTGCAGCAGGGCCACATACGCAACTTCCCACTGGAGTTGGGCGGTATCCATGTGGTGGCGCTTAACGTTACCAAGTTACGTTCAGACAACATCGATCCCAGGGATTACATCAACCGGTTGGGATTGTGGCAGAAACGGGTGGTGGAAGGCGGTGGTGACTGGCGCGTGGTGAATGACTTTGATCGCCTCGATACCTTGATCGGCCTCAATACCACCGATCCACTGTAACAGATGAACGGTGCGCCGTTGAACGAAGCGGCCGGCCAGTCAGTTGTAACGGGCCGGCCGCTCAATGAAACAAGGTGGATCACCAGGCATAAGCAGAGTGATCAGGCGGCTTTTACGGATTTAACCTGAAAGCTCTTTACCTCTTTAACCAGATCATCGGCCTGGGCCAGATAATGTTTGTTGTCGTGCATCCAGGGATGAAAGCCGGGGCGGAAAAAGTCCAGCCACTCCGGCGCAATGCGGCGCAGCACACCGGGCTTGCCGGCGACAAAATTCACCAGCTTACCCCAACCCTTCAGATTGAACAGGCCGCCGCTTTTCGACAGCATGCGCACGTAAAAGGGCGTGTACAGGCTCCAGAAAATAATATTGGCCATGGCGAAGGCAAACACCCGCAGGGCATAGGCGCTGACCCCTGTACCCACCACTTGCTCATAGGCATCAAAGCACACGGCTTTATGTTCGGTTTCCTCCAGCGCGTGCCAACGCCAGATGGCGGCGAAGTGCGGGTCGCAACCGTTCAACAGATCCTCGTCGCGCAGCAGGGTGTCGCCCAGTACCGCGGTCAGATGTTCCAGCGCCACGGTCACCGACAGCTGCACTGAACGGGGTAATTTTTTCACCGTGTCCAACACGATCACCACCAGCTTGTCCAGCTGCTCTATGGGCATGCCGGCGTGGGCCAGTGCGTCGTTGTATTCCTCGTGCTCACGGGTATGAAACCCCTCTTGGCCGATAAAAGCCGATACCTGGGCCTTCAGCTTTTCATCGGTAATTTCTTCACGGTAGTTGCGCACGCTCTGGATAAAGAAGCGCTCCCCCGCCGGGAAAAAAATGGACAGGGTGTTGTAGAACTGAACCACATGCAGTCCGGAGGGATTCCAGGTCAGAGCTTTGTCTTTGGGCAGGCCAAACTTCAGATTACGGCGAATGGGATCAATCAGGCTGGTCATAGGGTCAGCTCCATTTGGTTGGTTGGGCTTGGATGGTTGCGTACATATTGTTGTTATGACCTTGATTGTGCAGGCTCTATGTAACATTGACAACTGTTACATAGAGCAATGTAGAAAAATGATGACCCAAATCAACCGGACCGATTGGTCAAGGGGGGTGGCTTTTTGTTCTATAAGCGCAATGCCGTCGGATATTCCCCGCTGACCCGACTCTGGCTGACCTCACTCTGATTGTCCGCCTCGCCAGAGCCCCAGATGTGGGTAAAACGGGAATAACTGCTATTCTTTAGAGATATATAACTCTGCTCGAGTTCGCAATCATTCGAATGTTTATCCTCAGATTTTTCAACGCATTAGCTTGTTTGTTGCTGATACCCCTGATTTGCAGCGGCAATGCGTTTGCCTTAACGGTCACCGTGGATTCCGGATTTCGCTCGCAATGGCTGGGGCCTGGGATGGAATATATGGAAGATGAATCCACCGGCCTTACCGCGCAGGCGGTGCGCCAGCGTGACCATTGGCAGACCTTTGACGGCCACGAGGTGAATTTCGGATTTTCGGATTCTGTGTTCTGGTTGCGCTTCAGTGTCGACAACCGCAGCGGAGTGGATCAGCAACTGTTGCTGGATAACCAGTTCCCGATGATGGACTCACTGGTTATCTACATCCAGCGCAGTGACGGTTACCAGCAACAGCAACGGTTGGGGGATGCCCAGCCTGCCTACATGCGCCAGATGCTCCATTCCCATCTACTGTTGCCTTTGTCTCTACCTGCCGATACCCGTGCCGACATTCTCATCCGCGTACAATCCGAAACGGGCCTGCAGCTACCCATTGTGGTATGGGAACAAGACGCCTTCCTGCAGCAGGATCACCCGTTCTCCATCATGCAGGGTGTGCTGTACGGTTTGTTGATCGCGCTGGTGATCTACCACCTGATCATATTTTTGAGTGTGCGGGAGCTGGCCTTCCTCCACTACTCTCTGTTCAATCTGTTCCTGTTGGGTACGTTCTGCGGTTTGCAAGGGGTTGCCGCTGCCTATATCTGGACCGAGTCGGTGACCATCAACGACACCCTTGTTCTGGTGTCTATGGCGGGAGCGCAAACGTTCTCGACGATGTTTATGAATGGCATTCTGGGGATTCCCTCCGCCCGCCCGCGCCTGGGTAAACTGATGTATGGCATCGCCGGCATAGCCTGCGTGTTGATGCTGGCAAGCCTGCTCGCACCGCACCGATGGATGGCAAAACCGGTTCTGCTGCTGATCGTCGGGTACAGGAGCGTACGGACGAGTTGCAGGCGGCCAATGAACGCCTGATGGAACTGAGCACCACTGATGGCTTAACCGGGTTGAAGAACCGCCGTCACTTTAATGAGCTGTTTGCCCATGAGTTTAAGCGCGCCTGCCGTGAGCAAAAGCCTCTGTCGCTGTTGTTGCTGGATATTGATCATTTCAAGCAACTCAATGATCAGTATGGCCACCCCTTTGGTGATCTCTGTCTTACCCAGGCTGCCCAACTGATTGCCAATACGATCCGGCGGCCGCCGGATAGCGCTGCCCGTTACGGCGGTGAAGAATTCGCCGTACTGTTGCCGAATACTGACAAGGAGGGCGCACTGCATGTTGCGGACAAAATTCGCGAGTCAATTGGTCAACATCAAGTCAGTGATGGACAACAACAGGCGGTGATGACGGTCAGCATCGGCGTGGCCAGTTTCATTCCAAGCCAGAACAACACCACCGAGGCGCTGCTAAAAGCGGCTGATGACCTGCTTTACCGGGCCAAGCACAATGGCCGTAACCGGGTTGAGGGTTAATCTGCGGGCTAATAAACACGGCCAGGCCGGGCCAGGTTCGTGACCGGAGCAGCGAGAAACCATGACGGGTTTTCAAAGCACCCGTGATCTGTGGTAGTTTTTGTGCATGGTTTGCTACGCACTGACGCACATGCCATGACTGCCATGAAGGGTCGTGGCCATTCCTTATTGGCCGCCAGCGTAATAATGTTGTGGGTATTTTACTGCAACAGCGTTGCGGCGGCAGCACCTGCCCGCCTGGCCATTTCCTGTGGCGCCTTGGGTGTGCAGTTGCGGCTGTGTCAGGAGGGGGTGGAAGCCTGGTCCCGTCAAACCGGTACCCCGGTCAAAGTGGTGGCCACCCCCAATTCCTCCACAGAACGTTTTGCCTTGTACCAACAGATTCTGGCCTCCCATTCACCGGATATTGATGTCTTTCAGATCGATGTGGTGTGGCCCGGTACCTTTGCGCCCCATCTGGTGGATCTATCCTCCTATATTGATGGCCGCTTCACACAACAGTTTTTCCAGACCATGATCACCAACAACACCATTGACGGCGCACTGGTGGCCATGCCCTGGTACACCGATGCCGGTGTGTTGTTTTACCGCAAGGATCTGTTGCAGAAATACGGCCGCTCACCCCCGCAAACCTGGCAGCAGCTCACCGAAAGCGCGCGGATTATTCAAAACGCAGAACGCGCTGCGGGAAATACCCGCATGCAGGGTTTTGTGTTTCAGGCCAAGGGCTATGAGGGCCTCACCTGCGATGCCCTGGAATGGATCGACAGTTTTAACGGCGGCACCCTGGTGAACAGCGCGGGCAAGGTTACCCTGGATAACGCCAGGGCGGCTGCTGCCCTGGATCTGGCGGCCAGCTGGATTGGCGATATTGCCCCCAAGGGCGTACTGAATTATGACGAAGAAGCCAGCCGTGGGGTGTTTCAGTCCGGCAATGCGGTGTTTATGCGCAACTGGCCCTACGCCTGGGCGTTGGGTAATGCCGAAGGCAGCCCCATACGGGGCCGCATCGGGGTGATGGCGTTACCCAGGGGCGGTGACCAGGGGCATCCCAGTGCCACCCTGGGGGGCTGGCAGCTGGCGGTGTCGCGCTATTCACGCCACCCGGCGCTGGCGGCGGATCTGGTGCGTTACCTCACCAGTTATGCAGAGCAAAAACGCCGGGCCATTGCGGCCTCCTATAATCCCACCATCAAGGCCCTTTATCAGGATCAGGAAGTGCTGGCCGCGGTGCCGTTTTTCGGCACCCTGTATGATTCCTTCGAACATGCAGTGGCGCGCCCTTCCCGCGTTACCGGCAGCAAATATGCCCGGGTCAGTGCGGAGTTTTACTACACGGTGCATGACGTGCTCAGTGGCAAATCAGCAGCGGCCCCTGCCCTGGCCGCGTTGCAGAAAAAACTGATCCGCTTGTCACGGGGGGAGCAATGGTGAAACCGGCAACCTCACATTCCCGTTTGACCCGGCGTCGAGTGCGTTGGGCCTGGGTGTTTTTGGCACCTATGTTGCTGGTGTTGGCGTTGGTGGCCGGCTGGCCATTGCTGAAAACCATCGCCTATGGTTTTACCGACGCCAGCCTGATCAATCCCGAGGCGGCACAGTTTGTGGGCGTGGATAATTTCTCCTTTCTGTTGCAGGACCCTTATTGGTGGGCATCGGTGTGGAATACGGTGGTGTTTGCCGTGGTGTCGGTGTTTCTGGAAACCGTGCTGGGATTGATTATTGCCCTGGCTTTGAATGCGCAGTTTCGGGGGCGTGGCGGATTGCGGGCGGCCATATTGATCCCCTGGGCCATCCCCACGGTGGTGTCGGCGCAAATGTGGAACTGGATGTTCAATGATGTGTTTGGTGTGATCAACCACATGCTGATGAGCGTGGGCCTGATGCAGCACCCCATTGCCTGGACTGCATCACCGGATACCGCTTTGTTGTCCATCATTCTGGTGGATGTGTGGAAAACCACGCCGTTCATGGCGCTGCTGTTGTTGGCAGGTTTACAGATGTTACCCAAAGAGTGTTATGAGTCGGCGCGGGTGGATGGTGTGCATCCCCTGACGGTGTTCTTTCGTATTACCTTACCGTTATTGAAACCGGCGTTGATGGTGGCGATTATCTTTCGCCTGCTGGATGCGTTACGGGTGTTTGATCTGGTGTACGTTATGAGTGGCAACAACCGTGACACCATGTCCATGTCGGTGTATGCCCGCCAGCAATTGATTGATTTTGGTGACCTGGGTTTTGGTTCGGCGGCATCGACGCTGATCTTTGCCATCATTGCACTGTTCACCGTGGTGTATCTCACGGTGGCGCGAGTAGGGCGGGAGCAATAAGATGGCAACAGTGGCTCAACTGAGGTGGAAGCGCGCCAAGCGGATCGTGAGTCGGGTTGCCTTTTACGGCCTGCTGCTGGTGATTGCGGTCTATACCATATTTCCGTTCTACTGGGCGATTGTATCGTCGTTGAAATCCGGCTCCGACCTGTTTGAGGTGGAATACTGGATTTCGCAACCCCATTGGGATAATTACGTGGCGGTGTTTCGGGAACAACCCTTCGGCCGCAATATTCTCAACTCCCTGTTTGTATCGGTGTCCACGGTGACGTTGTCGTTGGCGTTGGCATTGGCCGCGGCCTATGCCATTGGCCGGGTGCAGTTTCGTGGCCGCATGCTGTTGATGTTTGTCATTCTCGGCGTATCCATGTTCCCGCAGATTGCGGTGTTGTCGGGGATGTTTGAATTAATCAATACCCTGGGCCTGTACAATAATCTGCTGGCGTTATCGTTCTCGTATCTGATTTTCACGTTGCCGTTTACCGTGTGGGTGTTGACCACCTTTATGCGGGAGCTGCCCAAGGAGCTGGAAGAAGCGGCGATTGTTGATGGCGCATCACCGTTGACCATCGTGACCAAAGTCTTTATGCCGTTGATGGGTCCGGCGCTGGTGACCACCGGATTGTTGGCGTTCATCGCCGCCTGGAATGAATTCCTGTTTGCGCTGACCTTCACCCTGTCCAGTGAAATGCGTACGGTGCCGGTGGCCATTGCCCTCACCTCCGGTGCCAGTGCCCACGAGCTACCCTGGGGCAACATCATGGCCGCATCGGTGATCGTCACTGTACCGCTGATCATTCTGGTGCTGTTTTTTCAACGCCGTATTGTGTCGGGCCTGACCGCAGGCGCAGTCAAAGGTTAACCCGTCAAATTATTAAGAGGGAGAGTATGATTCATGGCAGCCATAACTCTGCAAGCAGTTGATAAAACCTTCGGTAAAACCGACGTCATCAAGCAGGTTGCGATGGAAATACAGGATGGGGAATTCACCGTGTTTGTGGGGCCCTCCGGTTGTGGCAAATCCACCTTGTTGCGTTTGATCGCCGGTCTGGAAGAAGTCACCGCCGGCGAGGTGGTGTTTGACGGCGAAACCGTCACCGAGCTGGAGCCATCCGAGCGGGGTGTGGCCATGGTGTTTCAATCCTATGCGCTGTACCCGCACATGAGCGTTTATGACAACATGGCCTTTGGCCTGAAGCTGAAAAAAACCCAAAAGCAGGCCATCGCCGATCGGGTGCGGGAAGCCGCCCGCATTCTGCAGATTGAACATTTGCTGGAGCGAAAACCACGGGAGTTATCCGGTGGCCAGCGGCAGCGGGTGGCCATTGGCCGCGCCATTGTGCGCAAGCCCAGGGTATTCTTGTTTGATGAGCCCCTGTCCAATCTGGATGCGGCATTGCGCGTGCAGATGCGCCTGGAACTAAAGCGCCTGCACCGTGAGCTGGGCACCACCATGATCTACGTTACCCATGATCAGGTGGAGGCCATGACCCTGGCCGATCGCATTGTGGTATTGAACGCCGGTGCCGTAGAGCAGATCGGGGCGCCTTTGACGCTTTATCAACAACCCTGCAACCTGTTCGTGGCGGGGTTTATTGGCTCCCCCAAAATGAACTTTGTGCCGGCCACGGTCACCGCCTGCTCCACCACACAGGTGAGCGTGGATATTGGTGTGGGTGCAGAACTGATCGTATCGGTGGCGCAAAGCAATGGCCTGCAAAGCGGCGCCCGGGTGACATTGGGGGTGCGGCCTGAACACATTGTGGGTAGCGAAAACGCTCCGGTGGTGGATGAGCCGGCGGGCGAGGCGGCACGGATCGAAGGCAAGGTGGTGGCCATTGAGCATTTGGGCGCGGAGGCCTATGTGCATCTGCAGCTTGCTGCTGGTTCTGCCTGTGAAGAACCGTTAGTATTCAAAGGCAGTGGCGACACCACCTTGCAGGTGGGCCAGCAAGCGGCGATCTTCATAGCGCCCCAAGCCTGTTATCTGTTTGATGAAACGGGCAACGCACTGCCCCGGCCCGCTGCACAACATAAAAACGCGTCATAACCCATTACAACAGGAAGCATGCCATGTACACCCTGACCCATGAAGGCGACAAAATCGGAACCACCAGACTGGAGCGTGGCGATCCTTCCGTACACGCCGTGTCAGGGGAATTTGTGAACGTAGGCGGTGCCGGTGCATTGGCCGGCTGGATCAAAAGCATCGGTGGCCAGGTGGATGACGGGGTGGTGTTTGTGGCCCTGAACGACGATTTTGAGTTGCTGGATCAGGAGGACAAGCCCATCCGTTTCACCGAGGCCAGCCTGATTGCCATTCCGGCTGATGATGAAGCCTATCTGGATGTGACCGGCATTTCCGCAGAGGATTACAAAGCGTATTTTGCCGGCCATATTGCGGCCATGGATGACAACAGCTAGGCGATACCACCACTCCTTGTCTTGGGGATGATGCCCCAGGTGAGGCTATCAGAGTAGATGAGCACGTGTTCCATGGATTCTGCGCCTGAATCCTTTTTATCAACGCGGGTTATTGCGTTAAACATTGCAGGTATAAAAATACCACGTACTCCGCTTGGTATTCATCGACTCATACAGTTTTTGAGCCGGCGTATTATCCGGGGCCGTTACCCATTGCAGGCGAGCTGCTCCATGATCGGCTGCATAGCCGCGACAATGTTCTATGAGCCTGCGCCCCACCCCTTTGCCTCGATGGCCCGGAATGGTGTACAGATCATTCAGAACGGCTACCTTTTCGGTGATGGTTGATGCAAACGAAAAATACACCGTGGCGAACCCAATCGCGTCACCTGATTCGCGATAGATAAACTGGCAACCTGCCGGATTTGATTCACCGAACTGGGAGAAAAACGCCGCATTCTTTTCATCCGAAATACTCGCCACGTCATAAAATTGCTGATATGCCCGTATCAACGGGAGTATTTCGCTGAAATTGTTCTTCGATACAGGCTCAATCATTGGAAACCTTTTGATGCTTAACCTAACAGTGTACCAAGCGCGGCTTTAACAGAGCCTATGGCGACCGAAACCGATAATACTGACTATGTGAATCGTATAAAGTTTTAAGGAATACAATCTCACATCCACTTAGCCCCCTACTTGGGCGCGCGCCTCTCCAGTATATCCTTACTCATCTCTGTGTTAATGGTGCTGTCCACAAACCGGGTGCGTCGTTGCAGCGCCGCCTTTGCCACCATATAGGCCGATACCGGGGCGGTGATGAATAAAAACAGACTGATTACCAGTTCGTGAATGGCAAAGCCGTCGCCGCGCAAAGCGTGCAATCCCATGGAGGCGATAAGAATGCAGCCGATACCCAGGGTGGTGGCTTTGGTGGGGGCATGCAGGCGGGTGTAAAAATCCGGTAATTTCACCATGCCCAGGGCGCCGATCAGGATGAACACACCGCCCATTAACAACAGAAAGGAGGCGAACACTTCAATGACAAATAACATGGTGGCTCTCCTATTCGATGATGTCGCCGCGCAGCATGTATTTGGCCAGAGCCGCGGTGCTGACGAATCCCAGCATGGCGATCAGCAGCGCCGATTCAAAATACATGTCGCTGGCAAAGTACAGCCCCAGCAATACGATCAGGGCAATGCTGTTGATATACAGCGTATCCAGCGCGAGGATGCGATCGGCGGTGGAAGGGCCGATCAGCAATCGGATGGTGTTCAACACCAACGCCAGCCCCACCATCACCGACACCACCATCAATACTGTATTCAGCATGCGAATATCTCCCGCAGCGGCGCTTCGTAGCGCGTTTTGATTCGATCTATCATGTGCTGTTCGTTGTCTATGTGCAGGGCGTGGATGTAGAGCCACTGCATGTCTTCTGAAAAATCCACACTCACGGTACCGGGGGTGAGTGAGATGGTGCTGGCCAACACCGCCAGGGGGAAGTGATCGCGCAGATCCAGCGGCATGGCAATCAATCCCGGGCGCAGGTGGCGGTTGGAGCGCAGAATGCGGCCGGCCACTTCAAAGTTCGAGACGATGATGTCCCCCAGTACCATCAGCACATAACGTGCTGCCCGCAACGGCTTGCGCACCCGGGCGTGGGGGTCGCTCAACGGCGCGGCAACCCAGGGTATGGCGATGGCCAGAATCAACCCCAATACCAGGTGGCCCATGCTGAAGGAGTTCAACAGCATCCACACCAGCAGCAAGATGCCGGTGTGCAGCGGCATGGGGAAGAGTCGCTTAAGCATCGTCACCTCCAAGTAAGGATAAATCCACGCCCCGGGTCATCTCGCTTGCTGCCAGTTGCGCGTATTCGGTAATCCAGCCGGCAAATATCACCATGGTGGGCAGGGTGATCACCAGTATTGCCACTGCGGCGATCTGTGTCGGTTGTACCCGTTTGCCATCCGAATGATCACCGCGCGCGCGCCAGAACAGGGTGCCTCCGGAACGGGACAGCATGAGCAACGCCGCCAGGCTGGCCAGCAGGATGGGCGGCCAGATCCAGCCTGCCTGCCCACCGGCCAGGGCGGCCTTCAGCATCAATGCTTTGCCGATAAAGCCGGAAATGGGCGGCATGCCGATCAGCGCCAGGGCCGCCAGAAAGAACAACGCCCCCAGCAATGCCGGTTGTACCACCGGACGGGCCTGCACAAAACGATCTTCGGCCTTGCCCCGCTGGCCGATGATCAGGCCTGCCACCAGAAACATCAGCGCGGTGGCCAGGGTACTGTGCACCAGATAGTACAGGCCGCTGGCGGTGGCCTCCCGTGTGTTCAGCGCCACCATCAGCAACAGGCTGCCCACCGAAATGATCACCAGGTTGGCGGTGAGTTCACGCAACGTTTTACTGGCCAGCGTGGCGATGATACCAATCACCACCGTCAGCCAGGCCAGGGGCCAAAGCCAGGGTTGGGCAATGTTGGCCAGGTCCCCGGCGTTGTCGCCAAAAATGCCGCAATGTACCCGCCACAGGCTGTAGATGCCCACTTTGGTCATGATGGCAAACAGCGCAGCCACCGGCGCCGGTGCGGCGGAGTAGGCTCTGGGCATCCAGAAATGCAGTGGCAACATGGCGGATTTCAGGCCGAACACCACCAGCAGCAGCATGGCACCGGCGTTGGCCAGGCGCACATCATTGGGGTTGATGAGGGCGGCCTTTTGCTGCATGTCGGCCATGTTGAGCGTACCGAACGTGCCGTACATGATGCCCAGGGCAAACAGGAACAGGGCCGAGCCCGCCAGATTGAGGGTAACGTAATGCACATTGGCCAGTGTCTTCTGCGCACCACCGCCATGGATCAACAGGGCGTAGGAGGCAATCAGCAATACTTCAAAAAACACGAACAGGTTAAACAGGTCACCGGTAAGAAACGCCCCCTGAATGCCCAAGGCCTGAAACATCAGCAAAGGATGCAGAAACTTACCCTGTTGATCCTCGCCGGCGCTGCTGAACAGTTGCACACAAAGAAGAAGAATGGCCGTCAGCACCGAGAGCAGGGTTGCCATACGGTCGGCCACCAGAATGATACCGAACGGCGGTTGCCATCCCCCCATGGCGTACACCAGGGTGCCGTGCTGATCCACGTGCCACAGCAAACTTGCAGCGGCGCCCAATTGCAGTAATGCAAACAGGGTACCCGCCCACTGCTGACGGCGCAGGGTGGTGGCGATGGGTGGCATCAGTAACAGGATACCGGCCAGCAGGGGAATCAACAGCGGCAGAACCGGCAAATGCTGCAGCATCAGCTTTGCTTCCTTTTGTGACGGGAGTGTGACTTGTTGTGCTGGGCCTTGTGGGCGGCGGTGTTTTTCTCGATGCGATCGGCCAGGGCCTCCTCGATTGCGCTGCGTTCCGGTGGTAATTCGCGGCCATCCACATGATCGTTACCCAGATCCGCCCGCGCCCGAATGGCCAGAATCAAAATGAACGCGGTCATGGCAAAACCGATCACGATGGCGGTGAGCACCAAAGCCTGGGGCAGCGGGTCTGCCAGCTGCTCGCTGTGGCCCACAATGGCAGCACCGTTCACCGTCAGGCGTCCGCTGGCAAATAGAAACAGATTCACCGCGTAGGATAACAAGGTTAATCCCAGGATCACCGGAAAGGTTTGTGCCCGCAGCATTAAATAGATGCCCGCCGTGGTCAGTACACCCACACTGAGTGCAAAGGTAAATTCCATCAGTTATCCCCCGCCTGCAGACGTTCACTGGTGGTGAGTTTGCCCAGGTTGGCCAGGATCAACAGCGTGGCGCCGATCACCGTGAGGTACACGCCAAAATCAAACACCATGGCACTGGCCAGCTCGAATTCCCCCACCAGCGGTAAATGGAAATGATCGAACCAGGTGGTGAGGAAATGGTGGCCAAAGGCCCAGCTGCCCAGTCCGGACAGTGTGGCAATCAATAACCCGCTGGCAATCAGCCCCAGGTAGTTGATGGGCATGCGTTCTTTCATCCACACCACACCGTGGGCCACGTATTGTTGAATCAGGGCAATGGCGGTAATCAGCCCGGCGATAAAGCCGCCACCGGGCATGTTGTGCCCGCGCAGGAAGATATACGCCGACACCAGCAGTGCCAGCGGCAGCAGACTCTGGGACACCACCGCCAGCAGGAAGGGATGACGTTCCTTGGACCAACGGTAACCTTTGCTGTCGGCAGAGGGCATGGACACCAGCATCTGGGCCAGCAGTTTATAAATGCCCAGTGCCGCAATGCCCAGTACGGTGATTTCACCCAGGGTATCAAAGCCGCGGAAATCCACCAGAATCACATTCACCACATTGGTACCGCCACCACCGGGTTTGCTGTTGGCCACAAAGAAATCGGAAATGGTGTCCAGCGGCCGGGTAAGCATGGCGTAGCAGATGGTACCCACCACGCTGCCGAACAACGCCGCCACACTGAAATCCCGCACGATGATGGTTAACTTGCTGTCGATGGTGGGGCTTTTCTGCGGCAGGAAAAACAGGGCCAGCAGAAACAGCAGAATGGTAACCACCTCCACTGACAGTTGGGTCAGTGCCAGATCCGGTGCCGAGAAATAGGCAAACGCGATGGACACGATCAGCCCCACCACGGATAACGCGATCAACGCCACCAGGCGCAGATGGCTCCACCACAGGGTGACAAAGGTGGCGGCAATCATCAGCGCGGCGCAGAAGCCCACCACCCAGTTGATGGGTAATTGCGGGTGTCTGCCCACCGTGTTCACCAGTTCGAACAGCGGCGCTGCACTCACCAGCAGTGCCAGCAGAATCAGCAGAAACATGGAACGCTGCAGGGATCCATCGTCCAGCCATTGATGCAGCCGGGTAACACCGGCAATCAGCCGTTGCACCATGCCTTCGAACACATGCTTGGCATCGCGATCGGCAAATTGCACCTGAAAGTCGAACAGGTGGCGACGATTGATGTACAGAGTCAAGCCGCCGACGATGGCCATGGCACTCATCAGCAGCGGGAAATTAAAACCGTGCCACACCGCCAGACTGTATTGGGGCAAGGTGCTTTGCAGCACCGCCATGGAGGCGGTATCCAGTATGTCCCCCACCATAAATTGCGGGAACACGCCCACCAACAGGCACAGCACCACCAGTACTTCCACCGGCACCCGCATATAGCGTGGCGGTTCGTGGGGGGTGCGGGGCAGGTCGATGGGCTCGCCGTTGAAAAACACATCGTGCATAAAACGCAGGGAGTAGGCGACGGCAAAGGCGCCACCGGCGGTGGCCAGTAAGGGAATCCACCAGGACAGGGCCCCCAGTGTGGATTGATGCAGGGTTTCGGAAAACAGCATTTCCTTGGAGAGGAAGCCATTCAGCAGCGGTACCCCCGCCATGGACGATGCCGCCACCATGGCCAGGGTGGCGGTCCAGGGCATGTACTTCCACAGGCCGTTCAACTTGCGCATGTCACGGGTGCCGGATTCATGATCGATGATGCCGGCAGCCATAAACAGGGACGCCTTGAACACCGCGTGATTGATGATGTGGAACACCGCCGCCACCGCCGCCAGATCTGTACCCAGGCCCAGCAGCAAGGTGATCAGACCCAGATGGCTCACCGTGGAGTAGGCCAAGAGGCCTTTCAGGTCGTGCTTGAACAGGGCGATGTAGGCGCCCACCAGCATGGTGGCCATACCGGTGAGCGAGACCGCCACAAACCAGGCATCGGTCCCCGCCAGCACCGGATAAAACCGCGCCAGCAAAAAGACACCGGCTTTCACCATGGTGGCGGAATGCAGATAGGCCGATACAGGGGTGGGCGCCGCCATGGCATGGGGCAGCCAGAACTGGAATGGAAACTGGGCTGATTTGGTGAATGCCCCCAACAGGAACAGGGCCAGAATAGCGGGATAGTACTCGCTGTTGCGCAACACGTGCCCCATGGTCAGTACTTCGCGCAGCTCGTAGGTGCCGGTGACGTGGCCGATCAACAGCAGCGCCCCCAACAAGGCCAGGCCGCCAAACCCGGTCACGGTCAATGCCATGCGGGCGCCTTTGCGGGCTTCGCTTTTATGCCACCAGAAGCTGATCAGCAGAAACGAGCTGATGCTGGTGAGTTCCCAGAACAACCACAGCTGCAACAGGTTACTGGACAGCACCACCCCCAGCATGGCCACCATAAAGAACAGCAGATAGGTGTAGAACAGGCCCATGTTGTCTTCTTCTGACAGGTAGTAGCGGGCGTACAGAATGATGAGCAGGCCGATCCCCAGGATCAGCAGGCAAAACAGAAAGGCCAGGCCATCCAGGTGCAGGGATAACTGCAGGCCCAGCAACGGCACCCAGGGCGCGGAATAAACCGGTACCGTGCCGGCAAACACATCGGGTGCCTGTTGCAGTAACAGCGCCAGCGCCAGCGCCGGCATCAGCGCGGTCAGCCAGGCAGTGACCGTGCGGCCGGCCCGCGCAAACAGCACCGGCAGCAGAATGCCCGCCATGGGCAACAGCAGAATCCATAACACACTCATACCACCGGGGGCCTCACGGAATCGGAATTGTTCTTATTCGACAACCTTAAAAGATAACACGATTGCCGGCCAACGTCAGATCCCGATCAGGCCTTTGTCAGGGCCTGATCAATGTCGGCAAGGATATCATCGATGTGTTCAATGCCGATGGACAGGCGCACCAGATCTTCCGATACCCCGGCGGTGGCCAGCTCGTCAGGGCTTAGTTGCCGGTGGGTGGTGGTGGCCGGATGGCAGGCCAGCGACTTGGCATCACCAATGTTCACCAGGCGTAAAATCATCTGCAGGGCATCAATAAAACGAGCCCCCGCCTCGCGCCCGCCGGTAATGCCGAAACTGAGAATGCCTGACGCCTGCCCCTGGGTGATTTTCTGGCAGGTGGCGTGGAACGGACTGTCCGGTAATGCGGCGTAATTCACCCATTCCACTTTTGGGTGCTGCTGCAGGTGGCGGGCCACCTGCAAAGCGTTTTCACAGTGGCGCTCCATGCGCAGGCCCAGGGTTTCCAATCCCTGCAACAGCAAAAACGCACTGTGGGGCGCCAGCGCCGAGCCGGTGTTGCGCAGGGGCACCACACGGCAACGGCCGATAAAGGCCGCAGGCCCCAATGCCTCGGTGTACACCACTCCGTGGTAGGAAGGATCGGGTTCATTCAGCATGGGAAAGCGATCTTTGTTGGCGACCCAGTCGAATTTGCCGGAATCGATGATGATGCCGCCTACGGTGGTGCCGTGACCACCGATGTACTTGGTCAGGGAGTGCACGATGATGTCGGCACCGTGATCAAACGCGCGGCACAAATAAGGGGTGGCCACGGTGTTGTCCACAATCAGGGGGACGCCGTGTTGATGGGCAATGCTGGCCAGTTTCTGCAGGTCCACAATATTGCCGGCGGGATTGCCGATGGATTCGCAGAACACGGCGCGGGTCTTGTCGTCAATCAGGCTTTCCAGTTTGCTGTAGTCATCGAAGGAGGCCATGCGCACATCAATGCCCTGCCGGGGCAGGGTATGGGCGAACAGGTTGTAGGTGCCGCCATACAATTGGGAGCTGCTGATAATGTTGTCGCCGGCCTGGCAGATGGCCTGGATGGCGTAGGTGATGGCGGCCATGCCGGATGCCACACCCAGGGCACCGACTCCGCCTTCCATTTCTGCCAGACGGGCTTCCAGTACTGCCGTGGTGGGGTTCATGATTCGGGTGTAGATATTACCCGGCACTTTCAAGTCGAACAGATCAGCGCCGTGTTGGGTGTCGTCGAACGTGTAGGATGTGGTTTGGTAAATGGGTACTGCCGCGGCTTTAGTGGTGGCTTCCGATTCATAGCCATGATGTAAGGCCAGCGATTCGAGTTTCATTATTGTTGTCTCCCTGTGTCATGATCCAGTACCGATTAAAGCATGAATAGGGAGAAACATAACAGGCGTGTGTTATGCCTCTTGCTGTTGTGTCTGCGCCAGACGCTGGCACAGGTAGTTCGCCAGTTCCTGGACATTGGGCTCGCGGCAGAAGGTGACGTGATCCCCGGCGGTGTCCTGTACGGTCATGTGGCCACACCACCGGCCCCAGGCAAGGCGGGGATCCTGGTCGGGCTTGAAACGGTAGTAGCCATGCTCGGCCAGGACCATGGTGGTGTCCACTGTCAGGGGTTCCGGAATGAAAGACGCCAGAATGCGCTGGGGAGCCAGCCCCTGGGCGGTTTGACGCAACTGGCCGATGAGATTACCAAGGCTGTGCACGATATAGCGGGGTGCGGCCGCCGGGCCCAGCTTGCGTATGCGCTGCCAGTGATAGCGCAGCCGATCCCATGGGTCCTGGGTGGGTGCGCCGATGCCCTGGGGTACCGGTGGGTCCAGCAATGCCAGGAAACGCACGGACTCACCCTGGCGCTGCAGCTCCGCTGCCACCTGAAACGAAACCACCGCACCAAAACAGTGGCCACCCACGCAATAGGGCCCTTTGGGTTGAATTTTACGCATGGCACTGATGCACAGGCGGGCCAGGGCGGGGTAATCCAGTTGCGGTTGCTCCTGCATGATGGACGCCGACAGGGGAATGCCATAGACGGGCTGATCTTTGGCCACATAGCGGCCTATGTCGAAATACTCCGCGATCAGAAAAAACGGCAGCCGGTCACCCTCGGTTTGCAGGGGCAGGATCAGACTGTCGGTGGCGCTATCGTCATCCAACTGCTGGCGGAAGCGGCGCAGGGTGGGGTATTCGAACACGCTGCGCAGGGAAACCCGGCGTCCGAATTCCCGCTCCACCAGGGTGGTCAGGCGCAGTGCCTGCAGACTGTTGCCGCCGAAGTCGAAGAAGGAGCGCTCCGGGTGATCCGGGCGCCGCCCCAATAATTGTTCCCATAAGCGGGCCAGGCGTTGTTCATCCGGATGCCAGTCCATGGCCTCGGTGGCGGCCGTGGCGTGCAGTGTTGGTGCCGGTAACGCGCTCAGATCCACTTTGCCATTGGCGCTGAGCGGCATGGATTCGATGCGCTGTACGGAGCGCGGAATCATGTAGCCGGGCAGGCGTGAACGCCAGCGGCTCAGCAGTGGCTGCAGGTCGGTGTGATCCTCATCGGTAAGTACCCAGGCCGCCAGATAGGGTTGGCCGGGCACTTCTTCCCGAACGGTGCTGATGCAGCGGTGTACCCAGGGCAGTTCGCAGGCTACGGATTCGATCTCGCCCAGCTCGATGCGGAACCCGTGCAGCTTGACCTGGGTGTCAACGCGGCCGAGAAACTCGATGTTGCCATCGGCCAGGTGGCGGCCCCGGTCACCGGTGCGGTACAGGCGGCCGAATATTGGATGCTGGAAAAAAGCCGCGTCGGTGCGCTCGGTATCGGCCCAGTATCCACAGGCCAACCCGGCGCCTCCGATAAAAAGATCCCCGGCCACCAATGTGGGGCAGGGCCGCAGATGCCGGTCCAGTACATAAAAGGTCTGGTTGGCCATGGGCCTGCCGTAGGGAATCGAATGCAGGCGCTTGTCCACGCTGGTAATGGGATGCAGGATCGACCAGATGGCGGCTTCAGTGGCCCCTCCCAGGCTCATTTGAACGGCATTGGGGGTGGACCCGCGCAAGCGTTCGGGCAAATCCATGGGTATCCAGTCGCCGCTCATCATAACCAACCGTAGGCTCGGGAGTACCACCGGGTCCGAGTGAGTGGGTTCAATCAGCATTTCCACCAGGGCCGGTACCGAATTCCATATGGTGATCTGGTGTTGGGCAATCATGCGCCGCCACACGGTTGGGTCGCGGGTGGCATCCCGCGGGCAGACGACCAGGGCGGCACCCGCGGCAAAGGTGCCGAAGACATCGTAAACCGATAAATCAAAGGCACAGGATGAAATACCGAACACCCTATCCTGCGGGCTCACCGAAAAGCGTTGATTGCAGTCCAGCACGGTGTTGACCGCGGCCCGGTGATTGATCATCACCCCTTTGGGTTGGCCGGTTGAGCCGGAGGTAAAGATGACATAGGCGAGATCATCCGGCTGGCTTGGGCAGTGGGGGGCGTCTGCCGGTAGTGCAGCCAGTTGCTCAGCCTCGGCGCTCAGGTGCACGGTACGGTCCGGCAACAGTGCCCCCTGTGCACAGGGGTCGTCGGTGACCAGGGCCACCGGGGCAATGGTATCGAGGATGATGCTCACCCGCGCCTCGGGCCAGCCAGTTTCCAGGGGAACGTACGCGGCGCCGGTTTTGAGCACGGCCAGCAAGGTGGCGACCTGATCGAAGCTGCGGGGTATCCGAACGGCGACTTTTTCACCGCGCCCTGCTCCCAGTGCCAACAGCCGGTGTGCAATCCGGTTGGCTCGGGCTTCCAGGTCGGCATAGGTATAGTCGCTTTGCTCGGAAATCACCGCCACCCGATCGGGATAACGTGCCACGCTGTGTTGCACCAGCTGCTGCAGACAGGTGTCTGAGGGCAGTGCCTGGGCCGTGTCATTGTACTGCTCAACGGTGTGCATCCACTCCGAGGCAGGTAACAAGTCCAGAGTATTCAAGGCCGAGTCGGGGGCGGCGGCCAGTGTCAGTAAAACGTGCTTGAACTGGTTGGCCAGGCGGTTGGCATAGGCCTGGGAAAAACGGGAACAATCCACCATCACGGTGATGTGCAGCTGTGGCTCCCCCACTATGCTGATGCTGAGCGGACGCAGGGGTTGTTCATACAGCCGGAACTGGTGGCCATCCCCCAACTGTTGTTGGGCAACGGACCACACCTTGCAGTGATCGTACACCAGGATGCTTTCAAACAGAGGTGCTTCGTTGCCGGCCGCCACGCTGTCGGTAATCTGGTGCAGCGGTGCCAGCTCATGGTCGCGCAATTGATGCTGCCGTTGCCGCAGTTGCCGGAACAATTGGCTGAGCGAATCGACCCCTTTCAGGTTCACCCGCAGGGGCAGCATATTCATCAGTACACCGCAGACCTCCCGCGACTCTGCCGGCCCGCCATGGCGACAGGCGCGAATGGTGCCGAAAACCAGATCGTCATCACCGCTGTGGCTGGCCAGTATCAACGACCAGGCCGCCTGGACCATGGTGTTCAGTGTGCCGCCGCACGCGCCGGCCACCTGCTGCAGCCGTTCCGTTTCTGCCCTGCTCAGCAGGGCCTCGGCCTGAATGTTGCGGCGTTCAATGTCGGGCAATGCATCAGGATCATCCGGCAGCGCGTTGGGGTGATCGAAATTCACCAGATAGCTGCCCCAGAACCCGGGGTCCATGGTCTGCGCGTCACTTCGCCATTGCGCGTAGGGCAGAATGCTGGGGGCGGGTTGCAGCTCCGGCACGCTGCCGTTGCACAGTGCGGTATAGGCCAAGGCCACTTCTTCCAGAATCCGCTTTGCCGAGCGGCCATCCAGCAGCAAATGTAAAAATGACCACACCAGTACATGGTCATGGTCATCAAAGCGTAATAAATTTAACCGTGACAGAGGTGGTTGATCGGGCTGCGGGGCATGCTGGCGATCCTGCGCCAGAAATTGGTGCACAATGCGGTTGCGCTGCCGGGGAGTGCAACCGCGATGGTGGTGGACCTGCAGAGTTGGGATCAATGTGGATATAGATTGTTCAGGTGTATCTTTACCTGACCAGGACACCGTCAGCCGCAGGGTGTCGTGGCGTGAGTATACCCAATCCCAGGCAGCAGTCAGCGCATCCAGATTCAGGGAATCGGAAATGGTCCATTCAATTTGTTCAAATTCAAAGCCTTGTTCGGGATACCGGAGTGAGGCAATCAGCATCCCCTGCTGAACCGGGGTCAGCAGGGCGGATGTTGGGCGTGTAAACTCGTATGACGTATTCAATTGTAAAGACGTCATAGTGTTAACCCCAAAATTACATCGGTAATCCCAAGTAAAAAATAATTCATAAATCGATATCAAGACTCGTTCGAGCACGCCGTTGGCGGTACCAACGCAGCGCTTTAACAGGGACACACACGGTTCACCTCTGGATTTGATTCCATGCAAAAGGCGGGCCCATCCTTGTATGGCTGATCCTATATAGTAGTGGCTAGTGGCAAGCCATACGGGCACTGGGTGCCTGCCATCGAATTAAGGGTAACTCGGGTGTGGCCCGGGTGTCACTGGCTTGAGTCGGTTCTGTGATCAGGTGCCGCAGAATGTTCGCAACACTTTTTGTTCAGGCTCCGGCGGCAGCTGATAGTGTTCGAACGCGGCTTGCTCGGCATAGGGTTGCTCCAGTGCCGATAATAGGGTTTCAAATACTGAAAAATCGTCATTCTCTGCGGCCTCTATGGCTTCGGCCACCCGATGGTTACGGGGGATGATGGCCGGATTGACCGACTGCATCCGGGCAATGACTTCCGCGCTTTCCGTTTCCCGTTGGGCCAGTTGTTGTTGCCATTCATCCAGCCATTCGTGCAGCGCGCGTTCCAATGCGGCATTGTTCCGGCAATCGGGTAAATTCAGCAGGCTCAAAACCGGGCTGCGATCAGCGTTGGGTTGCGTCACTTGGCCAAGGCGGCGAAAAAACAGGGTGTAGTCCAGCGCGCCCTGCTCCAGCAGCTCCAGTAAACCCGCGATGCGCTGCACGTCACCGGCCACCACCGAGCTGAAGCCCAGTTTGCGCACCATGCCCTGCTCCCAGGCCTGGCTGTGAATGTTGTTGTAATCTTTTAATATGGTCGTGGCCTGTTGGATGGCGGCATCTTCATCGCCGGGGAACAAACTCAGCATGGCTTCCGCCAGCCGCGCCAGATTCCATTGGCCGATGGCGGGCTGATTCTGATAGGCATAACGCCCACGTTGATCAATGGAACTGAACACCTGACCGGCTTTGAATGCATCCATAAAAGCGCAGGGGCCGTAGTCGATGGTTTCGCCGCTCAATGTCATGTTATCGGTGTTCATCACGCCGTGAATAAAACCCAGCAAAAGCCATTGTGCGATCAGTTCGGCCTGGCGCCGGCAGATGGCAGCAAACAACTGTACATAGCGATCGTCTGCTGTGCGATCCAGATGGGGATAATGACGTTCCAATACGTGATCGGCCAGAGCGCGTAACGCCTGCTCGTCCTGACGCAAGGCAAACAGCTGCAGGGTGCCCACCCGAATGTGGCTGGCGGCAACCCGGGTAAACACCGCGCCTGGTTCCGGTTGTTCCCGCACCACCTGTTCACCGCTGCTGACCACCGCCAAGGCGCGGGTGGTGGGTACACCCAGCGCATACATGGCCTCACACAGAATGTATTCACGCAACGCCGGGCCCAATGGGGAACGACCATCCCCACCACGGGAGAACGGTGTGCGTCCGCTGCCCTTTAGCTGGATATCCCGTTGCCGGCCCTGCTGGTCGATGACATCCCCCAGCAACAGCGCGCGGCCGTCGCCCAGTTGTGGATTCAATTGTCCAAACTGGTGTCCGCAGTACGCCATGGCCAACGGATCGGCCCCGTCCGGCACGCGATTACCGGCAAAAATGTCAGCAATGTCCTGGTCAGAGGCTGCGCTGCTATCGATCCCCAGCTCCTGTGCCAGCGGGTAATTGAAGCGAATCAGGCGCGGTGCCCGCACCGGTGTGGGCGGCAGCTTTGCAAAGCAGGCATCGGGTAATTGTGCGTAGGCGTTTACAAAAGGAATCTTCATACTGCAGGCCATCCGGTTCAGAGAAGTGAATCTATGGTACGTAAGTGGCGAGGTATACTCCACCGTAATTGGCAGGCGGTCTTAACGCCAGGGGGGTGGAAACAAAAACGTTTGCCGGGCACATTGCCGCGGGTGTGAAAACCATGAAAACAGGGTATGCCGGCGGGATGCATCATCCCACCGGCATGGAGTGGATCACTTCAGATCAAAGCGGTCGGCGTTCATGACCTTGGTCCAGGCGTGAACAAAATCCTCAACAAAGGTCTGTTTCGCGTCGTCGCAGGCGTACACTTCCGCCAGGGCGCGCAGTTGTGAATTGGAACCGAAGATCAAATCAACCCGGGTGGCGGTCCATCGTAACTCACCGGTGTTACGATCCAGTCCTTCGAAGCAGGTGGCTGCCTCTGAAGTGGGTTTCCATTCGGTGTTGATATCCAGCAGGTTCACAAAGAAGTCGTTGTTCAGAGTCTCCGGTTGATGGGTGAATACACCATGCTGAGATTGACCGGTATTGGCATTCAATACGCGCAGGCCACCTATCAGCACGGTCATTTCCGGCGCCGTTAACGTCAGCAACTGCGCCCGGTCCAACAACAATTCCTCGGCAGAGACAGAAAACTCACATTTCTGATAGTTACGGAATCCATCCGCAACCGGTTCCAGAAACGCCATGGCTTCCACGTCGGTTTGTTCCTGGGTGGCGTCGGTGCGTCCGGGGGCAAAAGGTACGTCCACATTGACACCGGCGTTGCGCGCGGCCCGTTCCACGGCCGCACAACCGCCCAACACAATCAGGTCTGCCAGGGATACTTTCTTACCATCGCTTTGCGCGCTGTTGAACTCGTTTTGCACGCCTTCGAGGATGTCCAGTATGCGGCTTAACTGCTGCGGCTGGTTGGCTTCCCAATCTTTCTGCGGGGCCAGGCGAATGCGGGCGCCGTTGGCACCACCGCGCATGTCGGAGCCACGGAAGGTGGAGGCGGAGGCCCAGGCGGTGCTCACCAGTTCAGCAATGCTGAGGCCGGAACCCAGCAGGGATTCCTTGAGTTCGGCGATGTCCTTGGCGTCTATCAATGGGTGATCCACATCGGGCACCGGATCCTGCCAGATTAACTCTTCGGTGGGCACGTCTTTGCCCAGGTAGCGGGCCACCGGGCCCATATCGCGATGGGTCAGCTTGTACCAGGCACGGGCAAAGGCATCGGCGAATTCTTCCGGGTTGGCGTGGAAGTGCCGGGCGATGGGTTCGTAGATCGGGTCAAAGCGCAGGGACAGATCCGCGGTGGTCATCATGGGTGGGTGTTTCTTGTTGGGATCGTGGGCATCCACGATCATGTGCTCCGGTTTCACGTCTTTGGCCACCCACTGATGGGCACCGGCCGGGCTTTTGGTGAGTTCCCACTCATACCCAAACAGCATATCGAAATAACCGTTATCCCATTGGGTGGGGTTGGGTTTCCAGGCGCCTTCAATGCCGCTGGTGGTGGTGTCACCGCCCTTGCCGCTGCCCAGTTTATTGATCCAGCCCAGGCCCATGGCTTCAATGGGGGCGGCTTCGGGCTCCGGCCCCACCAGGTCCGGATCACCGGCACCGTGCGCCTTACCGAAGGTATGGCCACCGGCCACCAGGGCAACGGTTTCTTCATCGTTCATGGCCATGCGGCCGAAGGTATCGCGCACGTCCAGCCCGGAGGCGACCGGATCAGGATTGCCGTCCGGCCCTTCCGGGTTAACGTAGATCAGACCCATCTGCACGGCGGCCAGGGGATTATCCAGTTCACGCTCACCGGAGTAGCGGCTGTTGGCCTGGTCACTGGTGGCCAGCCACTCGGTTTCCGCACCCCAGTACACGTCTTCCTCCGGCTCCCAGATGTCCTCGCGTCCGCCACCAAAGCCGAAGGTTTTGAAACCCATGGATTCCAGGGCGCAGTTACCCGCCAGAATCATCAGGTCCGCCCAGGACAGCATGCGCCCGTATTTTTGCTTGATGGGCCACAACAGGCGGCGGGCTTTATCCAGGTTACCGTTGTCCGGCCAGCTGTTCAGGGGGGCAAAGCGTTGTGAACCGGAGCCACCGCCGCCGCGCCCATCCTGCATGCGGTAGGTGCCGGCACTGTGCCAGGCCATGCGGATAAACAAGGGGCCATAATGGCCGTAGTCAGCGGGCCACCAGTCCTGTGAGTCGGTCATCAAGGCGTGGAGATCCTGCTTTACTGCGTCCAGGTCCAGCTTCTTGAAGGCTTCGGCGTAGTTGAAAGAATCGCCCATGGGATTGCTGAGTGCGGAATGTTGGTGCAGGATTTTCAAGTTCAGCTGGTTGGGCCACCAGTCACGATTGGAAGTCCCGCCACTGGCAGTATTGGAAAGTGACCCGTGCATGACCGGGCATTTACCCTCTGCCTTGTTGTTGCCGTCCATATTAGCCTCCGAGTGGCTGTAGTGAAGTCTAGCAGTGAAAACAGATCGACCTTTTTTGCCGTTCTGGTAACCGACTATAGACCTGCGCCGGATAAGCCATCAAGTTGCATTAATTTATGGTGTTCATATATTTTTTTAATGACGGCGCCAGGGTAATGAATTTATTGATGCAAGGGCGCGTCGTGCTGTTTGAACTGCAGCGCAGAAAAACGGCGGTACAGTTCGTTGCTGGCCATCAGTTCTGCGTGAGTGCCGATGGCCTCGAGCTTGCCCTGATTGAGCATGGCAATACGATCGGCGTTTTTTATGGTGGCCAGGCGATGGGCAATGACCAGGGTGGTACGCCCTTGCATCAGTGTGTCCAGTGCCTGTTGCACCTGATACTCACTTTGCGCATCCAGCGCACTGGTGGCCTCATCCAGCAGTAAAATAGGTGTGTTGGCCAGCAAGGCCCGGGCGATGGCAATGCGTTGTTTTTGGCCGCCGGACAGCCCGATGCCGCCGTCACCCAAGTGGGTCTCGTAGCCCTGGGGCAAGGCCATAATGAACTCGTGCGCATGGGCCGCGCGGGCGACGCGCTCAACCTCGTCCATATGGGCGGTGGGATTTCCATAACGAATGTTGTCCAGAACAGTGCCGTAAAACAGGCAGGGGGATTGGGTGACGATGGCGTAACAGTGCCGCAGATCAGACAAGGCCAAAGACTGGATATCAATACCGTCCAATAAAATGCTGCCCGCTGTGCTGTCGTAAAAGCGCAGCAGCAGATCAAACAGGGTGGACTTGCCGGCGCCGGACGGGCCTACCAGAGCCAGGGTTTCACCGGCGTGTACATCCAGGTTGATATCGTCGATGGCCGCTTCTTCCGGTCGGTTGGGATACACAAAGCGCAACCCCCGAATGGCAATGTTGCCCTGCACCGGGGCCGGCAGCGGCTGACAGGTGTCGGCTTCGGGAATCTCGGAAGTGGCGCGCAGGAGTTCAAAAATTCGCTGGGTGGCACCGGCGGCCCGTTGCAGTTCACCGATGACTTCTGATATGGAGGCGACGGCGGAGCCCACGATCACGCTGTAAAAAACGAACGCCGCCAACTCGCCGCCGGAAATCCTGCCGCCGATGACGTCCAAACCCCCTACCCACAGCATCAGGCCCACGGCACTCAGCACCAGAATAATGACGGACGTGATAAGAAAGCCGCGCTGAATGTTGCGTTGAACCGCGATCTGAAAGGCATTGTCCACAAAGTCCTTGAAATTCAATTTGTCCGTGGCCTGATGATTGTAGGCCTGCACGGTTTTGATGTTGCCCAGGATCTCGCCCACATAGGCCCCCACATCGGCTACCTTATCCTGGCTGCGTTTGGATAACCCTCTGACCCGGCGCCCAAACAGAAGAATGGGGGTGACAACCAAGGGCACGGAAACAATGACAATGGCGGTGAGTTTGGCATTGGTGATAAAAAGCCAGATCAACCCGCCCACGAACATGATCAGGTTGCGCAGGGCCATGGATAACGAAGACCCCACCACCGATTGAATCAGTGTGGTGTCCGTGGTGAGGCGGGATTGGATTTCCAGGGCACGATTTTGTTCAAAAAAAGCCGGATGCAGGTCCACCAGATGATTGAACACCCGCTCACGGATATCGGCCACCACCCGCTCTCCCAGCCAGGATACCCAGTAGTAACGGGTAAAGGTGCCGCCCGCCAACACCACCGCCATGGCCACAAACAGCAGTACGTAGAATTTCAGTTGTGCGGTGGAAGCGGTGGCAATGCCCTGGTCGATGAGCAGCCGTATGCCCTGGCCGAGGGAAAGCATGGTGCTGGAGGTAACCAGCAGGGCCAGCAGCGCATAGGCGATCTGACGTTGATAGGGGGCGAGCGTGTGCAGGGTGAAGCGGATTGGGCTCGCGGGTGCGGTTGTCATCAGAATGGGTGTCCTTTGCGTGAGTGACCATCTATCCTATAGCGCCGTCAGTCTGGCCTCCAGCCGCTGTCGCATCCAACGGTGGGCCGGATCCCGCGCCAGGGCGTGGGGCCACATCAGGTAAACCACCACATTGGGCACTGGTACGGGAAACGGCAGTACCTGCAGATCCAGTGTGTGGGCCAGTTGCCGGGCCAGGCGCAGTGGCACCGTGGCGATCAGGTCGCTGGCGGCGGCCACCGACAGCAGGCTCGGGTACTGCACCACGTGCGCCCCCACCCGGCGGCGCCAGCCGGGGCGTCCCAGTATCTGGTCCAGGGGCAACACCTGACGTTCCCGCAATGGCAGTACCACATGTTCGGCCGCCAGAAAATTCTCCAGCGACAGGGTGCCGGTAATGACCGGGTGACCCCGGCGAGCCACCACGGCCAGGGTTTCCTCCGTCACCGGTATGGCCTGCAGGCGCTCATCGGCCGGTAGCTGGGTGTCCAGGCCGAAATCGGCCGAACCATTCAGCAGTTGTTGCTGCCAGCCATCCTGCTGCGGCAGCATCTGGATGCTGATGGCCTGGCTGGATTGCCGCAGTTGGCTCACCAGGGGCCCCACTGCCAGGAACTCAAAATAGTCCGGTGCCAGCAGGCGAAAACACCGCTCACTGGTGGCGGGATCAAAACAATGGCTTGGGTCCAGGGCCTGGGAAATGTTCTGTAGGTGTGTGCTTACTTCGTTGTAAAGGTCGGTGGCCCTTGGGGTTGGACTTAAGCCGCTGCGGGAGCGGGTAAAAAGGTCGTCGTCCACGGTCAATCGCAGGCGTTGCAGGGCGGCGCTCACTGCAGGCTGGCTCATGCCCAGGCGCTGGGCGGCCCGGGACAGCTGCCCTTCTTCCACCACGGCAACGAAGATGGGTAACAGGTTAAGGTCGACGGCTCTTAAATTCAGCTTCATGGATATTTAATATAAGTAATATTGATTGGATGAATAATAGCGTCTGGGTCAGACTTTTCCCATAGGGTTGAATCGCAATGATGGGAGCGTTCCTGATGACCTTGAATGATCTGGTGACCATGTCGATCGTGGTGTTTGTGGCGCTGGCGGCGTTGGCGGAATGGTTCAGTGGCCGCAGTGCCAACGGTGCCCGCACCCGGCGCGACTGGCAGATGGCCGGGCTTACCGTGGCCATGATGATGGCGGTGCAGCGGCCGTTGGTATTGTTGCTCATCGGCCTGAGTTTGACCTGGTTGTTCCCCGGCAGTGCCGGTTCGCTGGCCTGGTTGGAACAAGGCTATTTCTGGTACGCCCTGATCGGTTTTTTCTGTCTGGAGGAGCTGATTCACGGGGCCGGGCATTACTTCGCCCACTGCCGCCGGCCCCGGGCCAGGTGGGCGCAATCAATTCAGGCCGTATTCAAGCTGTCCCATCGCCCTCATCATATGAGCGGTGATGATGAGCGCGGCCAGATCAGTGTGATCCATACCTTCACCAATGGCTGGTTGTGGTGGTTCATTATGCCCAATTACTGGTTCCAGCTGCTGGCGTTGTACCTGGGTTTGACGGAAGTGTTTCTGTGGGGAACCGTGGTCAAAGGGTTGTGGGCAGCCCATACCCATGTGAACTGGAACTACGATCTGTATTTTCATCATCATCGCTGGGCCTGGGTGCGTAACACCATGTGGGGCCTGGCCCATGTGTTCACCTTTCCCACCCAACATCACCACCACCACGCCCGCGGAAAAAACTCCGCCAAGAATGTGTGCGGGTCACTGGCGCTTTACGATTGGCTGGTGTTTGGCACTTTGGCGATCGAAACAGAGCGGCCGGCAGTCTACGGCTGGCGGCAGTCGGAGCGGGAACAGAAAAGTGCACTGTATCGCTATTTCAACACGGATTTAAAACCCTACCTGCGTTGATCCTGAAAATCGGCTAAGGTTCGCCCTGGCCATTTTTATCTTCAGGATTGATTGTGCAACCTCACCCGGTGTTAAAGGCAGGATTGTGGATGTTGGGCACATTGCTGTCGTTCAGCGTCATGGCAATTGCAGCACGCCAGTTGTCTGCCGACTTTTCCACTCTGCAGATCCTTGCCATTCGCAGTGCGATTGGCCTGCTGGTGGTGTCCACGATGTTGACCCGATCGGGTTGGCAACAGGTGCGTACCCGCCAGCCGGGCACGCACCTGTTGCGCAACCTTGCCCACTACCTTGGCCAGTTTGGCTGGTTTTATGCCATCGGCTTTATTCCTCTGGCGGCCGTGTTTGCCATTGAGTTCACGGTGCCTCTGTGGACACTGCTGTTTGCTGCTGCGTTACTGGGTGAGCGGATATCCTTGCCCAGAATCATCGCTGTGCTGTTGGGCATTGGTGGTGTGCTGGTGATCCTGAGGCCGGACGCTGAAGTGTTGCATACTGCCGCCGTGGTGATGTTGGGGGGTGCTTTCGCCTATGGCCTTTCCCATACCCTGACCAAGCGCCTGGCTCCGGCCAATACGCCCCTGTGTATTCTGTTCTATATGATGGCCATACAGTTGCCGTTGGGCCTGGTGCCAGCGGTGTTCGACTGGGTGACACCCGGGGTTACACACTGGCCCTGGTTCTTACTGGTGGGATTGACCGGCCTGAGCGCCCATTATTGCATGGTGCGGGCGCTGATGCTGGCGGATGCCTCGGTGGTGATTCCCATGGATCTGCTGCGGTTACCGTTGATTGCCCTGGTGGGGTTTGTTGCCTATGGCGAGACAGTTGATTTTTATCTGGCTGTGGGAGCGGGATTGATTCTGTTGGGAAATGCCCTGAACCTGCTGTGGGATCGGCAAAAGACCATGGACATGCGGATCGAAGCCCAGCAAGATGATTCCTCTGCAAAGCAGTAAATAAGCGTAAATCACATCAACTAATAGGGAAGACACCATGATCAGCGGAAGTTGCCTGTGTGGCGGGGTTCAATTTGAAATCAGCGGCGAACTGGCACCTATTCAGATCTGTCACTGTAGCCAGTGTCGAAAAGCACAGGGCAGCGCATTTGCCACCAATACCCCGGTACGGGAATCGAATTTTCACTTGCTGAGTGGCCGTGATCAGATCGGCTCGTTTGAATCCTCACCGGGTAAGCAGCGTTGCTTCTGTAAGCACTGCGGCTCACCGGTGTACAGTAAAACCGACAAATTGCCGGGGGTGATTCGGCTACGGGCCGGTACCTTGGATGGCGAGCTGGCGGTTAAACCAGAAGCCCACTACTACGTGGCATCCAAAGCGAATTGGTACTGTATTGAGGATGAATTGCCCCAGTTTAACGAATGGCGGTTATGAGCGGCTGGCAGTCAAAGCAAACGGTGCTCACTGTGTGCCGTTTGCTTTGACTGGATTGTGTTGACTGAATTAATCGGGCGGGTTGAGCAGGGTTGCGACGAATGTAGTGGCATCCTGAGCCGGCAGTCCATCAAACTGAATTTGTCCCAGGCGATAGTTCGCGGAGTTGAACCAGTCTTTCACTCGGACACTGTCGCTGGCGGACACGGTTAGCACCAGGTCCTCTCCCACCTGTGTGGCGGTGACGCCAATGGGGGTGATGCCGGCACCAAACTGCAAAAGAGCGCGATTGCTCAAGGAGACTTCATACTCATAGATGATGTCGTTGTCGTCCCCCAGATTGAATACAAAGGTATCCTGATCATTGTCATAGCTGGGATAGCGAGTTACCGAGTTATCTTCGCCAACGGTGATTCGATAGCCGGAAAGTATATCGTTCCCTTCTCCGCCGGTGATAATGTCCACGCCATCCAGTCCATAGATGATGTCGTTGCCACCGGTGCCGGTAAGAACATTTGCGTCATTATCGCCCTCTAGTATTCCGGATGCTTGCAGTGAAACGGGTTGGGCATTCACCCACTCCGTGGCGGCGATTGGATCGTCGTTACCAAACTGAATCTGCCCGATACGATATTGATCGTCATCGAACCATTCGAAAATGGTCACCGAATCCTCTGCGTTGATCTGGAAAACAAGATCAAGCCCGTTTCGGTACAGGGTAATGTCAGCGGGGGCGATGCCAGCGCCAAACTGCAGAAGAGCGCGATTGCTAAAGGTGACTTCATACTCATAGATGATGTCGTTGCCGTCCCCCGGATTGAATACAAAGGTATCCTGATCATTGTCATAGCTGGGATAGCGAGTTACCGAGTTATCTTCGCCAACGATGATTCGATAGCCGGAAAGTATATCATTCCCTTCACCGCCGGTGATAATGTCCGAACCGTCCAAGCCATAAATTATATCATCGTCCGTACTGCCAATCAGTGACTCACTGGCATCGGTACCGGTAACGGTGATGTCATTGGAGCTAAGCGGTTGAGCATTCACCCACTCCGTGGCGGCGATCGGATCGTTGTTACCAAACTGAATTTGCCCGATACGATATTGACCGGCCTTGAACCATTCGAAAACGGTCACCGAATCCTCTGCGTTGATCTGGAAAACAAGATCAAGCCCGTTTCGGTACAGGGTAATGTCAGCGGGGGCGATGCCGGTGCCAAACTGCAAAAGAGCGCGATTGCTCAAGGTGACTTCATACTCATAGATGATGTCGTTGCCGTCCCCCAGATTGAATACAATTGTATCCTGGTCACTATCATAGCTGACAGAGCGAGTTACTGAGCTATCGTCATCAATGGTAATCTTATGGCCCGAAAGGATGTCGCTCCCGCTTCCACCCACAATGACATCCGCGCCGCGTTCACCAGCGATGATATCGTTGCCATCCAGGCCATAAATAATATCATTGCCATTGCTGCCGCTGTAGGTATCGTCTTGATCCGTTAGGGCGAGCCCCAAACCGACGGCGGCTCGCAGATCATCGAATCTGCTGACCCCTTCACTGCCGATTTCGAACTCACCAAGCTGATATGCTTCATCACTGAACCAATTGCTGAAGGTGATTTGCTTCTCCCCGGCAGAGGTATTGGCGGTGACGCGAAGATCGTTGCCGGATTGAAACAGAACGATATCATCCCGGCCTTGAATATCTCCAATCACCAGGCGATCGAAGGCGATGGCCTGCATACTGAGGTCCAGGGTTTGACTGGCATCGCTGGTGTTGTCCAGATAGAGAGCGGTGGTGCAGTCACTGGGTACCGTGATTTCGACAGCCCCCCCAAGGGTGTTATCCAGATTATTGATATCTGCACAGGCCAGGCTGTTGTTGCCGGAAACATCCAGGGTTTGCAGGTTGGTCAGAGCGCCCAGCGAGGTGAGCTCGGTGATGCTATTGCCGGAAAGGTCCAGGCTGGTGAGTGCCATTAGATTACCCAGTGCCGTGACGTTGCTGATGTCGTTATCGGCAAGGTTCAGTTGCTGCAGTGCGGTGAGTGACTGCAGCAGTGTAAGATCGGACAGGCCGGTGTTATCCAGATCCAGTGCAGTCAGGTTCAAGAGGCTGGCAATGGTTGCCAGGTCCGTGAGCGGGTTGCCCGACAGATCCAGTTCGGACAGCGTGCTGTTGTTCAACAACTCGTTCACATTGGTGAGGCCGGCGTCTTCCAGATTCAATGTCTCCAGTGCCGTCAGCAAGCTGATTTCATTCAGATCGCTCAATGTCACCCCGTTGCAGGTCAGACCGGTAACGTTGTTGAGGTTGCCGCTGTATGCCTCCAGGCTGACGTCATTACCGCTTTCAACGAAGCTGCAATTGGCTTCATTGCCTTGTAAGAACGCAGGCAGTGCCGTAAGTTGTTGGCGAGGTGCGGGAGGATTGTCGTTGTCGTCATTCCCGCCGCCACCGCCACCACAGGCGCTGAGGGTGGAAAACAGGATAGCCGCGCTGAGCGCAGTGAGTTTAGGATTGAACATCATGCCGGTAATCCTTGTTGATTGAATGAATTCCCTTTACTTGGTGGCGGGTGTTTCGAGTGCCCGTGCATGCAAGTAAAAAAACCGTTACGACAACAAAGACAGGGTGGGATAAAAAAAGCAGAAGAAATCAGCGGGCTTTTTTACAGTGCGCAGAAATCTGCATCCAAGATTGAGCAGAGCACTGCGCACTGTAACGGGTGATCAGGCTTCCTGCAGAATGGACTGCAACACAACCTGTGCCGCCAGGCGGCCGGTTTGTGCTGCGCCGTTCATAAAGCCGTAATATTCATCGCTGGTGTGCTCGCCGGCAAAGATCAGTTTATCCAGAGCGAAGTTTTGCGCTTCATCGGGATCATCGGCTTCTATATACAACCATGCCTCCGCCAGTTCCGTATACTGGCCCGGCTTGAAATTGGTGTAGCCACCGCCGATGTAACGGGTCTTGTGCCACCCCGTTCGAATGAACCGATTGTTGCTGCTGGCGGCCAATGACGGCAGCACGTTGCTGTATTCCGTCATTAAGGCCTGGCCGGTGGCCGCGGCGGTCTCTGTGAACAGACCATCCACTTCATCGGCGCTGATAAAAAACGTCAGTGAGGCTTCCGCCAACTGCGGTTGCCGCAAACTGCTGTCCCACAACAGGGACACGGACTGATCGTTCCAGGCTTCGATTTCAAAACCATTGTCGTTGGCCCATGCCCGTTGATTTACACCGGCCACGATCTTTTCATTGCGCCCCAGGTCCACTTCGTTGATAAAGCGGCGCAATGAATCGGGCAGTTCAATGTCCAGCTGTACATTGCGCAACGCGGTGAAGGGCAGCGCCAGAATCACATACTCTGCTTCCACATCCCGGCCCCGGGACAGGCTCAGGCGGTAACCGGTTTCCGTGCGGCTGATTTTCTGCAGGGCCCGGTTGGTGTGGATCTGCCCCGCCAGGGCAGCGCGTAATCCCGCCACAATGGTTTCCGAGCCGCCGTTTACCACGTAGGCTTCATCGCTGGTGCTCAGCACCTCCACCTGTTCGCCGTCCACCACCGGCAGCAGATACAGCAGTTGCAGCACCGGGGACTGATCCGGTTCCACACCATATTCCACCCGCACCGCACCTTCGATCAGATCGCGAATGTTGGGATCGGCGGGCAGCTTGTCAGCGTGCATGTCCAGATATTCTGTGAGTGACTGGTTATCAAACAGGGGGGCGTAGGTATCCCAATCCATGTCCAGTAATTCCGCGTCGGCCATCAGTTGGGCGGCAAAGGGGCGCAGCGCGTCGGCCATCTCCGCTTCACTGCGTTTACGACCACCGAAGTAATAGGCCACTTTGTCCAGGGTTGGATTGGGTTCAATGCGGCTGGTTAGGCTGAGCCCGAAATCGTCGATCAGGGCCTGCATGTCGGCGTGATCGCTGTTCACCAGCTCGCCCCCCAAGTCCGTGTCCAGCCCGTTGCCCACCACGCCTTGTACCGTGTGCACTCTGCCACCCACCCGGCCGCGGGCTTCGTACACGTTCACTTTCATACCCGCCTTGCTGAGTTGATAGGCAGCGTTCAGGCCCGCCAGGCCACCACCGATGACGGCCACCCGTTCACCCCGGGCTCCGAAACAACCGCTGAGGCTGCCGGCGGAGAGCAGCGCCGCACCCCCCATGGCGCTGTTGCGCAAGAACGCCCGGCGCGCGGGATCGGCCGGTACCGTGGTACGGCCCTGCTGCTGCAGATTTTGATCGCGGGCTTGGAGCAGAAGAGTACGGAACTGACGAAAGAACGTGCTGTGTGCCATGGAATGATACCTGTCTGATAATGGGCTAATTGGATTAGTCGCAATGGAAGGTAGACAACAGGGGGTTAAAAATAAAGGGATTTTTGTACGGGGGTTGGAAATTGTATACAATCTTTCCCTTTTTAGAGGGAAATCAGGATGGCCGAAGCGTCAGTATTGAGTCAGCAGGATCGCGAACTGTTTCGCGACACCTTTCGCAAGTTCTTGAAAAACGAGGTAGCACCCTATTACGAGCAGTGGGAAAAGGATGAAATATTTCCCCGTGAGCTGTGGCACAAGTTGGGTCAGAACGGCTTTCTGGCAGTGGACGTACCGGAGGAATACGGTGGATACGGGGCCGATTTTGCCCTCAGTGCCATCGTCATTGAGGAGTTTTCCCGCCACAACTATATGGCCCTCGCCTCCAGTGTGTCCGTCCATTCTGACATCGTCACCCCATATATCTTCCATCTGGGTACCGAACAACAAAAACAGCAGTGGCTGCCCAAAATGGTCAGTGGCGAGGCAGTTGGTGCCATTGCCATGACCGAACCCGGCGCCGGGTCCGACCTGCAGGGCATGCGCACCTCCGCCGTGTTGAAGGATGGTCAGTACAGCATTAACGGCCAGAAGACCTTTATTACCAATGGCCAGCACTGTGATGTGATCGTGGTGGCCGCCAAGACCGATCCCAGTGCCGGCGCCAGAGGCATCACTCTGTTCACCGTGGATACCACCCTGCCCGGTTTTGAGCGGGGCCGAAATCTGGAAAAGATGGGCCTGCACTGCGGCGATACCTCCGAGCTGTTCTTCGACAACGTGACCGTAGCGGAAGCGGATGTATTGGGCGGGCTGGGTAAAGGCTTTGCCAATCTGATGAATGAGCTGCCACGGGAGCGTTTGATTCTGGCTATCAGCGCTGTGATGGCCTGCGAGGGGATGATCGAAAGCACCATTGAGTACGTGAACGAACGCAAGGCGTTCGGCATGGCCGTGTCGCAGTTCCAGAACACCCGGTTCAAACTGGCGGAACTGAAAACCCAGGTGGAAGTGAACAAGGCCTACATCAACCAATGCACCCGCCAATATGAGCAGGGTGCCCTGAGTGCGGTGGAAGCGTCCATGGCGAAACTTTCCAGCACCGAATTGCAATCCAGGGTGGCCGATGAATGTTTGCAGTTGTTTGGCGGCTACGGCTACATGATGGAATACGGCATCGCACGCGCCTACATGGATGCCCGCATACAGCGCATCTATGGCGGTACTTCCGAAATCATGAAAGAAATTGTGGCCCGATCCCTGGTGGGCAAATAAATGACTGGATATTGATTCATGACCGGTGCACTGAAATCCACCCGCTCCCTGAACGTCACCGAAGCCCTGCGGGAACGGCTGTTGCAGGGTGAGTTTGATCCGGGTACCCGCCTGCAGGAAACCTGGCTGGCCGAGCGCATGCAGGTTTCCCGTACTCCGATCCGGGAAGCGCTGCGGGTGTTGGCCAAGGACGGCCTGTTGGAGTATGCGCCCAACCGCGGATACTCGGTACGGCATTTTTCACTGGATGACATCGTCAGTGCGTTCCGGGTGCGCTCGGTGCTGGAGGGGTTGGGCTGCCGCCTGATAGCCGAACGGGGCATGTCCAGTGGCTTGAGTGAATCATTGCACGCCACTTTGCAAACCGGTGAAAACCTGTTGCAGAGTGGCCAACTGCAGCGTGGTGAATTTGATGAATGGCGGGAAATGAACAAAGCTTTTCACCTGGCCATACTGCTGGAGACTCACAACGACTTACTGGTGCGCTTCGCCAAACAGTCGCGCAATATTCCCATTGTGTTTAACGGTTCGTTTCGCTGGTATAGCCTGCGGGAATTTCAGCGGGCCCATGATCACCATCAGGTGATCTTTGATGCCATGGCAAACCAGCAACCGGAGCGGGCGGATTTTATGATGCAGGAACACATAATGCACGCCGCCCTCATTCTGAAAAAAAATTACAACGATTAAGTAAAAGGATTAAGAGAGGAACATTATGAGTTCACTGTTTTCGGTTAACGGTAAAATTGCCTTGGTGACCGGTGGCACCAGCGGCATCGGTTATATGATTGCCCAGGGTTTGGTGAAGCACGGCGCCAAAGTGTACGTGGCCTCACGCAAGGCCGAAGCCTGCGCCAACACCGCAGAAGCGCTGTCTGCCTTTGGTACCTGTATTGGCATTCCTGCGGATCTTTCCACGGAACAGGGTTGCGTGGATCTGGTGAATGAAATTCAGCAGCGCGAAGGCAGGTTGAACATTCTGGTGAACAACGCCGGGGTAACCTGGGGTGCACCGCTGGAACAATACCCCGCCGATGCCTGGGATAAAATCCAAAACCTGAATGTGAAATCCGCCTTTGTGATGACCCAGAAAAGCCTGCCCATGCTGGAGGCCGCCGCCAGCGCAGCGGACCCGGCGCGGGTCATCAACATCACTTCGGTGGCCGGGCAGATGTACGGCAGCATGCAGGCTTACGCCTATGGTCCCAGCAAAGCGGCGCTGAATCATCTCACCAAAATTCTGGCGGGTGAACTGGCGGCCAAACACATCACCGTCAATGCCATCGCCCCCGGCGTGTTCCCCAGCCGCATGACTACCTTTGTATTGAAAGATGAGAAGATGGCCGAACAGCAACGCAACGCCGTGCCGCTGGGCCGCCTGGGCGAGCCGGAGGACATGGAAGGGTTGGCGGTGTTTCTGTCGTCACAAGCCGGGGCCTACATCACCGGTAATGTGATTGCGCTGGATGGCGGTACCGCGGTGAAATCACCGGATATCCTCTAGCAACGCTTGTTCTTGTTGAGCTCGATTCAGCCCGTTCATCAGTGCCAGTGAGTCATCCACTACCCGCTGGCCCAACTCCACATCAAACACCTTATCCCAGATGCCTTTGGCGGGTTTTTTAGTAAAGGAAAATATCGTTCCTGATGTGAAATGGTGGGGTTGACTCAGAATCCACGCGGCGGCGTCGGCGGAACGTTTGGGGGTGCTGCTTTCCGGCAGCAGCCAGGCGAACAGAGGTAGAATATACTTCCAACCGAAAACCTCCAGTGCTGTCTGCGTGCGTACCAGGCCTGTGCCGGCCATCAATCCCGGGTCCAGGCAAAAGATCGCTGTATCCTGATCGCAGGTGCGCCTCGCCAATTCCACAGTGGTCACCATATTGAGGAATTTGGAGGTCGCGTAGCGGTCCATTCCGGCCTGTCTGGGGGCAGTGCCCTTGCTATCCGTACTCTCGATTTCAGCGCGGACGCTGTGCTCGATTGACTGAAATCGGGCGCCCCGGAAACCAAAGAGGCCCGCTGTAACGTTTCTTGGATGATGACTGCCGCTACCGATAAATAACACCCGCCCGCCTTGCAAAAAGGGCATCAGCCCCTGGGTAAGTTTGAGTGCCGCCAGATGATTGACGGTGACGGTTTCCTCAAAGCCTTTCGTGTCACCTTGCTGGGGGCTGAAGCGGGTGCGGTCAACAATTTGGATGCCCGCGTTGTTCATCAGGCCTGCCAAGGGCAGGTCCCATTCTGCAATAAATCGGTCCACCTCGTTGAGGTCCGCCAGATTCAGGTAACGAATGTGTACATTCTCATTCCAGCCTTGGGTAAGTCGTTGAGCGTTGTCCGTATCGCGTACTGCCAGTACCACCTGGGTGTTTGCCTGCTGAGCCAGCAAACGCGCGGTAGCCAGGCCCAGCCCTCCTGTGCCCCCGGTAATCATATAGGTATTCATATTCATTCCTTGTTCAGCTATCTGCATCTGGGTTGTGGCATAATCCTAGGTGATCAGAGAAAGAACGGGAATTCGCATCTCATGTTGGAAAAAGAACAACGTCTCAAGCCCCGAAAAAAGCCGGTTCAAGCGCGATCCACCTTCACGGTGGATGCCATTTTCGAAGGTTGTATTCAGGTTTTGCTGGCAGAAGGACCAGAGCGGTTAACCACCACTAAAGTGGCTGAGTGTGCCGGCGTATCCGTGGGGACGCTTTATCAGTACTTCTCTGACAAATACAGTTTGATGGCCGGTGTGCTGGAGCAGCATGTTCAGGCTATCTCCCGGCGGGTGGATCATGCCTGTGACATCAGTAAAGGCGAACCGCTGGAACGCGCCGTAGGCAATCTGGTGACGGCATTCTTTGCGGCAAAAATGGAACGGCCGGATGTGTCAAAGGCCCTGTATTCTGTGTCCGCCGAGTTGGAGGGTAATGCGTTGGTGATGCGCTATGCGCAACAGTCACAGGCTCGAATCGTTGAGCTGTTGCAGAGCATCCCCGATCTCAAACTGAAAGATCCCCTTACCAGCAGTTTCCTGTTAACCACCATGCTGATTGGACCCACTCAGGCATTACTGACGATGGATGCTCCGGCGTCCTACGTTGACACCGTTTGTAAAGAAGCGGTGTCCATGACGGTGGCGTATCTGCGTGTGCAACCTTAATCGACATAAACTCGGTACTCAGCCAGCACCCGCCTGGGAACCATGATTATGATTCTTGTCTTCATACATGCGTTCATCCACCATCGACACCATGCGATCAATGCCGGTCAGTTCGTTTACCGGAAACAGCCGCGTACCGATGCTGACGCTCAGTTCCATGTCCTGCAGTTCACCTACACATAAGTTTTTCAGCTCAGCCCGAATCCGGGCGCCCATCTTGGGTAAGGCTTGGGCATCGGCGGTCATCATCACCACCACAAATTCGTCGCCGCCGATGCGCCCTGCCACATCGCTGTCCCGCAGCACGTTGTGGATGGCGGCGGCCAGAGCCGAGATGGCCTTGTCCCCCAGGCGATGGCCCTGCTGATCGTTGATCTGTTTCAGGTTATCCAGATCCAGGTACATCACGCCCACGCTCTGACCCAGACGCTGGGCCAGGCGTACGTGCTTCTCTGCCTGAATAAAAAAGCCGCGGCGGTTCAGCAGGCGGGTGAGTTCGTCTTTGGTGGAGAGTTCAAGCAGTTGCAGAAACTGACTGTTGAGCAGCAGGTCACCCTCCACCAGATCGCGGAACTGCCATAACAGTTCCTGGAAGGTGCGGTTGTAATGGGTAACGGCATAATCCAGCACACAGATGGTGCCAAAGCAGGAACCGTCCGGCCAGTAAATGGGAACGCCCAGGAAGGAATTGACCCGGTGGGACTTAACCAGCGGATTATCCTGCCATTCCGGCATATTGGTGGCATGGTTAACGTACAGCGGCCCGGCGTTTTTGATCACCTGGGCGCTGAACATTTTCATGTCCTTGGCAAACAGCTCGCCGGAGCGGTACGGATTGTTGGCGTTCTGGTTTCCGATGACAACCTGGTAACCTTTTGATGTGGATTGGATAATGTACACCGCTGGCGCTTCGTACAGTTTCGCCACCAAATCCACAGTGGTTTGCCACTTCTTCAGAGAAATCATCGGATTCTGTTGTTCAAGAATCCATTCGTCACGATTGAACATAACCGATGATACTTACTTTATGGGTGATGACCTGAGTATAGCCAGAATTGCTGTCGGGTCTTGGTAAAAGCCTGCAAATGGGAAAAAATAACAAAATTCCGTTTATTAACTGTGCAGTGCCTGAATTAAGTGCGGGTTTAATGGCGCCAGAACATGGGGGTGAACAGCACCAGCAGGGTGAAAATTTCCAGGCGCCCCAGCAACATGGCAAAGCACAGTATCCATTTGGCGGTATCGCTGACGGCGCCATAGTGCTGTGCCACATCACCGATTCCCGGCCCCAGGTTGTTCATGCAGGCGGCCACCGCAGAAAATCCGGTGATGAAATCCATACCGGTGGCCAGCATGGCCAGAAACAGCACGCAGAAGCTGATCAGGTAGATGCCGAAGAATCCCCACACTGCTTCGATGACCCGGTCTGGCACCGCTTTGTTGGACAGTTTGATGATCATCACGGCGTTGGGGTGGATCAGGCGCCGAATTTCACGCAGGCCCTGTTTGAACATGAGGAACACCCGAATCGCCTTGATGCCGCCACCGGTAGAACCGGCACAGGCACCGATAAAACTGCCCATGATCAAGGCGGTGGTGAGTAACGGATGCCAGGCGGCAAAATCCGCCACACCATAGCCGGTGGTGGTGCCGATGGATACGGTCTGGAACAGGGCATGGCGTGCCGCCAAAAACAGGTCCGAGTACTCGCTGGTGAGGATCAGGCCGAAGAAAACCAGCACGCTGATGCTGAGTAACATGGTGAGATAAAAACGGAATTCCGGATCCATAAAATACGACAACACATTGCGCCGGCGCCAGGCAAAAAAGTGCAGCCCGAAGTTGACCCCCGCCAGCAACATGAAAAATACCGTCACCAGCTCAATGCTGGCGCTGTTGAAATGGCCGATGCTGGCATCGTGGGTGGAGAAGCCGCCAATGGCCACGGTGGAGAAGCTGTGGCTGATGGCATCGAACAGATCCATGCCGCAGATCCAGTAGGCCAGGGCGCAGGCCAGCGTCAGTGAAACATAAATGTACCAGAGGGCTTTGGCGGTTTCGGTGATGCGCGGTGTCAGTTTGTTGTCCTTGATGGGGCCGGGTGCCTCGGCGCGATACAGCTGCATGCCGCCGATGCCCAGCATGGGCAGAATGGCCACCGCCAACACAATGATACCCATACCCCCCAACCATTGCAGTTGCTGACGGTAAAACAGAATCGACTTGGGCAGATCATCGATGCCGCTGATCACCGTGGCACCGGTGGTGGTCAGCCCCGAGATGGATTCAAACACCGCGTCGGCCACGTCCATGTGGGGTTTATCCCCCAGCATGAAGGGGATCGAGCCATACAATCCCAGTACGGTCCAGAACAGCACCACCACCACAAAACCGTCCCGCACCCGCAGGTCTTGCTTGCGGTTTTGTACCGGCAACCAGCACAGCAATCCCGACACCAGGGTAATGGCAAAGGCAAAGAAGAACTGCTTTTCGCCGCCATCATCGTAAATCAAGGCCACCAGCGCCGGCAGCAGCATGGTACTGCTGTACACCATCAACAGCAGGCCAAGAATACGCAGGATGACAGCAGGATGCATGGTGGTGTTGGACTCCGCTCAGAAGAAGGTAATGCCCACTTGGAAAAGGCGTTCCACATCCTGGATGCGGCGTTTATCAATCAGGAACAGCACCACATGATCGTCCGATTCCACCACGATGTCGTCGTGGGCAATCAGCACCTGATCCTTGCGCACAATGGCGCCGATGGTGGTGCCTTCCGGTAAATCAATATCACCAATGGCTTTGCCCACAACTTTTGATGATTTCTCGTCGCCATGGGCAATGGCTTCTATGGATTCTGCCGCACCCCGGCGCAGGGAATGCACGTTGGCGACGTCGCCCCGCCGCACATGGGTGAGCAGGCTGCCGATGGTGGCCTGCTGCGGAGAAATGGCGATGTCGATGTCGCCGCCCTGCACCAGATCCACATAGGCGGGATTGTTGATCAGTGTCATCACCTTGCGCGCCCCCAGGCGTTTGGCCAGCATGGACGACATGATGTTGGCTTCATCATCGTTGGTGACGGCAATGAAAATATCGGTGTCTTCCACGCTTTCTTCCAGCAGCAGATCCTGATCGGATGCGTTGCCGCGAATGACGATGGTTTTATTCAGCTTCTCCGCCAGAAACCCACAACGTTCCTGGTTGCGTTCAATGATCTTCACCTGGTAGCGGCTTTCCAGCGCCTCGCACAGGCGCTCACCGATGTTGCCACCACCGGCGATGATGATCTTTTTGTAATTGTGTTCCAGGCCCCGCAGTTCACTCATCACCGCACGAATGTGGTTCTTGGCGGCGATGAAGAAGACTTCGTCATCGGCTTCGATGATGGTGGTGCCTTCGGGAATAATGGGGCGGTCGCGGCGGAAGATGGCCGCCACCCGGGTGTCCACCGCCGGCATATGCTGGCGCAGATAGCGCAGTTCGCGCCCCACCAGCGGGCCGTTGAAATAGGCTTTCACCGCCACCAGTTGCAGCTTACCCTCGGCAAAATCCAGTACCTGCAGGGCGCCGGGGTGCTCGATGAGGCGGGGGATGTGATTGGTGACCACCTGCTCCGGAGAGATAATAACATCAATGGGAAACGCCTCATTGCCGAACAGGCCTTTGCTTTTGGCCAGGTAGCTGGCGGAGCGCACGCGGGCGATTTTGGTGGGGGTTCGATGCAGAGAGTAGGCGACCTGACAGGCCACCATGTTGATTTCATCACTGTTGGTGACGGCGATCAGCATATCGGCATCATCGGCACCGGCCTGGCGCAACACGCTGGGGAACGAGGCCATGCCGGTGACGGTGCGAATATCGTAACGATCCTGTAGTTCATGCAGGCGCTCGGCGTCGGTATCCACCACGGTGATATCGTTGTGCTCACTGGCCAGATTGGCAGCCAGGGTGCCCCCTACTTGGCCGGCTCCAAGAATGATGATCTTCATGATGCGGGTTCGCTGTGTCGGTTCGGTTTCACTGCAACGGGTCTCATCCTAACATGATCGACATTTCGGCATCAGTGTCCTTGTGTGTCCGCATGTTGCAAGTCGGCCTGCTGCAGCAGGCCGTAGTAAAAACCATCGTGTCCGTCGATGGTGGGAAACAATTGTCGGCCGTGACCGCTGCCGCGCTCTGCGGCCAATCCCCATTGGGCAGAGATGCTGCGCTCACAGGCCCTGGGCTGTTGCTTCAAAAACTGATGCAGCACCCGCGTGTTTTCCTGGGGCAGGATGGAGCAGGTGGCGTACAGCAGTGTGCCTCCGGGTTTGAGCAGCGAAAACGCGATTTGCAGCAGGCGCAGTTGGGTGTCCGCCAGTTTACTGATGTCGGCCCGTTTGCGCAGCCACTTGATGTCTGGATGGCGGCGAATAACCCCGGTAGCGGAACAGGGGGCGTCCAGCAGGATGCGATCAAATTGGGGTTGCGGGTGATCCTGGGCAAACTGTTCCAGGCTGGCATGAACGAGTGTTGCCTGCAGCTGCAGTCGGTCCAGATTTTCCTGCACCCGTTGCAGTCGCTGTACGTCCTGATCCAGGGCGATCAACTCCGCCAGCTGCGGTTGCCGTTCCAAGAGGTGGCCGGTTTTGCCGCCCGGCGCCGCGCAGGCATCAAGAATGCGTTCCCCCGGTTGCGGGTCCAGCAGAAACGCACTTAACTGGGCGGCCTCGTCCTGCACCGATACGGCACCGTCGCTGAAGCCCGGCAGTGTGTTGACGTCCCTGGGTTGTGCCAGATACACGGCACTGTGGGCCCACTGCCCGGCGCGGGCAGGGATGTTGTGCTGTGCCAGCTGCGTCAGGTATTGCTCACGAGTGAGCTGCTGTTCATTCACCCGCAGGCACATGGGGCCGGCCACATTGTTGGCCTTCAGCAGGGCGGCGGCCTGTTCCGGCCAGGCGGATTCCACACTGTCCACAAACCATTTGGGGTGTGCGGTCTGGATGGGGGTAGTATCAGGCAGGCTGGATTCCAGCACGGCCTTGTCTCGCTGTGCGGTGCGCAACATGCCGTTGATCACCTTCACCGCCCAGTGGAAACCCAGTTGGCGGCAGGCTTCCACGGTTTCCGAAATGGCGGCATGATCCGGAATACGCAGGTAGAACATCTGGTACAGGCCGATCAATAACAGGGCCTGCAGTTGGGCGTCTTTGCTTTTGAACGGCTGCCGGATCAGGGGCGCGGCCAGTTTGTCCAGCCGGTTGTACCAGCGACAGACGCCGAAACACAATTCCTGCAGCAGCCCCTGATCCTTGTCTGCATCGGCCACCGCGGGCAGCAGCTCCGACAGCGATCGAGGTTGCAGTTTCTGGCGGTTCAGTGGCAGCACCTGTTGCAGGATAACGGCGGCGCGGGCCCGGGTGTTGAGGGCGCCTTCCGTGTGGGTGGCGGCACTCAATGGAAGCGGGCTCCGGCGGGAAACCAGTCGGCCCTGGCATTGAGGATAGCGGCCACCGGCAGGCGCTTGGCGCCGGGCAGTTGCAGTTCGGTGAGCCGCAGGATGCCATCACCGGTGGCAACATCCAGGGCGTCTTTGTGCACCGCCACCAGTGTGCCGGGAACTGCTGTAGCGGTTGGGCTGGCGAGTATGGATTGCCATACCCGCAGGGTTTTGCCGTCCAGCTCGGTGTGAGTCACCGGCCAGGGATTGAAGGCCCGGATCAGGTTGTGCAGTTCCCGCGCCGGTCGATTCCAGTCCAGTCTGCCCTCTTCCTTGGTCATTTTATGGGCGTAGGTAGCCAGGTTGTCGTCCTGGGGTTCGGGCTTGGCGCGGCCCTCGGCGATCTGATCCAGTGCCGTTACAATGGCGCTGCTGCCGATGTCGGCCAGGCGATCATGCAGGCTGCCGCCGGTGTCATCCTCAGTAATGGGTGTGAATGCCTTGAGCAGCATGTCACCGGTGTCCAGACCTACGTCCATCTGCATGATGGTGACGCCGGATTCGGTGTCGCCGGCGGCAATGGCCCGTTGAATGGGAGCGGCGCCACGCCAGCGCGGCAGGATGGAGGCGTGCACATTAATGCAGCCCAGGCGCGGCGCATCCAGTACTGCTTTGGGCAGAATCAGGCCGTAGGCCACCACCACCATCAGGTCGGCATCCAGGGACTGCAGTTGTTCCACCGCCTCTGCCTGTTTGAAGTTCAGCGGCTGGTAAACCGGAATACCCTGCTCCAACGCCAGTGCTTTGACCGGGCTGGGGGTGAGTTTGCGCCCGCGCCCGGCAGGTCGGTCCGGCTGGGTATAGCAGGCAATCACCTGGTGCCTTGACCCCAGAATGGATTGTAAAACAGTGGCCGCAAACTCCGGGGTTCCGGCAAAGATCACTTTCAATGGTGTACTCAACAAGACATTCCCGTAACTGATTCAGGTGGTTGTGATGGTGGCAGTCTGGCGCTTAACGGACCTTGACCCGGTCCTTTTGCTCCTTCACCAGTTTCTTGCGAATCCGTTCCCGTTTCAATTTGGAGATATGATCCACGAACAGCTTGCCGTCCAGGTGATCCAGCTCGTGCTGAATGCAGACCGACAGGATGCCGTTGCACTCCATTTCGAAGGGTTCACCTTCCCGGTTCAGGGCCTTGAGTTTGATGGTTTCGGCGCGGGTGACGGTTTCATAGTAACCGGGCACTGACAAACAGCCTTCATCAAAATCCTGTTCGCCGGAGATGACTTCGTATTCGGGGTTGATCAGTACCAAAGGCTGATCTTTCTCTTCGCTCACATCGATTACCACGATGCGCTGATGCACGTTCACCTGGGTGGCGGCCAGGCCAATCCCCGGCGCCTCGTACATGGTTTCCAGCATGTCGTCGGTCAATTTGCGTATTTTGTCGTCGACTTTTGTGACCGGCTTGGCCTTTGTACGCAGACGAGGGTCAGGAAATTCAAGAATATCCAGTATTGCCATCTTGAGAATGCCACTTTTCTAGTATAACTATAGATAATGTTGCTAAGATTATGATCATACAGGATTTGCTGTGTTGGTTTTTGTCAAACTTGTCTAAACTGTTAGTCAGATTGCGCAAAACACAACACCGTAAATCGGTCTATAGTGAAATGTAGGCTGATTCCAGCGTGCTGGTGTTTTGCCGTTTCCCATATGCCAAAAACTGCCTGAGTAAGACAGGCACCGATAATGATAAAGGGATTCTCACCATGATGAAATCATTTCTCAGGCTGGCAGCTGGCTGTTTGCTGGGCGTCGCCATGCAGGTTTCCGCGGTTGAATTGAAACCGGGCCACCCTGACGTGTACCCAGTAAAGGAAGGTGACACCCTGTGGGACATCTCCAACGCGTTCTTGAGTGATCCCTGGTTGTGGCCGGAGCTATGGCATGTAAACCCCCAGATCAACAACCCCCACCTGATCTACCCCGGCGACCTGATCAAACTGGTCTACATCAATGGCAAGCCCGGCCTCACCGTTGAACGGGGCCCCATGGTGTTCAAGAAAGGCGATACAGTGAAGCTGACCCCTCAGGTGCGCAGCGAACCACTGGCGTCGGTGATTCCGGCCATTCCCCTGGAGCATATCCAGAGCTTTTTGCGCAACAACCGCGTTCTGACGGAGGAGGAAATCGATTCATCTCCGTATATTCTGGCCGGGGACGAGGATCACATCGTGATGGGGCTGGGTGATTACATGTATGCCCGTCATTCCGATGGCTGGGAAGAGCCTCATCAGTCCTATGGTGTTTACCGTAAGGGCCCGGCGTACATCGATCCGGAAACAGAAGAATTACTGGGTTTTGCGGCCCTGGATCTGGGCATGGCGCGATTTGAAAGCAGCGAAGACGAAGTTGCACGCTTTAAGGTAACCAATTCCAATGAGGATATCCGCCCCAATGACCGCCTGATCCCAACAGAAGAACGTAAGGTGGATTCCATTTTCTATCCGAAAGCGCCCAGCGATGAAGTGAATGGCGTCATTCTCCATGTATTCAGTGGCGTGCGTAATATCGGGCAATACGATGTCGTGGTGTTGAACTGGGGCAGCCGGGACGGCGCCACCATTGGTGATGTACTGGCGGTGCATACCAAGGGCCCGGTGGTGAAAGACAGAATCACCCAGGAACTGGTGAAGTTGCCCGATGAGCGGCGCGGTATTCTGATGGTGTTCCGCACCTTCGAGAAAGTCAGTTATGGTTTGATCCTGCGCACAGAAGCACCCTTGAAGGTGGGTGATGTGGTGAAAAATCCATCGTGACAGCCTGAATTCCAAGTACCTGGAAAACCCGTCGAAAGGCGGGTTTTTTCGTTTCAGGGGTTACAAAAGCCAAACAAATCAAGCAGATTGCTGGCCACATTGAGCAAGCGCTGATCAGCGGATAACGGTACAAAGTTCCTTTCCGGCCCATTACAACAATTACAACGGCAGACCAATGATGAAGTCATCCCCACGGTATCTCAGTGGTGCCGCACTCTGCGTGTGCCTGTGGCACAACCCTGCTCCAGCTCAGCTTTCCCACAACCTGTCCATCGGCAATCCGGTGGCACTGTCCATGGCCAACAGCGCCACGGCCTACATTCGCGGGCCGGACGCCATTCACTACAATCCGGCGGCCCTGGCCCTGGTGGAAACCAAATACGAGCAATACAAACTGCAGATGGGTTTTTTCGATTACGAGGGTACGGTCAGTGGCGCTGCCCCCGGCCGCACCTTTGACCCCCTGTCCAATGCCGATTATCTGGATGATCCGTTGCTGCAAGGTGAACAATCCCGGGATGTGTCGGTGGAATCCCCCTCGGTTTACCTGCCTTTTTTCGGCCATACACCGTTGCCGTTTCTGGTGGCGCCGGGCTACGGTTTCGCCTTGAGAGGAGGGACCCATGATCAATTCGTGTTTGCCAATTCCGCGTTTGCGGTGCAGATCTTCGGCTACGAGCGGGATATGGACAACATTGCCGCCTTCAACGGCCAGCGTTTCGGCATCACCCGGCTGGCGTATTTCAATCCGTCCATTGGATTCGAGCTGACCGACGATCTGTATGTTGGGGGGTCCATCGGTTTTTCCTGGCAGGGCCTGGGTGTCACCACCCGCACCCGCAGTGTCCTCAATACGGTAGGCGAACTCAGTGCGTTGGCGGGTAATCTGGAATCGGAGCTGGGGGTGGATCTGGGGCTGGGATTGAATCCCTACAACGATGTAGGTGTGCTGGAAGTGGAGGCGGAAGATCCCCTGTCGGTGGCCTATACCCTGGGATTGTTGTGGCATCCCACCAACTGGTTGTCGGTGGGATTTGCCTATCAGAGTGAGGGCAAGGCCCGCATGAAAGGGGATTTCAAACTCAGCTATACCGACAGTTTCAATGCCCTGATGGCGGGCCTGCAGCCCGCCGACAATGCCCTGGCGGTGCTGGATGGTGGTGTGATCAGTGCAGAGCCTGCGCAAAGCGGTGATGTGGAAATTGACTTCACCCAACCCCAGTGGGCATCGGTGGGGGTATCCGTGCTGGTGACACCGGATTGGCGCGTGAACATGGATGTGAAATGGGTGGACTACAGCGTGCTCAAGGAGCTGGTGTTCGAGTTCGACCAGGATCTGGATTATCTGGTGCTGGCCAGTGTAGTGAACAATTTGGCCGATATTTATTCGGGAGGGGGCATCGGCGGTGACTACGCTGATCCGGATGTGCTGCGTCTGCAACGCCATTATGAGGCGGTGGTGGATGTCTCCATCGGCGTGGAATACCGGTACAGCGATAACCTGTTTCTGCGGGCCGGTTATGAGCCCCGTTCCTCGTCCATACCGGAAGACCGGCAGGATCTGTTGATTCCCATCGGGGATGCCGATCTCTATACCCTGGGGTTCGGCTATCGCATGGGCGAAGGCGCACAACTGGATGTGGGGTTTGCCTATCTGGTGTCCGAAATTCACATCGCACCCGGTGAAAGCCGTAACGCCACCTCGGCCCTCGAGGGTGATGTAATCTACAATCCCTATCGTGGCCTCCAGATCGATCATAAACTGGAGGGATATGTCTTCTCGCTGGCCTATTCAACCTATTTCTGACCGAGGCCGCGTGTTGTTGCCAGCGCCCGTTATCTCGTGCATGGTTGGAGGTTAAGGCGAGCTGAGCAGGGATGGACTGTCAGGATGGGCTTTCAAGATGGGCTTTCAAGATAGGAAGGTGAATCACAGGAAGGTGAACCGGTTTTACCCCTTTTTATTGCTGCTGGCGGGGTTTGGGCTGGGCTGGTTGAGTGCCCAGCGCTGGGCTGATGGCAGCGTGCCCACCCAGGACAGGGAACCGCATGATCCGCTGGTGGCGATGGTGCAGCCGATCATGGCGCAGCCGGTGCCGGATTCTGCAAACCTGGTCCTGGCCCTGGAGCAGGACAACGTGGACACCGTGGTGCGATACCTGCAAAACCCAGGAGGTCAGACGGCCCCTGCCCCGCAGCTGCGCCAGACACTGGATCGTTTCTTGCGTCAATTACAGGCGGAAGGCCATTGGCCGCGCCTGCGGCACTGGCTCCAGGCCCTGTTGCTGGCGGAGCCGGACAACGCCCTGTGGCAGGATCTGATGATCTCGACCTACCGTGGCCTGCAGCAGCCCCGCGCGGCCCTGAAGTTACTGTTTGAGGCCTATGCCGGCAGCCTTGATCCCCTGCGCCGTCAACAACTGATGCGACGCATCGAGACCCTGCTGTCGGAACAACTGGACTGGCACCGCCAGCAAACCCCCACTCAATTAAGCGCCAACCCGGATCTGATGGGGCTGCTGCAGTTCGCGTTGGAAAAACAGCCCGAACACGCGGCCTTTGGCTTGATGCTGGCGGAAGTCTACGAACAATCCGGTGATCTGGAACAGGCGCTGACGCAGTTACAATGGATTCCCTACAGCGAATCCCACCAGGCGCAGGTGGAGGAAAGCCGGTTGCGGGTGGAGCGTAAGTTGAGTCAGCAGCAACGGGCGCAGGAAGGCATTGCCCTGCACTCGGTGATGGGCCAGTTCGTGGTGAGGGTGGTGTTTGATGAAGCGGTGGCACTGGATTTGATGATCGATACCGGTGCCACCGTGACCGCATTGAGTCGGGAAGCCGTCGCAACCCTGCATCAGTATGGTGTGCTGCAGGATACACAACAACAGGTACAGGTCAACACCGCCAACGGTGTGGTTATGTCACCCTTGTATCAGGTGGGGCGCATGCGGGTTGGGGACTGGGAAATGCGTGATGTTGAGCTGTTGCAGGTGAATCTGGGATCTCAGGAGGTGGACGGCCTGTTGGGCATGAATTTCCTTGGTCAGTTTGCGTTTTCCATTGATCAACAGCAGGCGCTGTTGTACCTGGACAGCAAGTAAATAGGTCGCGGCTGCGATTAAACCAATTCGGTTAGCGTTAACCGCGCGTTGCACAGAACCTTGTCTATACTCTAGAAAGGTTCACTTAGATTGTATTTGTCCCATGCCTATTACGTCTTCCACTGACGTACACAGCCTCTCCCGACAGCTTTCGGAAGCCTATGTGGCCCTGTCCAAGTCTGACGCGGTGTGGCATTCAAGCCTGGTGCAGGCGTTACGTTACATTACCCAGACGTGCGCCAACGTACTGGGTGTTGAACGGGCCAGCATCTGGCAGACTTCGCCGGATCTGGTGGCCATGGAGTGCCTGTGCCTGTACCGCGAGGACAGCAACAGCTTTGAGCAGGGTGCAGTGCTGGAAGCCCGCTCGTTTCCCCGCTATTTCAGCGCCCTGGCCCTGGAGCGGGTGATCAACGCCAGCGATGCCCTGAACGATCCGCGCACCCGGGAGTTTGCGGAGCCCTATCTTAATCCCCTCAATATCAAATCCATGCTGGACGGCACCTTGCGCAGTGAAGGTGTCACCAGTGGTGTGCTCTGTCTGGAGCAGGTGGGTCAGCGGCGGTTGTGGACGGAGGACGAGCAGAATTTCGTGGGATCGGTGGCGGACCTGGTGTCCCAGGTGCTGCTGTTCAATTCCTTCCGTGACCGGGAGACCCGGTTCAGGGCCTTGTTTGAAGGCTCCGGTGACGCGGTGTTCGTGCTCAAGGGCGCCACCATCATCGAATGCAACCCGGCAGCCCTGCGCATGTTTCGGGCCAACCGGGAGCAGCTGATCGGCGCCAAACCCTCTGATCTGTCGCCGGAAACCCAGCCCGATGGCGCGACCTCCGTGCAGCGGGCCCAGGAGCACATGGTGCAGGCGCTGGAAGGCGATGATCAGTTTTTCGAATGGACCCACCGGCGCCTGGATAATACCCGCTTCGCCGCAGAGGTGACCCTCACCTCCGTGGTGCTGGATGGGGTAAATTGCATTATGGGCTGCGTCCGTGATGTCAGCGATCGCAAGCAGGCGGAAGACGCGCTCATTCAATCCCAGCGGCAACTGGCCTACAGCACGTCACACGACAGTCTCACCGAGCTGCCCAACCGGGATTCCCTGCATCAGAACGCCGCCCGCTTGCTGGCCCAGGCCAAAAAGAGTGGCCAGAAACTGGCGGTTATCCTGTTGGACCTGAACCGCTTCAAGGATGTGAACGATACCCTGGGCCATCGCATCGGCGACTTTATTCTGCAGCAGGTGGCCAACCGCCTTACCAGGCTGGAGCAGGCCGGCGATGCTGAGGTGTACCGCCTGGGGGGGGACGAGTTCGCGTTACTGCAGTCCAATGTCAAAGCCCTGCCCAGGGTGGTGGCGCAGGTAGAGGCGATCATTTCCGCCTTGAGCAAACCGCTGGACGTGGAAGGCATGTCACTGGAAATGGGGGCCAGCGTGGGGGTGGCCCTGTATCCGGAGAACGGCAACAACAGCCACGCGTTGCTGCGCTGTGCCGATGTCGCCATGTATCAGGCCAAAACCCGCGGTGAACGCTATCAGTTTTACCACCCGAGTATGGATGCCCACAGTTCCCGCCGTTTGACCATCCTGGCGGATCTGGGGGCGGCGATTCGGGAAAATCAGCTGCAGCTGCACTTCCAGCCCCGTATTGATCTGGCCACCGGTGCCTGCAATGGCTGTGAAGCCCTGTTGCGCTGGATGCATCCACAACAGGGCATGGTGCCGCCGGGGGATTTTATCCCGCTGGCGGAGATGACGGAGATTATCCACCCCCTGAGCCTGTGGGTGATTCGCGCCGCGTTGTGCCAGGTGCGCAGCTGGATGGACCAGGGTCTGGAGATTGCGGTGGCCATCAACCTGTCAGCCCGTAACCTGATCGATACCCGCTGTCCGGAGCAGATACAGGCCCTGCTTGCGGAGTATCAGGTTCCCAACCATTTGCTGGAAATCGAGATCACGGAAAGTGCCCTGATCACCGATCCGGAGCGGGCCCTGCAGGTGGTGCAATCGTTTCATGATCTGGGCTTGCATCTGGCCATTGATGATTTCGGCACCGGTTATTCCTCCATGAGCTACCTGAAACGGTTGCCGATTCACACCCTGAAGGTGGATCGTTCCTTTGTGAAAGACATGCTGACCGACGAGGCCGATGCGGTGATCGTGCGCTCCACCATTGGCCTGGCTCACAGTTTTGGCCTTAACGTGGTGGCAGAAGGGGTGGAAGATGAAGACACCCTGCAGGCATTGCGGCATCTGCAGTGCGAGCAGGCACAGGGCTATCACATCAGCCGCCCGGTGTCGGCGGATGAATTTAATCGCTGGTATCAGGACCGTTTACAGAAAAACCCGGCCAACCCGAATTTTACTCTCTGATTTTTGCCCGCTTCCCGTCTCTATAGGCAGACATATCCAAGGACGCACCGCTGGAGACGGAATTTCTATGTTGGAGGAGCTGCCATACTGGTTGGCCTTATGGCGCATACCAGGCGTAGGGCCCAGTCATTTCAGGCAGATCACGGATCGCTATCCCAGTATGATGGCCTTCTTCAGCCTGTCTGCGCAGGAACTGCAATCCATCGGTTTTTCCGCCCGCCAAAGCCAGCTGGTCGCCGGTTTCCAGCGCGGCACGGAGCGTTCCCTGTTGGAGGGGGTAAGCCGGGATCTGGACTGGCTGGAGCAGAGTGATGCCCACCATGTTCTGACCTGGGCGGACGACGACTACCCGCCCCTGTTGCGGGAAATAGCGGGCTCCCCCCCGATTCTGTTTGTGCGTGGCGACGCTGCCCTGCTGGGCCTGCCGCAAATTGCCATTGTCGGCAGCCGTCACTCCAGTCGTCAGGGTCGTAAACTGGCGCAGGATTTTGCCGGTTGTTTCTCCAGTAACGGGTTTGTCACCACCAGCGGCCTGGCACTGGGTATTGATGCAGCGGCGCACGCCGGCGCCATGGCGGCGGGGGGCAAGACCATTGCCGTGCTGGCCCACGGGCTGGATGACATCTACCCGAACCGTAACCGTAATCTGGGCCAGGAGGTGATCAGGCAGGGGGCGCTGGTGTCGGAGTTTCCCATCGGCGTCTCACCGCGGGCGGAGTTCTTTCCCCGCCGCAACCGCATCATCAGCGGCTTGAGCCTGGGGGTGCTGGTGGTGGAGGCGGCTCTTAAAAGTGGTTCCCTGATCACCGCCCACGAGGCAGTGGATCAGGGGCGCGAAGTCTTTGCGGTGCCCGGCTCCATCAATGATCCCCTGGCCAAGGGCTGCCACGCCCTGATCCGCAATGGTGCCCGTCTGGTGGAAACCGCGCAGCAGGTGGTGGAGGAGCTGATGCCGCTGCTGGGTTTTATGCAGCAAGTGGCGATGCCGGCACAGGCGGATGCCGCCATCGATCACTATGAGCAGGATTCCCTGGAGGGGCGCCTGTTGGCCGCACTGGAATTCGAACCCACCCCCATTGATCAACTGGTGGGGCTCACCGGCCTCTGCGTAGCGGATATCAGCTCAGCGCTGGTGATGCTCGAGCTGGATGGAATGGTGCAGCAGCAGCAGGGCGGATACTGCCGTGTCTAGCTTGCATCAGGTTGCCAGCTGAGGTAACTTCCGGCCTCCATTGGAAACCTTGCCTTGTCGGTGAGATTTAGGAGGTGTGATCATGTCCCAGCCATTTGTTGCCATCATGATGGGCTCTGATTCGGATCTACCCCAGATTGAACCGACACTGGATGCCCTGGCCAAGTTGAAGATCCAGTACGAGGTGAAAGTAACCTCTGCCCATCACACGCCTGAGCTGACCCACAGTTACGTCAAGGATGCCGACAAGCGTGGCTGTTGCGTTTTTATCTGCGCAGGGGATATGGTGGCGCACCTGGCCGGTGCGGTTGCCGCTGCCACCACCAAGCCGGTGGTGGGTATTCCCGTCAACGCCGCCCTGAATGGTCTGGACTCCCTGTTGTCTACAGTACAAATGCCGGGAGGCATACCGGTTGCTACCGTTGCCATCGGTAAAGCCGGTGCCAAAAACGCAGCCTATCTGGCGGCGCAGATGATGTCCCTGGCGGACGCCGACCTGGCACAGCGTCTGAAAGACGAGCGCGCCGCCAACGCCAAAGCCGTGCAGGAAAAAGACACCGCCCTGCAGGCCCGCCTGGCTCAGAAAGACTGATATGTTGTCGCTCCGGCACCAGATAGGTGTCGTCCGTGCGCTGTCTCAGGGCAAAGTGATTGCTTACCCGACGGAGTCGGTCTATGGCTACGGCTGTGATCCATTCAACCAGGATGCCGTGTTGCGATTGCTGGCGTTGAAGCAGCGCCCCCTGCACAAAGGCCTCATTCTGGTGGCAGCCGATGTTTCCCAGATACAGCCGTTGCTGGCTGGATTAACCCCGGTGCAGCGTGATCAGTTACAATCTACCTGGCCCGGCCCGGTTACCTGGCTGGTGCCAGACCCGGACAGTATTATTCCCCATTGGGTGAAGGGGGATTTTGATAGCGTGGCGGTACGGGTCAGTGCTCATCCTGTGGTGAAGGCCCTGTGTCGCGCATGGGGTGGCCCCATTGTGTCCACCAGTGCTAACCGCAGCGGCCAGGAACCGGCCCGAAGTGAGTTTCCGCTGAAGAGAATGCGGGCCCTCTATGGGTGGGGGGCAGACTACATATTACCCGGCTACACGTCACGAACCAGTAAGCCCACTGAAATACGGGATTTACAAAGCGGCCGTATCATTCGAGCCGGTTGAAGGGGATAGCATGCAAAATATCGATATTGACGCCGTCAAAACCTACCTGCTGGCGCTGCAGGATGATATTTGCCGGCAATTGTCTGCTGAGGAAAGTGGCGCTCAGGCCTTCCTGGAAGACAGTTGGCAACGGGTGCAGGGTGGCGGTGGCCGTTCCCGGGTGCTGGAAGGGGGTGAGGTGTTTGAAAAAGCCGGGGTGAACTTCTCCCACGTATTCGGTGACAGCATGCCCAAATCCGCCACGGCCCACCGACCGGAACTGGAAGGCCGCCATTTTCAGGCCATGGGCGTGTCCCTGGTGATCCACCCCGTCAACCCCATGGTGCCCACCTCCCACGCCAACGTGCGCTTTTTCATTGCCGAAAAAGAAGGTGCAGAGCCGGTATGGTGGTTCGGCGGTGGCTTTGATCTGACCCCCTATTACGGCTTTGAAGAGGATTGCGTGCATTGGCACCAGACCGCCAAAGCCGCTTGCGATCCCTTTGGTGAGGATGTGTATCCCCGGTATAAAGCCTGGTGTGATGAATACTTTTACCTCAAGCACCGCGATGAAACCCGTGGCGTTGGGGGATTGTTTTTCGATGATCTGAACCAATGGGAATACGAACAATGCTTTGCGTTTATGCGTGCGGTGGGCGATGCCTATATTCAGGCGTACCGCCCCATCGTACAACGGCGTAAAGCATTGCCTTACAACGAATCACAACGGGAATTTCAGCTCTACCGTCGAGGCCGTTATGTGGAATTCAATCTGGTCTACGATCGCGGTACCCTGTTCGGTTTACAGACCGGGGGGCGCACGGAATCAATACTGATGTCCCTGCCCTCATTGGTGAGTTGGAAATACAACTGGCAACCGGAACCCGGTTCTGACGAAGCAAAACTGTACACGGATTTTCTTGGTGCCAGAGACTGGATTTAACGGATTAGAAACACCATGAGCATTGATCGATACGCCGTGATGGGCAACCCCATCAAGCACAGTAAATCGCCGCAGATTCACAAAGCGTTCGCCGAGCAGGCCGACCAGCATATGACCTACACCAGCATGCTGGTGCCGGAGGCGCAATTCGAGGAATCGGTACGCCGATTTTTCGCTGAGGGCGGCAAAGGGCTGAACATCACGGTGCCCTTCAAGCTGCGGGCATTTGATCTGGCCGATGAATTGACCGAACGCGCCTTGCGCGCCAAAGCGGTTAACACCCTGTGGCAAAACAACGAGGGTCAAATCATCGGTGACAATACCGATGGAGTGGGTATGGTGCGGGACATCATGCACAACCATGATGGCCGCCTGGCCGGTAAAAAACTCTTGATCATTGGTGCCGGCGGTGCGGTACGCGGTGTACTGGCGCCGGTATTGGCGGAGAACCCTGCATCCCTGGTGCTTGCCAACCGTACCTTTGAGAAAGCCCATCACCTGGCGGAGGAATTTACGGATCTGGGCCGGATTGAAGCGCTGCACCTGAATCAGTTAAAGGGGCCGTTCGACTGGATTATCAATGGAACTGCCTCCAGTTTGCAGGGGGAGGTTCCGGATCTGCCGGCATCGGTCATCGGTGAGCACACCCGGGTCTACGACATGATGTACGGCAAAGAGATCACCCCGTTTAATGCCTGGGCGCTGGAGCATGGTGCCGAAAAGGCCTTTGATGGTCTGGGTATGTTGGTGGAGCAGGCAGCCGAAAGCTTTCGTAAGTGGCGTGGTGTGATGCCCTCCACCCCCACAGTGATTTCCGATCTGCGCTCCGCCATATCATCCTAGCAACCGCGTTGCCGGTTCATAAGGGCAATGCGCAGCAAAGAGGTTGGTTATTATGGTCGATACCCCGTATCAGCAAATCATCACGGACTATACCCGCAGCTGGACATTGTTGCTGGGCTACGATGATCAAACCCTGGAATCCGTGACCCAACCCCAGGCCGGGATGCAGGCGCTGGTTTGGGAAGAGGTGATGGTGGCCATTGATGCCTTCAAGCAGCATTTGATGGCCCGGGGGGAGGCTTCGGACTTGTTTGCCCGCCTGCGGGGGGATGGCCTGGCCTCGGCATTGGCCAGCATTGAGCAGGGCTTCGGTGAGGATCTGTTTTACCCCAATGTGGCCAGTCGCGCCGCGCACCTGCTGTACTTTGTTATCAAGAATCATCCGTTAACCGACGGCAACAAGCGTACCGGCGCGTTTCTGTTTGTCTGGTATCTGCGCATCAATCAACACTTGTTGGCACGGCCGCTGGAACAACAGATCAACGACAACACGCTGGTGGCGCTGGCCTTGCTGACCGCCCAGAGCCAACCGGATCAGAAAGACACGGTGATCCGGTTGATTGAGAACCTGATTGTGTTGAAGTAATCCACTATTCCGGCAATGGGTAGCGGGCCACGCTGTCGTTGTAGAGTACATACAGGGTATCGTCCACTACGGTGTAGTGGGAGTACCAGGGAACATTCGGTAATACCGGGGCGATCGCTTGTGGTGCCGCCGGATTGCGGTTGTCCAGTAGTGGTGCGGGGCGATTTTTGTAATCAAGGCTGATCGGAAGTTCGAACAAGACGGATTGAAGCGCACGCCAGTCCGCCCCGTAGGTAGCCAGGTGGATCGGGTTTGCAAGTTCGTAGATATCGTTAATCCCCGCTATTGGTACCGCCAGCAATAATGGCTCGAAGTCATTTGTCCATTGCGCTGTTGAGATGGTGAAGTCGTATTGAGTCGCACCATTGAACCAGCGTTGGCCGGGTTCTGTGGCCAGCCAGCTGGTGCCGTCTTCCATCAGGCAGCGTGCGGCACCGTCCGCTTCGTAGGAATCCAGGCACAGCTGCCCATCAACAACGGTAATCAAATAGGTTGTGCCCACTTCCGGCAACCGCTGGGTGCGCCATTGTTGTTGCTGTGGGTTCCAGATTACGGCTTCCGGCCGCCCGCCCCACGGGTCTTCTATATTGTAGAACCAGACTTCCCCCTGATACGCCAGGGTTCGGAAGGGCATGCCGGGCACCGGTCGTGGCGGCAGGGTTTGCACGACACCAGCGTTATCCACGAACCAGGTGCTGCTCTCATCCACCAGATAAACCCCCGCTTCGGTGGCGTATACCGGTGTCCCGCTGACCCACTGCGCCCGTACCGGCTGCCAGGTGGCCAGCTGGTACTGTTCCAGCATGTACTCACCGTTACCCAGCCGTGCCACGTAAAAATAATCGCCGGGTATGCCCGGCAACACGGTGCTGGGCTCGGTGAGGTAATCCTCATAGATCATCTGCATCACATTGCCGTCGGTGTCGGTAACCGGAATACTCTCAGCGCACACGGTTTGATCGGCTTTGGTGACGCAGACTCGATGGGCGGTGTTGGCTTGCGGTGTCATGCAGTCCGCCGTGGCGCCACCGGGCCAGGGGCTGGGTGTCAGATAAAGAAAATCAAGTTGCCGCGTGTTGGTGAGCAGATTGCCGTCATTCACGGCCGTCAGCAGTTGGTATTCGGCGGTGTTGTCGTAATTGTCAATCTGCAGGCCACAGCTTTGCACGCTGATGACCGGTTCCGGTAAGGGGTTGCCGGGGCTTGGGGTGACGGTCCAGGGGTAGGCCGCCAGGGCACGCTGATCCGTTACCCAGCCGGGAATGTACAACGCCTCCAGATTAGGCAGGGCGCTCAGGTAATCGGTCAGGACATCGGTGTTGGCGTTGAGACTGAGACGGCGTAACTGTGGGAAATCGCGCAGTGCACTGTAATCTGCAGAGTCAAAATCATAGGCCAGACAATCCAGCTCCGTGACCTGATCGCTGCGGGTCCAGCCGTTCTGGGTGGCGGCGTCTGCAACACACTGCGACAGGCTGTCGGGCAGATTCAGGGTATTCAGTGCGCGGTCTGCGGCCACATAAGTGGGATATCGAAAACGATTGTAATAATTGGTGTCCAGGGCGGTGGCACCAATGGCAACCGGAAAGTTACGATAAGAGGAGTTGGCATTCTCATCCGCGCCCTGGGTTGCCCAATGCAGAGTGAGATACGCATTAATGGGAAGTTTGCCTTTTGCCAACGGCAAGGTATCCGGGCCATTGTTGTCCAGCCACCACACCAGTTCGTCGTCGGCCTGGGACGGGTCGTGGGCCACCAGCATCACCGTGGTGACGGGTTGGCCTTTTACCACCACTACTGAATCCTGCATCAGCATTTGTTTGATGCCCACAAAGACATTGTCCGGATTACTGCGATCATCATTGCGGTAAAAGGGTTGGTGTTGATAATCCGCCAGCGGCAGCGCCGCCAGGATGGGCAGTTCACTCACCGCCAGGCGGGGAGCGGAGATGTTCAGCTCGGACAGGTTGGGAAACTGCTGCAAGCCGGCTATGCTGCGAATTTCCACGGCGTCACACTGTACCTGATCCACATCGCTGTTGCGGGTCCAGCCATTGGACACCGCCAGTGCGCTGAGGCACGCACGCAGGTTGGCATCAGGAATACTGCTGCTGGACAGGGTCAGTGGTGATGTTGTCTCGTCGTTGCCGCGTTCATCGGAATTCTGGTTTGTGCTGCCGCCACCACCACAGCCGGATAATAAAGTGCATCCCAGCCACAGGGCCGTTGCCCATAGCGTCCATGTACGGTTCATGTCCTTCCCCCAATACTACTGCTTGATAAAATAATCAGAAAATTACTGCGCATGTGACTGTCGCAGCGAGGCGGATTTTACCACGTCAATGTGATTTGTGGATTTCTGTTTTTCATATGGTTCCGGTTAATTCACACTATGCTGTGACTTATGGCACTGGAAAGCCGTCTAAGTATCTTCACAGCCACCCCGATAGATAGTACAGGACAGCACTATGACCGACGAACTCTCAGATCTCATTGGCGAACTGGTCGACACCTCCCCTGAACAGCAGGATCAGGTGATTCGGCAGGTGGTGGCCACGCGGGAACCTGAGGAAGTGTCGTTGCTGTTGGAATCCCTGCCGTTACCGGTGCGTCTGGAAGCCTGGAGCAAAGTACCGGCGCAGGAGAAACTGCAGATCCTGCTCACCATGCGCGGTGATCCCCGGGAAACGCTGCTGGACAATATGAGCCTGGATGAACTGGACGCACTGTTTCAGGGAATGGCGGCCGAGGATCTGGTGGAGCTGTCGGAATCCCTGCCCCGGCGCATGGTGGACCGGGCCCTCTGGGTTATGGACGAACAGCAGCGCCACTATTTTAAAGAGGCCAAAGGCTATCGCGATGATCAGATCGGGCGCTGGGTCAGTCACGAGTTGCTGGTGTTGCCCACCAACGCCCGGGTGCGGGATGGCATGCGCCTGCTGCGGCGGGAAGTGCCGGAATACATGGATACCCTGTTTCTGGTGAACCGGGCCGGGCACTTTTCCGAGGCGGTGCGCATCGGCAAGATCATCGGCTCTCCGGATCACCTGCCGCTGGTGGATCTGTCGGAAGATGTGTTTACGGTGCTGGAAGGGCAGGAGGATTCGGTGGATGCCGCGCTGAAAGTGCAGCAATCCGGGTTCAGCTCGCTACCGGTGGTGGACGACAGCGGTAAGCTGCTGGGCCGGCTGGACATCGGTACCGCCGGAGAACTGGTGAACACGTATTACGAAGGCCAGTTGATGGCCAGCGCCGGTATGGATGAGGATGAGGATTTGTTCGCGCCGGTGGTGAAAAGCGCCCGTAACCGGGCGGTGTGGTTGGGCATTAATTTGCTGACGGCGTTTCTGGCTTCCTGGTTTATCGGCCTGTTCGAAGCCACCTTGCAGCAGGTGGTGGCGTTGGCGGTGTTAATGCCGGTGGTGGCCAGCATGGGCGGCATCGCCGGCAGCCAGACCCTGACCCTGATCATTCGCGGCCTGGCCATGGGCCAGGTCACCAGTGCCAACCTCAAAGCCCTGATGAAAAAGGAACTCAGTGTGGGCGGCTTGAACGGGGTGTTGTGGGCCATCGTGATCGGCTTTGTGGCATCCATGTGGTTTGGCAGCCCGGTGATCGGCCTGGTGATTGCCATGGCCATTCTGGTGAACATCGCCGCCGCGGCTTTATCCGGGGTGGCGATTCCGGTGTTGCTGGACAAGATGAAACTGGATCCGGCGCTGTCCGGTTCGGTGGTGTTGACCACCGTCACGGACATCGTTGGTTTTGTGGCGTTTTTGGGATTGGGAACATTGTTGTTGGTGTAACAAAAAACGGGGCGGCCTTGTGGCGCCCCGGTTAATGGCATCGGTTGCTGATTGCTGGCGTCGTTACAGAGTTTTCAGGTACTCAATCAGCGCGTAGCGTTCCTCATCGGTGAGCACACTGGTGAACTCGTGGCCCTCATTGCCGTGACTGTACATATGGGTGTTCATGATCTTGCGGTTTTCCATATTTTCAGTGGTGATGATGGGCGGGAAGTCCAGGTTCCAGGCACCGGTCAGGTTACCGTACAGCCATTCCAGGAAAATCTGAATCCAGGGGGTGGCGTAGATGTTGCGGGTACTGCAGTTGAACCCGGGTGCCACCATGGGCGGCAGGCTTTCACATTGGATGCGATCATACTTCCAACCCATTTTCTCAGCATCGAAGGCACGCTGCAGGTTGGTGTCGAAGCCCATCACCACATTGCCTTCACCTTCTGCCCGGGGAGCGGATACCCGGCGCCAGATGGGATAGCGATCCTGCGGTTTCAACACTTCCCACACGTTGGGTACAGAACCGTTGTGGAAGTAAGGAGCGGAAGCCCACACACCATAGAGTGGTTGTGCCAGATAGCCTATCTCGCGATCGCCGCGGATTTTCTTCTGCACCTGCGGGCCGCAATCGTTCTCGGTGTCCTTGGTGGCGGGATAACCAAAGAAGTTATCGGCGCCGGTGGTGGCCATGCCCTCGGTGTTGGTGAGGGCGCGACGCCGGTCGGTGCCGATGATGTCCAGTGGCACCACATAACCCGCCATAC
>MDTC01180127.1_pt1 | contig 78675 bp, 68 predicted proteins | sample 811181 | NCBI WGS metagenome assembly MDTC01 (sample SAMN05326644, study PRJNA326480) | marine metagenome | isolation source: seawater | place: Pacific Ocean: North | collected 2011
CACCTTGTTTGCGGTGAAGCGTCTGATCGGACGCAAGTTCACTGACAACGAAGTGCAGAAAGATTTGAAGCGCGCCCCCTTCAAGATCATCAAGTCCGACAATGGTGATGCCTGGGTGGAAGCCCACGGCAAAAAGATGGCGCCCCCTCAGGTGTCTGCGGAAATTCTGAAGAAAATGAAGAAGACCGCCGAAGACTATCTGGGTGAAGCGGTCACCGAAGCGGTGATCACGGTACCTGCCTACTTCAACGACAGTCAGCGTCAGGCCACCAAAGATGCCGGCCGTATCGCCGGTCTGGATGTGAAGCGCATCATCAACGAGCCTACCGCCGCCGCACTGGCTTACGGTATGGACAAGAAGCGCGGTGATTCCGTGGTGGCGGTTTATGACCTGGGTGGTGGTACCTTCGATATTTCCATCATCGAAATCGCCGAAGTGGATGGCGAGCACCAGTTTGAAGTACTGGCCACCAACGGTGACACCCACCTGGGTGGTGAGGATTTCGACCTGCGCCTGATCGAATATTTAGCGGATACCTTCCAGAAGGATTCCGGCATCGATCTGCACAACGATCCTTTGGCCCTGCAGCGCCTGAAAGAAGCCGCAGAGAAAGCCAAGATCGAGTTGTCTTCCAGCCAGCAGACTGAAGTGAACCTGCCTTACATCACGGCGGATGCTTCCGGCCCGAAACACTTGAACATCAAGTTGACCCGCGCCAAGCTGGAATCGCTGGTTGAGAAAATGGTGGAAGATTCCCTGAAGCCCTGCGAAACCGCATTGAAGGATGCCGGTTTGAAAGCGTCCGATATCAATGAAGTAATTCTTGTGGGCGGTCAGACCCGTATGCCTCTGGTTCAACAGAAGGTAAAAGATTTCTTCGGCAAGGAACCCCGCAAGGATGTAAACCCGGATGAAGCGGTAGCCGTGGGTGCTTCCATCCAGGCTGCGGTACTGGCCGGAGATGTAAAAGACGTACTGCTGCTGGACGTAACACCCCTGACCCTGGGTATTGAAACCATGGGTGGAGTGATGACGCCGCTGATCGAGAAGAACACCACGATTCCGACCAAGAAATCGCAGATCTTCTCTACCGCGGACGACAACCAGACAGCCGTAACCGTGCACGTGTGCCAGGGTGAGCGTAAGCAGGCTTCCCAGAACAAATCACTGGGTCGCTTTGATCTGGCGGACATTCCGCCGGCACCGCGGGGCATGCCGCAAATTGAAGTTACCTTCGATATTGATGCCAACGGTATTCTGAACGTCAGCGCGAAGGACAAGGCCACCGGCAAAGAGCAGTCCATCGTGATCAAGGCCTCTTCCGGTCTGAGCGATGATGAGATTGATCAAATGGTGCGGGATGCAGAATCCCACGCCGAGGAAGATCGCAAGTTCGAAGAGCTGGTGACGGTTCGCAACCAGGCTGATGGCATGATCCACGCCACCAAAAAGACGCTGGAAGATGCCGCTGACAAAGTTCAACCGGAAGAGAAAACCGCCATCGAGTCCGCCATCACGGCACTGGAAGAAGCCCTGAAGGGTGATGACAAGGACGCCATCGAAGCCAAGACCAAGGAGCTGACGGAAGCTTCCTCCGGTCTGGCGCAGCGGCTCTACGCCGAACAGCAGGCTCAGGGTGGCGCTGAAGCCACTGACGCGGCGGCGGATGCTGGAGCGGCTGAGAAAGGCTCCGCTGACGACGCGGTAGACGCCGAGTTCGAAGAAGTGGACGACAGCAAGAAGTAAGCAGTACCGGAGCGGCGAATTCGGTGTGAGTTCGCCGCTCCCCAGCTGCTGTTCTTGCCAACGGCATTATCGGGTCGCGGAGCACTGTCTCCGCGCTCTTGTGTCGGACACCCGGTTCCGACAAAGGTATAATTCGCACCATTCATTTCATCTAATTGGTCTGAACGCATGTCGAAAAGAGATTTTTACGAAGTACTCGGGGTAAGTAAGGGCGCCAGTGCGCAGGATATTAAAAAAGCCTATCGTAAGCTGGCCATGAAATATCATCCCGACCGTAACCCGGACGACAAAGAGGCGGAGGCGAAATTCAAGGAAGCCACCGAAGCTTACGAAGTGCTTTCCGACGAACAGAAAAAGGCCGCCTATGACCAATACGGTCATGCCGGTGTTGATCCCAACATGGGCGGCGGTGGCTTCCACGCTGGTGCCGGCGCCGGCGCCAGCTTCAGCGATATATTCGGAGATGTGTTCGGGGATATCTTTGGCGGTGGTGGTGGACGCGGTGGCAGCCGCAACAACCGCGGCTCGGATTTGCGCTATACCCTGGAACTGGATCTGGAAGAGGCGGTTAAAGGCACCAGTGTTGAGATCCGGGTTCCCACTATGGTGCATTGCGATACCTGTGATGGTTCCGGTGCCAAAAAAGGCACTAACCCGGTCACCTGTAATACCTGCGGTGGCGTGGGTCAGGTGCGCATGCAACAGGGCTTTTTCTCGGTGCAGCAGACCTGTCCGGCGTGTCGCGGCCAGGGCAAAATCATCAAGGATCCCTGTTCCGATTGTCATGGCCAGGGCCGTAAAGAAAAGCGCAAAACCTTGTCGGTAAAAATTCCCCCGGGTGTGGATACCGGCGACCGTATTCGCCTGGCCGGTGAGGGTGAGGCGGGGCTCAATGGAGGCCCGGCCGGTGATCTGTATGTGCAGGTGGCGGTGCGTGATCATTCCATCTTCCGTCGTGAAGGCAAGGATCTTTATACCGAAGTGCCCATCAGTTTCGTCGATGCTGCCTTGGGTGGTGAGCTGGAAGTGCCGACTTTGGATGGCCGCGTAAAACTGAAAATTCCATCCGAAACCCAGACCGGTAAATTGTTCCGTTTGCGGGGCAAAGGCGTTACACCGGTGCGCGGTGGCAATGCCGGCGATCTGTTGTGCCGGGTTATCATTGAAACACCGGTTAACCTGTCGAAGGATCAGAAAGAGCTGCTTAAGCAGTTCCAGGAAAGCCTGGAAAAGGAAGGTCACCGCCAGTCACCGAAAAAGAGTGGTTGGTTTGATGGGGTGAAGTCTTTCTTCGATGACATGTTGTAAGCGGGCCGGCTCTCGCCTGTTGCGCTTGGGAATACGGCGTGTTCTGGGGAAGGTATCTTCTCTTCCTGTAGCGATCTAGCCGATTACGATTAAACCTGATTTAGTATCCATACAAAGGAATCAACGTGAGCAATTCCGACGTACGAGTCGCCGTCATCGGCGCAGCGGGCCGCATGGGGCGCGCCCTGATCCAGGCTGTCACCGAAGGTGAGGGTGTCACCCTCACCGCCGCCATTGACCGCCCCGGCAACTCCCTGATCGGCTCCGATGCCGGGGAGCTGGCGGCCATTGGCAGGCTGGGTGTCACGGTTGCAGACAGCCTGGAAGCCGTGAAAGATGATTTCGATGTGTTAATCGATTTTACGGCGCCGGCTGCCACGGTGGCCAATGCCGAGTTCTGTGCCCGGCACGGCAAGAAGATGGCCATTGGTACCACCGGGCTCAGTGATGAGGAAAAGGCCAGGCTGGCGCAAGCGGCGGGCAAAACCGCCATTATGTTTGCTCCCAATATGAGCATGGGGGTGAATCTGTGCTTCAAGCTGTTGGAAATCGCCGCCCGGGTGTTGGGCGATGAAGTGGATATCGAGGTGGTGGAAGCCCATCACCGCCACAAAGTGGATGCTCCCTCCGGTACGGCGCTGCGCATGGGTGAAGTGGTAGCCGATACCCTGGGGCGGGACCTGAACAAGGTGGCAGTGTACGGTCGGGAAGGGCAGGAAGGCCCCCGCGATCGGGATACGATCGGTTTTGCCACGGTGCGCGCCGGCGACATTGTTGGCGAGCACACGGTGATGTTTGCGGCCGATGGTGAGCGGGTTGAAATCACCCATAAGGCTACCAGCCGGATGAATTTCGCCCGGGGTGCCGTGCGGGCCTGCCGCTGGCTGGGTGACAAAGAACCCGGCTTGTTTGATATGCAGGACGTGCTGGGTTTGCGCTAACAGCGCTTTTACCCCTTTGCAGCCGGCGGGTATTAAGCGGGCCTGCCTGCTGCTACCGCCTGCTGTTAAGGGGTGAACCCCGTTACAGGCGGTCAATTGCAGCAGAAATGGGATCTGGTGGTGTGGCAGTGTGCCGAATGCCACAAAGCAATAGACGCCATACCTCCAATTCGATAAAATAGCGCCCGATCAGCTCCATGGTGGAGCGGTTCTTCATCCAATCACTCACCAACCGACCTTAAGCAAGGCTTAGCAGTTCGCTGTATCAAGCCCGCTCTTGTTCGGCCTGGCGTTTTTCAGAGGGTGAAAAAGCCGCCATATCACACCAAGCACCTGATCAAGCCAGTAACAGAATCAACAAAGCGGGATGGATCTCTTTGAATCTATTCCGCTTTTTTGCAACTGGTGAACGAGTTGCCGTAACATCGAACTTAGCACCCGCATCGACCAGCAATGGAGGTTGGCTTGAACAAACCAGCCATTTTGGCCCTAGAAGACGGCACCCTGTTTCGGGGTGTATCCATTGGAGCCGACGGGCAATCCGTAGGCGAAGTAGTTTTTAATACTGCGATGACCGGTTATCAGGAAATCCTGACCGACCCATCCTATGCCCGCCAGATGGTCACCCTGACCTATCCCCACATTGGCAATACCGGCGTCACCGAGGAGGACGAGGAATCCCGCCAGATTTGGGCGGCTGGCCTCATCATCCGGAACCTGCCGTTAATGGCCAGCAACTGGCGGCGCCAGAAGAATCTGGATGAATACCTGCGTGATAACGGCGTGGTGGGTATCGCCGATATCGACACCCGCAAGCTGACCCGAATCCTGCGGGAGAAAGGCGCATTGGGCGGCTGCATAATGGCCGGTGATGTGGATGAAGAGGTGGCTCTGGCGGCTGCCCGGGGCTTTGGTGGCCTTAAAGGCATGGATTTGGCTAAGGAAGTGACGGTTTCCGAACCCTATTTCTGGGCTGAAGGATCCTGGTCCTGGGGTAAGGGGCATGCCCGTCATGAGGCTGGCCAATACAAGGTGGTGGCCTATGACTACGGGGTGAAGCGCAATATTCTGCGTATGCTGGTGGATCGCGGTTGCGAGCTCACCGTGGTGCCGGCGCAAACCCCTGCCAGCGATGTGCTGGCCATGAATCCGGACGGCATCTTTTTATCCAACGGTCCCGGTGATCCGGAACCCTGCGACTACGCCATCAAAGCCATCAAAGAGATTCTGGAAACCGATATACCGGTATTCGGGATCTGTCTGGGTCATCAGCTGTTGGCGTTGGCCAGTGGTGCCAAAACCGTGAAAATGAAATTCGGTCACCACGGGGCCAATCACCCGGTGCAGAATCTGGATGATAAGACTGTGCTGATCACCAGCCAGAATCACGGCTTTGCCGCTGATGAAGATACCCTGCCTGATAATCTGCGGGCCACTCATCGTTCATTGTTCGATGGCTCCCTACAGGGGATTCATCGCACAGATAAGCCCGCATTCAGTTTTCAGGGTCACCCGGAAGCCAGCCCCGGCCCCCATGATGCTGCACCTCTGTTCGATCATTTTGTCGAACTGATGCAGGAACGCGCCAAGCAAGCCAATTAACGCAACGGTAGGATGCAATGCCAAAACGTACTGACATACAAAGTATTTTGATTCTGGGTGCCGGTCCCATTGTGATCGGGCAGGCCTGCGAATTTGACTACTCCGGCGCGCAAGCCTGTAAAGCCCTGCGGGAAGAGGGGTTCCGCGTCATTCTGGTGAATTCCAACCCGGCCACAATCATGACTGATCCCGCCATGGCGGATGCCACCTATATCGAACCGGTGGAATGGAAAACCGTGGCCAAGGTCATCGAGCAGGAGCGCCCCGATGCCCTGCTGCCCACCATGGGTGGGCAAACAGCACTGAACTGTGCTCTGGATCTGGCCAAAAAAGGTGTGCTGGAGCAATTCGGTGTGGAGTTGATCGGTGCCACCCAGGATGCCATCGATAAAGCAGAAGACCGTGAGCGCTTTGATAAAGCCATGAAGTCCATTGGTCTGGAAACACCGCGGGCTCAGATCGCCCACAGTATGGAAGAAGCCCTGCAGGTACTGGATGTGCTGGGTTTCCCCTGCATTATCCGCCCCTCTTTTACCATGGGGGGGTCCGGTGGCGGGATTGCCTATAACCGCGATGAATTTGTGGAAATCTGTGAGCGTGGCCTGGATTTGTCACCCACCAATGAATTGCTGATTGATGAATCCCTCATTGGCTGGAAAGAGTATGAAATGGAAGTGGTGCGGGATAAAAACGACAACTGCATCATTGTCTGTTCCATTGAAAATTTCGATCCCATGGGTGTTCATACCGGTGACTCCATCACCGTTGCCCCGGCTCAGACTCTCACCGATAAGGAATACCAGATCCTGCGGGATGCCTCATTGGCTGTACTGCGTGAGATCGGCGTGGAAACCGGTGGTTCCAACGTGCAGTTCGGCATGTGTCCCAACACCGGCCGCCTGGTGGTGATTGAAATGAACCCGCGGGTGTCGCGCTCTTCGGCGCTGGCCTCCAAGGCAACCGGCTTTCCCATTGCCAAGGTGGCGGCCAAGCTGGCGGTGGGCTACACCCTGGATGAGCTGCAAAACGACATTACCGGCGGCAATACTCCGGCATCTTTTGAGCCTTCCATTGATTACGTGGTGACGAAAATACCGCGCTTCAATTTTGAAAAGTTCGTCAAATCCACCCCCACGCTTACCACTCAGATGAAATCCGTGGGCGAAGTGATGGCGATCGGCCGCACCTTCCAGGAGTCAATGCAAAAAGCGCTGCGCGGCCTGGAAGTGGGTGCCGATGGTTTTGATCCGTACCTGGATCTGGAAGCCGATGATGTGCGGGATCAGCTGCTGAACCTGCTGAAAAACCCCGGCCCGAATCGGATCTGGGTGCTGGGTGATGCCTTCCGGGCCGGCATGAGCATTGATGAAGTGTACCAGTGCACCGGTATTGACCCCTGGTATCTGGTGCAGATCGAGGACATCATTCGCGACGAGCTGATGCTGGTGAAATCTGCCATCGGTGATATGACCAGAGACCGCTTCTGGCAACTGAAACGTAAAGGATTCTCGGACGCCCGTCTGTCCAAACTGTTGGGTGTGTCCGAAAAACAGGTGCGTAAGCGCCGTGAGGAAATGGGCATCAAACCCGTTTACAAGCGCGTCGATACCTGTGCAGCCGAGTTTGCGACCACCACTGCGTATATGTACTCGACTTACGAGGAAGAGTGCGAAGCTGAACCCAGTAACCGTGACAAAATCATGGTGCTGGGTGGTGGTCCTAACCGAATTGGTCAGGGCATCGAATTCGATTATTGCTGTGTGCATGCGGCCCTGGCCATGCGGGATGATGGCTATGAAACCATTATGGTGAACTGCAATCCCGAAACAGTATCCACGGATTATGACACCTCCGATCGCTTGTACTTCGAGCCGGTTACCCTTGAAGATGTGCTGGCCATCGTGAATCTGGAAAAGCCGAAAGGGGTTATCGTCCAGTTCGGCGGTCAGACACCCCTGAAACTGGCCCGCGATCTGGAAGCGGCCGGTGTGCCCATCATTGGCACCACCCCGGATGCCATTGACCGTGCGGAAGACCGTGAACGATTCCAGCAGATGATCGAACGCTTAAAGTTGCGCCAGCCGCCCAACAGAACGGCCCGCTCCACGGAAGAAGCCGTGCGCTACGCTGAGGAAATCGGCTATCCGCTGGTGGTTCGTCCTTCCTATGTGCTGGGTGGTCGCGCCATGGAGATTGTGTATAAGGAATCCGAGCTGCGTCGCTATATGACTGAGGCGGTCAGCGTATCCAACGATGCGCCGGTGTTGCTGGATCGGTTTCTGGATGATGCCATCGAAGTGGACATGGACGCCGTATCCGATGGCAAGCAGGTGGTTATCGGTGGTTTGATGCAGCATATTGAGCAGGCCGGTGTGCATTCTGGCGATTCCGCCTGTTCGCTGCCTCCCTATAACCTGAATCAGGACGTGCAGGACATCATGCGTGAGCAGTCCCGCAAAATGGCCCTGGAGTTGGGTGTGGTGGGGCTGATGAACGTTCAGTTTGCGGTCAAGCGTAACGAAGTTTATGTGTTGGAAGTGAATCCCAGGGCTTCCCGTACCGTGCCGTTCGTATCCAAGTGTATCGGCGTGTCCCTGGCAAAAGTGGCCGCACGTTGTATGGCGGGAACCTCATTGCAGGAACAGGGTTTCACCACCGAAATTGTACCCAAGCACTACTTTGTTAAAGAGGCCGTGTTTCCCTTCGCCAAGTTCCAGGGTGTTGATCCGATTCTGGGGCCGGAAATGAAATCCACAGGTGAAGTGATGGGCGTGGGTGATGAGTTCGGTGAAGCTTTCGGTAAGGCTTCCCTGGGTGCAGGCGAGAAACTTCCCACCAAAGGCACTGTCTTTATCAGTGTACGTGAGAGCGATAAACCCGCGGCCGTCGACGTGGCCCGTCAGCTCACCGAACTTGGCTTTAAGTTGGTGGCCACCGGTGGCACGGCGCGGATGATCAAAGACGCCGGTCTGGAAGTAAAACAGATCAATAAAGTGAAAGAAGGGCGTCCGCATATTGTGGATGCTATCAAGAACAAAGATGTAGATCTGATCGTCAACACCACTGAAGGTACCCAGGCGGTGGCGGATTCTTATCATATTCGCCGTGAAGCGCTGCAGAATAAAGTGGCCTATACCACAACCATCGCTGGCGCGCAGGCCATCTGTGCGGCGTTGAATTCAGATGTGGAGATAGTGGTTCGACGATTACAGGATTTGCACGCGGAGTTACTAGCATGAATCGATTTCCAATGACCGTGAATGGCGCGGAAAAGTTACGACAAGAACTGGATCATCTGAAGCGGGTGGAACGGCCACGAATCGTGGCGGCCATTGCCGAGGCCCGTGAGCACGGCGATCTTAAGGAAAACGCGGAATACCACGCTGCCCGAGAGGAGCAGGGGTTTGTTGAAGGCCGAATCATGGAGATAGAAGGTAAGTTGGGCAATGCCCAGATCATCGACATCTCCAAGATCGACAACAGTGGTAAGGTGATCTTTGGTGTCACCGTTGATCTGTATGATGTGGATAAAGATCAGGAGAAGACCTTCCAGGTGGTCGGTGATGACGAGGCGGATATCAAACAGGGGAAACTGTCGGTTAACTCGCCCATTGCCCGTGGCCTCATCGGTAAAATGGAAGGGGATGAAGTCGCTGTCGACACACCCGGGGGAACTGTGGTGTACGAGATAATCAAGGTAAAGCACATATAAGAAAAGGGCGGGTAACCGCCCTTTTCTTTGTGCGTGTTCCATGCAGAAAATCCCACTCCAACCGCAAGCACCGCAATCAGGGGAGCGCGATTTAACACCGCGCTTTCTGCTGCAGGCAATAGAAGTCCTGTTGCTTGGGGCCGTCTGGTTGTTCGTGCTGGTATGGCTGCCATTTTATGACAGTCAGGTGCCCGCTGGCGTGCCATTGGCCGTATACAAAATGCAGTGGTTGACGGTATCCGGGCTGACCCTGGTCTTGCTGGTTTTGTTGTGGATGCAGCGCGCTCAGGTTGCCGTATCATGGATGCAGTGGTGTGCGCTGATGCCGGTTGGTCTGAGCGCTCTGGGAATGTTGGCGAGCCTGCATGTTCCCGCAGTGGGAGCAATGGCGAATGCGGTGGCGGTGGTGCAGGCGTTATCCGGCCTGGCCTATTTTGCCGTTAGACGTAGCCGGGAATAAAAAAACGCCGCAGTGCGCGGCGTAAAGCAGGTTAAGAAGTCGGCTGAACGTGGCTTCTGTTCTTATTTCTGATAGCCGCGTTCATGGTGTTCGCGTTTATTTTCGAAGCGCTCCCTGCGTTTTTCCTGCATTGTTTCGAACTTTTTGATTTGTTCTGGATTCAGCACGGTTTTGATTTCAGCGTTGGTCTGCGCGTGCAATGTTTGCATCTGCGCCCGAATGGCCTCCATTTCCGCTTTTTTGGATTCCAGAATGGCCTTTACCTGAGCCTGTTGTTCATCGGTTAAATTCAGTTGCCGGGTCATGCCTTTGAGCATTTGGCTGCCGTCGCCCGGAGGCATGGCCAATACCGGAATGGCTATGACGGTGCTGATGATAAGTGCGATAAGGGTTCTCATTGATTTGCTCCTGGTGTGTTTGGTTTCCAATACAGTATTGCGAAGCATGATGCAGAAAAATCACATCAATTATCCAAAGATTGTGGAAGTTCAAATTTGTAGCCGACACCGTATACGGAATGAACGACCTCACAGTGAGGACAGGCAACACTGAGTTTTTTGCGCAGTTTGTTGATATGGGAATCGATGGTGCGGTCATTGACCACACGACGGTCCTGGTACATGCGGTCCATCAGTTGGTCGCGGCTGAAAATACGGTGCGGGTGTTCGCTCAGGGTTTGCAGTAACCTGAATTCTACGCTGGTGAGTGTCAATGGTGCGCCAAAGAGTTGGGCACTCAATGAATCAGGGTCCATCACCAAAGGCCCGTGGCTTGCCTCCGGCGGTGGAGAAATCGTGGTTGAACGCCGCAGGACGGCTTTGATACGGGCCACCACTTCCCGTGGGCTGTAAGGCTTGCAAATGTAGTCGTCAGCCCCCAGCTCCAGGCCAAGCAGGCGGTCAATCTCCTCCACTTTCGCCGTTACCATAATAATCGGCACCTGGCTTTGCGCGCGGATCTCTTTACACAGTGTCAGCCCATCTTTATTGGGCAGCATCAGATCCAGCAGAATCAGGTCCGGTTGGTAATCCAGAAAGCATTCTATGACGTGGTTGCCATCGGCAACCTGTTGTGAATCGATCTGATGGTGCTGCAGATAATCGGTCAGCAGATCGGCCAGATCTTTTTCGTCCTCAACGATCAACACTCTGGTCATGCTGTCCTCACGGGTAATGTTACCGTTACCGCAAGCCCGCCCAGGCGGCTGGCGCTGGCGCTGATGCTGCCAGCGTGGGCCTCCACGATGCTGCGGCACAGGTTCAGTCCAAGGCCGGCACCGCCGGTTTCCCGGTTGCGGGAGCTTTCGCCGCGATAAAAGCGCTCAAACAGATGATTCAGTTGCACCTCTGAAACCCCTGGTGAAGTGTCCTCCACGGAGATAATTAATTGATCGTGGTCCTGGTGGGCGCGAATAAAGGCTGCGCCGGGGGGGTGGGTGTAGCGCAGGCTGTTTTCCAACAGATTGCACAGTAGTTGATGCAGGCGTTGCGGATCTGCCAACAGGCGCAGGCCGGGCGTGAGCCTGATATCGGTGTCCAAAGTGATGCCGGCTTTGGCAAACGCGTCCCGGAACTCCTCAACACAGTCTTGCACCAGGGCAATGGGATCACAGGGCTGCTTTCGGTACTGCAACGCACCTACATCCGCCAGGGACAGCTGGTAGAGATCCTCCACCAGTTGCTGCAGGCGTTGGGTTTGCTGTACCAGGCGCTGGTGGGTGCGCTCATTGTAGGTGTGCACCCCATCTTCAATGGCTTCCAGCTGTGCCCGCAAAGTGGCCAGTGGCGTGCGCAGCTCGTGGGAAATATCCGCCACCCACTTGCGGCGGGATTGTTCCGTCTGTTGCAGTGTCAGTGCCAGGTGATTCAGGTGTGTTCCTAAACGGGATAACTCATCCTCACCACTCAATGCCACGCGCGCATCGTATCGGCCTTCGCTCAGATGATGAATCTGCTGGCCCAACTGATCCAGCCTGGCCACCAGAAAGCGGGACAGGGGCCAGGCGAACAACAGCGACAGAATAATGCCGGTGATGGAAATCAGCAGCAACTGCCGCCCCTGCCGTTGGGCGAAGCGTTCGTCCATGTGGCTGAGTACGCGCCGGTCCAGGTCGTAACCAAGATAACCCACAGGTTGGCCACCCACAGTAATGGGGGCCAGCTGGTGGGGCTGGATGTGTTGCGGCGCTTTGCCCAACAGCAACCGGTGTTCAGCGTCCAGGAGAAAGAAAAGACGCATGGACTTGGCAGGCGGCGGCGCGCTGGTGCTGTATTCGTCAGGAAGGGGTGGCCCGGGCGGACCTGAAAGGGGTGAGGGGCGGCGCATCAATTGTCGCAACTGTGGCGGATCATTCTGCAGGCTGTTCCAATTGCCGTGTTGTGCATAGTAGTCCGCCAGACGCAGGGCGCCCTCCTGCAGACGGGACAAGTTCTGCTCTTTTACATAGGCGCGAAAGTTATACTGAAAACTCCACTTTACCAGCAATGCCATGCTGATGATCAGTACACCACTGAAGACGATGAAGGTGAGCAATAATTTCTTGTGAATGGACATACCGGATCATTGAGAGTCGCTTTTGTCCCAGTATATCCACAAATTGTGCAAAAACTTTGGAAGCCGGCGTTATTGCTGTTGCAGTCGAACCAGATTGGAAAGTTTGGGGTTCTGCTTTTTGGCGGGCCGGTACAACACGGCCATTTTGCCGATCACCTGAGCCAGCTCCGCTCCGCATTGGGCGCAGATCTCGTTAATGATGGCCACCTTATCCTCCCGATCCATGGTATTGACCCGAATTTTGATCAACTCGTGATCTTCCAGTGCTCGGTCCAGCTCATTCATTACTCCCTCGGACAGGCCATTTTCGGACACCAGAACCACTGGCTTCAAATGGTGGGCCAATTTGCGAAAGCGTTTTTTTCTGATCTTGGGTCAAAGCCATGCTGAGAATACCTGCCTGAGAGTCACCGGGCGCGTATTGTAGAGTAGTCCGGGGCCGGACACCAAAAAATTCGCAGTGCAAGTGCCCATCGGGCAAAATAGGCGGTTCTGCACTGTATTGAACCCAGAGGTGAAGTTTGTCGCGTTCCAAAACCAGCGGAAAATGGCTGCGTGAACATTTTGATGATGTTTATGTGCAGCGGGCCAAAGACGAGGGCTGGCGCTCTCGTGCAGTCTATAAGTTATTGGAAATCAACGATAAAGATGCCCTGATAAAGCCAGGTATGACGGTGCTCGACCTGGGCGCGGCGCCCGGGGGCTGGAGCCAGATGGCGGCCAGGTTGGTGGGGGATCATGGCCTGGTGATTGCTTCTGATATTCTGGAGATGGACCCCATTCCCGGGGTTAAGTTTCTTCAGGGAGACTTCCGGGAGGATGCCGTGTACCAGCAACTGCTTGAATTAGTGGGAAAACGCCCGGTGGACCTTGTAATTTGCGACATGGCCCCCAATATGAGTGGAGTGAACGCGGTGGATCAACCGCGGGCGATGTATCTGGGGGAGTTGGCTCTGGATATGGTGAAACAGGTTTTGAAGAAAAACGGAGATTTTCTGGTCAAAGTTTTTCAGGGTGAAGGTTCGCAGGAATATCGCAAGGATTTGCAGCAGAATTTCGCTAAGGTCATCACCCGAAAACCCGCGGCTTCCAGGCCTCGATCCAAGGAGGTTTATCTATTGGGCAAGGGCTTTCGAGGATCGTGATCTGTTTCCGGCGAAAGATGGTGTAAGCGTCTATTGTGTAGTAATGTAGTTCATTAAACGCAGTAATAAGTATTCTCGTCCGGCGTCGTCCGGCGAATGAAAAGAGAGGGTAAACCCTTGAACGATATGGCAAAAAACCTCATTTTGTGGGTTGTGATCGCAATTGTTCTGCTTTCGGTTTTTAATAATTTCAGCGCCAATACCAGTTCTCAGACCATTCCGTATTCGCAATTTGTCGAATACGTGCAATCGGGTCAGGTGGATAAGGTCGTCATTGATGGCTCCACCGTAGCCGGGCGAACAGTAACCAATGAGAAATTCGAGACCGTACTGCCCGCCATTGCGGACATCGATCTGATGCCCATGTTGCTGGAAAACAATGTCGCCATTGAGGGCCGCGCGCCTGAAAAACAAAGCCTCTGGGCTCAGTTGCTGGTGGCCTGTTTCCCCATTCTGTTGATTGTTGCCATTTTCATGTTCTTTATGCGTCAAATGCAGGGCGGCGGCGGCGGCCGCGGCGGCCCCATGACATTCGGCAAGAGCCGCGCCCGATTGTTGAGCGAAGATCAAATCAAGACCACCTTTGCCGATGTCGCAGGCTGCGACGAAGCCAAGGATGAAGTCCAGGAATTGGTTGAGTTCCTGCGGGACCCAGGCAAGTTCCAGCGGCTTGGCGGTAAAATACCCCGTGGCGTGCTGATGGTGGGCCCTCCCGGTACAGGTAAAACCCTGCTGGCGAAAGCCATTGCCGGAGAAGCCAAGGTGCCTTTCTTTACCATATCCGGCTCCGACTTCGTTGAAATGTTCGTTGGGGTGGGTGCATCCCGGGTGCGGGACATGTTCGAGCAGGCTAAAAAGCAGGCACCTTGCATCGTCTTTATCGACGAGATCGACGCCGTGGGCCGTTCCCGTGGTGCCGGTCTGGGTGGAGGTCACGACGAGCGTGAGCAAACCCTGAACCAGTTGCTGGTGGAAATGGATGGTTTTGAACCCAATGACGGTGTCATTGTGATTGCCGCCACCAACCGACCGGATGTACTGGATTCAGCCTTGTTGCGCCCCGGTCGATTCGATCGCCAGGTGGTGGTGTCCGCGCCGGACATTCGTGGCCGTGAACAGATTTTGAAAGTACACATGCGCAAAGTGCCGCTGGGAGACGATGTGGAACCTAAAGCCATTGCCCGTGGTACCCCCGGTTTCTCCGGTGCCGACTTGGCCAACCTGGTGAATGAGGCTGCCCTGTTTGCCGCCCGCGCCAGCAAGCGGGTAGTGGAGATGGCCGAGTTTGAGAAAGCCAAGGACAAGATCCTGATGGGTGCCGAGCGCAAGAGCATGGTGATGTCCGAGAAAGAAAAGCTCAATACGGCCTACCACGAAGCAGGGCATGCCATTGTCGGGCGTCTGGTGCCCGAGCATGATCCGGTGTACAAAGTCAGCGTCATTCCCCGTGGGCGTGCCCTGGGTGTCACCATGTATTTGCCGGAAGAGGATAAATACAGTCAGAGCAAGCGGGCCCTGGAAAGCATGGTTTGTTCCTTGTTCGGTGGCCGCATTGCAGAGGAAATCACTCTGGGCCGGGATGGCGTCACCACCGGTGCATCCAATGACATCCACCGTGCAACCGAGATTGCGCGCAATATGGTTACCAAATGGGGTTTGTCCGAAAAAATGGGCCCCCTGAGTTATGAAGAGGACGAAGGGGAAGTGTTCCTCGGTCGTCAGTACACGCAACGCAAAATGGTATCCGGTCAGACCGCCAAGGAAATCGATGTAGAGGTCCGTAAGATCATTGATGACTGCTATAACAGGGCGAAGAGCATTCTCGATGAAAACATGGATAAGCTGCACATGATGGCAGAGGCGCTCATGTTGTACGAGACCATCGATGCGGACCAGATTGAAGATATAATGGAAGGCCGAAAGCCGCGTCCGCCGAAAGGCTGGAACGATTCCAATGATGGCCCCAGCGGCGGTAACCAGGCAGTGGATACATCCGCTTCCGGTAAAAATGACGATTCCAACACCGGCTCCATTGGTGATCCGGCTAACACTCACTAATGCCCAGATAAGCGAATGCACAGACCAGCTTCGCCCGAAAACGGTCTCCAATGTGGAGGCCGTTTTTTGGATTTATCCCGTCCTGTGGTGATGGGTGTTCTCAATGTTACTCCTGATTCCTTTTCCGACGGCGGTCGCTTCTTCTGCAAAGATGAGGCTTTGGCCCAGGCGCGGCTGATGGTTGAGCAGGGGGCTGCCATTATCGACATTGGTGGGGAGTCCACGCGCCCCGGAGCGGCACCGGTTTCCGAGCAGGAAGAGCTGGACCGGGTAGTGCCCGTGATTGAGGCATTGGCCGGCGCAATTGATGCGGTTGTCTCGGTGGACACCAGCACACCTGCGGTCATGCGCGAAGCAGCCGCGGCGGGGGCCGGGATGATTAATGATGTGCGTGCACTGGAGCGCCCCGGGGCACTGGAATGTGTGAAAAATACAGCATTGCCGGTCTGCCTAATGCACATGCAGGGGCAGCCGGAATCGATGCAGAATAACCCCCTCTACCAGGACGTGTTGAATGACGTCTACACTTATTTGCAGGCCCGGCTGGAAGCCTGTGGTTCCGCAGGCATTGCACCTGAACGTATTGTCTTGGATCCCGGTTTCGGGTTTGGTAAAACGCTGCAGCATAATTTATCCCTGCTCAAACATCTGGATCAGTTTACAAAACTGGAGTGCCCGATGTTGGTGGGGATGTCCCGCAAGAGCATGATTGGGGCCGTCTTGGATAAGCCGGTAGCCGAGCGACTGCACGGCAGTGTGGCGGCGGCACTGATTGCAGTGCAGTCCGGTGCGGCGATTGTGCGGGTGCACGATGTTGCTCCGACGGTGGATGCGTTGAAAGTATGGTCCGCTGTGCTGGAATCCGCCTGATAGTGATTTGAATGTTCAGAAAAATTAAGGAAGCGTGATGAGCAAACAGTATTTTGGAACCGATGGCATAAGGGGCAAGGTCGGTGAAGGGGCCATCACCCCGGAGTTTATGCTCAAATTGGGGTGGGCCGCAGGCAAAGTGTTCGCCCAGGGAGAGGGACGTCAGCGGATCCTGATTGGAAAGGACACCCGGATTTCCGGTTATATGTTTGAATCCGCCCTCGAGGCGGGGCTATCGGCATCCGGTGTGGACGTCATGTTGCTGGGGCCCATGCCAACACCGGCCATCGCCTATCTGACGCGCACCTACCGGGCTGCCGCCGGCATTGTCATCAGTGCGTCCCATAACCCCTATTACGATAATGGCATCAAGTTTTTCTGCACGGAAGGAAAAAAACTGCCCGATGAGGTGGAGCTGGCCATTGAATCCCAGTTGGGCCGGAAAATGGATACGGTGCCTTCTGACCGGATTGGCAAAACCAAAAAGCTTGAGGATGCCAGGGGTCGCTACATCGAATTCTGTAAAAGCACCTTTCCCAGGCATTTGTCCCTGCATGGCCTGCGCATCGTCGTGGACTGTGCCAATGGTGCGACCTATGCGCCCGGGCCGGCCGTATTTGAAGAGCTGGGTGCTGAAATCGTGCCCATTGGTGTTAAGCCGGATGGATTGAATATTAATCAGAACTGCGGCTCCACCCATCCCCAGGCCCTGCAGGAAAAAGTACTGGAGCTGCGCGCGGATATGGGGATTGCGTTCGACGGTGATGGCGATCGGGTGTTGATGGTGGATGCCGAAGGGGAGTTGGTGGATGGCGATGAACTGCTGTTCATCATTGCCAGTGGCCGCCAGTTGGACCGCTCCCTGCAGGGTGGTGTCGTGGGCACGCTGATGAGCAATTACGGTCTGGAGTTGGCACTGCAGTCTTTGGGTGTGGATTTTGTGCGGGCCAAAGTGGGTGATCGCTACGTCATGGAATTGCTCAAGCAGAATGACTGGCAGTTGGGCGGTGAGTCTTCCGGTCACATCGTGTGCCTGGACAAGACCACCACCGGGGACGGCATCGTGTCTGCCCTGCAGGTTCTGGCAGCCATGGTGGCGCAGGGCAAGGCCCTGGCTGAGTTGCGCTCCGGAATGACCAAGCTGCCGCAAACCATGATCAATGTTCGGTTGCCCGAAAAGCAGGAAGTGGTATCCATTCCCCAGGTTCAGGATGCGGTCAAGACCGTGGAGTCACAGCTTTCCGGGCGTGGCCGGGTCCTGCTGCGTCCTTCCGGTACCGAACCCTTGATTCGGGTCATGGTGGAAGGGGATGATGCGGACGAAGTGGCGGGATTGTGCCGCCAGATAGCCGATGCGGTCGAGGAAGTGATCGGCGCGTAACCCCATTCTTGTATGTTGACATCTTCTTCGCTACCATTGCCGCCTCGTAAAAATGGAGGCAGTTGAGCGATGCGTACACCTGTGGTTGCGGGCAACTGGAAAATGAACGGTTCCAAATCCACCGTGACTGCCCTGTTACAGGGGTTGAAGCAAGGCCTGAATCCAGGTCGAGCCAGCGTGGTGGTGTGTGCACCTTTCCCCTTCCTGGGTTTGGTGGCGGACGAACTGAGTGGCAGTGCCATCCAGTGGGGGGCACAGAATGCCAGTCAGTATCCTGCAGGGGCCTATACCGGCGAAGTCTCGGTGGGTATGCTTCAGGAATTCGGCTGTAGCCATGTGATTCTTGGGCACTCTGAACGCAGGGCGCTGTTTAGTGAACAAAATGAACAGATTGCTGCCAAATTCATGGCGGTGATTGATGCCGGGCTCACCCCGATTTTATGTGTGGGTGAAACCCTTGAGCAGCGTGAGGCTGGCACCACCGCGCAGGTGGTCGAAGAGCAGTTGATGGCCGTTGTGGACGCTGCGGGGGTAATAGCCTTCAGCAAGGCAATCCTGGCTTACGAGCCGGTTTGGGCTATTGGTACCGGCCGTACAGCATCTCCGCAGCAGGCGCAGGAAGTGCACGAGACATTACGCAAGCGGCTCGCAGCGGTGGACGGGGCCGTCGCAGACAAACTGCCTATTTTATACGGAGGCAGTGTGAAAGCGGCGAATGCGGCGGAGTTGTTCGCCTGCCCAGACATTGATGGTGGTTTGATCGGTGGTGCCTCCCTTGATGCCGAAGCGTTTTTGGCTATCTGCCATGCGGCAGAGTAATTAGGAAATCGAGATGATTGAGAATTTTGAAACCGTTTTATTGATTGTGCTGGTGTGTGTGGCCCTTGCTCTGATTGGCCTGGTGCTGATTCAGCAAGGTAAAGGTGCCGATGCCGGTGCTTCCTTTGGTGGTGGCGCATCGCAAACCGTGTTTGGCAGTGCCGGTAGTGGTAATTTCCTCACCAAGTCTTCGTGGTTGCTGGCAGCGATATTTTTTGTTATCTGCGTGGCGCTGGCCTATATCGCCCGGGAAAAAGCCAGTGGTGGTGAGTTTGACTTTACCTCGGAGCCGGAAGCGGCAGTAGAGCAGGTGATCGAGACTGATGTTCCTCAGTATCAGGAAGAGCCGGCGGAAACCACCGGTGACGTGCCCGCGGCACCGCAAGCAGCGGCTGAAGCAGGCGATGCGGCGGTGGATAAGGCCGAATCTGAAGCGCCAGAATCGACTCCGGTTGCCCCGGTAGAGTAATTTAAGATTTACGGCGTAATTGGGCTGGAACGCAAATGCGTTATCCGTTAAATTATGCCTCCCCGCCGAAGTGGTGAAATTGGTAGACACGCTATCTTGAGGGGGTAGTGGCCTAACGGTCGTGCCGGTTCAAGTCCGGCCTTCGGCACCAACAAATTGGTAAGTAGCCTGCGTAGAGCAGGCTTTTTAAATTCTTTTAGTTTACCAGCACTTAGATAAACATCTTTATTTGTGACAACCTGTTGACAGGTTAAAATAAAGTCTCTAAGATGCGCGTCTTGTCGATGCGGGGTGGAGCAGCCTGGTAGCTCGTCGGGCTCATAACCCGAAGGTCGTTGGTTCAAATCCAGCCCCCGCTACCAATCCTAAGCTCCCGCACCTGATCAGGAATTACCAGACCTGACCAGGTGCGGGCAGCGACTTCGAAGTTCTATCGGATCATTTGTGCTCAGGTCGTTGTAGTTGAAGCGGCGCTTCAATCATTGCTATAATGCGCAGCCGATAGGATTGGGTGATCACCTTAAGGTGTTAGGTGGCACGCAAGCGGAGCTAACGAGTACGAATTTTGAAAGCCCCTACTTTTAGGGGCTTTTTGTTAGGAAAAATGTTGGTTGGGCAACGGTGTAACACCTGCGGCAAGCCAACCAGTTGTGGGCCGTGGTGCCCACTTTTTGTTTGTGACATAAAGATAGAGTTCAATACTACGTGTCTTCAAAACGAATCGAATCTTTGAAAGAAATGTTGGAGCCGGCGGTCAACGCTGTAGGGATGGAGCTGTGGGGCATCGAATATCTGTCACAGGGCAAACATTCCATTTTGCGCGTATACATAGATTCGGAAGACGGTGTGACCATTGATAATTGCGAAGCAGCCTCGCATCAGGTCAGTGGTGTGCTGGATGTGGAAGATCCCATCAATGGAGAATACAACCTGGAAGTGTCTTCTCCAGGTATGGACAGACCCCTTTTCAACTTTGACCAGTTTGCAATGTACCAGGGCGAACTGATCAAGGTGCGTTTGCAAATGGCCGTAAACGGCATGAGAAATTTCACCGGTAAGCTGTTGGAAGCGAAAGATGATGTGCTCACTTTTCAAGTGGATAACCAGCAGCTCACCGTTTCCATCAACCAAATTGATAAGGCAAACCTGGTCCCAATATTTGACTAACGTACTGATGGATATCTATCGGACGCAGTCTCAGGGTGAGGCAGTGAGATGAGCAAAGAAATACTTTTGGTAGCGGACACCGTATCTAACGAAAAAGGCGTTGATAAAGACGTAATCTTCGGCGCGGTTGAATTGGCGCTGGCAACGGCCACTAAAAAACGATTCCCTTCCGATGACGTGGAAATTCGCGTCAACATTGATCGAGTTACAGGTGACTACGATACCTATCGTCTCTGGCATGTGGTTGCGGATGAGGATTTTGAATTTCCCGGTCGTCATTTGACGCTGGAAGAAGCCCATGACGTGGACAAATCCCTGAACATCGGGGATACCTGGGAAGAGCCCATCGAGTCCATTGAATTCGGCCGCATTGCTGCCCAGACTGCCAAACAGGTTATTGTACAAAAAGTTCGTGAAGCAGAACGGCAGCAGGTCATTGAGGCTTTTGTTGATCGTATCGGCGAGTTGGTTAGTGGTTCTGTCAAGAAGGTGACTCGAGACAGCGTCATCCTGGATTTGGGCAACAACGCCGAGGCGTTGCTGCCGCGCGATGAGATGATTCCCCGGGAAACGTTCCGTATGAGCGATCGGGTGCGTGCGGTGTTGCATGGGGTAAACCACGAGAATCGCGGGCCACAGCTGTTTGTCAGCCGGACGCGTCCGGAAATGCTGATCGAGTTGTTCAAGATAGAAGTGCCGGAAATCGGTGAAGACCTCATAGAGATCAAAGGGGCAGCCCGTGACCCGGGTTCGCGGGCCAAGATTGCCGTAAAAACCCATGACCAGCGGGTGGACCCGGTTGGCGCCTGCGTTGGTATGCGTGGTGCCCGTGTTCAGGCTGTTTCCAACGAATTGGGTGGTGAACGAATTGATATTGTTCTGTGGGATGACAACGTCGCGCAGTTCGTCATTAACGCCATGTCGCCTGCTGATGTAATGTCCATTGTGGTGGATGAAGACCGTCATGCCATGGATATTGCGGTGGAAGAGGATCAGTTGGCCCAGGCGATCGGTAAAGGTGGCCAGAACATCCGTTTGGCCAGTGAGCTGTCGGGCTGGGATCTCAATGTGATGACCATTGAGCAGGCTCAGAGTAAACAGGAAGAAGAGGCGGGCGAATTGGTCGAACGCTTTATGAATGATCTTGATGTGGATGAAGACGTTGCTGTGGTGCTGGTTGAGGAAGGTTTTACCAGCCTCGAAGAAGTAGCGTATGTGCCCAAGGAAGAGATGATGGCAATTGATGGTTTCGACGAAGATGTTGTCGATGAACTGCGCCGTCGGGCAAAGGATGCTCTACTGACCAAAGCATTGGTGTCAGAAGAGAAACTGGAAGGCGAGCAGGCGCCTGCTGAAGACCTGTTGAATATGGACGGTATGGATAAAACCACCGCCTACGCGCTGGCGAAAATCGGTATCATCACGATGGATGATCTGGCCGAGCAGGCTGTTGATGATTTGTTGGATGTGGAAGGCATCGACGAAGAACGCGCCGCGCAATTGATTATGACTGCACGTGCCCCCTGGTTTGAAGGTCAGGAATAACCTGAACCCAAACCACAAGTACTTAACCGGCACGAAGAACAGGAGTGAGAAACGCTGATATGGCAGAAGTGACCGTCGAACAGCTAGCAGATGTCGTGGGTATTCCCGTTGAGACTTTATTGCAGCAAATGAAAGACGCGGGACTGACTCACAAAGATCCAGCGCAAGCTGTATCAGATACTGAGAAAGAGCAATTGTTGGCGCACCTGAAACGATCCCACGGTGAGTCGGACTCTGGGCCCAAGAAAATCACGCTGAAGCGTAAGAGTGTGAGCACGCTGAAAGTCAGCGGCTCGCAGGGGCGCAGCAAGACTGTGAACGTTGAAGTGCGTAAGAAGCGGACCTATGTAAAGCGTTCCACAGTAGAGGCTGAAGAAGCGGCCAAGGCGGAAGAGGCAGAACGCCTGGAAGCAGAACGCAAGGCAGCGGAAGAAGCCGCGAAGAAAGCGGAGCAGGAACGCCTGGAAGCAGAGAAAAAAGCTGCCGAAGAGGCGCGCAAAGCCGAGGAGGCCAAGCAAACTGCGGCCGCTGCGGCCAAGGAGCCTGCCAAAGCCTCCTCCGCCAAGACCAAGAAAGAGTCTGCTGCAAAGGATACCGCGCCTAAAAAGCCGGAGAAGAGTCCGGAAGAGCAGGCTGCAGAAGATGCGCGCAAGGCGGAAGAAGCCAAGCGCAAGGAAGAGGCTCGCAAGAAAGCGGAAGAAGAAGCCCGTCAGCGTACGCTGGAAGAAGCACGCCGTATTGCCCAGGAGCTGGAAGGTCGCGGTTCATCTGAGGAGGCCAGCAAGGAAGAATTGCTGGAAGAGGAAAAAGACGCCATTGTTAAGCGTGCCTTCGAAGACAGTCTGGACCGGGAAGCCCGCCAGGCCAAGCGGGCCCGTAAAGTACCCAAGAAGAAGGGTAAGGATAAACAACCGGAACGTAAGATTGTCCCCCGCGTTTCTGCTTCTCGCTTAAACCAACATGGGTTCCAGAACCCAACAGGACCTGTCGTGCGTGAAGTCGCTCTTGGTGAAACCATTCTTGTGTCAGACCTGGCACAGCAAATGTCGGTAAAGGGCGCTGCGGTTGTCAAATCCCTCTTTAATCTGGGTGTTATGGCAACGATGAATCAGGCCATTGACCGTGATACGGCACAATTGGTCGTGGAAGAGTTCGGTCACAAGGTCAAGCTGGTGAGCGAAGACGCGGTTGAGGATTCTTTGGTAGAACACCTGGAAGATACTCAATCCGACGCCGAGACTGCCAGTCGTGCTCCGGTGGTGACCATCATGGGCCATGTTGACCACGGTAAAACGTCACTGCTGGATCATATTCGGCGCACCCGGGTGGCAGCAGGCGAAGCCGGTGGCATCACCCAGCATATAGGTGCCTACCATGTGGAAACCGGCCACGGCATGATTACCTTCCTGGACACCCCCGGTCACGCAGCGTTTACCCAAATGCGCGCCCGCGGTGCATCCTGTACCGATATCGTCGTGCTGGTTGTGGCTGCGGATGACGGCATGATGCCACAGACTGCAGAAGCCATCGATCACGCCCGGGCGGCGAACGTGCCCATTATTGTGGCAGTGAACAAGATTGATAAAGAAGACGCCGATCCGGAGCGGGTTAAGTCTGATCTTTCTCAGAAAGAAGTAATTTCGGAAGAATGGGGCGGTGATACACAGTTTGTTAATGTCTCTGCTCATACCGGTCAGGGGATTGATGAGCTGCTGGATGCCATCCTGCTGCAGGCCGAACTGCTGGAGCTGCAAGCTGTTCCAACGGGTGCCGCCCGCGGTATCGTGATCGAGTCCCGTGTGGATAAGGGGCGTGGTGTTGTCGCCAGCCTGTTGGTCCAGAATGGTATTCTGAATCAAGGGGATATGGTGTTGGCTGGCGAGCATTATGGCCGGGTGCGGGCCATGCTGGACGAAAACGGCAAACCGGTACAGTCCGCCGGGCCATCCATTCCCGTGGAAATTCTCGGCCTGGCCGGTGCACCGGATGCCGGTGAAGAGTTCCAGATCGTTCCAGATGAGCGTAAGGCGCGGGAGGTGGCTGAGTTCCGTCAGAAGAAACTGCGCCATAACCGTTTGGCCCGTCAGCAGGCGGCCAAGCTGGAAAACGTATTCGAGAACATGGGCTCTGGCGAGGCCGCGTCCGTCAATATCGTATTGAAGACCGATGTGCGTGGGTCACTGGAAGCACTGCAGTCTGCGCTGGTGGATCTCTCCACCACGGAAGTTAAGGTGAACATTGTTTCTTCCGGTGTTGGTGGTATCAACGAGTCCGATGTGAACCTGGCCCTGACCTCCAATGCGGTGGTCATTGGTTTCAACGTACGGGCAGATGGTGCAGCGCGTAAACTGTGCCAGGAAGAGAACATCGAACTGCGCTATTACAGCGTTATTTACGACATCATTGAAGACGTGAAGAACGCTATGTCCGGGTTGCTGGAGCCAGAGCTGCGCGAGGAAATCGTGGGTGTGGCCGAAGTGCGGGATGTGTTCCGCTCCTCCAAGTTTGGCGCAGTTGCCGGTTGTAAGGTAATTGAAGGCACCCTGCATCGCAATAAGCCCATTCGGGTCCTGCGCGATGATGTGGTGATCTTCCAGGGCGAACTGGAATCCCTGCGTCGCTTTAAAGATGACGTAAACGAAGTAAACGCCGGTATCGAATGTGGTATCGCCGTGAAGAGCTACAACGACGTGAAAGAAGGCGACAAGATCGAAGTCTTTGACGTTAAGAAAGTAGCTCGCACCATTTAAGGGGTGATAGGCGTTGCGTCACGGAGCTCGAGGTTATAATCGTACTGACCGCATAGCTGACCAGATTCAGCGTGATCTGGCGGTCCTGCTGCAGCGGGAAGTAAAAGACCCAAGAGTGGGTATGGTTACTATTAATAGCGTCAACGTGAGTAAAGATCTGGCGTTTGCCGATGTTTATGTCACGTTCATGGGTATTAATGAAGATCAGAACGTGGAGGAGTCCATCGGTGTGCTGGAGCATGCCGGTGGCTTCCTGCGCAGCTTGCTGGCAAAGAGTATTCAGTTGCGTACCATGCCCCGTCTACGCTTTCATTATGATCGCACCATTGTTGATGGGCCGCGGATGTCGCGCCTCATTGACAAGGCCGTGGCTGAGGATCAGGCCCGTCATCGCGACGATGAACACAGCGAATCCGACGGAGAGTAAGCGTGGGAAAACGACGCAATAAAGGGCGTGCCGTCGACGGTGTGCTGGTGCTTGATAAGCCCGCCGGCTGTACTTCCAACGAGATTTTACAGCGCGTGAAACGAATGTTTGGTGCCGCCAAGGCCGGACACACAGGCAGTCTGGACCCGCTGGCGACCGGTGTATTGCCCCTCTGCTTTGGTGAGGCCACCAAATTTTCGCAATTTCTGCTGGATGCCGACAAGGCCTATGTGGTGAAAGCCAAGTGGGGCGCACGCACGGATACTTCAGACGCAGATGGTGAGGTGGTGGAAACCTGTGCCACCGACGGCTTGACGGAAGCAGCCTTGTTGCCGGTGCTGGAGCAGTTCAGGGGGGATATCGAGCAGATTCCCTCCATGTATTCCGCCCTCAAACATAATGGACAACCTTTGTACAAGCTGGCACGGCAAGGGGTGGAAGTGGAGCGCAAGGCCCGCAAGGTGCGCATTCACAGCCTGGAGCTGCTAGACTTCGACACCAGCCATTTCCGGTTGGCGGTATCCTGCAGTAAGGGCACCTACGTGCGTAATCTGGTGGAAGATATCGCCACCGCTATGGGGAATCTGGCGCATGTGGTAGAATTGCGCCGCATCCAGGCAGGCCCCTACACCCTGGAACAAGCGGTCACCGTGGATGCGCTTTCGCAAGCCATTGATTCTGGAGGCCATAAAGCCCTGGATGAGTTGCTTTTGCCGCTGGGTAGCAGTGCCGATCACTGGCCTGAGCTGGTCCTGACGGAAGCCACCGCATTTTACATGCGCAATGGCAACCCGGTACAGGTAGCGGGGGCACCGGTCACTGGGTGGGTGAAGCTCACCGGGCCGGATCATGAATTTATTGGCGTTGGAGAGGTGCTGGACGATGGAAAGGTGGCTCCCCGACGCTTAATAAGTAACAGCATCTAGCTGTTGATGAAGTAGCCGACGAACTGTAAATATGCGTGGTTCGGTCGGTTTTGATGCAAGCATATTTGGAGAAATACAATGTCATTAAGTGCTGAACAAAAAGCAAAAGTTGTTGCCGAACACGCCCGTGGACAAGGCGATACCGGTTCCCCGGAAGTACAGGTTGCTCTGCTGACTGCGCAAATCAATCAGCTGCAAGGTCACTTCAAAGCTCACAACAAGGATCACCACTCTCGTCGTGGTTTGATCCGTATGGTAAACCAGCGTCGTAAGCTGCTGGACTACCTGAAGCGCAAGGATCTGGATCGCTACACTGCACTGATCGGCAAGCTTGGTCTGCGTCGTTAATGAAGCATTGGCAAGGCAGATATTCAGAACGCACCCGTCCGCTAAGGGGTTTACCCGTGTGGACACTGTGCTTCTGATACGCTGAGAAACACGGCACTCATCTTCGGATCAGTGCCGTGTTTTTTTAAGTGCATTAATGAAATTGAAACTATTGGTAAAACTTCGGCTTCAGAATGTAAGCAATCATAGGAAAACGAGTTGTGCCGGAGTCTCGAAACGGAAGGTAAATTATGTTTAAAGTGGTAAAAAAAGAATTTCAGTTTGGTGACCAGACATTTACGTTGGAAACCGGAAAGGTAGCCCGTCAGGCGACGGGTGCAGTCGTTGTGAAAACAGAGTCCTGTTCTGTGTTGGTTACGGCTGTTGCCAAGAAAGAAGCCAGCCCGGGAATCGATTTTTTCCCATTGACCATTAACTATCAGGAAAAATTCTATGCCGCCGGCCGTATCCCCGGTGGATTTATGAAACGCGAAGGCCGTCCTACCGAAAAAGAGACGCTGACCTCCCGTTTGATCGATCGTCCTATTCGTCCATTGTTCCCCGATGGCTTCACCAATGAAGTGCAGGTGATTGCCACGGTAATGTCGACCGATAAAACAACCGATCCGGATATTGCTGCATTGATCGGTGCTTCTGCTGCACTGTCCATCGCCGGTATTCCCTTCATGGGCCCGATTGGTGCCGCCCGTGTTGGGTATTGCGATGGTATGTACGTTCTCAACCCCACCTACAAGCAGCTGGAAACCTCTGTGCTGGATCTGGTGGTGGCCGGTACCGAAGAAGCGGTACTGATGGTTGAATCCGAAGCCCAGGAATTAACCGAAGACCAGATGCTGGGCGCGGTTCTGTTTGGCCATATGGAAATGCAGAAAGCCGTTACCGCCATCAACGAGTTTGCTGCAGAAGTGGCAACACCAAAGTGGGACTGGAAAGCGCCGGAAGAAGATACTGCATTGACTGCGGCAGTGAAGGACGTGATTGGCAACCGTCTGGTGGAAGCGTATCAGATCCATGACAAGCAGGCGCGTTATGCTCAGGTTGACGTGCTGCGTAGCGAAGCCATTGCTGCTCTGTGCAAGGAAGATGACGAGAACGCCCCTTCCGAGCGTGAAGTGAAGGACACGTTCCACGATCTGGAATACGTGACGGTGCGGGAAAACATTCTGTCCGGCAAACCCCGTATTGATGGCCGCGCCCAGAATACGGTACGTCCGATCAGTGTGGAAACCGGTGTTCTGCCCCGTACTCACGGTTCAGCCTTGTTTACCCGAGGTGAAACCCAAGCCATTGTAACGGCTACCCTGGGCAGCCTGCGCGATTCCCAAAGCATCGATTCCATTGAAGGCATGAAGCAGGATCCGTTCATGCTTCATTATAATTTCCCGCCATTCTGTGTGGGTGAGATCAGCTTCCAGCTGGCGCCCAAGCGTCGTGAGATTGGACATGGTCGCCTGGCCCGTCGTGGCGTACAGGCCATGTTGCCGGACAGCGCCGATTTCCCTTATGCCATTCGCGTGGTCTCTGAAATCACCGAATCCAATGGTTCTTCTTCCATGGCTTCTGTGTGCGGTTCCAGTCTGGCGTTGATGGACGCCGGTGTGCCCATGAAGGCGCCGGTGGCGGGTATTGCCATGGGCCTGGTAAAGGAAGGCGAACGTTTTGCCATCCTGTCCGACATTCTGGGTGATGAGGATCACTTGGGGGATATGGACTTTAAAGTAGCCGGCACGGAAAACGGCATTACCGCCTTGCAGATGGACATCAAGATTACCGGTATCACCGAAGAAATCATGGAAAAGGCTCTGAATCAGGCGCGGGAAGGCCGCTTGCATATTCTGGGCGAGATGAACAAGGTACTGGGTGCGGCCCGTGGCACATTGTCTTCCGATGCGCCGGTCTATCTGACCATCAAGATCCACCCGGATAAGATTCGTGATGTGATCGGCAAAGGCGGAGCGATGATTCGCAGTATCTGCGAAGAGTCCGGTGCCGAGATCGATATTCAGGATGACGGTCAGGTACGAATCTACGGTGAGAACCAGGTTGCAGCCGAGAAAGCACTGTCCATGGTGGAAGGCATTACTGCCGAAGCGGAAATCGGCAAGCTGTACACCGGTAAGGTGAACAAGATCGTTGATTTCGGTGCTTTTGTTAACATTCTGCCGGGTACCGATGGCCTGGTTCATATCTCTCAGATTGCTGAAGAGCGTGTGAACAGTGTGGGTGATTACCTACAGGAAGGTCAGGAAGTAACCGTTAAAGTGTTGGATGTGGACAACCGTGGCCGCATTAAACTGAGTATCAAGGAAGCACTGGCAGAGCAAGGTGAAAATACCTCTGCGGAATAACAAACATCAGCTAACTTGCTAAGGTTTGTATATAGAAAGGGAGCTAACGGCTCCCTTTTTATTTACACTTGGTTATATAAAATACAGTTGTGTTTGTGAAGGGCATTGCGTACCCTAATGACATTCGAGACAAAATCAGCGTCCTGCTTTATTTTTGATCTGTTGCGCTGTGTAGATCACGACAGACTGCAGACCCGTACATTTTCTACAGAATATACAAGAACAAAAAACCGGAGGAATAGGGAAATGCCATTGCACAAAATCAACCGTTTTAAAGCATTGGTTGCATCATCCGCTCTGCTGCTTTCAAGTGTGGCCCTGGCCAGTGACTGGCAGTTGGATATGGATGAAAACGGAGTACAACTTTATACCAAAGCATCGCAATCAAGCCCGTTGAAACAAGTCAAAGTCGTCACTTCTGTGAAGGGCAGCCTTTCCAGTCTGGTGTCTTTTTTGTCGGATCACAGCGCTTTTCCCGAGTGGATGGATAAGGTGGCCAAAGCGGAGCAATTGAAAGAGATCAGTGATAAGGAATCCATAACCTATACCGTTGTTGATGCTCCCTGGCCTGAGCGTGATCGGGACGCCATTTTGTATTCCCGCTGGGAACAGAATCCGGAAACGTTGGTGGTGACCAAAAAAGTATTCGCTGAACCGCAGTACCTGAATAAAGATGACAGCATGATTCGCAGCCCACATATGGAAGCTGAGTGGGTGCTGACACCGAAAGGCAATGGTGTTGTCGAGGTGGCCTACGTATCAGATTACAATCCCGGTGGTGATATTCAGGGTTGGTTGCTGGATATGTTTACCTATGAAATGCCGTTTAATACCATGAAAAACCTGCGAGCTTCAGCACTGGGTAAATATGAGGGTGCAAAATTCGCTTTCATTAAAGAGCCGGTTTCCAGCGGCGTTGCCATGACGCAATAAGCGGTTTTTTTAACAAGTAAAAAGAAAGGGGCCTGCTGGCCCCTTTCTTTTTGTGCACGTTATACCATGTTGCATACGGTTTAGATCAGATGAAAGTGCGCCGCTTTGGTGACCGCCTGGGTGCGGGTTTTGCACTGCAGTTTTTTCAGTATACGGGCAATATGGGTTTTTACCGTCTCGGTGCTTTTATCCGTACTGATGGCAATTTGCTTGTTACTCATACCGGTGGCAAGCCATTTCAGTATTTCCGTTTCGGTGGCTGTCAGCTGCAGATCCGGTTGTTGTAATTCTCCGCAATCGTTCAGTGCCTGGATGGTTGGCTCCGGGGTTGAAAAATACACGCCGCCGTTGGCTACCGTATTCAGTGCCTGTATAAATTCCTCGATACCGGATTCCTTAAACAGAAAGCCTTTCGCCCCCAGTGACAGACAGTGTTGCAGTGCCAATGCGTTAAAGTGAGAGGTTAGCAGGACAACCGGAATACCGCCCAAAAGGTTCTGATTGCGCAGCAGGGTTTCCGCAGTATCCTGTTTCAGGTGGTAGTCACAGAGGATCAGGTCGAAGGTCTGATTCTTTTTAAGAAGTGCCAGTGCCAGTTGGGCTGATTCCAGGCTGTGAGTAACCTGAAATTGTTGGGTGCTGTTTAATAGCGAAGCCAGGCTCTCTCGCACCAACGCTTGATCTTCCACCAGGAGTACGTGATATTTCATAGCGCGGGAATCACCAAGGTGGCACTGAACCCGTCGGTGTTCAGTGCCAGATCGATCTTGCCACCCAACTGTTTCACTCGGGAATAAATACCGTTCAGGCCTTTGCCGGGTTTGAACTGAGTCTTGCCGGAACCATTGTCTTCAATGCTGATGCTGTACTGCGTTGGGCTTTTCATTATGAGTATGTAAAGGGTGCTGGCGTTGGAATGTCGAATGCTATTGGTAATGATCTCCTGGCAACAGCGAAACAGAATGGCGCCACTGGAGGCTGAACAGCGGCCGTCAAAGCCTTCTGTATCGACCACGATTTGCGGGCGAGGAATACTGTGCGCCAAAGTTTCAAGAGCACTTTTGATGTCAAAAACCGGCTCCTGCCAGGTATGCGACAGTGTGCGAATCTGTTCGGACATCTTGCGGGTCAGTTCCATGGCATTGATCAGTAACGGGTCTTTGTTTTGGTGTGTGTAACAATACTGATTCAGGTTGTGGCTGATGACAGTGCTCAGGTGCCCCAATTCATCATGCAGATCACGGGCGATTGCCTCCCGGGTCTCTTGAGCGACCCGGGATTCCAGTAAGTTTTGGGTGGCGGTCAGCTGAGCCAAATTGATGCTGGCGATGGTTTTCTGTTTGAATTCGCTGATCATGGTATTGAACAGCAGATAGACCAGTACCTGGCTGCTGGCGATTTGCAGAAAATAGGATGTATCCAGTTGTGCAAGCAGAACCTGGCCGGCAGTGAGATTGGCAATGCTGATTATCAACACGGCTTGCCAACCGCGTAATCCAGCGGTGGAAGCGGCCGGCAGCGCCAGCAGAAAGGTCAGCACATGCAGATTATCAACAGCATTTTTACTGGCTTCAATGAGCGCGATGGCGCATCCGTAGTTGAGTATGCTTAACAATAATAGAATAGGATGCTGTGCTGAATTGGGATAATGGTTGGATTCCCGCAGCGGGTAAAAGATGGTGAGATACAAGTAGGACGAAATAAAGAGCACTGGATACAGCAAGGCCAGTGACAATATGAAACTGCTCGTATCAATGGCTTTCACCAGTTCAGCGTAGACACAGGCCATGACGATGATCCCTGTACTGGTGAGGATCAGGGAGCGAACCAGAAAATAAGGTGGCACCAATTCTTGATAACGTTTTAGCATGGCGAATATCATGATGTTTTCACTTTTGTATAACATGGCGTTCGAGTTGGCGTCTATGCAGGATCTATTGTAATTTGCGAATAAAAGTATCTATTCGTAAATTAAGATCTTCTGCTTCATGGTGTAGCCAGTGAGTGCCTTGCGGATAAGTAACCAGCTCCAGATCCGGTACCAGGTCTCCAATGCCTGTTAGGGTATCCTGATTGAAGTAGGGGTCTGCCAGGCCCCACAAAAACAGGGTTGGGCGTTTGATGGTGTAGATCTTTTTCTGGAACGCCGTAAGCTCAGCAGGGTAATCCTGTTCATTGGCAGGAAACGGCATGGCGCGATAGTAATGTTTCATGGTTTTCCAGCGTTGCGTGGGCACCCAGTTTTCCAGCATCAGGCGCAGTATCCGCTTGCCGGAATAGAATCCGCTATCGAATATTGAAAAGTCACTGAAAATGATTTTGGAAAAATTCAACTGGTCCGCTAGTGAGGTTCCCTGCGCATAGCCAATGTAGCGGCTACGCTCTGCCTGGTCGCTGTCAGGATTCAACAGTGCGCGGCCAAACAGGTAGGGGTGGGGAACACTGATCACCACCAAGCCGTCAACGGCATCTGGATGCAGCATTCCCATAATCCAGGCGATGGCGCCACCGAAGTCATGGCCGACAATGGTTGCTTTGTCATAACCCAGGCAGCGAATGATTGCACGAATTTCCCAGGCAATTTCTATGAAATCATATTCCTCCACCAGGTCAGGGCTGGAGGAATAATGATGTCCTTTCAGGTCTATGGCCGCAGCATGGTGGGTGTCACCGAAGTATTCCAGTTGCTGCTCCCAGGCGTAGGCAAATTCGGGGAAACCATGTAAAAAAAGGATCAGGCCTGCGGGGGTTTCGGGTCGCTTTTCAATGGTGAAGTAACGCCACTGGTTGCCGTCAATGTCTTCCACGGTCAGTATCTTTTCGTCAAATGTCTGGTTCCACTCACCAACAAGGCCGCTTTCGAGCCGGGCCTGGTCACGTTCAGGTGCTGTATATTCATTTTGTTGGCAACTGCCCGCCATACTGGAGGTGGTGACCAGTGTCGCCAGCACCAGCAGCGTGAGGCGCATGAATAGGTGTGAATGGTGCATGTGAATTCCCTCTGTTAATCCAAGTGGATAGTGTTTCAGAATGGGGAAATCAGCCTGTTTTGGGTATCACCCGGATGGGGGAAGTCCTAGAGATGGGGGAAGTCCTAGAACAGCACGATATCGTCGGGTTGGGCCGGGGCTCGGTGGTCGGCATTGCCCCGCAGGTGATGCAGCAGATTTTCGACGATTGCAAACAGGTCCAGGTTGGAACGGGTATGGCTGTCCAGAGTCTGCGACATGGCCTCGATAATCGGTGTGATGGCATCGTAGATATCGTCTTCCTGGTCCGCCTCCAGGCCCAGCATGGGCAGCAGGGTTGCCATGTCCGTGAGCATCTTATTGACGATCAGATCCCGTTTGCTGCCCAGAGACTGCCTGTCCAGGAGCAGGGCTTGCTGGAAATCATTTAATTGATGTTTGATCAGGGTTTCGGTCTGCAGCAGTGCCTCATGCTTGTTTAACCAGATTTCCGCACTGTCGAGAAACAGTGCCATATCATCCTGAATGGAGTCATCCTGGATGGGGCTGTGTTGTTCCGGTGCAGGGCCCTGGTGGTGAATGACCAGCTTGAAGTCTCGATATCGGAAGGCAAACAGATGATCGTGGGCCGCAATTTTATCATCGCCACAGAGCAGTGCCGTCAAGGTTCTGATCTGGTTGCGCGGTAGTCCGGCGGCGATTTTACGTACACCTCGAAAATGGGGTCCTTGAAGAAAGACAAAACCGGAAGCCCCCAGACTGCAACACAGTTGCTGGATGATGTTGAGCAGATCATCATGGCATTGTGCATTAATCAGTTCCCGCGTTGCCTTGTTCACCGCACCAAGCTGATGTTGGCGGCGCAGGGCATTGGCCAGATCACGGGGTGCTGGTTCCTTCACAATCGATTTGGCAGACACAATAGCTCCTTGAGGTGGTGCCTGGCTTTCAGTATGTCATTCCCTGCTTGTTGAACTATCCAGAAAACGAAATCTTGGCAGGATTTTTTATCGCCTGCCATTCAGGGCGAATAAAGTGTGTTATAAATAACCTTAGGTTTGCAATGGATAAGAGTTGGAACGTCTCAATTACGTTGGTGCATGGATTCAGACCGCCTACAATCATTCGATCTCAAGGACATCTGCATCACGGAATTTGATGACATTTACGGGAAGTACGATTCCTGTAATACCCCCTTGTCTGACTCCCCGAAAATCGCTACCTCCGGTTTGGTTTCATGCAACTTTGAACTGTTCTGGCGTTCCAGTAGTCTGGATACGTTGCAGGAATGCAGATTGCCGGAGAGTGCGATCGCTTGCCACCTGCCGCACCCGGATATTCCGGCCCTGCGCCACTTTACCTGGCATCCGGAAGGCGACAAGCACTCCATGATCTCGTTGCCTTCATCCGAGTTAACCTGGCATATGGTGCGCACGCCGGCCATGGCGATGGTGGTGACGGTGGAGCAACTCTGTACATTGTTCAGTGACTCCGAACTGGATTGGTTCTTCGGCAACGCAGACAAAATAAAGCGCAGGGACCTGGATGGTGCCGCGTTGTTTTCGGTTGCCGCCGCCATCCATAGGATGCTGTTAGCTGGCCTGCGGGAGACGGCTACGGTTGACGTTGTTCAGTTTAATTACTGCATGGGACAGGTTGTGCTGGATTGGATGGAAGTACTCATGTGTGCTGATAGCGGTAAAACCAAAAGCAGCAATCGGGAGCGGATTCTGACCCGGAGCCTGGATTACATCCGCCACCATTATCGTTTCGACATCAAGATCCGTGATCTGGTGGACTACACCCACTCCACCAGCCGCAATCTTCAGTTGGTATTCAAGAATCAGTTTGGACTCACACCCTTACAGTTTTTACGCTGCTACCGCCTGATCAAATTTCACAAAGCTCTGCGTCAGGTTGGTTCGGTCACCGAAGCGGCCGTGGCCAGTGGTTTACGCCATATGGGCCGATTACCTGACCATTACCGGGCGATGTTTGGTGAGAATCCCACAGACTACTTGAGCCGAATGCGCGGCAGGGATTGGCATAAACGTGCGGAGTGTCACTGCGGCCATTGCCGAACAGGCCAGTAATCTCAGGCGATGGACAGTTGCGTGGGGCGCACTTTACCGGACAGCCAAAGAATGATGGTACTGAATCCATCCCAGGGGTTGCCTTCGCCAATGCCTTTGATGGCCTGGTCGATACGCGCGGCTTCCAGCAGGCAGTGTCGAAAGCTGGTGGGGGAGAGTCGTTGTAATGCGGATTGAAAGATAGGCTTGCGGCTGTCCCATATCCGGTATTCCTGCATAATCCGGGCTGCTGCCATACCATTGTTGAGCAATTGGGCCATCCCTGCCAGAGCCCGGATTTCTTTACTGAAGGCCCACAGCAACACCGTTGGCTCCGTGCCTCCGGCCTGCAGTTGGTAAAGCATTTTCATGGCGTGGGCATCATTGCCCTTTAATGCCTCATCCACCAAATCGTAAAGATTGTAGCGGGCATGGTCGGCGACGGATTCTTCTATGTCCTGCACATCCAGCGGGCCCTTGCCCCGCAGCAATACCAGTTTTTCCACCTCCTGGGATGCTGCCAGCAGATTGCCTTCCACTCTTTCTGCCAGCAGTTGAACCGCTTCACGGGTCGGCTCCAGGCCCACTTGACGCATCCGTTGATGAATCCACTGTGGTAGCTGGTTGATGTCGATGGGCCACACCTGAATCAATGCTCCGCATTGTTCAATCTTCTGAAACCATTTGGTGGATTGGGTTTTTTTATCCACCTTGGGGATGATCAACAGCAACACGTTGTCGGGGTTTGGATTCTCGCAGTACTTTTGTAGCGTTTTTTTCGCACCATCATCGAACTTCGGTTTGGGGTGGCGCACCTCCAGTATTTTGCGATCACCAAACAACGACATGCTGTTGCCGGCCTCTAGCAGGTTGGACCAATCAAAGCCAGGCTCAATGGGAAACAGATCCCGTTCGGTAAAGCCCTGTTGGCGACAGGATCGGCGAATGTGGTCGGCCGCTTCCTGCATCAGCAGGGTTTCGTCACCACTGAGAATATAGACGGGAAGTATCTGTCCTTTGGCAAAGTGCTCTTTCAGTTGGTTCGTGCGCAGCTTCATAGGTCTATATCTTGTGAGGAGCGGCGAATGGACAATAAAATGCGTTGTACCAGATCCTGATCCATTTCCCGCTTCAGCATGTTCTCTTCCTCGGCTTTGCCCACTGCAGCGGTCTCCCGGTACAGGTAAGAGCGCCGTGCCTTGAAGGTGGTTTCCGGAATCAGCACTTTCTCATCACGCTTGAACTGAAAACGGATTTCTTTCAGTAGCTCGTATTCAGCACTCTTGCCGCGGCTGGAGTAGGAGGCAGTGCGCTTGTCTTCCTCGGACTGGAGGATCTCCACCACGTTCAGGGAGGTGGCGGTTACATTGGTGCCGGTATCCGTCAGTGCCTGTTCCAGATCTTTACGCAGCCTGCCATCGCCGCTCAGGTCTACCACCCGTACGCTGCTGTAGGACTGAGCGATGGAGGCGCTGGAGCCGCGCAGCTGAAAGCCACAGCCTGCGCTCATCAGTGACAGCGCCGCGATCAGGATGGGCAGAATGGGTGTGCGCAGCATCATTTGGCCACAACACTTACCAGTTTACCCGGCACCACGATGACTTTGGCAATGTGCTTGCCGGCCGTGAATTTCTGCACATTCTCGTTGGCCAGGGCTTTGGCTTCGATGCTGTCCTTGGCTTCATCCACACCCACCTCGATCTTGGCGCGCACTTTACCGTTGACCTGCACCACCATTTCAATGGCATCACGCACCAAAGCGCTTTCATCCACTACGGGCCAGGTCGCATCAATTACGGGTTCTTCATGCCCCAGTTTTTGCCACAGGGTATGGCACACATGGGGGGTAATGGGTGCCAGCATCAATACACAGGCCTCGACCGCTTCCTGCATCACGGCGCGGCTTTGGTTGCCGTCGTCATCGAGCTTGGTCATGTGGTTGGACAGCTCCATTACGGCCGCGATTGCCGTGTTGAACGTGAGGCGACGATCATAGTCGTCTTTCACCTTGGCGATGGTCTCGTGCAGTTTGCGGCGCAGGTCTTTTTGCTGGTCGTTAAGGGCCGACACATCCAGTGCCGGTGCTGTGCCTTTTTGCAGATGGCCAATCACCATACGCCAGATCTTGCGCAGGAACTTGTTGCCGCCTTCCACGCCGCTATCGGACCATTCCAGGGATTGTTCCGGTGGTGCCGCGAACATCATGAACAGGCGCACCGTGTCGGCGCCGTGCTGATCGATGATGACCTGGGGATCGATGCCATTGTTCTTGGATTTCGACATCTTGCTCATGCCGTCGTGCAACACAGGCTGGCCATCGCTTTTCAGAACAAAGCCGCCGTTAGCGTCGGTGTCGACCTCCGTTGGAGAGAACCAGACCTTGCCGCCCTTTTCATCTTCGCGGTAGAAACAGTCGGCCAACACCATGCCCTGGCACAGCAGGCGCTCATAGGGTTCATCGCATTCCACCAGGCCGAAGTCACGCATCAGTTTGTGGAAGAAGCGGGAATACAGCAGGTGCAGGATGGCGTGTTCGATGCCGCCGATGTACTGATTTACCGGCAGCCAGTAGTTGGCCTTTTCCGGATCCAGCATTTGGGTGTCGTCGTTGGGGCTGCAATAGCGGGCGTAATACCAGGAGGACTCCATAAAGGTGTCGAAGGTATCGGTTTCGCGCTCGGCGGCCTCACCGTTGTAAGTGGTTTTGCGCCACTCCGGATCGGACTTGATGGGGGACTGTACGCCATCCATCACCACCTCTTCGGGTAATTTCACCGGCAGTTGCTCGGGTGGGGCGGGTACGGCGCTGCCGTCTGCCAGGTTGATCATGGGGATGGGGGTGCCCCAGTAGCGTTGCCGGGAAACACCCCAGTCCCGCAGGCGGTAATTCACTTTCACGCGACCTTTACCGGCTTTCTGTAGATGTTCGGCGATGGCGTTGAACGCGTCTTCTGAACTTAAGCCATCGAACTCGCCGGAGTTGATCAGGGTGCCTTTTTCGGTGAAGGCGGCAGTGGTCAGGTCGATCTCTTCACCGTTGCGGGCAGTAATCACCTGCTGAATGGGAAGGTCATATTGTTGGGCAAATTCAAAGTCGCGCTGATCGTGGGCGGGCACCGCCATGACGGCACCTGAGCCGTAGTCCATCAGTACGAAGTTGGCGACCCAAACCGGCACCTGCTTGCCACTGATGGGGTGTTTGGCCATCAAACCGGTGAAGATGCCTTTCTTCTCCATGGTGGCCATGTCGGCTTCCGCCACTTTGTTGTGGCTGCAGTCTTCAATGAAAGCGGCGATGGCGGTGTTCTCTGCTGCCGCCTGTTTGGCCAGGGGGTGTTGGGCGGCCACCGCCACATAGCTCACACCCATCAGGGTGTCCGGGCGAGTGGTGTAGACTTCCAGCGGCTCACCGCCTTCGATCTCGAACTGCAACTCAACCCCTTCCGAGCGGCCGATCCAGTTGCGCTGCATGGTCTTGACCTGTTCCGGCCAGTGTTCCAACTTGTCCAGATCCGCCAGCAGCTCTTCGGCGTAGTCAGTGATCTTCACGAACCACTGGGGAATTTCCTTGCGCTCCACCAGGGCACCGGAACGCCAGCCGCGGCCATCGATGACCTGTTCATTGGCCAGCACAGTCTGATCCACCGGATCCCAGTTGACGGTGGCCATTTTCTTGTACACCAGGCCCTTCTCGTAGAGCTTGGTGAAGAACCACTGCTCCCAGCGGTAGTATTCGGGGCGGCAGGTGGCCAGCTCCCGATTCCAATCGTAACCGAACCCCAGGCGCTTAAGCTGGCCCTTCATATAGTCTACGTTTTCGTAGGTCCATTTGGCGGGAGCTACCTTGTTCTTGATGGCGGCATTTTCCGCCGGCAGACCGAAGGCATCCCAGCCCATGGGTTGCATGACGTTTTTGCCCAGCATGCGTTGGAAACGGCTGATCACGTCGCCGATGGTGTAATTGCGCACATGGCCCATGTGCAGGCGGCCGCTGGGATAGGGGAACATGGACAGGCAGTAGTAAGGTTCCTTGCCTTCCTGTTCGGTGACTTCAAAGCTCTTGTTCTGCTCCCAGTATTGCTGGGCTTCGGTTTCTATCTGCTGGGGATGGTACTGTTCTTCCATCGACTGAAAACTCTCGGAATGCCAATAAATTCAAAGCGCAAAGGATACCGCACCCGGCAGGCGACAGATAGGGGCTGCATGGGGTTACGGTCAGATTCTGCGAGGGGAACGGGGCAGAATACACCAAATAGAGTAAGGCGAATACGTCCAGGCGCCGGTTACCGGCGGGGGGACAGTCCTCTAGAGTGCATGGCACTGTCTAGCTGGGGGGACAACCGATGCGAGAGCGTGAATTTGATGTCATTCTGTGGGGCGCCACCGGCCATACCGGGCGTCCGGCAGCGCGGTATTTACATCGCCAGTACGGGGGCAACGGGCGGGGCGAGAGTGGGCGTCCGCTGCGCTGGGCCATTGCCGGGAGAGATGCCGCCAAATTACAGGCTTTAAAAGCGGAAATCGGTGATCCGTTGCTTGCGGTGTTTGTGGTGCCGGGGGCGGACAGAGCCGCGGCGGACCATATTGCTGCCCGCGCCAGGGTGATAGTCTCGACGGTGGCACCGGGTGCCCGCTACGCCACCGAGATGGTGGAGGCCTGTGTCGCCCACGGCACGCACATGGCGGATCTGTGCGGAGAATTGCATTGGTTGCGCCGGATGATGGACACCCATGACGCCCAGGCCCGGGCTAACCGGGTCAAGATTGTGAATTGCTGCGGGCTGGATTCCATTCCTTCGGAGTATCTGGTGCATCACATGCAGCAGGTGGCCCGTGAAACGTTTGGGGAATACTGTAGCCACATTCTTAACTGCTTCAGTTACGGGCGTATTGCAGTCAGTGGCGGCAGCTTTGCCAGTGGCAAAGGGGTGATGGAAGCGGTGGCCACGGACCCGCTCATGTCGGAAATGATCGCCAACCCCTATAGCCTGAATCCGCCGCACCAGCTGGCTGGGCCTCAGTGCCCGGATCTGGACCGGCTGCGGTTTGATGCGGATTTAGGCCAGTGGATCATGCCGTTTCCACTGGGCCAGATCAATGCGCGGGTGGTGCGACGCAGCCATGCGCTGCTGGGGCGACCCTGGGGGGAGGACTTCACCTATATGGAAGCCAAACTGGCCGGGAATGGCGTGCTAAATCGGCTGAAAGCACAACTGGAAACCCGCCTGACACGGTGGTTTGTGGAAGCAAACCCCACCACCCTAGGGGGGCGTATGCTGCATGCCCTGGGCCCTAAAGAGGGCTCGGGGCCGTCAGATCGGCAGATGGCGAAGAATGGGCCCTGTGGTTTCAGGGCGGTGGGGATTACACCGTCCGGCCGAAAACTGAAGGGCTGGATGCACACCGAATGGGATCCAGGCCACGGCGGTACCGCCGCCATGTTGGTGGACGCTGCCTATTGTCTGGCCAGATTAGAGCCGCAGCTGGAAGCGGAAACCGGGCAAACCGGAGGGTATCTGACCCCCTATCTGGCCATGGGGGAAGTATTGCGCCAACAGCTGGCACAGCACGCCGGCATTCATTGGGGAGCAGAGGTTGCCGGCTAAGGTGATCGGCCACAGCTGCCGGTGACGGGTGGATTGATTCAGGAATTAATGCACAAAAACAGGGCTGGACATCGCTCCCGTTCTGCTTGATGTTATATCGGCATCCACTGCTTGGTGGTATGCGTCTGAATAATAGATGATCTGCACTCGCAGGAGGCAACATGGAAGTGTTACGACTGACAACCATCTTTCTAAGGCCATCCATCCCGCTGATGGACGGCAATCTACAGGTCGCTCTTTATGAAGGTGAGCGCCCGCAGCCAGGGCAAGGTGATTCACCTCTGTACCAAAGCCCTGGCCCCATGCCTTTTAATCCCGGTGGACAGCGGTTTGATATACCGCTGCCTGAAGCGCCCCTGGACCAGCTTTGGTTTATGGTGTGGGGCCAGGTGAGGCCCGCCAATCCTCCAGTGTGCGTCTTCAATGGCAAGCCGTCCCAGGGCACGGCGGCGATATTGCCAGCCAATGTGCAGGATGCGCCTTCCCTGATCAGCCTGGCCAGTATCACTATGGGGAATGGTATCTCCGGGCGCCTGGAGGTGGTCAACAACAGTCAACCGTTGCATGGGGAGGATGGCTATCCACCGAATGAGGTGGGTTTCTGGGCAATGGATCTGGTGGACTTGGCCGCAGCGCCTGCGGCACCTTCCGGATTGTCCGCGTGCTAGAGTCATAAGCGGGCAGTTCTGTTCTGCCCGCTGTAGCGCTTTGCTACCTTGCTATGGCGTGTTGGGGCGGTAAAACAAGCGCCCCACGGTGTTCAACGCCCAGGGTGTCAAGCTGACTTTGATGGTGCGGTTAAACAAGCGGTCGGGCAACAGGCGTCGTGCCAGTAGAAAGGCTTTGGCATCGCTACCGGTGGCATAGCGCAATTGGGTGCTGCCTTCGGTTGCAGCCCGCCAGATGGTTTTGGCGGCCGCTTTGCTGTCGCCGCCGGCGGGCCCGATCGCATCCATCACCGCAAACACTTTTTGAGTGTAACGCTCATACGCCTTAACGCCGGTACGGTTTTGCCGCTCGCTGGAACGACCAAAAAAATGCGTGTTGGTGGCACCGGGTTCAATCAGCTTCACGTTGATATTAAAATTTTCCAATTCGTATATCAGCGTTTCGGTAAAACCTTCCACGGCAAATTTACTAGCATTGTAGACGCTGTACAGTGGCAGCGGGAACCGTCCTACCATACTGGCCACATTAATCAGGGTGCCGTGGTTGCGGCTGCGAAAGTGTGGCAACACAGCGCGACACACTTCCATCAGCCCGAATACATTGGTATCGAACTGCCGCAGAATCTGCTCGCGATCCAGCGTTTCGAAGGCGCCCATCAGTGCGTAACCTGCGTTATTGACCACCACATCGATATAGCCGAATTCATCCAGGGTGGATTGCACCGCCTGCTGAATTGAGTTGACATCGGTCACGTCCAGGGGCGGGCAGATTACATTCTGCAATTGATTGAGCTCGGTTTCGGCACCGGGATTGCGCATGGTGGCGGCCACATTCCAGCCCTTGCTCTGGAACAGTTTTGCCGTCTCCCGGCCAATGCCGGATGAACAACCGGTAATGAAAACAGTGTTGTGGGGTTTTGGATTCATGCTGGTTCCTTACTGCTGATGCATTAATTCTGCAAGCGGATGAGCTTGACTGGTAAGCCGTCTGCCGGGTTGGGTAGCGTGGTGAAGTTAATCGGCATGTGGTAGTGCCGGGGCACTTGCCAGCGATAGTTCAATAATACTTGATGCATAATGGTTTTGATCTGCAGCTCCGCGAAATGCAGGCCAATGCATTTATGGGCGCCGCCGCCAAACGGAACGTATTGATAGGGGTGTTGTTGCGCTTTGTCCACTGTGTTGCCAAAGCGCTCGGGATCAAATTGCTGTGCATTGGGCCAATACTTTTCCATATGGTGAGTGACAAAGGGGCTGACAATGACAAAGGTGTCTTCCGGTATGGTGACGTCGTTGAATTGCACCGGTTTCACCGTGCGCCGCGGAATACCGTGCACCGGCGGCATCAGACGCAGCGCCTCTTTCATCACTTTTTCAATGCCGGTGAGGCGATCCAGATCTGCATAGTCCGCAGCCGGTTTGTTCAGCGCCAGGGATTCCTCGCGCAGCGTCTGCTGCCAGTGGGGATGTTTGGCCAGATAATAGAACATGGCACAGAGGGTGAGGGTGGAGGTGTCGTGGGCTGCCATCATTAAAAAGATCATATGGTTGACCACGTCAGCGTCGCTGAAACGCCGGCCATTTTCATCCTGCGCCAGACACAATTGGCTGAACAGATCCGACCCCGGGTTGCGGCGTCGCTCCACCACCCGGGATGAGAAGAACTGTTCGAGTTTGTTACGGGCTTTCAAGCCCTTGTGCCAGCGGCCACCCGGCACCGGATAGCGGATCAGGGCGGTTCCCGCCAGCACACAATCCACAAAAGCCTGATTGATGGCATCGGCTTCCGGGCCCAGCCGTTCACCCATGAAAACTTCGGTGGCGATGTTCAATGTCATTTGTTTGAAGTGGGGCAGCACGGCAAAGTTTTTTCGGCTGCGGCCGTCACACCAAGTGTTAAGGCTCCCTTGGATGACGGGATTCATACGCCCCACATACTGCATCAGTGCCTGTTTTTTGAAAGCGGCCTGCATGATGCCGCGGTGAAACCGGTGTTCATCGAAATCCAGTAGCATGATGCCGCGTTTAAAAAACTGACCAATGAAGAAATCCCAGCCACGGGCATTGGAAAAGGCTTTTTCCCGATCCAGCAGCACCCGTTTGTTGGCGTCGGGGCCCACCATTACCACGGCGGTCATACCAAAAATGGATAGCCAGAAGACCGGGCCATGCTTGCTTTCAAAGCGTAACGCGGTTTCCACCGGTCGATACAGAAAATCCAGGCTGTGGCCCACTAAGGGCAGCCCCTTCTCGCCGGGCAGGGTGTTTTTCAGGCGTTGGCCGGCACGCTGGTCTGCAATAAGGTCGAGTATCATTTTTATGCTCCGTCTACGGCTCGTCCCGGATTAAAGGTGTGCGGGGTGGTCTGAATCGGGGTTGATAATGGTGTGATCCTGTTCCCCAAACATGGAGGCCAGCATGGCCAATTGCGCTTTGCGCCCATTGCGTTGTTGGTGTTGACGCAGGCCCGGCACGAAATGTCGGGCACTGTAACCCAGTGCCCGGGGTACATTGGACACCAGGGGATACCAGGGCAGCCCCAGTTCCTCGAAACCCAGTTCCTGCATTTTGCTTTGGCCGAGGAAATAGTGGCTCATACCCAGGTGCTGATGGTAGGACAACCTGCGGCGCAGGGATTGCAGGTTTGGAAAACGGCGTGCCAAGGGCTCCCGTGCCAGGGCGAGGGCCAGTTCGCGGCTGGTGGCGTCGGGTTTGCTTTGGGTCATGTAGGTGTGGTTGAGCAATACAAAGCCGTCGCTTTCGGATTGCACCAGCCATTTTTCTTCCACGCCCATCAGCCAACACGCGTAGGACCACAGATGAATAACCGCCTTGGATTCACGCGGTAATACCGGCATCCCCAGTTTACGCAGACCCACCAGCATCACCACGCTGAAGCCCAGGTAAGTGGCCACCATATCAATCTGGCTCAAGGGTAAACCCCAACGGCCGTGATCCCAGTCCGGGCGCCGATCCAGGCCACGGCGCACCAGGGCATGTACCAATCGCACCTCCAGCGTGGTGCGGTAACCGGGGCCAACAGGTTGCAGCCCGCCGGGCTCAGTACAGTCGATCCACCATTTTCCGGTCTCTGCTACGCGTTGGGCGGTGCCCTTATTAAGCGCGCCGGTCATCACCAGGGATTGATTGAAGCCCGACAACAGGTAGCCACCCATCAGGGCCAGGTCACGCAGTACATAGCCGGCGGCAATGCCCAGGCCATGGGTAAAGCGCACGCCCTCTTCCACAAGGTCGAAATCGATCCAGGAGGGCGGCTGCTGCAGGGTGGCAAAAAAGCCCTCAATGGCTGCAGGTGCCTGGTGCAGATTTCCCTGCCGGATCGCCTGTTGCACTTGATGCTTGCGCTGACGGGTGTCCGCCTCGAACATCCAGGCCACCAGGTCGTCCATGGGTTTGTCGCCATCCCACAGGGCCTGGGTCACCGCCTGATATTCGCTTCGGGAAGGGGACAGTTCACGTCCCAGAATGGCTTTCAGCCAGGCGGGGGTGGGCTTTTGCGCTTTTTCAAAGGGGCGCGCACGGGTGGGTATTGGGGTTTCCGCTTGATTCATGATGGCCTCTCATCCAGCGTCTTGATGTTCCAGCAGAATAATGCGAATATTTATTCGCATTCAATTCGCGTTTACAGGGTAGATTGCTGTGCGGAAAAAGCCGAAACAGAAACGCTCCCGCCAGATGGTGGATGCCTTGATCGAGGCGACTGCCACGGCAATAGTGGAGCGGGGATTGGAAGGCATTACCACCCATCATATTGCGGAAACCGCTGGTGTCAGCGTGGGTTCCCTGTACCAGTACTTTGATGACAAAGAGGCGCTGGTGGAGGCCCTGGTGGACAAGCTCGCCAACGAGATTGCCCAGGCGTTGCTGCGCCTGCCCATGAGCCAGGATGGGGATTTACGCTGTAACGTGGCGCTGATTATCCAGTTCGGGTTTGGCTTGTTGAATTCACGGGATGGCTTGTATCTGGAACTGGTACGCAACTGGCACAGCCTGCCCACGGACCGGGTTATGGATATTTTACAGCAGAGTTTTATGGACCTGTCGCGGGTGTACTTTCTCAAGCACTATCAGAATAATCCGATTCAGGATCTGCATGTTCGCATCTTTATTATTTCCAACAGTGTCATGTTTACCATGGTGCGGTTCATTGGCCAGCCGCAGATGATGACCCAGGAGGAGATCACCCGCGGATTGACCGATATGGTGGTGGGCTATCTGGAATAGGCTTCCACCTCCACGTTGATGCCGGTCATATGGGCCTGATTGCTGAGTTTTTCAAAGCTACCGGGTCCGGTGGGCAACAGTTGGTTGACGTTGATGCCAGGGTATTGCTGCGCCACGTGCAGCCCCGCAGAGTGTTGATTGCCCCAGCCGTGGGTCATGGCTACCGTACCGGGCCGAAGGGTGTCATCAATTTTTACCCGGGCCTGCAAGTGTCCCCATTGATTGAACACACGGATCGGCTGACCCTCGGTGAGCTGGCGTTGCGCCGCATCTTGCGGCGACATGTGCAGTGGGTTTTCCTGTTGCTGTTCCCGCTTCAGCTCCGTCATGTTGTGATACCAACTGTTCTGCATGTAGTTGGTGCGCAGACTGATCAGCTTTAGTTGATTTGTGGGTTCTGAATTCAGCTCCTGAAACAAGCGATGGGCCTGCGCGATGGCCTCCTTGAATAAGGCCGGGCAACAATCCACCTTTTTGTCTTCGGTTTGCAGCCAATCGGAATAGAACCGGCCAGTGCCGTTGTCCGGCAGGGTTATGGATTGGCCGGGTGCCGCTTTTAACTGGTCAATATCCAGGTCACTGTAGCGCAGCATGCGGTTGAGGCGGCCGAACGGGTTGGGTTGGTGGTCGCCATCAAATAGCGAATGCAGGCCCATGGCCTGTTCCAGTTTGCCCAGTATCCACCATTCCGGCTTGCGTTCTGCCGCAGGCGGCACCACTGCCTCGGTGTATTGCACATAAGGCTGGTACTGCATACCCAGGCCACAGATATTGATGTCCGGACGTTCCAGCATATCGGTACAGGGCAATAGGTAATCTGCGTATTCGGCGCTGGCATTGCGAACCAAATCCAGCACAATAATCAGCTCCAGTTGCCCAAAGGCTTCACGCAACTGTTGTTCTCCGGCCATGGACAGCAGTGGATTACCGGCAATGATGAACAGGGCCCGGATGGGGTTACTGTCCCGCAGAATCATGTCCGCTAACAGGTTGCCTGGGAGGGCGCCGCGAATGGTGCGCAGTTCACCATGCTCGGATTGGAAAAAGATCGAGTCCGCAGACAGATTGTGCATTGCCCCGGCTTTGGCCGCCGGGTAGAAGCCCAGGCCGTAGAGATTACCTCCGGGTTTATCCAGATTGCCGGTTACAAAACTCAGCATCTGCAATAGCCAATAACACAGGGTGCCCTGGCGCCCCATGTTAACCCCGGTGGACATGTGCACGCAGGCGGATTCGGCGCGCGCGAACTCAATGGCCGTTTGCCGGATCAGGGCCGCATCCAGACCGGTGACATCGGCCACGGATTGCGCACTGTAAGGTGCAATGAAGGCCCGCAATCCAGCGATGTGCTTGCCATGCTCGGCCAGCACTGATTCATCGAACCCAACCTGCTGATCAATTTCATGCAGCAGGGCCGCCATCAGGTATAGATCTGTATCGGGCTTGATCTGCAATACATCGCCGGTGGCCGCGGTGGCGGATTCAATACGACGGGGATTGATAAAGCGGATGGTGGCGCCGTTACTGCGGGCGTTCTTCAGCTGTGCCATGGGGTTGGCCATGGAGACGAACGACATATGGGAGACTTTTGGGTTCTCACCAAAAATCAGGGCATAGCGGGTGCGGGACAGGTCGGGGATCGGATGCAGCGTGCTGGTGCCGAAAACGGCTTCCGCCCCGGCAAACTTATTGCTGCAATCCTGGGTGCCCGAATTGAACAGACGGCGGGTTCCCAGTTGGGTGAAGAGGGAGCCGATCGCCTGACTGCCCAGGGCATTAAAGGCCGTGGGGTTGCCGATATAGCCTGCGATGGCATCATTGCCGTATTGTTGCCGAATGGATTGCAGCTTATGGGCGATGTCGGCAATGGCCTGATCCCAATCCAACTCCACAAAGTGGCCGGCTTCGGCCTTGCTGTTGCTGCGTTTCATGGGAACATTAAGCCGATCCGGATCCTGGTGAATGGCCTGGTAATGGATACCCTTGTGACAGGCAAAACCCCGGCTTACCGGATGCTGGCGATCCGGTGCCAGTTTGATCAACCTGTTGTTCTCATCCAGTTCAGCGATGAGGGCGCAGGAGGGTTCGCATACTCGACAAAAAGTGTGGTGTGTTTTGGTCATGGTGATACCGTGGCATGGGTTTGCTTGGTGGTTGCGGGCGAAGGGGCACGTTGCACGCGCACAGGAACGCCGTTGATTACCGCCATTCCGGTAAGCCCGTCCACCAGCTTATGGTCGGTGATATCGTTCATGCTGACACCGGCTTTGCGGGAGGCATTGGCCAGGTTGGTGCCCTGTCGATGATGGCCCCAACCGTGGGGCATGCTGACCACGCCGGGCATGATATCGTCGCTTACCCACAGAGGCAGCACCACTTTGCCGGTGGCCGATGCCACGGTAACGGTGGCACCATCCTGTAACCCCAGGCGCTGCGCATCCACTGTGGACATCATCAAGTCACAGCGGTTCTTGCCCTTGATCAGCCGTCTGCTGTTGTGCATCCAGGAATTATTGCAACGCAGATGGCGGCGGCCGATCAACAACAATTCATGCGCGGCACCGGGCAACGGCAGGTTCGCCAGCAGCCGTTGCAAATCCTGCATAAACAGGGGTGGCGCCAGATCAACTTTTTTATCCCGGGTGAATATGCGATGGGTCAGCATGGGGTGCAATGGCCCCAGGTCCACTCCATGGGGGTGCTGTTTCAGCTCCCGTAAATCCAGTTTGGGAAACGGTATTGGGCTGTCGTCAGTCAGGTTACCGTAGGCCGATGATTGCAAGGCTTTGTTGAGCGCTGGCAGGCGGTGGGTAACGGCACGGGCAGAGCGCGCGGCTTTGGCTTTCAAGGCATTGGTAAGCGTGTTTTTCCCCAGCCACTGTAGCAGTTGATATACACCCGGTAAGCCCTTGCCATACGGGCCCAGTTTGATCAGCCAGTCCAGCATGCCTTCATCAGTGAGTCGTTCAATAAGCGCCAGCCTGGATTTGGCAGCCAGGGTTTTTATTAGTGAAGTCGATTCCAGTTGCGCGGTCAGGTGCGCCAGTATTTGCCAATCGTGCAGGCTGTTGCCAGAGGGCTGCCATAACGGTGGGGAGTATTTTACCGTATTGCGAATGGCCACACTGTGCAGACCCAGTTCATAGTGACCATGTTCCAGAGGGCCGGTAGGGGGCAGGATGATATCCGCATGTTTGGTGGTTTCATTCAGGTAAATATCGATGCTGACCATGTAATCCAATTGATGCAAAGCCTGCTCCAGCAATGTGCCGTTGGGAACCGACAGCACCGGATTGCCGGCGTGGGTAATCATGGCTTTGATTTGTCCATGGCCCGGGGTCAGGATTTCCTCTGCCATGGTGGCCACCGGCAGTTCACCGGCGAATTCCGGCAGCCCCCTGACCCGAGATCGCCAGCGATCAAAGCTGCCGGTTTCCCCCGCCAATGCCGCCAGCCCCACCAGATCAATGGCCGGCAGGGTAAACATGAGGCCGCCGGCTTTATCCAGGTTGCCGGTGACAATATTCAGGGCGTAAATCAGCCAGGCGTTGATGGAACTGAACTGGGAGGTGCTCACACCCACCCGCCCGTAGGCAATAGCCCGTGGTGCCCTGGCAAATTCCCGCGCCAGCCGCTCAATCGCCTCTTGGTCCACACCGGTAATGGCAGCGGCCAATGGAGGGCTGATTTGCCTTGCTGCTTGTTGCAATTGGTCGAGATTTTTCAGATAGCTGCGGGCGACGCCATCACTGTTGAGATGGTCTCGGAAGATAACGTGCAACAGCGCCAATAACAGTACAGCGTCGGTTCCCGGCCGGATAAAGTGGTGTTCGTCGGCGATGGTCGCCGATTCGGTTTTGCGGGGATCCAGCACCACAAAGCGACCACCGCGTTTCTGCAATCGCTGCAGTCTGGTTTTGATATTGGGGGCGGTCATCACGCTGCCATTGGAGGCCAGGGGGTTGGCGCCCAGGCAGAGGAAGTAATCGGTGCGGTCAATATCCGGAATGGGGAAGTTGGCAAAGTGCCCGAACATTTCCTTACAGGCCAGCATGTGCGGCAATTGATCGCAGGAGGTGGCGGAGAAACGGGAGCGGGTGTGCAACGCCCTGATCAATGGCGCCAGCATCAACAACGCGCCATGGTTGTGCGCGGTTGGATTGCCCAGGTACAAACCTACTGCATCTTTGGAGTATTGCTGTTGTATGCGGCGCAGGTTGTTGCCGATTTCGTCGAACGCCTGTTGCCACCCAATTTCCTGCCAGCCGTGTGCAGTCTTTTTCAGTGGTTTGCGCAATCGGTCGGGATCATTTTGCAGATCCTGCAGCGCCACGCCCTTGGGGCAGATATGGCCTTCCGACAGGGGATCCTTCGCATCCCCTTTGATGGACAGTATGTGTCCGTTTCGATGCTCAATGACCAGTCCGCAGCTGGCTTCGCAGAGATTGCAGGTTCGATAATGGGTTTGCGTGCCCGTTTGGCGGGTTGCTATAACCATGGCTGACAGTCCGTTTTTGTTCTTGTCTGGTTGTGACAGCCTCCTAAATGTGCAGTGGCAGTTCAATGCCCAAATATGACAAATTGAGCGCAAACAAATGCCACCTGCAAGAGTGAATAACCTGCACTACTCTTTAGTAAAGCATGGTTACAGCAGGGATATGCAGGTGAACGCGCGCTACGGATTGCAAATGCTGATGTTGGTGGACCCCCAAACCCGCTCAGAAATGGCCCTGTCCGAGTTGGAGCGCACCCTGGGTTGTCAGTTGGTCATGCTGGAGTCCAGTTCCGCGTTCACCCGTCAGACCAGCACGGCTCCGGTCGCCCTGGTTGAAGTAACCCCGCGCAACCAGGGTGCCCTGCTGAATCAGCTGCTGGGCACCTTCACGGTAAACCCCTATGATCATTTGATTCTCCTGCAGCGGGTTCCGGGAGAGGTGGATCTTGATCCGTTCTGGCAATGTCGGCTGTCGTTATATGTGCCTGTTTTTCAAGGTTTTGATCCTCTATACACAGCGCTGGATCAATTTTTTTCCAAGCAGCGGGAAATCACCACTTTGCAAAATCAACTGCGCGAAGCCAGTGATATTGCCATGTTGTCCATGTCCGCCAGCAGTCAATTGGGGGAAATCATCCGCTTTTTGGAGAAGAGTTATAACTGCAGTGGCTACTCTGAGCTGGGAGCGTTATTGAATCAGACCCTGGAACGCCTGGGGATTGCCGGCTGCGGGTTGATTGAATCCCAGGATGGTGCTGTGGTTTATTTCGGCGAGCAGGAGCGGCGTGACGCTTGGCAGCGTTTGATGCTGGAAATGCGCAGCAAGGGCCGTTTTGTGGATCTGGAAAATCGTACCATAGCGAATTTCGACGCCATCAGCGTCATGGCGCGCAACATGCCCGAGGTGGGTTCCGAGCCCTATGGCCGCATGAAAGACATGCTGTTCACCTTGGTGGAAGGTGCTGAAGCCCGGTTGCGGACATTGGCTCTGGAGCGGGCAGTGACCCTGTCCGAGAAAGCCAAATCCACCTTTTTACGGGTGATGTCCCATGAATTGCGCACACCCATGAATGCCATTCTGGGGTTCAGTCACCGGCTTGCCGCCAAATCCAACGCTGAGCCCTACTCTGAACGGGAGCGCAATGCAGCTTCGATGATTCATGATAACGCCCGGCGGCTCATGGAAATGATCGAGGATCTGGAAGATCTGAGCAGTGTCAATGTGGATACGGAATCCGCCAAACGGCGGGTGCTGATGGAGGATACACTGGTGGCAACCCTGCACCATGTGGAGCAGCAGGCGCAGCGAAAAGGTTTGCGCTTCCGGGCACATTACAGTGAGCCCGGTATGCAGGCGGAACTGGATCCCACGCGGCTGAATCAGGTGGTGAAAAAGCTCTGTGCCAATGCCTTGAAATACACCGCAGAAGGGGAGATTTCCGTCACGGTGGCCACCCGCTATCACCACAGTTGCGGTGAACAACTGGTGTTGCAGGTGTGTGACAGCGGGGTGGGTATCTCACCCCGGAAACTACAGGGTATGTTCCGTCCGGTAAGCCAATTGTACGACGATTACGTGAACCACCATCAGGGTACCGGCCTGGGGGTGGCGGTGGTAAAGGAGTTTGTGGCTGAAATGGGCGGTGAAATCGATGTCCATTCCAACGAGGGCGCCGGTACCTGCTTTAGCATCACTCTGCCGCGCTTCAAGCACGCCGAGCCAGACGACACTGTCGAACTGTTTTGAACGTCACTAAAGCAAACCGGTACTGGCGGCAGCCCTGAACAAGGCCCTCATCCCGTTACGTCATAATTCAGCATAATTGACCTCCAGATTGCCACCTTCGGGTGGCTCCAGCGCCCACATTGAGCGTTGCAATGGGAATACCTGTTTCATGCTTGGGGATGCCTTATGCACCGTATTCAATTTCTTGTTTCAATCGTGTTTTGTCTCATCACAGCAGCCAGCGCCAGCGCCTATCAAGGGGTGGACTATCAAGGGGCGGACTATCAAGAAGCAAATTATGCCGCTTTGGATGAGGTGGGCGCGGGCAGCCTGTTGATGCCATCGGATCAGGGCTACACGCCGTTTGTGCGCAGTCAGTCAGAGTTTGATGTGCAGGTAAATGGTCTGGTGTCCCGGGTGACACTGCGCCAGAGTTTTATCAACCCTTCCCGGCAATGGGTGGAGGCTGTTTATGTGCTGCCGTTGCCGGAGAACAGCGCTGTCAACGCCATGCGCATTCGCATTGGGGAGCGGGTGATCGAAGGTGAAATCAAGGAAAAGCAGGAAGCCAGGCGCCTATACACCCAGGCCAAAGCCCAGGGTATGCGGGCCGGACTGCTGCAGCAACAGCGACCGAATCTGTTTTCCACCCAGGTGGCGAACATCGGCCCTCACGAAACCATTGAGGTGGAGTTGACCTTTCTGCAGACCCTGCGTTACGACCAGGGTGAGTTCTCCCTGCGGCTACCCATGACGCTGACGCCGCGTTACATTCCCGGCCTGTCCCGTCTGCCGGAATCCCCAGAGCAGGTTCAGGGGTGGGCTTTTCCCACGGCACAGGTGACGGATGCCCATATGATCACACCACCGCAAACCCATCATGCCGCGGCGGATCAACTCCAGGCCCGTGTCCGCATTCAAGTGACGCCGGGCTATCAGGTACAACAGTTTCAGGCACCCTATCACGACATCGATGTCACCCGGTTGAGTGAGGTCTATCAGATCCGGACCCGCAGCGAACAGGTGGCCATGGACCGGGATTTTGTACTGCGCTGGAAACCGGTCGCCCAGCAAAGTCCGGTGGCGGCGTATTTTTCTGAACAGGTTTCGGGCCGGGATCATGGCCTGATCATGGTGATACCACCGGCCACCGCAGACGGCATAAGCGTTGCCCCGCGGGAGCTGATTTTGATCATCGACAGTTCCGGCTCCATGGCCGGGCAATCGATGATACAGGCGAAACAGGCTTTGCACATGGCGCTCTCCCGTTTGCGGCCCCAGGACCGGTTTAACATTATCGATTTTGATTCCGGATACCGGACTCTGTTTCCTCACTCCACCGCAGCCAGTCCGGCAGCGCTGCGCCGCGCACAGGGGTTCGTGGATGGTCTGGTGGCCAATGGCGGTACTGAAATGGCGTCCCCGCTGCGCTGGGCGCTGACCCAAGCCGATGCAGAACATGTAGATGAGGAACAGCTTGAGGAGGAACAAGCCGATGTCATCGCCCAGATCGTGTTTATTACCGATGGCAGTGTGGGTAATGAAAGTGCCCTGTTTGAATTGATTCACCAGCACATCGCCCATAAGCGTCTTTATACCGTGGCCATTGGTGCAGCACCCAATGGATTTTTTATGCGTAAGGCGGCGGAGTTTGGCCGCGGAACCTACACCTACATCGGCAGCACCGATGAGGTGCAAAGCGCGATGGCGGAATTGTTTGGCAAAATTGAAAAGCCCGCGCTGACTCAAATATCGGTGCAGGTAGAAGGCGGCGCGGCCGAGTGGTATCCACAGCCTGTACCGGACTTGTTTGTGGGGGAGCCATTGTTGATCAAAGCGCGCTTTGATCAACCACCTGCGGCCGTATCCATTGCTGGACGCTTTGCAGGGCAGCAATGGCAGACCCGGTTGCAATTGCGCTCCGACCAGCAGGCCGCCGGTGTGGCCACCCTGTGGGCGCGGGCCAAGGTGGCCAGCCTGCAGGATGACGGTGTGCGCCAGGGAAACGCAGCGATGCACCGTGATGCCATTGTGGCACTGGGACTTGAGCACCGACTGCTGACCCCTTACACCAGTTTTGTGGCTGTCGATAAAACGCCGGTGCGGCCGCAGGACGCGGCCGTGCAGCAGGCGCAGATTGCCAATCGAATGCCCGCCGGATCCCGGCAGCCGGCGCCGGCAGTGGGTTATCCGCGCACGGCCCTGGGCCTGCACTGGCATTTGGTGATTGGATTCTTATTGCTGGGGCTGGCCTTGTTGTTGTGGCAACGGGCGGAATTCGGAGGCCAAGCGCATGCGGAACTGGCGTAAGCAAGCGGCGCTGTTGTTGATGGTATTGGCGGTGTGGTTGTTGGGGGAAAGTGCTTACCTGTTTGCCAAGGCCCGGTTTGCACAATATTTGCTGGACGACGCCTGGCAACGCTCGCTGCGGGACGGCAACGACCATCGACCCTGGCCCTGGGCGGATACCGCGCCCATCGCCCGCCTGGTATTCCCCGCACAGGATAAGAAACTGGTGGTACTGGCCGGGGCCAGCGGACGCAATCTTGCCTTCGGCCCCAGCCATCTCAGTGCCAGTGTGACACCGGGGCAGGTGGGTGTGAGTGTGATCGGCGGACATCGCGACACCCACTTTGCGTTTCTCAGTCAGGTGCAACTGGGGGAGCAAATACTGCTGCAATCCCGCGATGGTCGTCTGCAGTGGTTCGAGATTGTGCAGATCCAGGTAACGGATGTGCGCGACTCCGATATTCGATTGCAGGCTGACGCACCGGTATTGGCGCTGGTGGCGTGCTACCCGTTTACCGCACTGGATAGCGGTGGCCCGTTACGCTACCTGGTCATCGCCCGCCAGGTGGTCCGTGGCCTGTCTGTGAGTTGACATCCGATTGTGGTAGGGTGAGCCGCATACTGAGACTGATATGGGGTAGTCGACGTTCATGCGTTACATTCTTACTGCGCTGATACTGCCGCCGGCAATGAATTTCATACTGCTGCTGATCGCCTTGATCCTGTGGCGCAACAACCGCAAGTTGGCCATGGTGTTCGGCTCGGTGTCATTACTGACGTTGCTGGCGCTGTCCATTCCGGCGGTGAAATGTTTTTTGTTCAAGGGGCTGGAGCCTTATCCGGCCTTGGATGCTGCTTCCCTGCAACAGCCCGGCCGAAACCCGGGCGCCATTGTGGTGTTGGGGGGAGGTATTTATGTGCAGCAGCCGGAGTACGGCGCTTCGGTGCCCTCGGATTTAACCAACCGACGTCTGTTGTACGCGGTTTATCTGCATGAACAGACCGGGTTGCCATTGTTGCTCAGCGGTGGTGCTCCCGGTGCTGCAGAACGCAGTGAAGCGGAAGCTATGGCGGAAATTTTACGGCGGTTTGCCATTGAACCGGGGTGGGTGGAAAGCAACAGCCGCAACACTTGGGAGAACGCGCTGTTCAGTGTGGAATACCTGCAACGCAGTGGCATTGACCAGGTTCTGTTGGTGAGCGATGCCTGGCATTTGCCCAGGGCCGTGTACAGTTTTGAGCAGCAGGGGATGGATGTGATACCGGCGCCCACCGGATTTGAGAGCCGATGCGGTTGCAGTCTGTATTATTGGATACCGGGTTCCTGGAGTTTTTTCCTGTCAAGCTTCGCCATTCGGGAATATCTGGGGCTTCTGGCCTACCACTGGGGGCAGGCCGAGCCCTGAACATTGCTGCAGTGTTTCTGATTACTTACGGGAAACCGTAGAGCGATGGTACAGCGGTCGTACTTCCGGTTCCTGGATGGGGCGACTGGAAAGTGCGATACCGGCAATCAGCAGCAACAGGCACAGCCCCAGAACCGGCCATTGACCGAATTGCACAAACGGCGTGACCCCCGCGGTGCCATAGATTACTCCCTTCAAAACCCCTGCCTGAAAGGAGGGGATGCGGGACTGAACGCGGCCACGGTGATCGATGATGGCGGTGATGCCCGTATTGGTTCCCCGCAGCAGATACTTTCCGGTTTCCAGTGCGCGCATGCGGGCCATCTGAAAATGTTGAATCGGCCCCCAGGAGCGGCCAAACCAGGCATCATTGCTGATGGTGAGCAGAAAGTCTTTATCCCTGGCCTGTTGGCGAACCAACTCCGGGTAGACAATCTCATAGCAGATGTAAGCGGAGAAACTCAGCCCTTTGGCGATCAGTGGCGGCTGCTCGGCTGCACCCTTGGTGAAACTGGACATGGGCAGGTTAAAGAAAGGAAGCAACCCGCGCAGGACGTCTTCCAGTGGCACGTATTCGCCGAACGGGACCAGTTTCTGTTTGTTGTAGATCCCTTCACCATCGCCGATGACGAAGACCGCATTGTAATAATGCTGCTCGCCGTTTTCCTGGGGTTCCCAGCGGGGTACACCACTGATGATGGCCACGGATTTTTCGGAGGCCGCAATATCCAGATCCGTAATTGTGCGCAGGGCTTGGTGATAAAACACCGGATAGGCGGCCTCAGGCCACAGAATCAGATCGGCATCCCAGTTTTCCCGGGTGGCGTCCACATAGGTGCTGATGATTTTATTGCGGTATTTTGGGTCCCATTTCTGTTCCTGGGGAATGTTGCCCTGTATCAAGGCCACCTGCCGGGATTGGGCCAGATCCGGTTGGGTCCACGGGGTATTCTGCAGTAACCAGCAGCTCACCCAGATGATCAGCAGCGCGCCGGCAGCCGGCAGGCGCCGGGGCGATTCCTGTTTCAGTATCTGGCGCAGCAGTACCGCCGAGACGGCCGCCACCAGGCTTAAGCCCAGGGCACCGGCAACGGGGGCCAGGCCGGCAATGGGTGAATCAATAAAACCATACCCGGCCCAGAGCCAGGGAAAGCCACTCAACAGCCAGGTTTTGGTCCACTCCATCAGTACCCATAACGCCGGGAAGGTTAGCAGAGCATAGCGATCCATTTGTAAACGGCGATAGGCCCAGAACGGCAACGCAAACAGCAGCACGCTGAGAAAGGCACAGAACAGCAGCGTTCCCAGGGCTGCCAGCCACACCGGTGCGCTACCGTAAAAATGGATGCTGACATAAACCCAGGACACCCCTACGCCGTGAAACCCCATACCGTAGAGAAAGGCCCGCAGAAAGGCCCGTCGCGGCGTTTGCCCTTCCAGCAAAATCAGTAGCAGTGCCATGGAGGCGGGGATCAGCGGCCAGAAACCCACAGGGGCCAATCCCAGGGGGAAAATCGCCCCCGCCAATAACGCCAACAGGTGGCCTTTGCCACCTGTGGTAATTGAGGTCTTTAAAGTCATGTGCGTGTTCTGGTTATCAGTGTTGTATGGGGCTCACTTTCAGTAAACGAATGGCCCGGTTATCCGCGTTCAGTACCGTAAAATGATATTTGCCAATGTTGACGCTTTCCTCACGTTTCGGCAAATGTCCGAAGTGGCTCAACACGATTCCCCCAATGGTATCGTATTCGTCCTCATTGAACTTGGTGGCAAAATGCTCATTGAATTCGTCGATGGGGGTCACCGCCTTGACGACGAATTCATTGTTGTCTGCCTGTTTGATCATGTAGTCGTCATCAAAATCGTGTTCATCATCGATCTCGCCCACGATCTGTTCCAGCACGTCTTCGATGGTCACCAGGCCGGACATCTTGCCATACTCGTTCACCACGATGGCCATATGAGTACGGGTCTGGCGAAACTCCTTCAGCAGCACGTTCAGACGTTTGCTTTCGGGGACCAGGGTGGCGGGGCGGATCAGATCCTTGAGCTGGGTTTTCTCCAGTTTGCCCTTGTAGGCCAGGTCCAGCAGATCCTTGGCCAGCAAAATGCCGATGATCTCATCCGGGCTGTCGCCGTACACGGGGAAACGGGAATGGGCGGATTCAATGATGGGTGGCAGATACTCATCGGGCTTGGCGCTGGCGTTGATCACGATGGACTGGGAACGGGGTATCATGATCTCCCGCACCTGCATATCGGATACCTGTAACGCCCCCTGGAATATGCCCAGTGCTTCTGCTTCAACCAGCCCACTGTGGTGGGCATTGGTCAGAATTTCCAGAACCTCGGATTGGTTCTGAGGTTCACCGGACAGAAAGTTGGCTAACTTATCTAAAAAACCCCTGCCTGATGAACCGTTACGACTGTGATCGTCGTTCATGATGACGAGTGTCACTCCTATTCTAGTTATTGATCACGTATGGATCCGCATAGCCCAGGTTAGCCAGGGTTTGCACTTCCAACGTTTCCATTGCCTCGGCGTCTTCTTCATTTATGTGGTCGTAACCCAATAAATGCAAGGTACCGTGGATTACCATGTGAGCCCAGTGGGCTTCCAGTTCTTTTTGCTGTTCCTGCGCTTCCCGTTCCACAATGTCGGCGCAGATCACCAGATCCCCCAGCAGGGCCAGGGGAATATCCTCCGGCGCCTCAAAGGGAAACGACAATACATTGGTGGGGCGGTCTTTGCCCCGGTAGGTATGGTTGAGTGCCTGGCTTTCGCTTCGCTCCACTATTCTTAAGGTCAGCTCTGTGGGCACCGTTTCGGGGGCCGTATAGTGTGCTGCTTGCAGAGCTTGTGCCACCCAATTGGAAAATTGCGCTGCAGTGGGAATGGTGTGGCCGGCACAGGCAAGTTGCAGGTCGATGTCCAGACCCTGCGCGTTCTCAGTGGCCATCATGGTGCATGTCGTCGGTTTCGTGGCGGTCATAGGCTTCCACAATGCGCTGCACCAGGGTATGACGCACCACATCTTTGGATTGGAAGTGAGAGAAACCGATGCCATTCACTTCTTTGAGTACGTCCATGGCGTGCACGAGGCCACTTTTGGTGCCCCTGGGCAGGTCAATCTGGGTGTAGTCACCGGTGATGACGGCTTTGGAGCCAAAGCCGATCCGGGTCAGAAACATCTTCATTTGTTCTTTGGTGGTATTCTGACTTTCATCCAGAATAATGAAGGAATTGTTCAGTGTCCGACCGCGCATGTAGGCCAGCGGAGCCACCTCAATAATCTGGCGGTCAATGAATTTGGCCACCCGCTCGAAACCGAGCATTTCATACAGCGCATCGTACAGCGGGCGCAGATACGGGTTGATTTTTTCTGCCAGGTCACCCGGCAGAAATCCCAGTTTTTCCCCCGCTTCCACGGCCGGGCGCACCAATAAAATGCGTCGTACCTGTTCTGCCTCCAGCGCCTCCACGGCGCAGGCCACGGCCAGATAGGTCTTACCGGTACCGGCGGGGCCGATGCCGAAGTTAATGTCATTACGCAGTATTTGGCGCACGTACGCTTTCTGGTTTTCGCCGCGGGGCTTGATCATGCCCTTACGGGTACGGATACCCAGCTCGGTGGCTTCCTGGTCGGGGGCCGGGGCATTGATTGCGGGCTGTTCCGGGTCATTGTGCTCCGGGTTCATCAGGCTCTCCCGCAGCATCAGGTGTACGTCATCGGGAGTCAGATAGCGGGTGCTCTGTGTGTCTTTATAGAGCTTGTGGAGAACTTCGCTGGCGGCATTGACCTGACTGGGGTGTCCGGTCAGTTGGAATGCGTTGCCGCGGTTGGCGATCTGTACATCCAGCTTGTCTTCGATCTGTCGCAGGTGCTCGTCGAATTGGCCACACAGCTTGGCGAGGCGACTGGAGTCTGCAGGCTCCAGTTTCAATTGATGTGTTGTTACGATCTCGTTCAAAGTGGCTGCGTAATACGCCCTTCTATAGTGAATTGAATATAAGAATATACGGAACCGCCAGGCAGGAAAAGCATAAAAGTTCTTTAAGAACCTTTGTTCATTTTATTGCTGGTTTTAGTGTCGAAGGGTTTTACGCCCAGCATCCTTTGCGGTGCGGATCTTGCTGTCAAAAGACGTCATAACTTGTCGGACATTTTTACACAGCCCATCGGCTGTCGCTTTGTGATTTTCGATAAATCTATATAAATCATAGGGTTGTTGTTTTGGCACAGGGCCTGCATAGGTTAGGTTGTTGTTACTGCTGATGCAACCTTCTGCCATTCGTGGCCGAATTCCTGGGGGAAAGCGAGCAGAAACCCGTTGGGGCACAACAGGGGGGCCGTTCCACAAAGGTTCATACTTTGCGTAACGGCCTCCGGGTTTCTTTTTATTTGCTGTAGCCGTAGAGGCAGTAACACATGAACGACCGGACAACCCATGTTGCCGGTCGTTTTTTATTCTGCCAACTCCACAAAGGTTCCCAACAGTGAGTTGGGTAAGGCCTGGTCGATACTGACCGCCACAAATTTTCCGATCAGCTCATCGTCATCGTGGCGGAAGTTCACCACCCGATTGTTTTCAGTGCGCCCCTGCAGTTGTCCGGGATCTTTCTTGGAAATACCATCCACCAGAATGACCTGCTGGCTACCCACCATGCGGCGGCTGATTTCCTGTGCGTTCTGGTTGATGCGGTGCTGCAGCAGGGCCAGGCGGCGCTTTTTCTCTGCCAGGGGGGTGTCGTCTGTCAGGTCCGCTGCGGGTGTCCCCGGGCGTGGGCTGTAAACGAAACTGAAACTCAGGTCGAAGCCAACGTCCTCAATGAGTGTCATGGTGGCGTTGAAATCTTCTTCCGTTTCGCCGGGGAAACCAATGATGAAATCCGAGGACAGGCTGATGCCCGGCCGGTTGGCTTCAATACGCCGAATCTTGGCCAGGTAGTCCGCACGGGAATGGCCCCGTTTCATGGCACTTAATATGCGATCCGAGCCGCTTTGCACCGGCAGGTGCAGGTGGCTCACCAGTTTCGGCTCGCGGGCGTAAACATCGATCAGGGAATCGGTGAATTCCACCGGGTGGCTGGTGGTAAAGCGAATGCGGCCAATGCCGGGAACCCGTGCGATATGCTCGATCAGTTCCGCCAGATCCATCGGGTCGCCGTCCCGGTTTTCACCCCGGTATGCGTTCACATTCTGGCCCAGCAGGTTGACCTCGCGCACGCCCAGCCCTGCCAGGTGCTGAACTTCTTTCATCACGTCTTCGAAGCGGCGGCTGATCTCTTCGCCGCGGGTATAGGGCACTACACAGAACGTACAGTATTTGGAGCAACCTTCCATGATGGACACAAAGGCTTTGGGGCCGTCCACGCTGGGCTCCGGTAACTTGTCGAATTTCTCGATCTCGGGGAAACTGACATCCACCACCGCCTCGTGGGTGATGTCCACCGTTTCGATCATAGTGGGCAACCGGTGCAGGGTTTGGGGGCCAAACACCATGTCCACATAGGGGGCCCGATCCCGGATGGCGTCCCCTTCCTGGCTGGCCACGCAGCCGCCCACGCCAATGACCAGCTGCGGGTTGCGCTCCTTCAGCTTTTTCCAGCGCCCCAGTTGGTGAAACACCTTCTCCTGGGCTTTCTCCCGAATCGAGCAGGTATTCAACAACAGAACGTCTGCCTCCTCGGCGCTGTCAGTGAGTTCCAGTTGATAGGAGGCGCCCAGCAGATCCGCCATACGATTGGAGTCGTATTCGTTCATTTGGCAGCCATGGGTTTCAATAAAGAGTTTTTTGCGCATGATCCACTTCAGTCCGAGCCAGTGCGGGAGGCGAATTATACAGGGGATGGCGGCGCTTTTCACAGTTTGTCTTGACCGCCTTATAGGTTAGTATCGAGGCAGTCGATGACTGGTTATAAACCACCTAAAAAACAACAACCTAAGGATGTAACGATGGTGTGGAAGACATTTGCCTGGCTGCTGATAAGCCTGCCGGCCCTGGCCGGGGCCGCTGAATTACCCATTAACACCAAGTTGGGGGGCGATTTTGAGCTGCCGTCTACCGTGGCGACAACCAGCCGTCTGAGCGACTTCAAGGGTAAGGTGGTGTTGTTGAATTTCGGTTACACCAGTTGTCCGGACGTCTGCCCCATGGTGTTGAACCGCATGGCGGCGGTGCTCAATGAGCTGGAACAAAGCCGCGCCCAGGTACAGCCGGTGTTTGTCACCTTCGATCCTGAACGGGATACGGTGGAACGCATGCAGCAGTATCTGAACTACTTTGGCAAGGATTTTGTGGGCTTCACCGGTACCCGCGAGCAACTGGCGGCAGTGGCCCGGCAATATGGTGTGATCGCCATTGCCCAGCAATCCGATTCCGCCGCGGGTACTCTGTATACCCACAGTGACTATATCTATTTGTTGGATCAGCAGGGCCGGGTACGAGCCCTGTTTGCGAAAAGTGATACCATCGACAAAATGGTGGAAGACGTGGAATCCCTGTTGGAGGATTGAAGTTGATGAAGAAGTGGTTGTTGGTGTTGTTGTTGGGAGTGTCCGCTCCGGTATGGGCAGACGGGTTATCGGTAGAGCAGGGCTGGGTGCGTCTGGTGCCGCCGGTCAGTCCCAATACGGCAGGTTATCTGATGCTGCATAACGGAGGCGATCAAAACCGGAATCTGGTGGCGGTGAAAAGCCCCGTGGCGGAGGCAGTGGAAATGCATACGGTGGTGGAGCAGGATGGTGCCATGAGTATGCAGCAGTTGCAGAGCATAGCGGTGCCGGCTGAGGATTGTGTGATGTTTGAACCGGGCGCTAATCACATTATGTTTATCGGTCTGAAGCAGCCGCTACAAGAAGGCGACACGGTGCCATTGACGTTGATCTTCGAGGATGGTGAGAACCTAAGCGTCAGTCTGCCGGTGAAACGCGGCCAGAATGATGCCCATCAGCATCATCACCATCATTGAGGCCAGTGCATGAAGCAGGTTCCCGGATTTGAGGAATTTCGATTTGCTTACGGCGGCTTTACTCATCGGGTGTTGCGCAAAGGGGATGGCCAGCAACCCGGTGTGCTGATTATCCAGGAACTCCCGGGCATCACCCGGGAGACCATTGAGCTGGCTGAACGGTTGCACAGGGATGGTTTTACAGTGTATTTGCCGGTGTTGTTCGGGCAACCGGATTCACCGTTCGAGCCGTTGAAGAACCTGGCCAAAGTCTGTGTCAGTTTTGAATTCCGGGTGCTGGCCAACCGGCGCCGGGGGCCGGTGGCGGATTGGTTGCGGGCGCTGTGCCGACGAATGCAGGCAGAGTGCGGTGACATACCGGTGGGTGCCATCGGCATGTGTTTTACGGGCGGCTTTGCCCTGACGCTGATGGTGGATGACGCGGTGGCGGCGCCGGTGTCCTGCCAACCCGGTAATATGGACGGCATGGTGGGCAAACAGGCGCGCCGCAGCCTGGGCGTGACGGCAACCGATATGGCCGCCGCCCGCAAGCGTTCACAGGAGCAGGGCGTGCCGGTGATGGGGATGCGCTTCAGCAACGACGTTATGTGCCCCCGGGCCCGCTTTGATTATCTTCAGGATCAGTTTGGGGATAACTTCAGGCGTATTGAGATTGATTCCTCCCTGTTCAATAAACACCGGATACCGCCCTGGGCGCACTCGGTATTGACGCTGGATTTTGTCGATAAACCGGATCATCCCACCCGCCAGGCATACGATCAGATGGTGGGGTTTTTTCGTGAGCGGCTTCACAAAAATGGTGCCACCCAGGATGGATGCACAGAGATGGGCCATACTGATTAAAGAGTTACGACTGCGGCCAGCAAAGTGAACAGACTTGTTGGCCGTTGTAACAATTCAAAAAAATATCCCCGAATTCGGATTTAGATGTCAGCGCATCTGACTTCAGGGCCTTGGGGTGAAATAAGGAGAACAATCATGACGCGAGCCCTTTGCTTCGGTGCACTGTTGTGCGCTATTTCAATGCTGTCCACCCCGCTGCAGGCCGAAGAGCCACAGGCTCCGGATGAGCAGGCGCAGATCCAGGCCTGGATCGAAAACTTTGAAGCCGGTCTTGACCGTCAGACCGGGACCATCGCCCTGCCGAATGGGGTTGCCAGCCTGAATGTGCCTGATGGGTTTTATTATTTGTCACCGCAGGATTCCCAACGGGTGCTGGTGGAGGCCTGGGGTAATCCCGAAGGTGAACCACCTCTGGGTATGCTGTTTCCCGCCGACAAGTCACCTCTGGATGCCGATTCCTGGGGGGTTACCATTGAGTACAGTGAAGACGGCTATGTGTCCGATGACGATGCCCATGAGATTGATTTCAACGAACTGCTGGCTGACATGAAGAGTAGCACCCAGCAGGAAAGTGCAGAACGCGTCCGCCTGGGTTACGAGCCCATTGAGCTGATCGATTGGGCCGCGCAGCCCTACTACGATGGTGTGGACCATAAGCTGCACTGGGCACAGGAACTGAAATTTGGTGATGCCCAAGACCATACACTCAATTACAACATCAGGGTGCTGGGCCGCAAAGGTTACCTGTTGATGAATTTCATTGCCGACATGAATCAACTACCGGAGATCAACCAGAACGTGGACAGTGTACTGGCCATGGCCAGCTTCAACGACGGCTACCGCTACGATGAGTTTGATCCGGAATACGACACCTATGCAGCCTATGGTATCGGCGGCCTGGTGGCCGGAAAAGTGCTGGCAAAAACCGGCCTTCTGGCTGGGCTGCTGCTGTTCCTGAAAAAGTTTGGTGTAATCATACTTGCCGCTGGTGGCGGCCTGCTGGTGAAGTTGTTCAAGGGTAGTAAAGCCTGATCTCCGCTCAAGCGTGGGTGGCGGCCAGGCTATTCGGCAACCAGGGTGCCGGCCTGGTAATCCTGGATGGCCGTTTCAATCTGCTGGCGGCTGTTCATAACAAACGGACCGTATTGCACCACAGGTTCCGCCAATGGCTTGCCTGCCAACAGTAAAAGCCGGGCGCTGTTGGCGGTGCGCAGGGTGATCTCGCCGCGATGCTCCAGGCTCACCAGCTGTGCTTCCCGCAGCGGTTCCCCTGCCACCTCCACTTTGCCTTCATAGAGATAAAGCAGACAGGCCATGGCCGCATCCAGCGGCAACACCAAAGGTGCATCACCCTTCATTTCTATATCCCACACCTGCGGCGCGGTGGCCCGGTTTCTGATCGGGCCGGAAATGATCTCTGTGCCCACCGTGAGGTTGCCACCCAGGACACGGATCAGGTGTTTACCTACCAACACGGTTGGAATGTCGCCTGGTTCCAGATTGTGGTACTCAGCAGCCCGCATTTTTTCAGCAGCCGGTAAGTTCAGCCACAGTTGAAAACCGTGGAAGGCGCCGTCCTGCTGCAGGGGCATTTCGGAATGGATGACCCCCCGTCCCGCCGTCATCCATTGTGCGCCGCCGCTTGAGATTACACCGCGGTTGCCCATGTGATCCTGATGTTCCAGTTGGCCTTGTCGCATATAGGTAATGGATTCAAAGCCACGGTGGGGATGGGCAGGGAAGCCGGCTGCGTAATCACTGCCATCTTCGGATCGGATTTCATCCAGCATCAGAAACGGGTCCATCACCGAATAATCCCCGGTGGGGACAACCCGTTTGATTTTGACGCCGGCTCCGTCAGATGCCGGACGGGCAGGGATGCAATGTCGGATGGTCGTCATGGCCGCTTCTCCTCTGGGTGTGCCGGATGGGATATCCGGGTGGTTGCTGTGCTTTATGACTCCAGTAACTGGTTAATTTCCTGTTTCGCCTGATCGATGATTGCCGGTGCCTGCTCAGCGTTCATGTTCAGCTTCTCCGCCAGCACGAATTCCACATCCGTTATGCCGAGAAAGCCCAGGAACATTTTCAGGTAGGGTGTCTGGGTATCATTGGAGGTTCCTGCGTAGGCGCCGCCGCGGGCTCCCAACACATACGCCTTGGTATTCTTCACCAGGCCTACGGGGCCATTTTCAGTGTAATTGAAGGTGGTTCCGGCCCGTGCCACCTGATCAATCCAGGCTTTCAGGGTGGAGGGGATTCCGAAGTTGTACATGGGCACGCTCAACACCAGAACGTCCGTATTCATCAACTCTTCAACCAGGGTGTCCCCCAGCTGCGCTCGCTCCTGTTGTGCTTCGCTCCGCTCGTCGGCAGCCGTGATATTGGCTTGAAAGGTTTCCGCGTCCAAATGGGGAACAGGATCCTTGGCCAAATCCCGTACTGTGACGGAAGCGTCGGGGTGCCGGGCGGACATTTGCTCGAGGAAATGCTGCGCCAACTCGCTGGATTTTCCATTGTCGCCGAAGATGCTGCTGCTGATGTGAAGAATGTTCATGGTCAAGCTCCTTGTGGGTCATGATCTCGATGGATGTGTGTAATGATAAATCGAATAATTTGAATTAAAATACGATAAATTCGCTAAAAATATTCGAACATTTCGATTGGTGGAGGCCCTATGCCGGCAACACAGGTACCCAGAGTGACGCTGGAACAATGGCGCGCGTTTCAAGCGGTGGTGGAGTGCGGCGGCTACGCCCAGGCCGCTCAGGCGATCCATAAAACCCAGTCCACCCTCAGCTATTCTATTCAGAAGCTGGAGCAGTCGCTGGGGGTACAAGTGCTGGAAGTGAAAGGGCGCAAAGCCCACCTTACCAGTGCGGGAGAGGTGCTGCTGCGACGCTCGCGTCAGTTGTTGGACAGCGCGCTGTCCCTGGAGACCATCGCCGACAACCTGTCCCGAGGTATCGAGGCGCGCCTGGATCTGGCGGTGGAAGTGGTGTTTCCCTACGATGAGCTGCTTTGCGTGCTGGCGGAATTTTCCCGGGGCTTTCCCGATACCCGGGTCGAGCTGGTGGAATCCGTGCTCTCCGGCGGGCACGATCTGTTGTTGTCCGGGTTGGTGGACATACTGGTGTCAACGGTGGTCCCCCAGGGTTTTGTCGGGGAGCCTTTGCTGCGGCTGGAATTCGTTTGCGTAACCAGTCCGGATCATCCCCTGCAGCAATTGGGCCGCGCCGTGACGCTGCAGGATCTGAAACAGCATCGGCAAATGGTGACGCGGGATTCCGGGCCTCAGCGGCGCTTCAGCGCTCCCTGGCTGGAGGCGGAGCAGCGCTGGACGGTGAGTAACATCACCACCTCCATTCGTGCCATCAAAAGTGGTTTAGGGTTCGCCTGGGTGCCGCGACTGCAGGTGGCGGAGGAATTAAACGCCGGTACCCTGAAGCCGGTGAATATGGAAGAGGGCGGGCATCGCTACGGGCAGCTGTATTTGGTGTATAAAGATAAGGATGCAGCGGGCCCAGCGGCTCGGTTTCTCACCCAGTTGCTTCTGGATCGCTGTCGTAATATGAAATCACTGCAACCCAGGGGAGAGGACTTTGATCTTAAAATGGATTAGTACCTTGTTTTTGTGTTGTATGAGTGTCTGGGTTCACGCTGAGATTTATCAGTGGAAGGATGCCGCGGGCCGGGTCCATTATTCCGATGAAGCGCCGGACGATACCGACGTCAAAACCGTTACACCCAATACGGAACGGTTGGGCGTACGCTTGAGCAAGCCGGATGAATCCGCCGCCTGGTCGGAGCAGGCCCTGACGAACAAAAAACCAAGCACAGGCATCCTCTCCCGCCGCCCGCAATCGGTGCCGGAGGATGCGTCGGAAGATGATCTGTGCGAAGGCGTGGTGGGTGATTGTTTTACCGAACAGCAGGACTACGTATGTAAACTGCGCTTTAGTCTGCCCTGTAAAAAAATCTATCACTGGAAAGTGTGTCTGCAGCAGGATTGTGAGCAGAAGGATATTTCCGATCGCTGCAATTCTCCCTTTCATCTATTGGATCGTCGCCCGCCGGTGCTCACCGGTTTGCAGATGGGGCGGGCAATGCCCCTGCAGGCGCTGGTGTCGGAAAGGGATTGGCAATGTCTGGTCCAGCATGGATTTTACTGTGATGAAGTGGCATCGGAATCCATCTGCCAGCAGCGTTTTGGTCAAAGTTGCAGTGCGCTGAAAAACTGGGCCGATGAAGCTCGTACCCGCTGCCGGAAGCAACGTGGTAGCGATTGCGATGATATTGACAGCTGGAAACAGTTTCGGCCCTTGTCACATGAGGAGCGGCAAAAAGCCGGAGTGCGGTTGGCCACAGGCGGCAGTACCTCCCGTGATCTATTGATGGAATCGCTGGGAGTGGAACAGGATAACCCGGATCAGTATCCCCAATTGCAGCAGGCCCTGGAATCGCTTACCGGGCTTAATATACGCGACCGCCGCCGTCGGTTTGACTGTGATGCGGAATGGAAAGAGTTCAAACCCCGCTGAGCAGGATGACCTCTTCATTCACACAAGTTGTTGTAAGATGCCAGTCCGTTTTTCTGCAGGCTTGGGTAGAATGTCCGCATGTTCAGTTGATGAACGAAGCTGTGTTGACTTTCACTGTTATGGGTAAAGGGCTACAGAGGGTCCGTTTTCCTGTTCAGGGAAGGCCAAATATATCTTCTCTTTTTAGCATTTGTGCGTTGAATGCACTCGCCACGCTGTAGATTGGGCTGCATGTGGCGAGTTCTTCTTTTTCCGGCCTGGCCTGGTCAGTGTAATTTCAAGGTAGGGCTGGCCCGTCGATTTATTCGATCCCGCAAAATCAACAGCAAGGTTCTGAACACACCGTGCAGGGTGAACTGGTGCATGCGGTACAGCGTGATGTACATAAAGCGCGCCAGCTTGCCTTCAAAGGTGAAATCCTTGCTCAGGTTGCCCATGATGTTGCCCACGCTGCCATTTTTACTCAATGAAATCAACGATCCCTTATCCTGATATTCAAAGGTCAGCAGTGGCTTGCCGGCCAATCGGCGCTGCAGGGATTTGGCCAGCAGCTTAGCCTGCTGGTGGGCGGACTGTGCCCGTGGGGGCACCGGCGTATCTGCATCATGGCGCGGACATTGGGCGCAGTCGCCAAAGGCAAAAACATCATCGTCCCGGGTTGTCTGCAGTGTGGCTTTCACCACCAGCTGGTTGATGCGATTACTCTCCAGTCCGGCGATGCCATGTAAAAAATCCGGTGCCTTGATGCCGGCGCTCCATACTTTCAGAAAGGCGGGAACAAACTTGCCACTCTTGGTGTGCAAGCCATCGGCGGTGATTTCCGTCACCATTTCGCCGGTCAATACCTTGATGTTCAACTCGTTGAGTTGGCGCAATATGGCAGCAGAGGCTTTTTCAGAAAGCACCGGCAATACCCGGTCTGCAGCTTCAATAATGGTGATGGTCAGGTTCTCCGGTTTGATTTGATCGAAACCGTATTCCACCAGTTCGTGGGCTGAATGGTTCAGCTCTGCCGCCAACTCCACTCCGGTTGCGCCGGCACCGACAATAGCAATACTACAATGTTTGGGGTCGGCGCTGGGATCCTGGTTTGCTTTTAAATACTTATTAAGAAATTTGCGATGAAACGTTTCGGCGGCTGAACGCTTGTCCAGGAAAATACAATGTTCCGCTGCACCCTGGGTACCAAAATCATTGGTGTTGCTGCCGATGGCGATCACCAGAGTATCGTATCCCAGGCGTCGCTCCGGCAGTATTTGCTCGCCCTCAACCACATGAGCTTCCAGAATCACCTCTTTGCCCTGGCGGTCCAGACCATTCATGCGGCCCATGATGAACTTGAATCGGTGACGCTGGGCGTGTGCCACGTAGTTGAGTTCATCCACGTCGGCATTCAGCACACCGGCAGCCACCTCGTGCAGGCGGGGCTTCCAAAGGTGAGTCATGTTGGCATCCACCAAAGTGATTTCTGCCTGGCCACGCTTGCCTGCCTTGTTTCCCAGCAGCGTGGCAAGTTCAAGGCCGCCGGCGCCGCCTCCAACGATGACGATACGATGAGTCATAGTAGTTACCTTTACAATGTTAGAAACCGGTTCCCGTCAGATGTGCGGGGGCTGGTGTTCTGGCCATGGATGACACCAGCGATAAAATTCGTTAGTCAGCAATGTGAAACTGCTCGGTCAGCAACAGGGGTGACCGTGGTTGTGGTGGGCGGCCATTCTAGTGGCCAATCTGACGCACGCAATGACAGTTTTGTAACTGTGAGCGGTCTCCAGGGCAATAGTATCTCCGGCAAACTGTGCTGGTACAAGTCAGCTTTCCAGATCCTGATAATGTTCGGGTACAAAGCGTGGGGTACACAATGCCAGAAAAATCAAATCGTCTTCACCAGGGTTGTGGATGCGTTGTCGCATGCCGGCGGGAATGATCACAGTGTCTCCGGGGTGTACCGCTGCAGCGGGGTGGTCACCGACTTCCACCAGCCCTGTTCCAGACAGTATCTGATAGCGCTCCACCGTGTTGTGCAGGCAGTGCCAATGGGTGGTGCGGCCCGGTGTGACCCGAGCCCGGGCGATGGACAGTGCGGGGTCACAGTCTGAGTTAAGCTGCTCGATGATGTAACAGCCTTCCTCAAAAAAATATTCGGCATCCACATTGAATTTGAGTACCGCAGGGTGTAATCCCGATTCAGACATTGCAGTGCCTACAAAGGTTGTTTCAGAGTTGCCAGAATAATGACCGCTACCAGGATGAAAACAGGAACTTCGTTGAATACACGATAGAAAGATTCCGAGCGGGTGTTTTCATTGCGGGCAAATTTTTTCAGCATGGCACCACACAGGTGATGATAGCCAATCAACAGTATGATCAGCGTCAGTTTTATGTGCATCCACAAAGCGGATTTAAAGTAAGGATCCCAGCGATCAACCAGCATCCAGATGCCCAGTATCAACGCCACAATCATTGAGGGCGTCATGATGCCACGATACAGTTTTCGCTCCATGATTTTGAAACGTTCGGAGCCCTGGGTGTCACCTTCGGCATTAGCCTGGCAGTGATAAACAAACAACCTTGGTAAATAGAACAGCGCTGCAAACCAGCAGACAACGGCGATAATGTGAAATGCTTTAACCCAGAGCATCATGCATCCTTATATCTGGTAATAGTGCTCGATATCCTGTTTGCGGATAACACCAAAAACGCGATAGATATTGGGTGCCGACATGCGCCGCACGTACACCGCGCTGACATCCGCTTTTTGCATCGCCTGCAGCGCCTCGTGCAACGTTGCGCTCAACAGGATTGGCGTCACATTATCCCGTTTTGCGGGAATTTCCAACAGGTTGATTTTAAATTCTTCCGGGGCTGTTTTGTCTTCGGAGGGTTGCTCACCCTTTTCTTCCAGGCTGGCAATGTACAGGGCCAGCTCGGCAGCCGGCATAAAATGGGTTGGCTGGCCTTCTTTCTCGATCAGCAGCCAGTTCGGTTGTTTTTTCAGGATGTCGTCCGCTTCCTCCCGATTGATCAACCGGTTTACCCTGCGCACGTTGCGGTCCATGACGGCGGCCACGCCCACCCGGTGTAAGTGTCGAGCCAGGGGGCTGGTGTTCAGAGCAATACCCTGGGCCTGCAAAAACGCCTGAAAAATGCCCCGTTGCCGGAATACCTGCGTGGTGATCAGGCTGGAAATCACCACCACCAGCATACCGGGGAAAATAATATTGGCTTCAAAGGTCAGTTCCAGCAAGGTCATTAAGGCGGCCAGTGGCGCTTCCAGTGTGGCCGCCATCATGCCAGCCATTCCCAGCAACACATACAGTGTGATATTGGAGTCATCCGGTAGCAAGGCACCACCCAGTTTGCCGAACAGGGCGCCGGCCAGGGCTCCCATGAACAGCGATGGGCCGATGACGCCACCGGGCAAACCGGAGCCCACACAGGCACTGGTGGCCACCAGTTTCAGGACCGCGATGATCAGCAATGAGCTGACTGTCAGGCTGCCGATCATGGCCGCATCCACCGTGTCGTAACCAATTCCTAGCACTTCCGGTGCCACGAAACCTGCTGCTGCGGTAATCATGCCCGCCAGAAAAAAGCGCCAGCCGATCCCCAGGCGGTGGGTGCGTTGATAATACTGCGTGGACAAAAAAATCAGCGCGGCGGCAAGACAGCCAATCAGGATTCCGCACAGCACCACAAAGGGAAGCTCCATGAGGGTGCCCAGTTGCACTTCAGGAATGGTAAAGGCCGGCTCATGACCGTACACGGCTCGGGTGAGAGAGGCTCCCACCACCGATGCGAGGATGATCGGGATAAACGTGCCGATGCTGTACTCCATCATAATCACCTCCATAGCAAAGATGACTCCGGCAATGGGGGTGTTGAATGAGGCTGAAATGGCCGCCGCACAGCCGCAGCCCGTCAGAATTCGTACGCTGTTGTTGGGGAGCCGGGCCCATTGCCCCAGCAGGCTGCCGCCGGCGGCGCCCAGGTGTACTGCCGGGCCCTCCCGTCCCATGGACAGGCCGCCGATCAAAGTCAGTGCGGCGCCAAAAAACTGCACCAATAAGCTGCGCAGGCTGATGGCGCCCTGGTTCAGATTGAAGCGCTCAATGACATAGCCCACACCGGTACGCCGCTCCTCTTTCGGCAGGTAGTGAAAAGCAGCGCCTAGCAGTACTGCGCAGGTCAGGGGCAGGGCACCCTGCAGCAGAGGGCTCAGGCCTTCGAAGTTTTCGGAATGATCCGGCAGAAACAAGCCAAGGGTCAGTTCAATCACCATGCGAAACAGGATGATGATCAGGCCGGAGCTGAGGCCCGCCAGAATTCCCAGCAGCGCCAGCAGTGGCACCGCATCCAGGGTGGACAAACGTTCTCTTATGCGATCAAGGTCAAAGTTCATAACGGGACAGGTCTGCCAAATACGCTACGCTTAAGGAAACGGACAACGGTCTAGAGCATAATCAGAACCCTATCAGTCACAAAGGCTGCTTGCTCCACCGGGTATTTCAAGCAAAAATTTTGCCTATACAAGGGCTTAGAATTTTTAATACGGTTCCAGCTGCTTTATGATTGCACATTCTATCGGCAAGAACGAATCGGGATCTCTATGAATCACAGCGCAAAAATCAAGATTGGAATCGTTGGTGGCACTGGCTACACCGGCGTGGAACTGCTGCGGTTGTTGGTGCAGCATCCCAATGTCCAGTTGACCGCCGTCACCTCGCGCTCTGAATGTGGGCAGGATGTGCACGCTTTGTACCCGAATTTGCGCGGCCACCTGGATCTGCAGTTTTCCCAGCCTGATGTGGATAACCTGAGTCAGTGTGATCTTGTGTTCTTTGCGACCCCCAATGGTGTCGCCATGAAAATGGTGCCGGCGCTACTCAAGGCGAACGTGAAAATTGTGGACCTGGCCGCAGATTTTCGCCTGCGGGATCCGTTACTCTGGGAAAAGTGGTACGGCATGCCCCACGCTTGCGTCGATGTGCTCGAGCAAGCGGTATATGGCCTGCCGGAAGTCAATCGCCAACAGATCGCCGGTGCCAGCCTGGTGGCTAACCCTGGGTGTTATCCCACCGCGGTGCAGCTGGGTTTCCTGCCCCTGTTGGAGAACGACCTGATTGATCCGCAGCATCTGATCGCAGATGCCAAGTCCGGTGTCAGTGGTGCCGGGCGTGAGGCAAAGTTGGGGTCGCTGCTGTGTGAGGCCAGTGAAAACTTCAAATCCTACGGGGTGTCCGGGCATCGGCACTTACCCGAGATCAACCAGGGCCTGGCTGATGTGAAGGGGGCCCCGGTTGGCCTGACGTTTGTTCCACATCTGACGCCCATGATTCGAGGCATTCACGCAACCTTGTATGGGCGACTGGGCGACTCGCTGGAAAATCTGCAGGCTTTGTACGAGGCACGCTTCGCCGATGAACCCTTTGTGGATGTCATGCCGGCAGGGGCAATGCCGGAGACCCGTAGTGTCAAAGGTTCCAATCAGTGCCGTATGGCGGTACATGTCCCCCAGGGTGGTGACACCGTCGTGGTGCTGTCCGTGATCGATAATCTGGTGAAAGGTGCTGCCGGGCAGGCGGTTCAGAATATGAACATTATGTGTGGGTTACCTGAGTCAGCTGGGCTGAACCAGGTGGCTCTGATGCCCTGAGGCCTGCCGTGGCAAAATCTGGTGGCAGCCCGGATCCACAGCTGGTTTTAGTGCCGCAGAAGCAAGGCTCGCGCTGGAAGCGTGCGGCGCTGGGGTTGGCGGTGTTGCTGCTGGTGGCCGGCGGTTTTTTTGTCGCCGGTTACTACCAGGGCATCCGGGAAAAACTGCATGTGCTGGATGAGCGCGCTGAACTGCAGCGGGAAACCAAGGAACTCAGCAAAACCCTGTCTCAGCTTCAGGAACAAGCGGCCATACTCAAGCACGGCAGTGAGCTGGAACGGCAGGCGTCAGAACGGGTCAGAAAAGAGAACATCGGATTGCAGAACCGGGTATCCGAGCTGGAAGAAGCGGTCACGTTCTACAAAAGTATTATGGCGCCCCGCAAGAACGATAAGGGGTTGCGGATCGAGCGTTTGGAGCTCTCCACCACATTCAATAAACGCCGTTTTAAATACAAGGTGGTGATGACTCAGGTGGCGGACAACAGCTCTTATATCAGTGGTAATGTCACTATGAATTTACTTGGCGTGCGTGGAGGCACTAAAGAAAGCCTGTCATTTGAGGAACTTTCCGAAGAGATGGATAAAAGTGGAATTCCTTTTAAATTCCGTTACTTCCAGAATGTAGATGGTGAAATTGTGGTTCCGGGTGGCTTTGTTCCGGAACAAATTGAGGTAATCGCTCAGTCAAAAGGTCGTAAAGCGACTAGACTTGAAAAGCGGTTTGATTGGAACGTGCTAGAGGTAAGAAGCGATGTGGGGAAAGGATAAGACAAAAAAAGTAGACTTTGACCGTCATGCTGGCAAAACCACCATGATCGCGAAAGGCACTGTGATTGATGGTGACGTCAGGTTCGAAGGCGGGCTTTTGGTTGAAGGTACGATCAAAGGGAATGTGAGGGCGGATGATGGCAGCGAAGCCCTGCTGCGCCTGAGCGAAGCGGGTAAGATTGAGGGTGAAATCCATGTGCCGAATGTCGTGGTTAACGGCAAGGTAAATGGTGATGTGCATTCCTCTGCCCACGTGGAGCTGGCGGCCAAGGCGGTTGTCAACGGCAATGTTCATTACCATCTGATCGAAATGGTCATGGGGGCGGAAGTGAACGGCTCCCTGGTGCACAGCCAGCAGAAACCGGCGGTGGAAGAGGTAGCGATTACGCTGGACAAAAAAGCCAAAAAGGATGAAAAACCATCAGGCCTTAACGCTAAAATGGAAACCAAGCAAAGTCCCGCCTGATTCGGCTATTCTTGACTAATTTAGTCGGACTTAAGATAATCCCAAGATGGCGCCCTTTGGCGCCGTCAGTATTTTAAAGGAGTATCTCATAACGTGTCTGATGTACCAGCGATGAGCTTCACTGATAATGCGGCCCGCAAGGTCAGGGCGCTGATTGAGGAAGAAGGTAACGATAACCTCAAACTGAGGGTGTATATCACCGGTGGAGGTTGTGCCGGGTTTTCCTACGGCTTCAAATTCGATGAGGAAGCCAAAGAGGATGACACCCAGGTGGAAAATCATGGCGTCACCCTGTTGGTGGACCCCATGAGTATCCAGTATCTCGCCGGTTCTGAAGTGGATTATTCGGAAGGTCTGCAGGGAGCGCAGTTCATAGTGAAAAACCCCAATGCCACCAGTACCTGCGGCTGCGGCTCTTCCTTTTCTATTTAGGCCGGATACAGAGCACCCAGAAGCACCTCAGAGTGAGCGCCGGTAAACGGGCCGGTGTCCAGCTTTGTGCCATCGATGTGGCATTTTGCCAACCAGGCAAAACACATTGCTTCCACCCAGTCCGGATCGACACCCACTGGAGATGTTGTATCCAGCGGACAGGGGCATAAGGCCCGCAACCGGTCCATGAGAGCTTGGTTGTGAACGCCCCCCCCACAGACCAGCACACCGTTCGCCCGCACCGGCAGTCCGTTAACCGCGTCCATTATCGTGGTTGCTGTCAGCGCCAGCAAAGTGGCCTGTACGTCCACCGGCTCAAAATCGCCCAGGGGCATACCGGCCTTCTGTTGCGCCCATTCCAGATGAAAATACTCTTTACCGGTACTTTTGGGAGCCGGGTGTGAGAAGTAAGGGTCCTGCAGCCAGCTCTCCAGCAAGGGGGCAATGACCTGGCCTTGCGCAGCCCAGGCACCCGCCTGGTCATAGGGCTGGTTGCGGTGGGCCTGGCACCAGGCGTCCATCAAGCCACTGGCGGGCCCCGTGTCCATGGCGAGCGGGCGCCCTCCGGAACCACGGGCGGGCAGTAGCGTGATGTTGGCAATGCCTCCAAGGTTCAGAATGACCCGGTTCTCCCGGCTGTCGGTCAGGCAGTGTTGATGAAACAGCGGTGCCAACGGCGCGCCCTGGCCGCCGCAAGCCATATCCCGGCGTCGAAAGTCCGCCACCACCGGCAACCCGGTCAGCTGAGAAATGGTATGTGGGTCGCCAATTTGCAGGGTGAAGGGGGCAGTGTTGTCCGGGCGATGCCGAATGGTTTGTCCGTGACTGCCGATGGCCTGTACCGCGCTCGCGGGTACGCCAGCTTGCTGCAACAGTGTATTGGCTGCAGCAGCGAATAGCCTCCCCAGCTCAATATCCAGCTCACCCATCAAGTCGATCTGGTTTCGATCAGGCGTGAACAGGGAAACCAGGAGTTTACGCGTGGCGGCAGGAATCGGGTGCAGATGATGAGCGATCAGCTCAGGGCGGTCTTGTCGGAGCGAAACCAGTGCAGCGTCAATGCCGTCTGCGCTGGTACCAGATATGAGGCCAACGTACAGTTCGTCGGCGCTCATTATTGATCCAATTGCGCGACGCTTTCGCTCTCCATGGCGGCAGCGTAGGTGGCAAGCTGGCCGACCATTTGCTGTGCCACAGCCAGGAACCCGGATTTATCCTGTTTGGGAATCGGTTCAGCATGGGGCAGCTTAACGGTCACAGGGTTTCGCACTGCACCGTTTACGTAAAACTCATAATGCAGGTGTGGTCCGGTGGCGAGCCCCGTGCTTCCCACATAGCCAATGACCTGGCCTTGCTTGACTCTGGTGCCGGAGCGAATGCCACGGGCATAATTGTTCATGTGGGCGTAAAGTGTTTTGTAGGTTTGGCCGTGCTGAATAATAACCACTTTACCGTATCCGCCCTTGCGGCCGGCGTAGACCACTTTGCCATCACCGGTTGCCTTGATCGGAGTGCCTCGCGATGCTGCATAGTCGGTGCCTTTGTGGGCCCGAATGGTGTGCAGCACCGGGTGCTTGCGGCGCAAATTAAAGTGTGAGCTGATGCGGGCAAAGCTAATCGGGCTGCGCAGGAAAGCTTTGCGCATGCTGTCGCCATCGGGAGTGAAATAGCTGGCTCCACGGTCCGCAGTTTCATAGCGGATGGCGGTGAATGTCTCGCCTTGATTGGTGAACTGGGCAGCCAGGATTTCACCATCTTTCACTTTTTCGCCCTCCAGGTGCATTTCCTGGTAGATCACGCGAAAGGAGTCCCCTTCCCTGATATCCAGCACAAAATCCACATCCCAACCGAATATATTGGCCAGCTCCATGGTCAGGCCCTCTGAGAGCCCTGCCTTTTGCGCAGCCAGAAACAGCGATGAATGGATGGTGCCTTCGGCATAGGATGTGTAGGGGACCAGCGCTTTCTGATGCTTTTCTGCAACATAGCCTTCGGAACCCTGCTCAATTACCAGGCTCTCGGTTCGAGACATGACGTACTCCAGCGCCACCAGCTTCTGCTCTTCGATGGCAAAGCGCATGGTTTGACCGGGGTGGATTTTCTTCAGCAGGGTGACTTCCCCCTGCCCGGACATTACTTCATAGACATCCCGGGAGCTCAGGCCTACGCGTTTGAATATATGGCTCAATGTATCGCCACTGCGCACTTTCTGGTCCATCCAGTTCCTGACGGGCGTTGCTGGTTCAAGCTCAGCCAGTAGCGGCTCTTCTGCCAGGGATTCATCCATGAGTTCTTGAGCCCGGGCCTTTGCCGATGCATTGCTCTGTTCAATGGTGGGCTTCAAGCGAACCGTTTTGGTTGCCGTGGCATCGGGAGAGGGCAGTAAGGTCAGCGTCAGCACCATTACGGCTGAGCAGACGGCTACGGCCATCAGATGGGTTTTTGGGTAAGAAGGCTTGGGCGCCTGATCTGCACTGCTGTGATTCGTCATACCTAATTCGAGTAGATTCTGGTTAATGCTGCTAAGTAATTCATTATAAGGATAGATGAAACTGAATGTTACAGAAACTTTAAGGTTGGGATTGAGCCGTCCATCACAGTTCAAAATTATCCTGTTCCGGGCTGGGGCTTTACCGGCTGCATGCTACAATACCGCCCATTTTTATGACCAGACCAATCAATCAAGGTGGAAAACGTGTCGAATTCCGTTGAACAGGCGCTGGCCCTCATCCGGCGGGGCGCAGAAGAAATCCTGCTGGAAGAAGAGCTTATCGAGAAACTAAAAGAAAATAGGCCACTCAGGATCAAGGCTGGCTTTGACCCAACCGCGCCGGATCTTCACCTTGGCCACACTGTGCTCATCAACAAGCTGCGCCAGTTCCAGGATCTGGGTCATCATATTATGTTTCTGATCGGTGATTTCACCGGAATGATCGGGGATCCTACGGGTAAGAATCAGACTCGCAAACCGCTGACCCGGGAAGATGTGCTGGAGAACGCAAAATCTTATAAGGAACAGGTGTTTAAAATCCTCGACCCGGAAAAGACGGAAGTGGTTTTCAACTCTGCCTGGATGGAAAAGCTTGGTGCCGGAGGCATGATCCAGCTGGCGGCGCAACATACCGTCGCCAGAATGCTGGAGCGGGATGATTTCTCCAAGCGCTTCAAGTCCAACCAGCCCATCGCCATTCATGAATTCCTGTACCCGCTCATCCAGGGGTGGGATTCCGTCGAGATGAAGGCCGATGTGGAGCTGGGCGGCACGGATCAGAAGTTCAACCTGCTGATGGGGCGTGAGCTGCAGAAGGCAAATGGGCAGAAACCCCAAACCGTCGTCATGATGCCCATTCTTGAAGGGTTGGATGGTGTACAGAAGATGTCCAAGTCGTTGGGTAACTATATTGGTGTGACCGATGCTCCATCGGAGATGTATGGGAAGCTGATGTCCATCAGCGACGAGCTCATGTGGCGTTATTTTGAGTTACTGAGCTTTCGTAGCAATGAAGATATTGCCCAATTCAAAGCCGATATTGATGGGGGTGTGAACCCGAGAGACATCAAATCAAGGTTGGCGGAAGAAATCGTGGCTCGTTTCCATGGTGAAGAGGCAGCCCAAAGTGCCCATAAAGGGGCCGGCAATAAGTTTAAATGGGGCGAGATCCCGGAGGAAATGCCGGAGTTTGAGTTGCAGGCAGAAGGTGGCGAGGGGTTGCCTGTGCCGAATGTCATACAACAGGCAGGCCTGACTAAAACCACAGGGCAAGCCAGAGACATGATGAAGCAGGGGGCCGTGCGCATTGATGGTGAGCCAATAAAAGACCCCAGGTCACGCCTTGCATCAGGTGGTCCCTATGTGTGTCAGGCGGGTAAAAAACGCTTTGCGCGAGTCGTAATCAAGTAGCCCGTAAGGTATTGAATAAAATAGTTAAAAAAAGTCGTTGACGGGGCGGGTTGAGGCCCTATAATGCGCACCACTTCGACGGGGAAGTTGCTCGAATACAGGGTGGCG
>MDTC01072703.1_pt1 | contig 78621 bp, 79 predicted proteins | sample 811181 | NCBI WGS metagenome assembly MDTC01 (sample SAMN05326644, study PRJNA326480) | marine metagenome | isolation source: seawater | place: Pacific Ocean: North | collected 2011
AATATTGATTACCGGATCATCCATGAACGAGGAGAGCCTGTATTAGATTCTAATGGTAACCCTGTTTATGAGCACTTAAAAGGAGACCCGGTACTGGATGTTAATGGAAATCCCATCTTGGTAGAAACACGCAAGATAAAACGTGAGTACACATTGTTCTTGGTCGATGGACTTTATATGTTCGCTGATGACCAACGAGTGGTTGATTATCGCGAACAGCTTGGGCGTTTCATTCGTGATTTATTGATCGATGACATTACTGTATTCCAACAGAACCTTCGGGAACGGACGGAACTGTACTTACACCCCACCATTACGTTCGGCGATACAACGGTAGAGGTAAATCAAGACGAACGTCAATCATTACCCTTAAATCAGTCTATTGGTGTTGAATATTACCTGACTCCCTCTTCTTACTCTAACACGCAGCTTCGTAGTGCCCTCACAACGATGACGCACCGTGTTATAAGCGAGATGTTGGAAGAAGAGACGGTAGATACATCTTCTATCACAAAACGCCTTAGGGAGGAAGCTGGAAACGATGTGGCGGCTGTTAAGATGACAGGACTTGCAGGTAACAATGCAACGATCGTTAGCGTTACAGACCAATCGTCTCGATTGACGTTGGGTAAGCGCGCCGTAGCGTTACCTAATATGGACATTACCATTCAAGACGATCTGGATATTTTGTTTTTGCGCCACAACTAAAACACGGCATATTGCCTCCCCATTAGGGGAGGCAATTATGTCATTTATTTGATCCGGTCCAAGTCGAAAAACTTTCATCCTATTGATAGACCGATAATAATCGTTTGCATGCTTAAATCACTTATGTAAGAAGCGAGGTTAATCAATTTTTTCCAGGTCGTTGTGGAGATAATTATACCATAAACGATTTTTCATTTCGAGTCGGTGAAAAAGAGTTAACGGAAGTCTTGATGTTTCGTGTATCAATACAGTGAGTACTGATAAACTACTTGCGGTTATTGACATCAGAGCTGTTAGCAATGGGCTGTATGGCGTGTGTATATCCAAAACTAAACTTCGCCAATGTCTGTGGGTCGTTGATGTTAAAATAGCATTGCTTAGTTCTTCAACTTGTCGTGGGTATCCACATAACTCGGAACGTTTACCAGGGCCAATAGTTAATCCCCAAAGCCAGTAATCCGTTAAGGATCTTACATAATTCTCCCTCTCGATCGACAAAGGAAAACACTCCGTAGACACTCTTTCTGGGTTATCATTTTTGCCGTCACCGAAATAAAACTGCAATGCTTTCATTTTACCCCACCTCCAAAAGAAACGTACTGGATTTTATGATTGAGGTAGCAGTTCCTATCTATGAGGCATGCCAACCAGAACAACACTCTCATGCTCGATAGAATTCGGAGATTAATAAAGCAACTATTTTCAGAACGCTCAACTTCCTTTAATTCATTATTAACTTCTAGCATTAACCAGTGAGTGTTTTTCTTAAAGAATTCTGCATTTAAATACAAAGGTAAATCTGAAGATGTAGATTTACCGGCAGAACGTGGTGCTTTAAATACCACGTTCGAGTATTTCAGATAATGCTCTTGCTTGATTGACAGGGCGTCCATGACTGAAACAGTCGCTGAGGGTTTTGTTGTGGTGGTCAGCATGGCGTTTTAACTCCTCAATGAGTGTTGGATTTTCGAGCGCCCATTGCTCCCATAATCCAAAATAAGCGCGGTAAAGATCATCTTTATCAAACCGTATTCGTGGCGGTTTACCTTTTCCCTTCTTCCAATGGTCAATACCTAAAGTACCGTATCCCTTTACACGAAGCTGGTAGTGCTCTTCGATGGTATACCCGTCCGATAGACGGGCTACAAGGGCTGAGAAACGACGATCACCTTTAGTAGATACCTCGTACCCACCTTTTCCTTCACGATACTTCAGCTAATGGGTAACGACGTCATCCAACATCGTTTGATCAGGTACTGACTCTTCTTCGGGGTGTTTCATTTCGAGGGGTGCAGCTACAATGTAACGACTATCCACTAGTGGTGCTGCTATTCCGTTTTCCTGGCAGAATTCACTGACTAGTTCATCCATTTCTGGCATACCTAAAATCTTCTGACCTATCTCAACAGCATTAACACGTCCACCCGTTAGATTGACCCCTACTTCACGACGGTGGTGTTCGCTTATTCCCTTCATCCGTGAGAATTCAAATACACACGTTTTACGTGAAATATTGAGCAGCTGAGAAACATTGGGATACGTCGATACCACGTCTAAGTCAGATACGTGGACGAAGATCATGGTAGAATAGTCAGGGTAATCCTTAACGCACTTGATACCGGTGGGTGATGCCATGTAAGACGGTAATGTAACTACCCAATCCGAATGTCCGATAACAAACTTATCGAGTTCATCTTCCGCCTGATCTGAAGAAGAACCAATGACCTCTGGAATCTCTTGGCGTAAATGCCAGAAATGCATATCGTCGCATAGACGTTTTGGTTGAGAGTTGAAATTCTTGTAATCTGAGTTCTTAGAATGAAGACTGATGTTTGATCCAAGATCATTCGTCTTTTCGTCTAAGAGTTCAAGAGCGATACTATCGAATAAGTTGTACACCCCGTATTCGATTTTGTATTTCTCTTGCATGATTTCGTGCCAGCGTAATCCACTGGCATTCTTAAGGTCAACGATCTTAAGCTTCTTAGCGAGGCCCTCTTTATCAAGAATATAATCCAACGCATAGGACGAATCTTTACCATCAGCCACACGAAGGATGCGGTAGATTGGCATACTGTCGACCATTTGCCACATCGCTGGGTGCGTCACCCAGTTCCAACGATCCTCGATAGCAATAGACATCGTCTTGCCTGAGGCCGTCACTTTTTGCGTGTTACCTTTCTTATACTCAAAATAACGGAAATTTGGCGGTACGGAAGGATCGGAGAATAAATCTGCCGGATCAATTCCTTCACGTTCCATAGCCTCCATCATTTTTGTGATATCGAAGTCCATGTTCCAGAAAGTGAAGAAATCGGGTTTCCATGCATGGAGTCGTGATAACGCTTCTTTGACGATGGTACCTGGCGTATCACAGATCATGACCTCAAGGTCTATGTTTCGTTCCTTGAGAACATCGCCAATTTCACGCTTGGCTAATTCATGCGTGCGCTCAATAACGTTTTCTTCGCCATCCACGAAACTCTTTAAGTAGAAAAGAGCCGCTTTACTTTTATAGGTGACAGACATAAGGATGATCTCTTGATCATCACTAAAAACGTTAGTCTCGGTATCACCAGCTGCCACTTTGTTAAAGCTAAACAAACCCGGCCATTTCTCGCGGTATTCTGCTTTAACTAAGGTAGGGGGTGTAACATCCGATCCATACAAGTATGGACTTCTAGAAAGCTGTCTTAGTCGTGGATTAGGACCACCAGACCAATCATTGAGAGAACGAGCTATGTTACGTGCTAGTTCAACTTGTGTCGATGAAAACTTACGGAGGTTGGAAGCAAGTTCATAATCGCGTTTATCCTTGTGAACTTGCTTACCTGGCATAGTGACGTAGTAGGGGCGTTTATAATCATCAATCCGTTTTAAACGCGGTCGTTTACTACCATCACTGAAATGTCCAACTTCTTTAATGAACAAAGCATCATGATTACCCCCGTTCTGATCGGGGACATAAGTAATATGTTTGGCTTCGATACCAACGAGTTTAGGTTTGTCGGTCATGTGTAACTCCTCTTCCTACAACATAAAGGCTTCAGGTAAATTCCACCTATCCTATGACTACCCTTACCCGTCTAGGTGCCACATGAACAATACGGTGTCTGTTGAGCAGATCAACGTCAACCATAAATCAAAACTAGCGACTGAAGTTTATAGCCGTGTTAAAAAAGCATATGTTGATAAGGATAACAACACATTATCAACAAGAGATTTCCTTGCTGATATTCAGGAAATAATCCGACGGAATACTAAAATAAAGGTGTCTGTTGGTCTACGTCAGGATAGTTTTAATTTTTCAGCGGGGACGGTCAATATTGCAGGTAATCACAACTCCACCAATAAGAACCCTGTCGTTAGGACTCCTCTCTTCCAAAAAGACCCAGCCATCTTAAAATACGTTAAAGGTTCGGTTGATCTCACCAAAGTGCAGGTGGAAGGAACCTTCACTGAGATACCCGCCTATTTAATCATTGGCGATAGCGCGATGAACTTTTGGGATGATGATGAATTCACCGCTATGATCCTCCATGAAGTTGGTCATCTCTTTTGGGCGTTTGCTACGATTGGTGATTATGTCTGGATGTCCTATTACCTTCAGGAAGGTGTTGAGGTAATGTTGGGAACACGAGCCGATACGTATTCTGTAAAAGGAATGACACTCAAACAACTGACAGATAACGTCGATAAAGAAACCGCCCAAGAAATAAAAAAAGACCCTTCTGTTACCACGGTTAGAAAGGCAATCGTCGGATTATACACCGATACAGGTCGCGGATGGATTAGTTCGGTATCAGACGCCAACTCCTTAAAACGCGATGAACAACTGGCTGATTGGTTCGCTAGTCGTCTTGGGTTTGGATTACCATTAGCAAGAGCAGTCACTAGAATATCAGGCACACAAAAGAGTCGCCGTATCGAGTGGTTGAGATCGGTCGCAGTTATCCCTACTCTTTTGTTACCTGGAATAAACATCGCAACGATTAGTTGGGTGTCGTGTCAATTCATGAAACATTCGGATATCAATTCTTCTTATGATAACCCAGTTGAGCGAGCAAGAAAGATGCGACGCGATACAATCGCCCAGTTAACGCATGTTAAAGACCCGAAACGCAAGAAACAATTACTTGACGATATCGAAGCTTTCGATAAATTAATGAAACCCCTCTATGAAATACCTATCACGGTGGAAATAGTAGGTATGTTCTTGAGTCCCAAGCGACGTAGAAATCAACAACACTTGCGTCTTGAACGACAACTTGAGACTTTTCTCAATAATGATCTGTTCGTAACACATTCAAAGTTACAGCAATATTTACGCTAACCCAAGAAAGGATAGAGAAATGAACGCCATTGCCACAGTACTGAAAAACATCCCCAGCATGGACGTTAATGAACGTCGCCTTCGCGCTTTCGTTGTAGCACGGGCTGCAGCCTACGCAACTGTTATCAACCCACAGGTTGATTTTAAAGAAACACTGGAAACTGAAGTAGAACGTTTTAAAGATATTCTCCAGGATATCAACGAGTATATTCTGTTCGATATCAATCTGGCTGTTGATCTCTTTAAGTCTATCTACACAGCGCGCTATGAAGTAGCGACGGACTGCTGTGACGAGACCATTTGCGCATTCGTCATGCAGTCCACTAAACAAGCCGAACTCTTTAATAAAGAGAATAACAACATGGTGTCTTTGATCGTAAAAGACGAACGCATCAAAACAGCTGTTAGTGAGGTAGCGAACGCGTTTCGCTCCAATGTGGAGGAGCAATGAGCGATGATTCCTCCCCGGTCCGACACGCTCTGATTTCACCACGTCTAACACGTGACTATTTAATCTCGTTGATTAAAGATACATACTACCATCACTTTCCAGGTACTCGAGTGACAGTGTGTTGCGTGAGGACGATAAACGGTCACGAATTCGTGGGTGACGCCATCTGTGCTGAGAAGCGACGTTTTGATTTCGAAAAAGGGAAATCCATTGCGTTTGAAAAGGTGCTTCTCGACATTGCATCAGCAGAGCGTTATCTTTTACGACAACGTTTGTTTGAATACCGGAATAGAAACCATGTTTGATAATGATGAAGTCCAATATGGACTTGATGGTGAACCCATCGTAAAAGACACACCTTCAGTGAGTAATGAAAGTACATTCATTGACGAACCATTATATTGGGAGCAGCACCAAGAAGTACTAGCAGGTAAGTCTGTCTCCCTTGAAGAGGCGTCATCGGAGATTGATACGTTCACCACGCTCACAAACCAGTTGATCGCTCTCGACCACACGGTAAGTGTTGAAGGTATCTGCAAAGAAGACTTTCGTACGCTGGGTGTTATCCAGACAAAACTTCAAGAGATGGGTGTCGACCTGACGACTGTTTCCAATGAGAGTTACATGTCAGGTCTGTTCACCGATGAAAGAAGCAGTACGTGCTTGTCAGTTGCACAAGAGAGCTTCCTTAAAACCATGGTGCAGACCGTAAAGGAGTGGATTGCTAAACTGATTGCATTCCTTGGTCGTGTGGTGGATTGGGCAGTAAGTAATATTTGGGGTGAACCTAAGTATGAACGTAAACTCCAACGAGGTTACAATGCCTGGGAACGCGCCCGAGAAGTTCGTGTCAAAGCCGAGTTACTGGTTGGCAAACAAGGACCTATCGCAGCGGAAATGCAAGGTTACGCGGAAAAGCTCATCGAACATGAGAACTTGAAACGTACCATTGCGACGTTGTCTGCTTTTGGTTCCCGCCCAGCCACCGCAGCGATCGAAAAGAAAGTCGGCGAATTCATTAAAACTGTTAAGGAACTCAAGGGTACGGTAGATAAAATTAAAACCGACTTTGAGTCCCCCACCGGACCTATTCGTAGTGCCAATAACATTTCACTAACAGTAAACATCCTCGCCAATGACATTTTAGATTTTATTGATCCTTCCCAGACGTTAAACGGTCAAGGTAAAAACACCTTAGGTCGGATGGATATTAGCAATAAAATCTTTAATGAACCAATTCGAAAAGAAACGTCTACCGTGACGCCTTTTGAGGACATCGTTAAAGAGTGCCGGGAACTTCAACGCCGCCTAAAGACAATGAAACGTTTTGAACGGAAAGAGAAGATCGCCACATTAACCGACACACTTAACGACTTAAACGGCTCAATTGCCAAGATAAGTCAGGTAATCAGCGCTTGTAAAGAAATCAACGATACCAAGCTTCAAATTATCGGTCTTTACATTAACTACGAAAACCACTACATCAATCAAATCATCCGAGTTACTAAAGATGAACTGAAAGATGAAGGTAAGCTTGAGCGTATTACTCGAATGGTCAATGAAGTGCGTGACAACATTATCAACTCACGTTGATTTTTAAGTGCTCCCCATTGGGGAGCACTTTTTATGTCCCAACACGAAAAAGACCCCTCCCAAATGGGAGGGGTGGAAGTATCGTATAGTGACGTCATTAAGGAACGTGACTATAAGATTAAGCGTAATTCGCGAAGTAATCAGCAAGACGCTCCATTTGGTCTTGCGGGAAGTTTCGGAACATCGCTTTGAAATCTGTCATCTTGCGTTGATGTTTATTAGGGCTGGACACAATCATGAACGATTCAATCATTGCCAGGTGACGTTCTTTATCACCCTTCACCAGATGCGTGAAACGTTGTGCCGCACTGGGTCCGAAAACACCGTTGCGATGTTCAACGAAGGCTTTCTTGATCATATCCAGGCCATCGACCATCGCACGACCTTCAAGCTTAACAACGTAAGCAAAAAGCGACTCGAGTCGATTCTGTGCTATCGTGGCTGTTTGCGTGTCGATTTCACGACCAGGCTTAACAGCTTCGATGTAGCGATTAAGTACGGACTCGATGTGGGCACTGTTCATTTCGGTTAGCTCTCCTTTCTTTTTGGCTTGTTCGTTATCGGCAATACGTTTCTGATCATTCTGGATTGCTTGTTTGATTCGCTGCCGGTCAGTGGTGTTTGTTGGGATTGTCAAGTCAAAACGTTGGTTGATCTCATTAATGAGACGTTGACTGTTAATGTTGGTGTGGATCTCTTCATTCGCCCAAGCGGTAAGTTCCGCATCTGTCCAGGAACTTACGTTACGATTATCACGAGTAATGTCGCGCAACCAAACACCCGATTTGGTTTTCTTGGGTTCTTCGCCTGTGCGGTAGTACTGGAGAATGTCCTGCTCAGACCAGGCGCGATCGATCGAGATGCGCTTCTTGAGTTCGGCGATCAACGCCCCCCGACGGCTATCTTTAACGTTCTTCAGTTTACCTTTCAGGAACGCTTCGATTTCTTTTGTTTCCCATTCCTCAGGATGACGACTTTCCCGATAAGGGTCAAAGACAAGCACGTCGGTATCTTCAACAAAGGCTTTATCTGAACCCATGACAGATACCCAAGTATTGATTGCCTTGTCATCCCAGTTCTTAGCGAAGTCGTTCTTTTCACGGAACGTGTCTTCCATTTTAGGTTCCTGGGCTTCTTGGGTTTCTTCCACCTGAGTGTTCTTATCCTCAACTGAAGATTCTTCGACTTGATTGTCATTCTTGTTTTGGTTTTGCTGGTTTGATTTCTTGCTGGACATGTGTAACTCCTATCGTAACCAATGATTAATATCAAGCGTTTTGGTCTTAAGCTCTTTACCGTGGAATGCTTTCAAGAACGATGTCAAGAAAACACCGGAAGTTTGAGCACTCGTGGCAGCAATACCGTCCGGTAGTTCGGCAAGCGCGACGCCTACACAACGACCACACAGGTTGCGTCCTTCCGTCTTACAAGTAGTCGGAACACGTAATTGTATCCACTCGCCTTCACGTTGACTTACTTCTTCTGCCGTAAGAAGCTTACTTCCTTTGGCAGTCACCTCATAGAATCCGGTAAATAAATAATGATTCCATGAAGAAACCTTAAAGTAGACCCCTAGATTACTACCACAATCATCCTCTGCGATGCGTGACGTACCAACCATACGATAGATCGTTTTAGTGGCCTCACCGCCTAGCTGAGTCTGGGAACCACGGCTATGTGTACCATGACGAAGAGAATTGATAATGGCAGGTAGGTCTTCAGGTAGGATACCCTCTTCTAGGGAGCGTTCAATGAACTGCATGACCGTACCATCAGAGAACGGCGCTTCCCCACCGAACATGTAGAAGAGACGCTTTCGTACCTTCCCGTAATATTTACCTTCATTCGTCTGGTAGAACTTATCAGCGGGATCACCCTTTAACCATTCGCGATCAAGCTTTTCAAGTTCAGCACCTATTTTGGAAATAACAACCGGATCAGTCAAACGATCCTTGTATTTTTCCTTAAGTGCCTCACGACGTTTACGGGCATCGGGGTGACCCACTAACGATTTAGGTGTAACGGACGTCACTGATATTGAATTATACGACACCAGTGACTCGGCGTGTTCACCGAAGAGTCTGAACTCTCGGTTATAAATAACCCCTTCTGGGGAAGGCGAACCATCATCGTCCTCAGGGTCATCTACCACCTTCTCAAATATCGTGTTAGCAATCGCGTTGATATTCATCTCCCCTTTAATGAAAGGAACTTCGTTACCAAAGGGAATACAAAACATCAAATGGTTGGTAAGGATATTACCGTATGTGGTGGTGATTGATTTATCACCCTGATGATTGGGTAATTCACCCGGCTCTAATTCAAAACGTTCTAACCATCGAGCGAGGGGTGTTAGGGGTTCATAAAGACTGTCAACGATTTCTTCTATTTCGAAACCATCTTCTACTGGATTTAAGAAACCATAACCCTTACCTGTACGGATCGGTCGATAGGGGTAAGGGTTAGTTTTCCAATCGTCTTCTTTTTCATCGAGAATACCAAACACGCTCATTACCCAATCGCGTTTGAAATCCATTTTAGCATTAATTGCACGAATAAAAAAATCACGCTTTAACATGTGAATACCCATGTTCGGTTAAGAACGTATTAGCTAACCGTTTTAAACGATTCGCCAGCACATCGGTGTGTGCGTAATCTTCAACGAATTCACTGAAGAACGTTTGATAATCACTATCGATGTAGGCGGACACAGCTAGCAGTTCATAAACAAGCTGTTCTGTGTCATCAGGGATGGCATCAAGCGCGTCTGTCAAGTCATCAAGGACAAGATCGACATCCACGTCCATCGGAAAACCATAATCCGACAGTTTACGAACAACCATTAAATGTTGCTCGGGAGACTTACGCTCGATATGGTTAATAAAACGTCCACGTTCTCTGAGTTCTTGGAGAGGCAGCTCAGGCTTCGGTATGTTTGCCAGTTCATCGTCAGCGATCGTCTTGATGCGTTTGAGCGTATCTGGTTTGATGTTCTCAAGATGATGCGTGACATCTATGGGTTCGAGAGCACTAAACAATGAAACGAACTCGGCGAACTTCTCTTCGTTGTCGAATTCGTCTGTCAAGAAGATATCTCGAACAGCTTCAGGGATATGATAACGCTCGAATGTCCCTACGGCTTGTAGGATTTCTGTCATGACATTAAGTGGTGTACCATCAATCAGGGTCACACCATACTGTGATAGCTGATCACCAACAGCGATCGTTAAGCACGCTTCGATTCGACCCACAAGAAGATAACTATCTGAAGCCTCGCTATCGAGTCCCATGATGTTAAGGAGTTCCGTGTCTTGGTCAGTTAGCCCGATGGTTTCCAGAATACGGTAAGCATCAAGCAATGTTTCCGTTGCTTCTTCTGTTGTATACAAAAGCAAACATTGTTTTAGTTCATCTAACATAATGGAGCCCACCCAAAGAAGTAAGATTACACATCATTACCTGTCGTAGTTATAAAAAACTAATTATACTCACGTTATGTCGTATAACTCAATTCACTAAGGAAAACCATAATGACCGCCGCTAACGAACAAGTTCAAGCACCCACTTTCGATGAACTGATGGAAACACATAAAATCCTTGCCAAGGAAATTCTCGAAGGTGATGAAGGCTATGTTGTTCTTGAGACTATTTTCTCACAGCTTCTTCAGCAGTGCTACATGACAAGTTTCTTTACGCTACCTGTTCTGAGTAACATGGATGAGATTTCCAGCAAATTAGATAACCCAGATGAGTTCAAACTCAAACTCAGTCAGTTTATCGGCGGTATCCGTCAGTTCCAAAAAGACTTGCTGGATATCTACAGCTTACATAAAGGGAAGAAAGGCGGTGCCGCTCCGAAGGATTACCCTGTAATGTACAGCATCAGTGAGCGTTACAGCAAAATGATGGAAAAGTACGATAAAGAGATTAATTCCCTTCATATCGAGCTATTTAAAGAAGTTCAGGAAAACGCTCCTGAACTCATGGAAATCAAAACCTTCGAGGAGAATAAGAAATGATGCAAGATCAGAATATTGTCTACTTTGAACTCTTCGAAGTGGACGACTACGAACGTCGTCAGATTAGCATTGAAGAAGCCAGTTCTGTTTCTGAACTGGATGATATTCTACAGAAAGTGAACGAAACGGCTGAAGTCGGCTTAGTGGTTGTCACTCTACCAGATGACACTGTCTGGGAGATGGAACGTGGCGAAGCCGTTGTTTTCATGACGGAAGCAAAAGAGAACGCCACGTGGCGTGTGCTTGATAAAGAGGGTAAGAAACTGTTCGACGATAACGATTTTTCGAAAGTTGTCGAATATATCTATCAAGGCGGTGATGTTGATCAAGTAAGTCGTTTCGACAATGACGGTAATGCAACCCCTGTTGACATCACTGTTTTCGCTAAAAAGACCGATATCGATTTTCCCGAGCTGCCGGTTAATAAACCGATGGACTTCCATGAGCAGCGCCCCACCACTCGCCCATTCAAAGAAGGTGATGAGGAAGACTCGCCGGTCGCCATCGAACGCGAGGCGTACCAGAACCTCGAAGCGATCCTCGATGCTGCTCAAGGTATCATCGAACGTCTCACTCGCGATGAAAAGCGGATTCAAGACATTCGTAAGAAACAACGCCGACCTGTCGGTAAAGATGATGGGTCGCCTTGGCTACGTACTATCGCCGATAGTCATGAACACGCTGCATTGACAGGCGATGGGCAACGCAGTCTTGGTCGTGAGGGTGCCGAATGGCGTCAACAATACCAACACGAAGGTAAGACTGTACGAACTGGTTCGCCGATTCAACGTATGTTACCGGGCTCTCATTCAAAAGATGAGATCGCGATGTATATCGAACGTAAGCGCGGCGGCGGTGTCCCGTTCGATGTCATGCTTCCTTTCTCAGGTTTCTGGGTGCGTTTCCGTCCGCCGAAACTGGCTGACTGGGTAGAACTCCAGTATGAGTTGGGTCAACTCAAACTTTCTGTCGGTAGTATGACGAAAGGACTTGCGTTCTCTAATATGTCCCAAACACTGAAAACCACGGTGTTTGATTGGTGTATCAAGTTCTTAACAGGGGCAACCTGTGAGTGGAACACACCGACCGACATCAAAGAGAAAGTAGCGCTTGTTGATCAAGACCTTTTCTTCTGGGGTGTTGCGTGTACTGTTTACCCACGTGGTTTCCCGTATACACATGCCTGTGTGGCAGACCCTGAAAAGTGTCAGCATGAAGTTAAAGAGACGTTGAACCTCAATAACCTCATTTGGTATGACATGTCGTCTCTATCTGAGAAGCAGCGTCGCATGTTGGCTCAACGTAATTGGGACCGCCCATCCACGAATGAAGAACTGGAGACTTATCGCAGTGAACACCGGCGTGGTATTGAACGCACAGTATGGTTCGATGATGGTATCGGTCTAAAACTCCGCGTACCCAGTGTCTATGAATACGAGCTGGCAGGTTATGCTTGGATCGACAGTCTTAAAGAGATGACCAACAAAGCCTACAACGAACCACCCCATGGTTCGTCTCGTGCACGTTACATCGAAGAACTTGCGTTAGCTACTTCAGCGCAGCAATACGCACACTGGGTAAGTGCGGTTTACGAGCAGAGTGAAGACAGTAGCGAACCGATCGAATTGAGTAGTGATCGGGAACTTATCGAATCGGTACTCTCGACAACGTTCTCCGATAGCGAAAACGTTGAAACATTCTTCGAACACGTAGGGAAGTTCATTGACGATTGCATGCTTGGTATTATTGCAGTTCCTTCGTTTAATTGTCCTTCCTGTGACACACCTGTGGCGAAGAAGTTTAACAGTCGTTTCCCTCATCTTGTTGCGCTTGACATGATGAAGGTTTTTTTTACGCTGCACAGCCGGAAGCTCAGGGATTAAACGACGTTAACACTGACCCAAGGTATACACGTCTTTCTATAGACAGTAGTGATCCAAACGGCCACGTCACAATGTTGTCGTTTGGGTACATACCGAAGGGCGGTGTTAACGAATTAATCAATCTAGCTAAGACACTTCCTGCTGTGACCTCTATAACCGCCGAAAGACTAACCAAGACGGCTTATCAGAACCAATATGGTATCTTTCCTCACTCGGATCTTGAAAAGGCTCAGAAACGCCCGTTGGCGCTTGTAGCCTATCATCCTAAGGAAGACATCTATGAAGGTAGCCTGAAGCTCGACTATTTTCGTAAGTTCTATCATCTAAAGATAAAGGAACACTTTGGGTTAGACATTCACGGTTTCTTCGATATGGAGTACCATGATGCGGAGATGCTTTGCCAGATGGCTAAAGCTCATATCCGACAATACGAAAAGACAACGTCATCACTAGAAGGTCAACTTCAAGCCGAGGCCCAGCACTACCAAACAAAGCCAAAAAAATAAAAAAAAGGTTAGTCGGACATAGACCCTTCCCATGTGGGAAGGGTCTTTTTATGTCGTTATTCAACCACGTCGTCAGGGTGATGTTCCACGTAATATGTTTTACTTACTGGACGCGCCGGTTCTTGCTCGTCCGTTTCACCAAACGATTGCTTGAGAGGGTTAGCAATGACTTTGTCACCCACAATCTCAATGACGAAACCATCCTTCTTCATGGCATCAGTGAGAGCGGAGTATAGATGTGATGCACCCAAGTGATCCACCAATTCACGGATGAATTCACCATTGCGTTGATCACATACCTCTTTGGGTTTAAGATCATACGACTGAATGATGAAGTCAACGGGAAACTCCTCTGTCGCTAACATCAAACGACCGTGGGTGGCCGTCACCATTGTTAATTTATCAAGCGCGCCGCCTGCAGGTACTTTGTCGCGAGTTGATTGCGCACCATAAAACAATGCTACAATCTTTTCCATTTTACTGGGATCTACCTTTAAAGCCATGATGAAACTCCAACAGTTTATAAGCGCATCGTGCGAGAATGTAATATACGACCAGCGAAGGTTTCTTTCTTCTTCTGAGCGTATTTACGGTGTTGTCTGATGTCAATACACGTGAAGTAGATAAGGCGCGGTGTGACATCAGGGAAGTCTTTTAACGGACGTGTACGTCCTAAGATTTGGATGTTATCCTTATCCGACCCTACCGCCTGTAAAAGTAGGGTTTCACGAAGGTTACGTATATCGACCCCTGTTCCAGCCGACTTGATCGTTGATACGGTGATGTCCTGAGCTTTCACCGTGTCGTAAGAAACACCACTAACGTAGTGTCCTATTTTGACGTTCGGGAATTGGACCTTGAGATATTTTGTCAATGCTTGAATGAAGTCGACTGTCGCGCACAGAATGAGCATCTTCTGACCAGGTTCAAAATCACTAACAAATGCTTTATCAACCACCTTAGCAACTTTGCTGAAATACGTGTTGAGGCGGCGTTTTTTCTTTAACATCATCTTTTCGTATCGTGCATGATTATAACTATTCTTTTGGGGAGTTAAGTAATCACGCGCTTCTACATCGTCTTGGTAGAGAAGTTCCAATACGTTGATGTATTTAGGGGGCTCAGGGATTGTACAGTACGTCTCAGGAGGCAACATGACATCCACCATATCTGTGACATACCGATCACCATTAAACGGCGTAGCGGACAAATAGAGCTGTTTCTTGATATTCGTAAAACAGTCTATCCTGAAGGTTAAACCTAAATCCTCATGAAATTCATCGTTGATCTGCGTACCTATACCCAGAAGCTCATGGAATCGCTGAGGTGGAACCAGATAACCATGGTCAACGATATTCTCACCGAATTGCTCATAGGCTTCGATATAGTTACGGTACGTTGTGTTTGAAATGATAATGGCTTTTGCTTCGAGTGTTCCGTCCAGTGCTTGCTGCATCACCATACGCAATTCATTACCACCAGACACAGTGATGTATTGTCCTGGTACATCTTTAAAGGTCTTGAACGTATCATTTAATGCTCCGATCCATAGACCGAAATATTTAGGGGCAAGCATTACAGAGAAACGTTCACCTCTAAGAAGACACGCTTTTAATGAACAGAACGTTTTACCCAAACCCGTGGCCAAATCCACTTTACGTGATCGTTGTACATCTTCAGCAAGTTCGGGTATCAGGATACCTTGATAGTCCCTCTCAACAAAGTGATCAAATATTTCCACACCTTCTATACGCTGACCCTTAGGTGGGTCAATGTATTCAATGATAAAATTTTGTTCGGTTAAACCACATCCCTTTAGAAACGTCAATAGTGCTTCTAGGTGATGTCGATGGATGTATATCTCACGCTTAGAATTCAAAATACCAAAAAACTTCTTTCTCACCACGGTCACCATACCACCACCTTGGTGACGAGGTAGTCGTTTATCCTCTTTTAGTTCCAAACGACTCAAAAAATGAACGATCTCACCAAAGAGGTTACGGGTGTAGCCATGTAGGCGTACCCCGTGTGAGTAAACATCCAACTTTAAATTGTTCATGGTTAATACTGCGGGGGACGTATCCCCCGCACTCCGTTTCCCTAATTAGCGTAGTCACCTCCCATGACGACAATATCATAGGGATGGTCGATACGAGGCGATAGACTCAGAACATCTGCGGAAGAAAGGATCTTATCTTGCTTCTCGAATGCCATAGCGGCTGATAGAGACCGCTTTGCCATGATGATGTTATATTTGTCAAATTGCCCAGTAACACCTGGTTTAGGTAAACGATAGTCTTCACCGCGTTTACGCACCATCATTGCATATAATAGAATTTCCACGTGAACTAAGTTCACATAAAGCTTCTCATTTAGCATGTTGGCGAACACAGTGAGTGCATCAACAGGATTATCATAATTTTTCAGGAAGTTCTGTTCACCCCGTTTATTCTTAGAATACCCTGCTAACTTTTTGTTCTGACCGTCAGAGCCGGAGTGAAGGAAAGATTTTATCTTTACCATCACATCATACATGTCGACGTTCTTAAACGGTAGCGTAAGTAGCGGTCGATCACGTGCGAAATTAGTGAGGTCAACGCGAACATTACCATCATCATCAATCTCCCATTTGTATTCTCGAATATGAGCCAAGAGTTCCTTAGAGAAACTCGCATGACGGTTGTACAGGGATGTCTGAACAACGTCACCCACAAGGAAGCCCTCCTTGTTTTCGTATTGAAACGCAGCTTGGGTGAGCTGTGATACCGATGTGGTTGGGAATTCATCTAACGACGGTACCATCAGAATGTTGGCCAAGTTAGGTACCTGGTCAGCATACACCGTCATATACACCCGATCCGCTTTAGCTACTTTGTAGCTGAGGTACAACGTTTCTTCTTGTTCCCCATACCGCATAAACTCGAGTTCACGCGGACCAAGATGAAAGTGTTCTACCTGTGAGGATGCCACATGGTGTTTTGTTGACAATACGCTCGATGTTATTTTGTCACCCACCACTACGGCACTGACATTACCGATGTTAGTGCGATAAGGAATGGAGAACTGCATTCGTCCATAACACATACCGCAAACACCTTGCGGGTCGGAATGTTTACACCCCAACACAGAACGGATGAAGATCACTTGATTGATAAGATGTTTTTCATCGCCCTTCAACCATGTGTCTTCACCATTTTGTTCAACACGGTAATATTTACCCTTGAGCGTCTCGAGGTTATCTTCCGTTACCAGATAAGGAAGACGGATGTCAGTACCACAATCAGTAAAGTGATGTAGATTCATCACGTATTGTGCAATCAATTGCGTTTGTCGATTGAAATATTCAGTCTTACGCAACAGATCCTTATTGTTAAGGAGTGCGATTGTACCGGTACGCGATTCCTTTAGAGCACCTTCATAATCTCCGACGCCCTCAGCAAGCGGGTTAACTATTGGATAGCGGAAGAGCTCTTTGTTGATATCTGTACGGAAACCTAAGGGGCCAAACACTTGTAAAAGTTGACCATTCTTAGATGTGCCCGCCAGGGACGATTTCATGATAGCGTTATGCGGCAGGATTGCCGGGTCTTTAAGGATTTTCTGAACAACAGGATAAACTTTCTTGTTGATCGAAAATTCAGTGGGTTCCACCCCACTGAGCGCTTCCTGTAACTCAGGAAGTTCCATTATTTCATAAAGGTCGAACATCGACATCGACGAGAAACTGGGTGCGCCATATGTCGTGATGTCATTGAATAGTTTATTGACTGAAACAATCGCCAACTTACTGAGATATTCAGGGTCGACTTGTTCCCCCGAATGTTTATGGATACCCCATAAAACACTATTCAGGCGCTTATTGATGAGCCCGCCTGTCGGGACGTTATTCCCAAGATGATATTCTTTTAGAATAGGAACATCGGGGAACTTTGTGAGTGGGAAGCACATGTATGTGCTGAGTATGGTTATGTTGGTGTGAGTGATTAATTCACCGTCGTCAAACTCAACGGTGATTTCTTTTTCCTTGGGTAACTCGCGGTAGAGTTGTTGTGGAGACAAGTGGATCAAGTCTCGCATGGTGTAACGTGACATCATCGATCAATCTTCCTGATTCGGTTTATAGAAAAATCTTAGACCGCGCGAGGCAAGGATATGTTTAAACAGGTTTACTGGTCGAGAACCACCGAAAGGAACTTTGTTACGATCAACAAGTCTTTCGATGTTAGTAGGCGTTGGGTGGGTTAAGATATTCATGATACCGAAACGGTGTGCTTCGGGGTTATTGGATTGGTCCATGATTTCGATAGTAGGTTCTGGACCAATGGTGGAACATAGAGAACGGCTTTCTGATTCACCGATACCCCGCACTGACGTTTGACGTGCGGGTGTTGTGTTGCGGTCGTTCTGACTTAGTTTGGCAGGAACACCAAAGTGCTGAACTTTAACTGAAGCAGCTGCTGAATAATCCTCGCCATTCTTTTCGAGGGCGATGAAATAGATATCACCGATCAGTGCAGGGAGTTCCGATTCGACTTCCTCACCAAAATTGTTGTAAAAGGTGATTTTATCATAATGAGGTTTGAACTCACTCTTCATGATGTTTCTCACCTGGTCCATCTCGCTGATTGGGTTATCTGCCATGTGATGGAGAAAACCACCTTCAATCAAGATGTGTTTAAGGTGACAAGCTGGACTTGGATGTTCCTCCATCGATTTGGCCATTAGCGGCACTGTCATGTAATAGAATTTGAGCAAGCGATTAAACGCCATGGATACCCATTCTTTGTTACTGACGGCACGTTGCGCTTCAATAGACGTAGGTGTACGTAAGTGATCGAGGCCACACTCACGCCGCATGCGTTGAACAAGATCACGGAACGCTGCGTTGGTAAACTGTTCAAACCAACGACCTAGGTTAGTACGGTTGATTGTAGAAATACCGTAAATGACAATATCTGCACGATTACCATTTTTGTCTTTTGGCATTTCGTGGTCGGGACGAGTTTTACAATTAACTCCTTTGCCCCCAAAGAGGTCCGTCAGTTTGTAGCCTTCGTTGAAAGGCATTACCCATTCGTAGGTTATCTCGACACGCCATTCATCTAAAGTCTCTAGACGGTTCATGCGTGTGAGCTTACGCTCGCTGGGAGATACAGGTAAGTGAGTCTGGGCCTCTACTAGGAGACTACCGAACTCAGGTGTGAGTTCCAGCTTATGCTTACCCCAACTTCTTTGTAAGTCGAGGTAGATTTTCATAATCGTACGGTAGTAGGTTGCAAGACCGTCATAATACTTACGTGCGTGCGTATCCATACCTACCGGGGTAAAAGATGGGTTTAGCCGATCGTCATGATAAACCTTAACATCAACCACCCTTGCGCCAGGACGCCCCCATAGAGGCTTGTCATATGAGTGATCCACCGTGCGTGTCGCACGCGGTGTCATGTCAGCCACACCCAGACGCTGATCGATGTCACGAAACGCCATCACTAAACCGTCTGCCGGGATGATATCACCAATGTCAGGGAAGGGCTTGTAATGGGTAGAATCACCATGTAGGTTTAGAGGGAATGTTTTCTTGCCCCAACTACCGACAAGTGTTCCATAACCACGAGGACTCATTTTCTTACACATCGATTCAGACATGACGATGCCATCTTCGATGGTACCTGGATCAGTTAAGAAGATCGTCGGTGCATTAACACCTAGACCATAAGAGCCATCTTCTTTAACTGCGGGCGATGTGGCGATCACCGTATCTTTTTCGAATAATTGTTTGGGTGCAAGCCGATCCCAAACCTCTCGGTTGAGTTTCAGAGGATAACCGAAATCCTGGTGGAAACTCAAATACTTCGGTACATGGATAACACCGACACGGATGTTTTTACTGTAATAATCTTTGTAGATGATCGTTGTAACTGGGTTCTCTGGAATTGCGCCGTAACCCATACCACCCGACTGGTATTTACGAACAACTGCGATAATGGACGCATGACACGGGAACCGAATATCAAACACGTCTTCAGCTGCGTGGAACTCAGCCCCTGAGAAGATTTTTCTAGGTTCTGATCCCTCTACTACTGGTGCCTGACCTAAATGGGTAGCCATCATGGCTTTACGGGCAGCAGTGGATGTTGAGAAATATGGATCGAGTACGTTGATCCCTAGGAGTTCAGGGCGTAACTCGCGCGATTTGTTGATACCCATCTTTCCCTACTCCTTAATGTGTTTTGGTTCTTACCTGTTGATGATATAGATTTAATAACTCGAGGTTTTAACATGGCACTCACCGTTCAAACAACGATACGGCGACCAGGCAGTAATGTCTTTTTTGATCCTCTTTTCCGGGTCACATTAGAACAACATCTCCCTTTACTCAGACAGAGTCCAGACACCCAGGTAACCGCAGTGTCGGCAGATGACCTTTATCGGTTTGAAGGGGATCTCTATGGATTATTACATAAGCTGGGACACCCTGTAAGTCAACACTGGTTGATCATGCGTCTTAATCACTACGATAGTCCTTCACACTTCGGTAAAGAACTCCACGACGAATATTCGGGTATTCACCAAGTATCGTTAATGATACCTCCCGAATTACTGGTAGAACAGATTAAGAAACAATACCTGACAAAAAGAAGTTAAAGGAACATAAAGTAGATACCCTTGCTGGGTATCTACTTATGTCGTTTTAGATGATGTCGCCACCACCGTTATAACCATTCTGTGGATGGGGTTGTTGATACCCTGCACCCGGTTGCTGAGGTTGATAACCAGCCCCTTGTTGGGGATAACCACCCATTTGATTATTCATTGCTGCTTCAAAAGGCGTTTGTGGCTGCTGGTATTGCGGATAACCCATTTGTTGTGGGTGATGTCCAGGCATCAATACACTAAACGGGTTATGAGGTTGCTGAGGCTGTTGAGGTTGCTGGTAAGGCATCTGTTGAGGATATGCCGGGGCCTGCCAGTGTGGTTGGGGCTGCTGAGGCTGTTGCCAATTGTTCGGCTGAGGCTGTTGCCCGCTCATCCGACGGCGATATTCGTCCATCGAGATATTACCACTCGTGTTAGCGGGTGGTGCAGCTTGCTGGGGTTGTTGAGGCGATGTTGGAGCTGAATCGTTCCAAGGTGGTGCACTCTGCGCTTGGTTTGGATTGGGCGCCTGTGTCTTGGCATGGTTCGTCTTCTTGATCTCTTCCATTTCACGCTTACCGCCTTCATTACCAGGCAAGGTCGGGATACGTGAATTATTGTAATACTCAGGAAGACGATCGAGCTTCTTGAATACTTTTGTGGGGAACGGATCTAATCCGAACTCCATGGACTTACCATGACGGTCGATGATAGCGTTGAGTTGGAGGACTACCTTCTCGTACGCCAACATGAACGAATCAAAGAAAGGTGCCACCTTAGACTCACTAGGCGCACTGTATGTTTCGTGATCATAACCACCTGGAAGAACGTAGTTGAACAACGCGAGGATTGTCTTACGTTCCCGCTCAGAAGAGAAACTGAACTTCAGTATCTTCGTGTCGTTTGCTTCGATCATCCCGATAATCGGGAAACGAATAGTACAAAGTCGTGTGACTGTTTCCCCCTGATACTTACCGCCAGGCTTACAGTAAACAGTCACCAACGAATTCTTCTTGATCGCCGCATTGATGAGTTTTACAAGTTTCTTGTAAACTTTCTCATCAACATGTTGAAGTTTCTTGAAGTAGTCCGTAGTTTCTGGGGGTAACTCATCATGCAGTGTTGGGTCAGCTGCCACCTCCATCAACCGCTCAAGGATCACTTTAAGGTACACACCAATGTTCATACGAGCAAGGCGTGTCATATAAGTGATAACAGGAGATGGGGTCTTACGTGGGAGTGCTTCGCACAGTGGATGGAAATGTTGGACTGTCTCCATCATGTCGCCTTCGAGCGTGCGCTCCAAAGGAAGATACAACGGTTTGTCATCAAGCACAGCTGGGTTCTGACTGCCATCTGGATTCACTACATGGGCACGACCATCTTTATCCGTCGTGACCCTGAGCGTACCTAATACATCCTTGTAAAACTCGATAACTTCTTTTTGCTGGTTTTTCATGTAAACTCCAAGTAGAGGGACACCCTAAAAGGTGTCCCTCCTATCACTTAAATGATGTCGTCTGGAAGACCCGCGAAGGCGGAGCCACTGGATTGCGGTTGCTGTTGCCCATAGGGGTTAGCAACATGGTCTCGCGTAAGCGTCGGATTCGAGAAGCTCTGTTGTGGCGCGTAATCCATTGTAGGTTGTTGGACTGAATGATCGAATGTTTCACGTACCAAGTAACCAAGTGATTCACACATGAGATTACGACGATCCACTTCGTTCGTTGCCACAGGTGTAAAGAGACCATCACTGAATGTCGGTGCAACATACCGCTCGACATTGTGGCTATCCAATGCAATATCGATAACACTCTCAGACTGTAGGTTAGTCACCATACCGATCTGACAGAAGAGCTGATTGTAGCGGGTGACATAGTTCAGAACGTCAAGGGAAATGCGACGCTTGAATTCACTGATGCTTCTTTGGACAACCTGATCAGGTAAGTTAGATGACATCATCCGCAGAGAGTTCTTATCCACATCGATGAAGTATTCACCATACCCGTTACCAGACGTCACCGTGAAATTGATCTGACGGATAAAGTTCTCCATCATGACACTGGGGACCACCTGTGCCAACATGGACACCGCAATGGAGGTGTAATTACCACCATTCCAATAAGCACTATCAGTTGCTTCAGATAGACGACGAACAGAACGCCCATCATTGATGGTGAACTCAGCGACGTTGTTCAACGTTGGGAAAACGTTACAGAGATCCCCATAACGAACAAAGCCTTGTTCCAGATACCCACAGTCCATTTTTAGGATTTCGAAGAAGTCCAACTGGTGAAGCTCGGGGTTCTTAACTTTCTGTGCCGCGCTCGTCAGAATTGAGTCACCAACAATACCACCATCGTAAGATTCCCGAGACTCACGGATACCGTGGTCATATCCAGAGAGGAAACGCTGAAGGTAACGTGAGGGGGAGTTATCTTGGCGACGGTTTAGTTTGTAATGTCCTCCTTTTGTCGACATTCCACGTGTGTCATAGAACCGCTCTACAGAGCCATCCAACACACCTGTTTGTTGTAGGATCTGCGACTGGGACACATCGTGGTTATGGAGGAAGACATCTTCCGGGCGAATGAGGTAAATAGAATCGCCAAACAGACCGGCATTACCGCCCGCCATATCCATCGGGGAGACGATCTGAGTAGAGCTCATTACCCGAGACATGGGGATCATGACACCCTGTGGCCCCGGACGAACGTCGGTGTTAATTGTCATCTCACTGTTGAAGTAGAGACGCATGTTGGGGTCAAGGTCATTCTTACCGAATGACAGATCGGCCACATCTGTATAACCATAGAAAATGCGTTCAACTGTTGAGGTCTGACTGAAACGTGGTTTCTCGATAACCCGCATAACAAATGAGAACCGGCGTGTTGCCCAACCATTGGGGATTTGGCTCATGCCGTTAGTCTTTGATTGAGGTGAGATGATGTTTGAAGCAACCTGCTCGACATTAGTGATATCAAGCACCTGACCACCATTGGTAGCCTCACCCAGTGCGTTGATGTTGTTGTAGTCAGCGTTGATTTCAAATGGACGATAATATTGATTCTGATACGTACCCATTTCGATGAGTACAAACTCAACGATTTCAATTTCAGGCTGCTGCTGTTGTCCTAACATACCCATGTCAATACTCCGAATTACTGGTTCAATGAGACGATTTTCATGACAGCTGCATGTAGCGTCTGTCTTATTGTTGTTTGTACGATGATCGTACGGCTATCTGGGTTCTGCGAAGATAACGCATAAAGTTCAGGGTTACCCCGATAATACCAGCTAGCTTCGAACATTTCCTGCAGGACGGTAGATACGCCGATGAAAGCAACGTTACCTTTTACATCCTTAGCATCCTTACCCGACTGCGGGAAGAAGTGGGGGAATGCTTGCATGAAGTCTTCAAGGATTTCATTTTTAAATCTTGAAGTTGGTTTTGCAAGAGGTGATAAGCCTGGACTATCCTCATCTGAGAATCGAACCTTCTCCACCGTCATCAGGATGGCAATGTCATATAGTCCCCAATGCCAGTATAACGCCTGAGCAGTTGCCACCAGGTTATTGATAGCTTTCATATCCACATCTTCAAATGCACGGGGTGGATATGCTTTTGCCAAGGCCCACTGGGCCAGTGTCAGCTGATGATTGCTTAGGTGGATATTGTCAAATTCGTGTCGATATTCATTGACTTTATCCAAGATTACTGGATCGAAAGAGGGATCTACTTTGGTTGCTAGTAGAAGCTGTCTTTGCGCTTCTACTTGAAACGCCATGATATCACCATCAGAGACCTTCTGGCGAATTTTATATTGTTCAGCCACTGATGTTTTATCATCAGGATCAGCACCTTCACTGTCTTTCATCTTAGGGTTAACAGAACCCGCACGTTTATCATTGGGACGTAAACGTTGGTCGACATAGTGGTGAAGGTTAGCAACGATGTTCTTTCCTTCCCCATCAGACCCTTGGGGCGTTAAAGGAACTATCGTTAAACGACGCAAGATTACAGTCGCCAATAGCCGTGCTGGAATATCAAAACAACTCATCCCACCAAAGAGATCCGCCAGGGACGTTGTGTTACGTTCTGCTTTGATCTCGATATAACGCATGAGTTTATCGCGAGCAGGTAGAGATCCAGGTGTACCATTATCCAATGGCCACTTCATCATTTCAGTGCCGCTTACGAGCGACAGTGCATCCAATTCTTTATAAAGTTCCCCACCATTTCCAGCACCACCTCGTGTGATGTACTCACCCCACACCGGGATCATGAAACGTGTCGCTAAAGAGAACACCACCAGATCAAAGTAATCTGCTTTGATATAGGTCTCATCACGATTCATGTAACGGTCTGTTAAAGTATCTGGAATTTCGGGGATGTAAACCGGATAGTTAAAGATAATCCACTTCCGGATGCTCTCCATCGGCACCATCGAATAAAGCTGCTTGATGCATGTTTGGAGAGGGATAACCATTTCAGAACCCTCATATGTTTCCTCGAGGATTTCTTTCATCTCGACATATATTTCAAAAATTGCATCGAGAACTTCGTCAGGTAATGTCTCCAGGTATTGGTTGATCCCCATGAACACTTCAGAAGGATCGGTCAACTGAACCTTAGTGTAAAACTTAACCACCCAGGTGAGAGAACGCCCGTTATGTTCGGTTGTAACCTCAGTAAAACCAGTACCCGACTGAGAAGAAATGAGAAAACGCATCTGCGGTGAAACTCCATTTGGTGTGGGACACACGTCAATGATGTAGGTTTTATTTTTGTTAGCACTCATAAACCAGTCGCTGTCCCGACAAAGGACAGCGACTGTATGTTGTTTATTCTTTTACCACGCGTCATCACCGAAATCGTCGAAACTCTCAACGTTCGCTGGTGCGGATGCAGCTTGTTGACGTTGGTTGTTACCACCGCCTTGATAGCCATTGCCACCACCTTGACCTTGCGGGGGTGCAGGTGGTTTAGCAACGTTCTTCGCATCTTTATCGAAGTTATCGTTGAGTAGCTTGAGTGCCATCTCAGACCACGATTTAACACAGGCACGTGCATAGGTACGACTTACAAAGCCTGCATCCAAAACAGAACCATCACCACCTTTAAGATCGTGACGCTTAGCCGGTCCGAAGAAGAACTGGATTTTCGGGCGATTGTATCCGAGCACGGCAATATAGATACGGCCGCTCTCTTTGTCCTTACCGATCTTGATGGATGCCTTAGTAACTGGCTTCTCACTGCGTTGTCCACCAGCGCCGAAGACATGGTCGTTATATTCCAATGTGAACGACCCTTCTTCGCGCCCTTCAGCTAGATCCTCAACCAGTTTAATCACAGCCATGAACGTGGGAATATCCGTCTGGAATTCGATACGTCCATTGTCCTTGTCATCAGGGACGTTTGTCTTAACGATAAAGCGTGGGACGTTAGCAATTACTTTAAGACGGAAGTTGCCCGGTTTCTGTGCACCGGCGACAGGAGCATCAGCATAAAGCCAGTTACTAAAAACATCAAACTGGGTTAGCGGAATTGGTTTCCGGTTAGCGTTGTTGCCTTGCCGGTTGAAATTACTCATAATAAGACCCTTATAAAACGGATTGGAAGACCATTGGCTTTCTACAGCATTACTGTTGAGCGTAATTTATCTCAATGACGACTCATCAGTTTGTTGTACGCTTCTTTTAGAACAGGCGTACCTTGACGACTAATGTCATTCAATATGCGTTCTCTTGTAGTAACCTTCGTCCAGTTGGCGTTTCTAGCAAGAACTTTTAACTCACGTTGAATGACACGTGATTCACCGGCGAATAAAGAACCATCACCTAAAATTTGAAGAGTTAATGGATTAAAAGGCATCTGATCTCTAACGTCAACGCCCTTCATTTTACCTGACCATAAGTTGGCATCCTTTAACGCACCTGTATAGGATTCTAGAAGGACCAAATAACCAAAGGATCGTTCCCAGAACAAATTATGGATATGGTGAGTAAGTATGGCTACATGGTCGTGAGATACAGGTGGGCGCCGTTTGATAATGTTCAACGGCATTTTCTTCTCAAGCATCATACCCGATACCTGACGTGTTGCTAGGTCATGTAAAAGAGAAATACGTTTTTTACGTTCGGTTGTGGGGACGCGCCACTGGGCATGAGGGAATAACCATTTACGTTCTTCAGGGTCTTCATAAAACAGAACCAACGCTACTGAACCTTCCGACTGGTCGCGGATGGTTGTTTGAATGGCTTCCACATCTTCAAACACTGAATCCACAACGTCATTTAAAGGCAGTGTCTTGAGGTCATCAGAAGGATACGCCTCAATTGCGTTACGAACCACTGTTTCCAGGTTTACCCACAACTTGGTGATAGCAGTACGGATTCGTTCCTGACGAATATTAGGTTCTTTTCTAAAGAACCCTTCTAAAGCTAATGACGTACCCACTGAAATAGGATACTCACCCAATGTACGAACGTAAGCGGTCATGTCTACCTCAAGCGTTTGATGTGTTCACCGACTCGATTAGCTCAAGACATCGACGACGTTGGTTTTCGTCCGACGTGAGTGAGTTGACTTCTTCCATCAATAGCGTTGGAAGTGATTCAGGTGTGATGTCTTTAAATACATCGAAATCCAGCGTCATGAGTTCTTCCATGACCTTGGCTTCTTCACGTGTATCACGAAGACGGTCGGTGGTAAATTCAATATAGGGGAATGCTTCAAGAAGATCCTTGTATTCTTTAAAAATAGGATCTGTTGCGTAACACTTTATTTTTACAGCACTACCTTTTGGCAGTGTAGAGACTAGATTGGAAATCTTGATAAGTGATTCACGACTATCAAGACCGACGCAATCAACACCTACATATTTCTTAGCGTCTTTATTCTCAACAAATGTTATCTGATAATCATCATTGCTGAATATAGTGACATCATAATAACCTTTGGGTTCTTCGTTACCATGTCCGTCACGGTCGAAACTGCCCGCCGCTAAGATACGTCCCTTCTGAGATGCCTTATGAACGTGTCCAATGAGAATAAAACATTTTACTAGGCGATGGTATTCCTCACTATCGTGGGATGGCTCAGGGACGATTTCTGGAAGTTGATACTCGAAAGCGCCGTGCATCACAGCAAAGTCAACCTGATCGATACCTTTTTCTTTTAAAAGGAGTTTAACTTCTCCTAATGTTTCTGTTGTCTCTGTTCGCCATTTGTCTGGAACATAAAGAATATGAATACCAAAGCGTTCCACGTATTCAATTGACAACGTGGTGGCGTAATGAACATCAACAGGGATCTTGGCGTTAACAGCTTGTTCTGTTAAGAAGACTGATTGCTCTCGGTCGTGAGATGGTGTCCCCTCAACGATCCTTAAAAGAACATCGTGTTCAGCGCATTTGTAAAGAAGATATGTTAGCCATCGATGGATTTCATATAAACGTGGATCGTTATTCATTAACAAGGAGTCGAAGAGATCGCCCGTAATGAAAAAAATATCCAGGTTTTTAAACACCGCATCGTTAACACAATACTTAGTTAAATTGTTAAGAACGAGGGATGTCGGAGTGCGTGGGTGTTTAAGATGAATATCACCCACGCTCACAAAACGAAAACGGCCCGCAATCTTACCCTCTGTAAAAAGGCTAGACCGTGGACCGTCTGTTTTTACTTCAGGACTAATCATCGTAGTCATCAGTAAAACTACTCTGGTTATTGGCAACCGGGGTTTCGGTAGAACCACTCACTGTAGGGCTTACTTGTTCGCCGTTGGGTAGTGGTGTATCAATTCCAGGGATCGATACCATCTTACGACCGTATTTTGCAAGAATTTCGCGAATGGGCATGATAACGTCGTTAACGAGATTACCGAACCCAGTGATGGATAACATGAATTCTGTCACCCGATCGTTGATATCGCGCGCACCGATCTCTTTGGAACGTTCAAGATGGTAGAACAAGTTCTCAGCAGTCACACCGCCGGTTGCAGCAATCGTTGGACGTGGTGGGAAAACAAGCGGTGGTACCGTAAACAGGATAACACCTTGGTTATCGTTACTCATGACATTGAGTGGTTTTGTCAACTCACCTACATAACGACTATACCGATCAATGTGATTAGCATCAAACGGGTTTTCGAGTAGGGTAAGTACTTCGCGTTGGAATTGGTATTCGGAGATACGAGGCTCCTGACGGATAGCCTCGTCATTGATCTCCTCGAGCCAACTCCCTACCGTCGGTTCGAGTTCAGGCATTACTTGGTTCCTTCTTCTCGGAAAATGTTGACAGAATACACTTTACCAGCAACGAGTTTATTTTTCTTGATGAACTCGGCAACTGGGAAAAGATCAACTTCTTGCTTAGGGAAGGGGACACGATTACCTTCCGCATTTCGAGAAAGCAACGAGAACGACCCGTCGTTCTCAACGATCAATGTTGCGGTCTGTTCGTTCTCATCTTCCTCCTTTGTTACAAGAGAAAGACTGTAAGTCGGCGGAAAGACTTTTTCATGAAGCGCTTGACCCTGACGACCCAGCGTCATTCCGATACCACTGAGGATTTGACCGAACAAAGAGATATTTTCTTTATTCTGAGTATCGAGACGATCTTCGAGTGCGATGATGCGCGCTTCCAATGCGATGATACGTTTCTGATCAGCCGTTAATGACTTGGTAGTCTTGGGTTTAGCTGACGGGGTTGCTTTTGCTTTAGTGGTCATTCGTAAGTCTCTTTTACAGTTTCTTTTGGATGTTGGAGAGACGACCGTCTACGTAGCGTAGAAGGTGTCCTAGGGATACTTCTTTACCGTCAATGGAAACAACGCAGTTAAGGCGAATAGCGAGCGAATTAGGCTCGCTTTCATCAGCGGTAACTTTGAGATCGAGAAGATTAACCTCAAATACCGTTGACAACAACTGTTCTAATTGCTCAGTTGCATTCGTCTGTAACGTAAGTGGTTCTTTCCCATAACGCTGGATGAGATAAGGTAACGATTGGATGTTACCATAACTCAGTGTTGACTGTAGGTTCTCACTAGTGTAGAAACAGCCTAACAAATAATCCGCCTGTTCGTCAGGTGTATCCACCCAAGCGTTCAACGTTGGGATTTTCATGGAATTATCCAATTAAGCTATGGTGCATAACATCCAGGAAGTGCGTAAATTAACAAAAAAATAAAGTACGGGTAGGAATAAATGCGACCCCATTTGGGGTCGCATATGTGGTTAGAGAGGACTACCGTATGGACAGGTAGGATCTTCATCACCGTCTTCAAGACATTTACTCAGGAAGTCCCAAGTCGCCATGATAGACATCTTTTGTGACGCTCTCAATTCTGCATCGCCTTCCACGTAAAGCTCACCGTAACGATGTTTGTTATACTTGCCTTCCTCAAGCTGACCAACACCGTCCATTACTATACGCCAGTCTTTATGGTCAACCCCCACATCATCCCCATGATAGTTGACATACGTCTCTTCATAACCCGATAACGAGTTACCCAGATACCGACGACGTATTTCTTCTTGAGCCATGATCCACCGCTGCATAACAGGACCGGCTGTTTGGGTAGCCTGTATGTCATCCAATGTCTGGATAGACAGCGTGTCCCAAGACGTATCAGATTTACGCTTCAGGTTATCCATCAGGGAGAGGGCACCATCGATATCCAGCGTCTTATACGAATTACGCCAATTGTCGATGAATTCCAACCCCTGCTGTGGCATTGCACTACGTATCATGTTCGAGGCACTGTCCAGGAAAGACTCCACACCCCTCGATATAAATCCTCCACCCGCTACATCGAGGAGGTCAGCACCCCCCATTACTTGTCGTGCCATAGAAACCTCTTAGTGGACAATATCAGGTTGTGTCATTGACGCGAAGTTAACCGCTGTATCGATGACAGGACCTTGAAGTGTCAGGTTGTTGGATATTTCATGTGGTTTGTCAAGTGACCACACCCAAAGATGGGGTGAGATACGCTCAAACGCATCACGTAGATAATTATCCGGAATAAGAATCATATTCAACATATCACCATCGAACGAGATCTTCAGTAGGGTCGTTAGTCCTACCCGTGCACTTAAGCACTGCTCTGGGCTTTCCCCAGACGTCGAGACTATATTACGATCCTTAAGATGACTCCTAAGGACCCTTCCCATTTCGAGTCCACTTGGACCCTACTCCCCCGCCGGGGATAGTCGTTGGACACACTCCATAGCTGTCGCCTTAGGAGCTTCGCTGCTGATTACCCATTTCGATCCGTAGATCTCATCTGTCTCGTTTTTAAACCTTCATGCTTTTTAACTGACCTTTTCAGGTAACATTGTGGTGAGACAGCTTTAGTGGATTCCAGCAATTAGAGAAGTGTTTCAATTGCCATTACTGACAAAGGGGACTTACACATAACACACTAACTGTGTTATGTACACTGTATCCGCGTTAGGTGCGCGCAAACAAATAGGTGACATACTGATGGTGTTATTACGTGTCTTGGTTTTGACTTTTGTGATGAAGAAAAGTTGGGTTGATCCACGTTGCAAGGTCGGGTTACGTTGGAGCGAAACAGGAATGCCTCGCTTATCAGTGAACTCAGGATCAATCTGAGGTGATTCAGCAATCAACTCATTGAGGATTTCATCAATCGTTTCGTTATAACAAAGAACAGACCGATAGATAAGATCCATCCCTTCGCGAGCAGTAAAGCCCCGATGATTAAGTTTATTCAAGATGTGATACTTGAATAGCTGTAAGGCCATTCCCCAAGGGATGTGAATTTCGCTGAAATAATGAGGGTCGTTGATTGAGTCAATTACACCACGAGCACTCATATGCAAACGATTACCGAAGATGTGACGGCGTGCCAATCCTGGTTTCTTAGATATGCGGTGTGTGATGTAGTTGTCGTAAAACTTCGCCAATGATTCACCCGCCACAAAGGTGACGTTTTGAACCATCTTATCACTCATCGGTTCTTGAGCGGCACGGATGGAGGTGATGGCATTGATAGCGTTCATTGCATCGCGCAATGGGGCGTCGATATACGTACTCGACGTCGTGGTCTCAACAACGAAACAAAGTCGAGATGGTACAGGTAGATATTTGGGGAATAGCAAAGAACGATTATTCTGGATAATCATTTTAAGCTCTTCTTTTTCTGCCTTGCTACCGCTGACGATATTCCGTTCAAACAACCCTTCCATGATACGGTCGAAATGTTTGATGAAGTTGTTAAGCCCACGAGGTGGATCAAACGCGAGGAATTTATCGACGGTACGTTGAGCATCCTTAGAGGTGATCTTAGTGTAGTCGAAGTTATAGTTCGTATTGACCATGTACCGAAGGAAGTCAAACGATCTCGTACCTAGACGCTGCTCGATGATCGACCAGAACTCAGGATGGATAAAACCCAATGTTCCTTCTGGTGCCCTCAACCATAACGACGATTCAATCGCTCTGTCGACTGTGCTGGCGATTTCAGTATGACACTTATCGCATATGTAACCAATGCGGTGAGCCGACGTGTAATACCCACAATGGCACGACGCTGATGTTTCGATGACGTCTGTGTTCTTGTAATGAGTATAAAGATGCATGTCCAGAGCCTGGCGCTCTTCTGGACGTGAGACATCATAATCGTTAGCAAACTTAGGCGGGCGTTCAAGACGATTAAACTCATCTTCGAAATCCACCATGGTAGCATAGATACCCATAGACCTTAATACTCCATAAGCGACAAAAAAAGAGGACCCCCGTAAGGGGTCCTCTTCACACGATCAATCGTTAACTAAACACTATTGCTTAGTAACGACCGCCGCCACCGCCATGCGGGCTTTCCCAACCGCCCATACCGGGATGGCCGTAGCTGTAACCACCACCGTGACCACCAGGGCCACCCATACCAGCGGTACGGGGTGCGGTGTTTACAGTGTACTGGGAGATCATGGTGTTACCCAGGAACTGCTCTCCAGACATGCCAAGCACTTCATTCATCTCAACACGAGCACCTGCCGCTGCCATGGCTTCATCCAGCGCATCCAAGAATTGCTGGGTGAACAGGTAGCGTGGGGCGCGGCGAGTGATGGTCATGCCCTGAGACAGGTAGTTACGCTCAATGGACTCACGCTTACGCATGACACCTTCAAACGTTTCACCGTTCTGTTCCGGAGCGAGGCGCGTTTTGTACCAGGCAACAAATTCGTTGATGTTGCCTTTGGACAGGTTCAACGCAGCAACGGTATCCAGATCACGAGGATCACGGATATCGCCATGTGCATCCGGATAACGACCCAGGTGGATTTCAGTACCAGTCGCCACTACAATGTCACTGCTCGCATTGAAGAACCGCGAGAAGTTGCCGTTGGTCAGGTTATCGCAAGCGCGGATGATAGCATCCTTCGCTTTCTGACGATGCTCTGAGTTGCTGGCAGACAATGCAAATGTTGACTCGATTGCAACGTTCTCACCAACCGGATCGAAGTCGAACGCGAACGCGGGGTTCTGTTCTACTGTCAAGTACATGAAGTCAACGAAGTCTTGATCGCTGGCGTCAGAACTCAACAGGTTCGGCTTAGACGGCGGGTTGGATGTCAGGTAGGCCAGAGCAGCAATATCACGCATGTTCACGGACTTACCTTTCGGATCTTGGCCGGTGAACTTCGGGTTGCGTGTTTGAGCCCATGCCATGCCATTCATGCAACGGTACAGGTTGGAAAGACCCAACAGGTACAGTTCGATGGTGTTGGCTTGAATCCATGATGCGTTACGGACGGCTGTTGCCACAATCACCGGAATGAACGGCTTCGGCGGAACGTAGTTCGGCCCCATGTGCTGTGGGTTGACATGCTGGGGAGGACGCTGATACTCGAAGTCAACGTATGCGCATACGCTGTTCAGTTCAGTTTCGGTCACCAGGCTATCGCCATGCAGGTTGTTCGGCTGGTTGTTACCACCAGCCACCTTCATGACGATACGCATGTCGGAGCGAATGGGGTTACCTACGCTGTCGACTTCCACCATGTCGAGGTCTGTTTCAACCTTAACACGCAGACGATCATTGTCACTCATCAGATCAGTCAGGTTCAGAGGCGGTTCGTTAGAAACCTGGGCCAACGCATCTTCCAAACGGTTAGATGTCTGAACAACCAGTTCTTTAACAGATGCCTCATTTTCGAAGTCGAAACCAACGACTTGATCTTTCATCTTGTACGCATCAGGGATCAGTAGAACACCTGCGTCAACCACATTGGCTTCAGGAAGCTTCAGCTGGTCTTTGATGAAAGCCACGACTTTCTGCCAGTAATCGCGATCGTAAACGTCTTGAGCGCGCATCTGGAATTCTTCACGCATCTGACCGTATTGGCGCTGACGCTTCGGAAGCGGAGAGTCTTGCGTTTCCAGCAGAAGCGGACGCACGGCGATGGTGGTGACGTTACCTACCTTGTAGGTGAATGCAGCGATGATCGCTGACATCAGCGTGTTTTGTGTCTGACGATCGAAGCGGAAGAAGAACGGCTCGATCTTCATGACTTGAGATTCGATAGCACTTTCTTTAGCGCGGTTCATCTGCTTGAGGGCTTCAGCAACACGAGCTTCAGAACGCTCAGAGGTAGCACTACGCCGGAGTTTGTCGTTCAGGCGACGGAAACCAGGACGATGCTGTCCCTGCTGTGAATCCGGACGAAAGGTCGCATCACCGGCAGGATGCATATCGACATTCGGACCTTGACCCGCTTGTGTTTGACCAACACCATTGTTCGGCTGTTGAGGTTTGTCTTGGTTGTTACCAGTACGTTCGATCATTACGATACTTCCTTAAGTTTAATAAGCTTTGCGCAAAGCTCTTTTTAGTAGGGTTTCCTACACTACTGTGATATAGATGTGAATTTATCTAGCATCACGACATACCACGCATAAGAGGTAACCTGACACCTTTCGATGTCAGGGAGTAATTCCTCTATACTATACTACATGCAAGTATGTTTTATTATTCTTTGTCTGTAGTATGGGGGTAACCCGCCTTATGGTAACTTTCATTGACGGGAACTTCATAGTTTTCTTGTGCGGACTCTTCCTGCAAATTATCACGAAGAGCAGTAAGTTTTTTCAGGTGCTCTTCTACAGCACTGATTTCTTCATTCAGTGTGATTACCGCCTGACGTTGTTTAGTACGGTAATGTTCAACCTGGTTTGTTGTAGCTTCATTACTCATGAGACGTTCCTTATAGACGAATGGAAAAGTAACCCTGTGTGGTTACCAACACGATGATATAGACTTTAAATATCTTACCACGCCTGAGGTGGACATGTACTCGCTCTTTAGAAACACACAATCTCCAAGGAACATTGGTAATCTATTTCCACCTGAACGTCCATATCTAATCCGTATGTTTAATGACGCGCTCCTCGACGTCATGCAGCATTACCACCATTACCCTAAACGGGTGGAAAGCGAACATGTCTTATGTCGGATATTGACACTACTCCCCAGACGTTGGGATTTGGACGACCGTCGTTATCTTCAATACATCGACGATATCAGTGAGCCTATTAGTCGTAACTTCAATTTTGTTAGTCCTACCTACCGTGGGCGTGTATATGAAGACGGCGTAACGATGGGACGTATGACAGATGAGATTGTTATTGATCACCATCAAGGTATTCCGGAAGACTTGAATGTCCAGGGAGCTTGGCGCTTTTGGGAACCTTATCGGTATTTGCATCACACCCGATATGATCTTTTGTTACCCGTCCCTAACAGTCGAGATAACATTCAAGGTACAGTTGTCGCCGCCATTGATATCCCGTTAATGGCACTGCAATATCGACGTTGGCTAACTTTCCAGAAAGAAAGACAAGCTGACCAGAAAGAGGCGGTATTCCGTTTCGTTGGTGGTTATCTATTACCAAATACCGTTAAGTCTTATCTGGATATTGCTATCTTCAACCGGATAACTCGCATGGCGAACAACAAGCCTTTGCGGCGCTATCCATCCACTCATCCATTCTATTTAATTGACCATTCTTCTAGGGTTGATAACTACTGCAATAAAATCCTTGAAAATAACGATAAGCGCATTAACGATATCGAGACCTTTGTCCACAGTACACCGCTCATCACTGAGACAAGTCTCTTTACACTCATGCAGCGTTTACCGATACAGCCTATCACCCACAATAATGAATGGGCAATTATTGCAGCCCGTCTTCCTTATCTTGAATATATCGTCGACCACGGTATTGTTGCTAGTCAAGGAGATAGAGGGAAAATAAACGATCTTTACGAAACTACCATGGAATCTATGACCGATCGTGTCTTTACAGGGATCGGTTCATCGAAAGTCATCATGGGTTTCAAGGCGCGTTTACAGCGACTAAAAGAAGTCATTGAAAGTAAAGGTCATGGATGGTAATAGTTCCCTCCCCAATGGGGAGGGACCGTATGGCGTTATGTCAAAACAATCTGACCTGCGTTATTCACAGTGTACTCAAACTTTTCACCAGGTGCGATAATCTTGATACCTTTGCTGTGTTGAAGAATAATACACACCCACCAGATAGGAGCTAGTTCACTCCTATATTTTTCAACAAAGTCTTGGGTGGGTAATTTGAAACAACCCGTATCCACAGGTACTTCGTTACCGTTAACGACTTCATTCAATGCGTTATTTACGTCTATGTTGCTAAAATCGGTAATGTAATGGTGGAATACCAACGGACGCGGTTTAGGAGTATCGGTAACCACGTCTTCTTTTAAATCGTGCGGGTTTTCCTCATCTTTAAGAAACATGTCGCGCACTGAGGCATTCGGATCGTTAAACGACGGTATTGGTTCTCCAAGTTTTACGCGATCGTTGGTTTTTAGATAGATTTGATCCAACATTTCACACATGTGTTTCGGTGTGGTGAATCTGTGTGTGTCAACACCGCGTGTTGCTTCTTCTTTTGTGGCGACATCGTCTTCAAAAATCAAAGAATCTTGATGTTCCTCGATCTTTGTCAGTGTATCCTGTAAGAAGTTAATGGCCGTACGTAAATATTCAACGTCGACATACCCAGTGGTCTCTTTAATGGAGAGCTTCTTACCGACTTTAATGTTAATCATGGGGGATCCTTATAAATGCAAGGTGATGTGGTTTTGAGTAATGTCGATGACCGAACCAGGTTGGATAAGACAATGAGTTCGGACGGTGTCAAACGTGAGACAATGAGACCAATCACACTCACGACCATTTTTGAATGTTGATGCGATTTCATAGGTAGCAATGTTTAAGAAGTCCCTTAGTACCGGGTATTTCTTTGTAATACGTTCAAGAAACTCAGCGGTGGTTTCATCACTCTGTCGTTGATTATGGACGTAGGTAGTACTAGGCGTTTCGTGTTTATCGACTTTGATGACAACCGATACGCGCTCACTTTGCTGGGGATGTTCGGACATATTGACCTCAATGGAAATCGGACACTAGACGCGTGATGCGTTTATCTTGTAAGAACACACCGAGAGCTTCTAACATGAGGTAGAAAACACCCATTGTGTTAAAGACCATTTTACGGATGTCAATACCACTGACAATATCGTCGGGTATACCACCAGATTCAACAATAACTGCAGGAATTTGTAACGTCGACATGTCAGATTTATCGTTACGCTTTAAATACAGACGTAGTCGATCAGCCATCTTCTGGTCTTTCATTGACGCACACCATTCCTCTAGTTCTGTCCGGTTACCCGCACGCAAAGAGCACTTAACAACGGAATACGGTGGTTCACCTACAGAACCCAAGGAGTCAGCAAATACCTCTTTCCATAGAAGGTATTGTTTAAAAGCAGGTGACTCTTCTTTTTGTTTGTAGGACGTTGCCGATTTGATCTGGCCTGTAGTCAGATACTCGTAGTCACCTTCTTTGATACTCTGGATAATCTCGCGTTCGATATCCGCAATATCAGTGAGAATCTGACGCATGTCTACAAGTTGTTCGTCTTTAATCGTGTTCATGATATCTTTCATCATTTGTTTTGCACGATCGTTGATTTTCTTGGGTACCTTAGAATCCCTTAACCCAACCCCTTTAACTTCAAGTTGGGCTTCGGCAAACATAACACCTTCCTGAGCATCACGTGACGCATAATAGTGTTTAGAACGCATCGTCATAGAAAGCACCGAAAAGTAATATTCGTTTTTCATTGCCAATAGCCGAAGTTTGCTAATTGACACACCCATGTTCGCACTCTGGATCGCCAGGATATGCATCATCATCTCACTAACTAAAAAGACGATGGCGAAGACAATTTGCTTTGCTTTAAGGGAAAAACTAGTATAGCCAAAAATTTGTTCAACCCAATACTGCATGGTGAACATGGTCGAGTCGGTATCACTCACCACAGCCACACGACGGTAAGCTGAAGGGAAAGCATGAATAGAAGACGGCACAACATCCGCCAACCAAACATAATGAATTAGCGTCCCATATTTCTTTAGGGTGTGGAGAGCCTTCTTACCCGTCGCTTTAATTTTTTCCCATGCAACATCGCCTTCCTTTTTAAGATCGTCGATCTTACGGCCTTTTACCTCACCATAACAGAGGAAGTTCGCCAGAAGCTGAATGTCATCGTCATAACCGTCGAATTCTTTATCTGTCGTTGGGTAAAGTGTTTCATCACCGATAGAGCCCAACTCAAGAAGGAACGTTTCAACAAACACCTTGTTGAACTTATGGAGGTGGTACATATCAGCTACATAACACACCGTTGCACGCTCAGCGGGTGTCATGTTGTTAACCATATTAAAAATAAGATTGTTATGGTTAACACTACCCCAATAAGGTTTCGTCGAGTAGTTAATTACTTCGCATGTTTCTTCTGGTGTCGGGTAGTGCAAGTTGAACTGTTTACATACCTTGTCAATCTCTTCGACATTACTCAGATTGATAAGGCTAACAAGATTAGCTTTAGTAATCTCAGGCGTATAGTAATGACGATTACCAATCAAAAACTTTTCATTGGCTGCGTTAGCGTATGACGTTGCCGTACGACATGTGGACGTCAGAGAACTATGCGTCGACTTATAATAAAGAATGGTGGCGGTCGATACTGTGGCACCGGAGTAAGCGTTGTTGTTAAGTTTAAAGTTTTGCTGTTCACCATTCTTAACAGCCGCCAATTCAAAATTATTGTTTTGTTTAGCGACCATCATTTCTTTCTTAACACGCTTACGGTTCTTTACACCCTCTTCAATGTAACGTGCATGACGAGAATATTCTTGCTCTTCACGCATATAAGCCGCCATACTTGGCGACAATAAAAAGTTATCTCTTTCGACGTCTTTAATAAACGACATAAAAGTCGTTGTAGCGGGAAAGCGATCGCCCACTTTGTCCTTTTTAAGCACCAGTGCTTTAGGGTCTTTGAATCCCTTGGGGTTTTTAGGATTAAGACGACGTTTTGCAAACTCCAAGCACTTCTCAAACGGAGCACCTGTTTGGAGCTGAATATACTTTGCTGTATCGTTATAAATAGCGTCAATGAAACCAAAATCACGTTTGTAACTTGTGTCGTCACGTAGAAAAACATTTTCCATGATACCCTCCTTTTCCTCTACATGATAACAGGTAGACGTAAAAAAAAAAATAGGTAATGACATAAAAGGCCCCTCCCATTTGGGAGGGGTAATGTCTCATTTCACTCACACCATCGGATACTGAAGGGTAAGGAGCGGCTAGCAGCTTAGCACTAACATATAATTGTTATACCTAAGTATTTTAAGATTCTCTTCGAATATTTGAAGGGGATTGTCCGATGGCCGATAAGGACTCCAGAATTCGGTCAATATCCGCAGGGTTGCGGTTTTCAAATATCATCGTTACTCGACCCGAAACGATGGTTTCGATAGTGCCTGGTTTTATCCACTCAACGCCGACAATATGCCGTTGACCAGAAATTGTTTTTATTTCAACATACGGGTAACTATCCGGATCATCCTCCACAACGCCTGACGGGAGTGTTGGATAGATAGTGGCGTGTAAAGAATCCACATCCCATCCAAGTCGTCTAGCTGTTTCGGCATCATTGATAGCCAACAGTTGGACATTCTGGAAATTGTTACCTAGGATCGCGGTGGGATAGACCTCAAAGGAAAACTTTTGTTTTGGGCGGATGTCGTAAATTGTCAATTCAGAACTCATGACTTAGAAACTCCTTTTAGGAATAAACCAATATGGTCGGTATCATCAGGCAAGGTGACGATGTGCTTAAGTGAGGATAGTTTAACGGGATGTCCTTCAAACCACTCGACAATCTGATCGGCGATATCTCCCAGTATCATTTCGATACCTGGATGCATTTCACCATCATTATCATCATATTCACCCTCAAAGAAATCCGTAAGCAACAAGGATGAAAACATGTGAATGGAACGGAAATCCACGGTGTCTTCATCTACACATCCATCAGTGTCACCGTCCAAATAGTAATTCACGACCAGAAGATCAATGAGGGACTTAACCCCCTTTATTGGTATAATAACGGCTGTGTACACAAAGACACTCCAATAAGGGTCACTCTAGTTCATAGATGTACAGCAGTAATTCGGTGGGTGGAATCATCACATGTACAATATTAGGGAAATGTTTTTCGAGGTATTCGATCGCATTGACAATCGAACGAATCAAAATATGGTCTTTATCATCGTCTGGAAAAACAAACGTTACGTACCATTCTACAGCAGCGAACAAATCACACTCGCGATTACCACTCTGTAGGAAACGATACGCATCGGGTAAAAGACCTGAAAGTATGGATAGGAAGTTAAAATCGACGAGGTCTGAAACATTCGTCGTCAAGAACTCCTCATCCAGAACTGTTAACCGAAAAGATCGTCCTGGACGGTTAAGGATGGGGCGATCATCATATCCCGTTTGATTGCGTCCACGATGATGGTGATGGTCTGGTAATTCTCGATGTCGTTGATGGGGTACATTCTCAGTACCTCTAGGTCTTTGGATGCCAATTCCCGTTTGAGTGGGGAGATACATGTAAAGAATTCCTGTTCAAACTCGATTAAGCCGAATTTAAATTGTTCAATGTAGAAGATATCACCAATGAAGTGGGACATTAACTGGGTTGCTACTTCGTTAATGTCCGACATATTGATACCACATGGCTCTTTGAAATATTTAACAAACACGTAATTGACCAAGGCGTCCCATATCTGGCTGTCGTCGTCATAATTAATTAGTGTACTGTTAAATACATCTACCATAGCCATCACTATATTGTCAGTTGGCATAATAACAGAGTAATGCCTAACGTCCATATGAGCATCTACAGTCACTTCATCGCTATGTCTCATTACATTCAGACTCACTAAAAGATTGTAGGTTTATTACGAGTACTCCTTCAGCACGGCTAGGGAAATGGAAAAAGAAATTATCGGGTTCTAATCCCATATTAGCCGCATCTCTGATTGCTTGCAGACAACCCCCTGACAATAAGCGGAAAATACTTTCAAAGTTAGGGTAGACTTTTTCTGCTAAAAACTGATTCACGTTGTGTCGATCAACAGTATAGTTAAACTGGAAGTGATTAGAAATAATCTCCTCAAAGTAACGATCAAGCACATTAGTGCTGGCACCATATAAGAACAACGCTAATGCCTCATAGACATTATTTGTAATGTAAGATGTACGGTCCATCGAATCATGCGTAAGTGGGTCTATAACTCGAACGTCCAACCACATGACGATAGGGCGAAGAAATGTGTTCTCGATATAAAGGCGGTCAAAGAAAACCGTCATGTGACGGTTAGGGATTGGCACCAATTGCATTTATATTCACCGTTATATAAACAAGGTATCTACCATTTTCTAGAAAGTTGATAGACGTGGTTGAGAGGGATGGTAGTGCGTCACTATAATGTTTAGCAATATCAGTAAAAATTTGATGTACCTGGCTATTTCCTGAAAAATGGAAAATCAATGCTAAGCACAGTTCAATGAAATCTTCGTTAGGGCCATCAATCAAGACACCACGTCGGTCGATAGTCCATGTTTGACCTGCGGTGTGTCCTCGATCAATGTAATATTGCTCGAGCGACCTAATGCGTCTAATTATTTCTTCGGGTGAATCAGTCGAAATGGGATGACCTATTAGACGTTGGACCACTTCATCCAATATGATTTCTAACGACACATGCCACGCTAAACGAATAGTTTCATGTGTGTACTTACCTTTCTGATAGAGGTTCTGAGATATTGAGAAAAGGTTTGTTAGTGCGGATGTTTCAGGTTCGATTACCACCATTATGGTTTTAGTGTCTTGAGATCGTTTTATTTTTTCTGGGTGTGTGACGAAAGTCATTGGTATTCCACCTCAATCATGAATGCGTTACCGGGAATGAACGCAACGAAACGGATGAAGACCACAGACGCAGGAAGACGATTGCGCAACTGAAAAGCCAAATCGATAACTTCATCTTCAAACCGACTCACCTTATTCTGGTATTCTTCATCCACGAATATAGGTCTTGGTATTACTGTAGGGTTGTCATCAAAGATGTAATAAATCGATTGTCGAAAGCTATCCATAATGGGATAATAATCGACGCTATTCGGCTGGAAGCCAATTGGTATGACATCAGCAATATGACATACCACCTTCATTATTTCTGATCGAGGTAATGACAATATATCGCTCCAGGCAAAAAAGCCTGGAGCGTCTCGTAAAAACTCAACCAGATCAATGATAACGGCTACCCTACAAGGCGTACTGTTTTCGTAGTCTAGCTGGTACATAATCTTGGTATTCCATAGAACGTAAAAGTTCTTCACGTTCTTCGTTGAATTTCTGACTATCCGTCTGATAGCTAAAAACTAGACGATCACCTTCTAGTCGGCAAAGGGTATTGCATCCAGGACGCTTCGGTAATGTTTTTTCTACCGTACCTTCAATGAACGCGGTTGCGATAGGTAACACACGACCCATGAATAAAGCGAACTCTTCGTAAGGTGGGCGATCAACTGGGTATTTAGGTACTGTTACGATGACATCCCGCATCTCACAGCGCAATGCTCGCATAAACAATGTATCGACCACTGGTCGTAGGAAAGTACTTTTCTTATCCAGCTGAGAGGTTAGGTAAGAAAGAATATGACCTACATTAACTGTGAATTCATTTTCTTCATCGGGTGTATTACCCGTCATCTGTTCCCATTCTAAGATACGATGATCTCTTGTACCATAAATTAGGAACGTACCTCTATTATAAATGAGTTTCCATTCACGCCATGGCTCAGACACAATCATTCTTAGTAGATGATTGATTTCCACCTCAACGTTTTGCATTTCTTTTGTTTGGAAAAGATATTCGAGAATGAGAAGGTGATTGGCGTTTGCATCCCCATCGAAGATATCTTCAGCAATGGTGACTTCCTGGTTTTCAACTGTTAGGTAGGCACAAAGCTGTGTATATTGTTCATAAAGAAGATGGCTAAAAACACGTGACGCAAGTGCGTCTGTTACGTTGATATTTAGCTGGAGATCAACGATCTCTTCAACGGGCTCATATACCTTCTTGTAAGAAACGCCAACAACACGACGTCCGAATTCATTTACACCACAATCAATTTCCGTTGGACATGTGACTTCTTTATATGTGACAATCTGTTTCGTTCGAAAAGGCTCGTTGAGTCGACTTAGCCCTTTCTTAACGGAATGGATAACTGCATTGACATCTAATGCATAAAGAACATGATTATTTGACATTTTAATTGACGCCCTATGATTACGTGTATTACTACCTTTATGATGTAGACTTAAAAAGCCGTAGGAAGCTTTCTAAGGCCCTCCCTATATGATAGGGGTGGGTAGTATAGTATCTACCTTTAAAAACGCTCACAGAAGCTAATAAGGAGTTTATGATGAGTATGAGTCCTATCCAAAAGGCCACAGATGAGATTCGATTCAGAATCCCTAGAGAAATTCTTGAAGAAGCCTTCATCCGTAGAGAACCCAATCTACCACAAAACCTAGTGTCGCTTGATACCCGCATTCGAGAAGCTATCCTTGAACCACGGGTGTTTACTGATATTGATATTACCGGTGGTACCGATGCGTACTTCCCCCTTCAAAACGGGGTCAATGTAGACCCTAAAGACCCATTCACTGTTATCTACACCATACCTGATGAACTTACTCAAGGTCGACCTATTGTCCAGGTATACGGTATCCACTTTGGTGTTCTAGGCTATCAAAACGCAGGATTGTTCACACACCACGCTCAATCAGCCATGTCGGGCAATTTGCAGCGTGTGTTAGATTCAGCTCAGCAATCGACACCTGTACGGACTTCTTATTTGAACATCATTGCACATAACACCATTATGGCCCGTTATGTACACGCGCCCAATGTCAGTTCTTATATTCATGTTCGACTGGGTAACGATGATGCATTGAGTCACATCCGACACCAAGCATACCACGCTTTTGCTAATCTTTGCGTACTGGCTACAAAAGCTTATGTTTATAATAAGCTTCGTATCCAAATCGATGAAGGGTTTCTTTCTGGCGGCCAAACACTAGGTTCATTCTTGGACATCGTCATGGGCTATGCAGACGCTGACGAGATGTATCGCGATGAATTGAACCGCTTCAAGAAGATCTCTATTCTGAATGATCCTGAACGCCGCCGTAGCTGGGCAAGAACGATTGTGGGTGCCCCGTAAGACAAAAAATAAGAGCATCGCCTAATAGGCGATGCTCTATGCCGTTTCCGGACATTCTTTTTTAGCAGGACGATCACACCAAGCAATTTTATCAGGTCGATTTTCTAGCAGAGGTTTCTTACGCAGATTCATGGTAGGTATTTCGATAGCGACCTTTTGTTGGTGAGAGAGATCATCGTTCGTTTCGATACACATGAAGCGATCAATAAAGCGTTGGTATGTTTCCTTTTTCAGGGGGTAGACATAATCCCTGTCAGCATAGTACCACCGTTTATAATGTTTATCTCGAAGTCGTTGGGCCATAGTGGCGGATAAGAAGAACCTGCCCGGCTTAAGACGACGACCATTGATATTGTTAGTAATAGACAAATAATCATAAACAACTTGTCCGTTATCAATGAACGCAAAATAGAATCCTCCTGACTGCGGATTGATCTCAACGAGATGATCCAATTTTAAAGTAAACGGTGATAATTCACGCTGTGTTTCAGAAACCAACGCTAAGTCGATCGCATAGTTAGATGACTTAGCGATAATAGTTACCCCATTCTACTGTTGCGGAATTCTTGCTTTAGTCGCTTTAAGCGACGCTTCTCACGGCGTTCTTCGGCCTGATTAATCAAACGTTGCTGAACATAGTCCGACACTCGTCTCTTCGACCGTGGACGTTCGTCGAAAATATCGTGACTACCAAATGCTTGGGCGACACTTTGTACAACATGTTCGCGACGAAGATCACTTGCTGGTGGTGTTTTATTCTCTTCATCTGGATATCGAATATCTTCTTTCATTTTCCAAACTCCTTACCGGTAGTCGGATCGATTTTAGGGGAAATGGTTTTCCCTTTTTTACGTGCGGCATGTCGTTCAGCTTGCCGTTTCCGGTGGTGTGGGTTCTTCGCTAGTTTCTTCTGTAATGAAGGTGGTAGTTGTATCATACTGCCTCCAGATAGAAAATGTGTTTATGTCGATAGGGTCCATCCATTGGCGACCATCTTTCAAAAAGCGGTTGGTTAATGCTTTCCGTAAACGGGGGTCATCGTCTGTCGATAACACCCACTGGGCATCGGTAACCGGAACACCGTCTTTTTGAAATTGAACATGGACGATTTTATTTAACGTGATAAACACGTCTGCATCGACCACATTGACATTATAAAGCTGTCGATATTGCTGTTGGACAGGGGGTGGAACCACCAATGTTAGCTCCCCATCACCTGTTACAGTTAACGTGACTGTGCGATCATCCTGTAAATGAAAATCGATGCGCTTGGGTGTAACAACCATGTATTTTAGCTGTGGGTGAACCCAAGAACCTTGCTCATAAGCAACGGTTACGAACTCATCAGAATGATCAGCTAGAAGACGATGTAACATATGTGAACCTCGAGATAAAGTAGGAGACCTTTTCATACGATCCCCTACTATCGTAAGGTTTAGATCACCATGCCGTTGTCATCAACATTGTCATCACGATCCACCAGTGATTGACGCTGCTTTTGAGCACTGTACTTACGAGCCAGCTCATCGCGATGACTCTGAAGGTCAGTGACAATTGGAGCAACTCCAGAATGATTAATCAAGAAATGGAGTTGATCACCGCCCATGATCGGTTTATCAGGGAAACCATGGATACTGTACTTGGCATCACCGAAGTTCTTATACTCATCACGATTGGTGTAGAGAGACGCAATCGCTACCGGTTCGATAGATTTGCTAGCACCAGAGCGTGTGTCGAAGATATCCAAGCAAGCCAGCTGCGCGAAGGCATCGGTGACTTTGGTGTACTGGAAGAAGTTGGAGACGTCCATCAGATCCATATGTGAATTCTGTTGTGAACCCAACTCCGCGATAGCATTGATGGCATAGCGCATCATGTCGTCAACATCTCCCCATGATTGAGGGCCATTCTCATGATAGTTCATGACAACCGGGAGACCACGGGCAGCACTGATCCCTTCCAGTGATTTCAGAGTAGCGATCGTGTTATCTAGGAATTTCTGAGAAGTCGGATCGCCCAACACCACACATGCAGTCGGATGACCATTACGCAGTAACTCACCTACGGTTAATGGACCGGCAACAGAACCAGTACCGCCTGAGAGTGAGAACACCACGATGTTCAAGTCAGCAGGTTGGTTCGCTGAAATAAACGAGGGGATCATCTCAGAGATCGGTTTGTAATTGTTAACACGATGGCCCCCCGATCCACCGGTACCTTTAATACCGTTGACGTAGGTTACTTTCTCAGAGTCAACACTCTGGTTGACGTTAGATTTGGACGAATCGATATACGCAACATCGTAAAGATCAGATGTCAGCGACGAACCGATATTCATGCCAAGGCCACCACATGCATAGACTTTTACTTTTTTCATGATAAAACTCCATTAACGTTAAAGTATAAAGTGACACTCTTCGTTTTAGGTTCATGAATATAAACCGTTAAACGACTAGGGTCAATATCGAACCAGAAGAGATCTTCCAGTTCTACAACAAGTCGATAGAGACGACTGTGTTCGTTACGTGCAGAATAAGTTCGTTCAAGATAATCGTTTAAAACCGCCGCATGGTTAGGCCATAAACCTGTGGTTTTCCTATATAGTCTACCCATGACGTATCTTATCAAAAACTCTGCGGGACCGGTGTTACCAGAAAAGACGTCATCGTTTAAGATTTCAATGACTGGGCGTAACAACTCATCCATCACGTCATTGAGATGGCAATAGTCGACTACAACGCACATTTTTTTGCGTTTATCAGACGGGTGGTTACTCAAACGACGAATAGCCACCCTGTGCTTGTCAACAACATCAACAGAAAGAAAATCACCCTTGTAAAATTCTACATAGGCGAGTTCTTTTTCCATAAGTTCGAGTGCGACCCCACACGGCATTTCACCAGGTCCTACGCAGTTGAATTTATTTCGATTAAGGATAAACTCAACATACGCTTTCATATCTTTCGCTGATAACGACTTAAGTGTTTCATCTGGGAAATACAGGACTAAGTCGTCATTCATTTTCAGGGTAGGGTAAGACATGGAAATACTCCTCAACGGATATCTCTTTAATCAATTTCTTGTATGTTTCAAAACGATCATAGAGAAGCGGAGACGTTTCTAGGAAAGAAGGACGGTCAAGGCGGGTTATCTGGGATTCGACTGGATAATGAAAACTTATCTCGGCAAAAGGAATGTCGCTTTTACCTAAGAGGTCATGGTACCTTCCCAACAGCATTTCCCCTATTGCTCTGAACACGTATTCTAAAACAAGCGGGATTTGTTCGGGCGTTAAAGTATCCTCGGCTAGCTGGCGGATTACACTACTGGTGAAGAAACTGATCGCAAAGTAATATGTTGGAAAACAGCAAGGGAACTCCGTCGGCAATATGTTTTCGTATCGAAGATGGTTAAGTCCCATTAACCTTACAAAGAGATTAAACGTGTGGATATTGACAGGTTCTAGGTTATCACTAATAACTCTTGCGGAAGGTCTAAGTTCATTTACAAAGGTCGGGTGGTCGAATAGTTTACGAGCAATTGGATTAAACAAATAACAATTGGTGATCCACCACGCACCTAAGGACCAATGATTCGTGATGACGTTGTAGAAACGATTATAGTCATCGTGCCAATAACCATTGAAGAATTTATCGACTTCATGTAACTTAAGGATAGAGCCCCAATATTGATCGGTATGCCCCTCGATGGTTAAAAGTTCGTCGTCGTAGAGTTTAGGTCTAACGGGTAGATTAGAAACAGGGGTCTCTCCCAATTCCATGATCACAATGTACACAGCACCTTTAAGAACAATAAATGGTAACTGGTTAACCTCTCGAAGACTACGGTGACCAGTGGTGTCCACCGTATATTTTACAATCCCTACCTCAGACGAATAAAGCGTCTGTATCTCCTCTTCTATGTCGATCTTACCCATACCCAAGAATATAGTACCTGCCGTATCTATATCGGGAAAACATTCCGAAAGAAGATGTTGGAATTTATTTCGATTGGAAAGGAAAACAAATCGAAGAAGGAAACGTTGATCGTTTGGAACTCTAATATTATCGTTCTCTGTAATACCCAGCAACATGTTAAGTTTAAAAGAATTGTCGATAGGTCGAACTTTAACAAGTTTCATCACATACCTCTTTAGATGCATAAGACCCCTCCCAAATGGGAGGGGTCTATATGGTCGGGCTAACAACCGAGATGAGATTCCTCAGAGGAAGGGATGTGAACACGACTCTCATCAAATAGTGTTCGAGGATATCACAGGGACTCACTATGCCAAGTAACATGCTTAGTTACGTATCATAACGCAGCTGAGTAAAATGTTCACTGGGGAAGGTTGGGAAGTCCACATCCATGCGAGTATAGATAATGCTGATTACTTTTGGCTTTTTGGTGAGGAAATTATCGGTTGTCTTTATTTCGCCAAACACCGGATAGTCGGGAATATCCATAAAGTCAACTATTTCGGATGTACCAATTTCGAATTCAACTGGTTGGACATCCAAAAGAGTACCGTCGTTATCTCGAAGTCTTACATTTACATGGGTCGGAATTGGATTGCCGTCCTTACGGACAAATTCGAAATGGAACATATTGAGGTTGGTTTGCCCATAAAGAATGTTCTTTACACGTTCTTCTCGACTTGGGTCACGATAAAGTTCATCCCAATATTTCCCAAGGAACATAACGATGTTATCCAACCAATCACCATATTCTTTATGGAAATCAGGAACAGACGATACGAACGTTTGTCGAATATGGCGACTGAAAACGAGCTGCATCACTTTTGAGTTTTGCATATCGCTTTGTATTTCATCCCATGACCGTTGACCGTTAAACGCGGCTTCGGAGAATGAAAGTATTGTTTGATTGGCACAATAAGCTAATGTCGACGCTACAGCTGAACTGTAAGTATCAATTCGCACAGGACACGCACGCCTTTGAACTTTAAACATGAGACACCTTCAAAAAATTAAAGGGTGCTCGAAAGCACCCTATTTTACCGTTTAATCGAGAAGAACTACAATTACGTTAGGTAGTTTTAATTCAACTCATTAGCAATAGGATTGTTCATGTTTCATGTGATTTTTCCTTGGTATTTTTCGTGTATATCGGAAGGGGATTTTTACCCCTTCCTCCTCTTCCTTAAGAATCCAACTCCTCCTACCCCCAAACCCCCAAATCTGTCGTTTCTCGCGCAGCTCGAAACTCTCTTTTACAAATTATCATAAACCCAAGTATTTTATTGTTTTTAATTGTTTTTGTTATCACAATAAAACATAAGGAAGGATGGGTGAACAAACACCCATCCGTTTATTTATAAAAGATAAAAACCTATCTCCATACTGCTGATCGATTCATAACGGCTACGCCTATGAAACGAATCGATCAGTCAATATGTCGAAATGGGTTATTGGACGATTGGATTCTTAATGGGAACTATCGTTCCGTTTGATAACGCTTTTGAGCTTTAGCCAATGCATTCGCGAACTTCGTTCGAAATACTTCACGCCCATCAACAAATCCGATAGATCCAGCACTAATATCAACGCGCGATCCTTTAGTGCGACAAGGTGTTTCGATATGCTTATACGCGTTGATTTTTTCACTGTGGTTCATGTTAACTCCGTTTAACAGGTAAAGTAATGCCGTTGCGTGATGTACACGCGATACTTGGGTTCACCTTCGCGGTTAAGGGTAACCGCGAAGCCCTTCTGAAACAGGTGATCATCGACATTGAATACTTTTGTATCGATATCGAGGACTTCCCGTGTTTTACTTGGAAGGGTTTCGATAGTACCCATAACAAACTCAGTAATATCACCATCACTCAGGTTATGGATAAGCACTTCGTTTTCAACACAACGAAGAAGGAAAGATAATTCAGCTGTCACATAGTTAATTAAGCGTGTTTGTTGTTCAGTGGGCTTACCAATTGAGGTATTGCCGACACGAGCAAGTACACTGCTGGACATGGAAGTGTTGTGATCAAGAAGTACTTCACCGCGTGTTTCAAGGATGCTTAGCATGATAAAATTCCTTTATTAATAGGTATGGGAATTATGAGAGACGTCATTTGCACTGAAATGATGTAGATTTAAAATCATTTAGATTCTCCAGGATACCATTATGAGCAGTTTAAAAGAAGTCTTCGATGAACAGTTTAAAGATGTCAGCTTCGATAGACAACTTTGTCAACGCATCATCAAGTTCTCAAATAACTTCATGACACGTAACGATGACCACGCCAATTTCTTCGGTGGTGTGACAATGGGTGTTCACCCTATTCGTTTCCTAGAGAGCGATCGTGAACGCTGGTACGATGAAGTTCTAGATATCGATGAAACGCTTCTTGCCACAGCGTTTAAGAAAGTAACTTCGGTTAACCATTCGTTCAATGTCATGGGGGACGTATTTAACTACACGCCTATCTATGCGGCTCATTACATCTCTTACCGAATTCAGTCAGCAAGTTCTATTCCCCAGTCATTAAAGAAAGAAGCCTGCGTGCATGCATTCATGGTACTCCACTATCGTTACCTGACATCACTTCTCATTCCACGCTTCCGTTATCCGGCAGACCCTGAGATCGCCCAGGCGACGTATATGAGGCTTTCTGGACGTTTTGATATCCGTAGGTATGGTTCATGGCGTAAACTCCTTCTAGCGCGCTCTGAGGACCTTGTGAGCGTGAATTCCATTTACCGTAATGCGATCCGTGACTTTGCACCTGACGGCATGGTAATACGTATCGTCACAGATACCCAAGGTCGTATACGCGAGCTAGTTAAAAAGATCTACCAGGAGTATATCAACACCAAGGAGTCAGGACAACGCGTCCGTTCTGTATCATCCACGGTAATGACTACAGATGGCGAAATGATTTTGAGAGATCGTCATAGCGACTATGCTTCTTACGTACGTTATATACGGGAAGTAGTAGGTAATGAACGCAGTTTTATTCGCGATGAATTAGTAGGTGTTATTTCATCGGCAATGAAAACCATGCCACCTGAATTACTGGTCGATGCGCTCAAATATATGAGTACGCATCATAACGACCCTAGAAAGAAATACCTAGATGAGTTACTCCAAGAAACGCTTGTGTATGTTTTCAACTACCTCCAGGAAAACCGCATCCTTCTTTCTCGTGGTGGTGATGTTGCTAACATACTTGCCAAACTAAGAAACTTATTAATGGCTTCTCGTTCTACTGATACAACGGTGATGAAATTACGTAAGGATGCGGATAGATTAGTAGCCGCGTCTGTGCGTTCTCGCAACGCATCAATTGCTGCCTCGGTAAGGACGGGTGTTCTTCTCTATATTGCCTTGAGAACACTTACTAAAAATTACTATAGTCAGTGAGAAACGTATGCGACGTAAAAAGAAACAACCAAAGAAGCAAGGATTCTGGTCATCCTTTTTTGAGAATTGGGTATCCTATCCCTGCTGTTGTTTTTTCGATATCTTGATGTTTATCCCCCGTATGTTCTATTACGGAATTAAACAATTGCTTACTGATCATTAAACACCCCAACCAAAAGGAAAATCCAAAATGTCACTTCGCGATACACTTACCAAAAACTTCCCTACCGGTACCACTGAGTATGGTCCTGAACATTCGATTAAAACACTTGTTGTCTCAGAGGAAGGCTTTAAAGATTTTGTTAAGCGTCGACTCAGTGCTTTCAAATCAAAGAAAGATCAAGGTACCGCTGACGCTAATAAAACCACACAGTCTTCTGAAGAGGTACAAGGTAATTTTAAATGGGCTGAGGAAAACATTATTAAAGGTAAACCTTCCAAACATGTTTTTAAGGAAGGTACTGTTGACTTAGGGGTTAAACACGCAGCCTTCTTCTATCGCGGCAATAAGAAAGTCGATGACCTTCTTAAAGAAGTTGTATCCGACCTCGCGGTTTATCAGAACCTCGTCAATCGTTATAAGACCCAAGCTATTAATAACAATAAACAGGTTATCAAAATCAAAAAGGAAGCGGAAGCCTTTGAAGCTCGCGATAAACACCCTGAAGGGTTAGACGAATTCGCCAAGCTCATGAAAAAATGGGAGAGTTACGTTTCACCGATCAGCCCTGGTTTTTCAGAACCTAATGTGGAATTCCTTGGTTATGGTAAACAGTCATTTACTGAAAATGGTCTTTTCCATATTGACGATACCCAGCCAAAACCCATCAAGGTAAACGATACCAAGGTCAATACCTTAACACCCGAAGAAGCCGATAAAGCTGCGGAGTTAGTTAAGAAGGTGATAGCACTGGGTAATGTCGTCGATCAAATAACAGAGAACGAAGGCTGTACTGGTGTTGATGCTAGCGACTCGCCTTTCCGTGGTTACTACAAAGAAGTAGGCAATAAAGACCAGAGTCTTTTAATGTTGTATACCATGCCTAACTTCGAATTGCTAAGCACGGGGTTGTTTTATCAGCTATCCGAAAGATTGGGCCAGCTTCAAGACGTGCTCATTTCTTATATCAGAAAGTCTATTCAGTCTTAAGGAATACCGAAAATGTCACTACGCGATACGCTAAAAACTAACTTCCCGCTCGGAACAACTGAACATATGGCCGTATCTACTGAAGGCTTTAGTGATGTTGTGAAAAGCGTTAAGAAACTACTGGGTAAATTCCCTAAGACATTTGATGTCGAAGACGTTACCGGTGGAATCAAAGATAACAGGAAATCGATCGAAGAGTTCCGTAAAATAGTAAAGACGTTTTACGGTAACCCAACATGGGTCGCTAAACAAAAGCTCCATACCGATCCAGTCAACGGTGCAGGTATTGCATCTGCAATCAGTCTTGATGGGCGGGTTGGAAACAACCCGTTAGATAATGTCAAAGAAGGCCAAAAGCGACTAAAGACCTTCTTAGAAGCTTACTTACGCACGTGTAACAAAGTAAAACAAAACGTGCAGGCGACGCACAGTAAGTTTAAAGTTGATCTTAAAGAAGCAGCAGACAAGTACGACGGCAAACCACATGACGTTATTGAGAAAGCCATCGCCGATCAAAGGAAGAACCTGGAGCCACTCAGGAACGTTCCGCCCCTACCTAAAACTTTTTTAGGATCTATTGAACCGAAGTTGACCATCGATAAATACGGTTTACCTGATATCGATACAAAAGATATTCCCGTTTCCGATGGTGATACCATACCGCCGCTAACCGCTTCAGAAATCGTAGAGGTTGCCAAAATGGCTGTTGCTATTCTCGATGGTGAGTTTGCTGGTGATAAGAATTTTATCGACAAAGCAGTTAAAATCGTAATTGACGAAGAAAGAGAACCACAATTTGCCGAATTGGTTGATCAAGAGTTCGGTGATGCTGGGCGTTATTACGACATGCTAGGATTTAGTCGATTAAGTTCTGTTTTTGGAATACACTTCGGTGTATGGAATCGCAAAGAACTTCTTGGCGCATTAGTCTTGTGGATCGAACGTTCGATTAAATAAGTTAGCATAGAGACCGACGTAAATGTCGGTCTCTATTTATGAATTTTACTCGCCGTAGATAGAAAGTTCCAAAATAGTATTGATAGAAGGGTATTTTATACCTTATCGTCGTTAACCCTAACCAAAAGGACGACCCAAAATGTCATTACGTAACTTACTTGAAACAAATTTTCCATTAGGAACAACAGAGAAGCGCATCACTGTGTCTACAGAAGGCTTCTTTGACAAAATCAAAGAAGCCTTTAAAAATAAAAAGTCTAAAGGTCAAACACCCAGGGAAGAAGGTGACCGGATGAGCCCTTTTGACTATGATAGTTTTGCAGCTAAGTTTGCACGTATGAAAATTGACTCGATAGTCTTATTACCATCTGATGAAATAAAACTATCTAAGCGATCCTCCGCGACATTTACCCGAAATAAAAAACAGGTTAATGACATTATCGCCGAAATAAAATCAGACCATCAACAGTTAATCCGTATCCTTGGGATAGTCAAGCCAGGTGTTAAGAACTATTGTAAATTCATCAAAAAGGCTGAGAAGGAGGTAGAAGCGTTCGATAGACAATATCCAGGAATGGACCATTTTGACGAACTGGTGGCCTTGATTGATAAGTTAAATAAAGAGGCTCCTGAACGCTTGAGTAAAAAAGCACCGAAACTCAGCAAACCACTTCTGGGAGAATCGACATTTTTCCTTATACCCGATGATGAGTGGGACACCACATTCATTATTGATGACGTAGGTCCATTAACAGTAAAGGCACCCACAAAGCAAGAACTAAGTGAGTTACAAAAAATCATCAATAAAAATACCGATATTCTAATGGCTCTTCTCGATCTTGATGATTTTCGTTATGGGGCAATGGATATCACCGATCAACCGTGGGGTCGATACGCGAATAAATTTCTGAAAGATGATCGGTACGCAGATAAGATCAATACATCAGTTTTATTCGAACCTCATGACGAAGACAGTTTCTATGGTATCATCGACACCTTACAAGAAATAGTTTTCCAAATCGGCGTCGCATTAGGCGAGTATGTCTATAAATCAATCAAAAATGACCAATGAGCGTTTGATAACTGTTGGTCATACGGAAAGAGAGCTAAAATCGTTGTCGGTATTAATAAAATACCGACAACAGAAATAGTACAGTCTTAACTAAAGCGAGTTATTGTTATGTCTGTACTTTCTGATAGGAAAATCACCGAACTTTGTACACACGTTCAACACCCGATGATCGAACCATTTGTCGCTGACTCCATTAAAGAGATCAACGGTGAGCGGATCGCTTCGTTTGGTTTGAGTTCTTACGGTTATGATATTCGTGCCGCCCCGGAGTTCAAAGTTTTTAAGAACACAAATCAGAACGGTGTTCTCGATTACAAGAACTTCGACGATAGTCTTTTCGAGACTGTTAATGCGGATCAGGTTATCATCCCACCCAATGGATTTATCCTGGCACGTAGTGTTGAGTATGTTCGTATTCCTCGTGATGTATTGGCATTGTGTATCGGTAAGAGCACGATTGCTCGAGCAGGTATTAACTGCCTGTGCACACCTCTGGAACCTGAGTGGGAAGGGTACATCACTCTTGAGTTTGCCAACGGTACGAGTTTACCTAACCGTTTCTATGCAAACGAAGGTGTTCTTCAATTGGTTTTCTTAACAGGTGATAAGGAATGCTTGAAAAGTTATGCCGACCGTCTAGGTAAATATCAGAATCAGAACCCTGAGATTACCTTACCGCGTGTGTAAAGCAAACATAGACCTCTCCCAAATGGGAGAGGTCTCTTATGTCGTTAACACCTTCTTAAAAATGGCGGTAGTTACCACCACGGTTGATGGGATATGCTGGACGAGTATTTTGGATACGTGCTTGTCGACCCTGGTAACGACTGATCTTCATCTTACGTTCCCGCTCATCCTGCGCTTGTTTGATCATAGCATCAATACCGACACCGTCATGTTCGCTGATATCGATACGTTGAGATAGACGGCGCACTTTTAGTTCCATGCGACGAATCATGGCCGGGTCATCCATATCGGATAATTCGTCCATAATCGCCTGGAACTCCTCACGGTACTGGCGGTCAATCTCAGCATTATATTCATCTTGCGGTGTTTTGTTTTCCTTAACAACCGCATCGGTGAATACACGGCGAGCATCAATACCATACCAATCGAGGTTATGAGCTTTGGTACAGAACCAGTGAGCAAGTAGCAAACTGATAACCAAGTCATCGTGCTGACCTTGTTTATGGTCCACACGACCGTTACGGGTTGTGAGACCGACAATCTCATTTGCTAATGCACTATCGTAAATACGGTGAGCACCTAAACGCAACATGGACTTCAAGGCAGCACCATACAGGTTATCACGAGCATGACGACCACTACTCCCCGTATTATAACCAAAGTGGCGAGTAAAACGCTCATACCAAGTGGGTGAACGACTGCTTAGTGGTTTACTACGTACTTCCTCAAACTCGGAACGGAAGTTATCTCGCTCATCCACAATACGGTTGAAAATACGGCGGAACGGATCTTCACCTGCTTGGGGTAATTGAAGAAACAGGGTGTTGATGATGGTGGTTCCTGTTGACTTACGCTCTGGAATAAAAGTGACGTTCTTGTATTTGATCAAAAACTTACCAATGAATTTGGCTAACATGATGATGTTAGTTTCATTGTAACGTCCAGTACACACCACATCGTGAGTGACTGTATTGATCACCACAAAGCCGGTGGCGTCCGCATCACTTCCCAATGCCTCACTTGGGTCAACTGCTAGAACACACGTATTGGTGTCCATGTAATGTTCGATCTGATTATACGGGACGTACCAGTTAAGAATGTAACTTTCTTCTTCAGTAATCTCCGTATAGTCGGCTTCACGGACTGAACGGTTAACTGCCTGCTTCTCATCTAAGGTGAGGGGTGATCCCTCAGAGCCAGTTGTCCATACGTTCATCCAGTCACGGTCTGCAATGTCGCCGGTTGCTGCTACTTCACGCAACATAGAGAACAACCACAAATCGTCCTTGCCTAATTGGCGATGATTAAAGGCGCCGTAGATGAGTGGTTTACTAACGGCTCGTTTATCTTCTTTCTTATTGGCTGTAGATTGTTTCTCAACAAGACGGGCAAAGTGTTTCTGGTCTCGACAATCAAAGAAATGCTCGGTCCACGTCGCACCACTGGTTAAGAAGTTATACGCGAATAAACCATCACGATTATTCAAGCTACCTGCGGTAGTGGTGTAGATATTACCGTAAGGTTGACCATTCTCTTTTGCTTCCGCACGTGCGCGTGAACCTGCACCAAGTGCAACAGGAATCGAAATACCAACAAGAGAGATATATGCAAGCTCATCGAAGTGGATGATAGGTACGGTGAGACCACGGCCGAGTTTATCAGCACCAACAACATCGCTACGACCTACCGCCGTCTTGTAGTAGTTACCCAACATGGCGTTGATCAGCATCTCGCTGTTATCGCCATTCTCACGACGGTTATAAAACAAATACTCGGGAAGCAAAGCGCGCATCTTCTTAAGACGCTGAATGTTAGCAGCACGAAGTGCGTGGTCTTTTGTAATCAGGTATACAGTAGTTCGCTCACCCCAAATGTCTGTGATGCCATCCGTCAATACGTCGGTACTCACCGACTTACCTGTCTGACGTGGTTGTAGTAGACCAAAGTCAATGTGGTTGAAGAAAGACCAGTATAAAGCGATGTTACCACGGTTGGCAATAAACTGAACAGGCTTGTTACCTGAGTTAGGAGGTATCCTTGACACTTCCCTGAAAAAATACCATGGGTTATATTTACATTCCATGGCAATCATTTTCATTTGATCGGATGTTAAATCAGGGCTATAAGGATCAACACCCACAAGCTCGGGCTGTAAAAGCGCCAGTGGGAATTCACAGTTCTCAACACCCATCTTGTGGTATAGGTCCACAAGTTTTAAGAACGATTGATTGGATGTATTGTAATCAACAATGGCTGAAGGGAATTTCTTCCAGTCTTCTTTAAACAGTATAATGTCCATGATAAAATGCCCTTAAAATGACGTATACGTTATCATAGCATAATAAACGACATAAGCACCGTACCTTAAGGTACGGTGCTTAGAACCGCTATACGGCGGTGATTTGACGAATAGGTAGTGCCGTCACACCTAACTGAAGATCTTCAGAATATCCTTTGTTAATCCAATGGATATAAAGAAGTTCACCTTCATTGAGATCGTTATTAACAATCAAATCATCACCCCATGATTCGATTGGGAACTCGTAGGTGTTGTTCTTGAATCGCAGAAGGAAGTGTGTTGGTTTCGGTGCTTCCACCTCTCTCCGTTGGTCGTACAACGGTTCGATAGCTTCAAACATCGCGCGCGTCCAAGGACCAATACCAGGATAACCATTACTTAGGTACAACTTCCAATCATTGGTATTCAAATATTCTACAGTGGCTGATAAACCTCGACCGAATCCTTGGCTCTGTTCACTTGTGAAGAATACCTGCCAGATATCCCCAGCCATATCCCCACGTCCAAGCAATGCAAGTTGGAACGTTTGCACATGACGATAAGGAGCAAAGATGTTATCGACGCGGTTGAGATCGATGGCCACTGTGATACGTTGTGTTGTACCGTACAGTAGTGGTTCAAACGGTGGTGAATTAGTACCGATTTCAATCAACGAAGTGACATCGTAGTACGTTTGACGATCGAGATTATAAAGCCAATAGACAAGACGATAGCCCACGGTGGGATTGACCCATTGGGGATAAACGTACAGCTTGACTTCATAAGAACCATCAACGGTGGTTGTTAATGCCTGGTAGCTCTTAGTGATACGGCGATTAGCAGTGGGGACTTCCATGTAGCTGACTTCGTCATCACTTAATACATACGCCAGCGTCATGGGGAACTTCTGCCCCACTGTTGTGGCAATGTATTCTTTTCGACCAAACAAGAAGAATTTCGTATCGTCGATGGGATAACGAATACGGTCGCCATTATGATAATGCACCGTTGCATACATCGGTAACGACTCCACAGCCACATTGAGCGGGAACTCAATAGTTTGTGGATCGGCACTACTTAAGAACGGAGACTCGAGCTGAATGCCTTTGATATAACGGCGAGCAACATCGTTCGAACGTGAGAGAGCTGTGTTGATCACTACAAGCGTAGTTCGGTATACCAAAGAACCATCATCGCTGTAAGCAGCCAGCGATACGGTTTCTCCATCATCCATTCGTTCGGTGGTGTAACCGGTTAACGGAACTTTAATGGTAGACGTAGTCGCTCCAGGGACACTAACACTTTCTAAAGGTACGGCCGTACCCAAGAAATTACCACCACCATCGATAAACTGACTGATACATGTACCTGTGTCAGGGTTGATGTCAGTACCTAAAAAGATACGGTACGAATCTACCATCGAACCGGGTAAAGTAAACGATGAGTCCACTGATAGTGTAAACGGCGTAACCGATGTATCCAGGAAGATACGGAAGGATTCCCGTGGCGGTCCTGGGTGTAGAGCAATCAATGGATCTTCGTCGTCCGGCACCTCGATCTCTTTAGCGGGGTTCCATGGCATAAGCACGCTGTAACCAGTGCTGTAATCCACTTCGATTACAATAAGCCATCCGAGATAGAAGTCAATAACAAGGTCTTTGACATTAGGGACGTGCTTACCTGTAGTAGTTCGAGGTTCTTCTTCAATAGGTACTCGAGTGCCGTTATCACTCACTACAGTGGATTCGGGGAGTTCATCACGGTGCCAGACTTTAAATCCCCGATCTGGATCGCGATACAAATCGTTGATTGTATCGTTATTAATATCACTCATGTAACTTTACCTCTAACTAATGGTGACGTAGATAGATAAGTCGGGTGGATGTCGTAGGTAGGTTTCTAACGCACGATGTAGGAAACGATATTTGAACAAATCAATATCGACAGGTCGCTCATGCCAATGAGGACGAACGTTTAAATGGAACGTGTCGTAGTCCGTATTAGCAATATCGTATTTTACAAGCCATTCGTAGTTTTTACACCACTGACGAATATCGTGCTGACCGTAGTTACCTTCTATCCCATCAGGGTAAAACCACCCCATCTTGAGATCATGAAGTAACTTATTGGTAAAAACAGAGATGACCTGGTATTTTCTTTCGATCATATTGGGATCATCGTACTGCTTAAGACCAAAATGTTCGGTCATGTAGTTACTCACCTGCCGGTGGATCTCATCATCCTTCAGACGAGCAGCCTTATCGTTTTCAAAGACTTCTCTAAAAACGACAGAAGGAGTTTGGATGAAATACGGTTTTCCATTCTTAACCGAATCGATTGTGAAGTTACTCACTTGTTCGTCAAACACAACATCGTCGCGGTGGAACATACGTCCGTCGGCTACAATGCGTTTCACTTTACTAGTATGGATATCGTAAGAGTCGTTACGGGAAAGAACGCCCCTACGAATAAATCCAACTTCGGTGAGTGACTGTCTTTCTGTAGGTGATTCCGCAAATCCAGATAGGCGAACAAGAACGGTCTGGGTATCTTCTTCCTTCAAATATTCCAGATTGTTAATGACGATTTCGGGCCAATGCACTTGATAATCTATAGTCTCAGCTAACTGACGACCATTAAGGAAAAGATCAAGCTGACCGTAGGGTATGTCTACCGTGATAGATCCCCAGTACCCATCATTATTGAGGATCTCACGTTCCACTGTAAACCTAAGATGACCGTCACTTTTGATTAATGGGAATTCGTAGCAAAGGAATTCATTATCAATACGAACAGCACCCAGGAACTGACTTGGCGGTTTCCTCCAACGCCAGAGGTTGTTCTCTTTATCGTGAAATCCCCAATCTGTAGCGTCAGTGGTGAATGTGACATCTTTCCATTCTCCCAACGGCGTATTAAATTCTTTGTCTTTTACATAGACACGGAAATTAAAACCTTCTGGGATGTAGACATCATCTGTTCCTTCGTAGGTTTTCGCTCTGAAATGACCGTGTCCCGCAATAGCCTCCACCAGAACACAAGATGAGTTCTTAACTTCCCAGCGGGTGCCTGATGAGTGATAATACCAATCGATCAGTAGGCCATTAACATCATACTCGAAAACCGTCGATGTGTTTTGGTGTTCATAAGCAAGGTCTGCGTATTTTACACCTGAATCAACATAGACTTTTGTAGGGGTGTCAGCGAGGATGCTTGCCGCTGCATGATAGCCGTAAGCGTTACCTACTAGATCTTCAAGTTCTTGCTTCTTAGTGGTTGGTACATCCGGGTCGTTATAAGCCGCAGTGATTAGCAAGTCTTGCTTCATCCCCATCAATGTCACGTAATCGGACATTTCTAGGTTTTCTGCCTTCCACACATCGACAGTGCCATCAATTTCAAGCATAGCTCTGACAATCTGTTGGTCATCCAAACGGTAAAGTTCCTGGATACGTGGTGCGACCGTTGTTAAAGGGCGGTGATACCCGCTATCACGGATATATAGGCGTAAACGTTTTGTGGTGGGATCGGACCATTTATCTTCAGGCCAACGCCCAGGTTCTACCTGGTGGCGGGGATCGGTTGGGTGAACATTAACGAATTCGACCAATCTTGACACGGGAATGCTGTAGTCTTTATGGGTCAACATCCTCAACCATTCTTTACGGTTTTTATGGTAATGTACTCCCATAAACCGTTCACCTATTTTAGGGTCAATTAAATACCCGTCAATATCGTCGGCATAGTCAATGACCGCCTCTTCTCCATTAGCGTTGTAATGGAGAAGGTATTTGTTCATCCGGTCTTTCTTACTAAGGAAAACAGGGAGTTCGTTAACATTAAACTCAACCATTTTCTTAATAGAACGATCAAGGATGAATTCACAAACGTCATTCTCCCCTGCTGTGACCAGAGAAATATTCTTAACAAAACGACCGTTAACAAAGTAAAAAGGAAATCCTCCTTTCTCGTCAACAATGTCGGCAAGCTCACGCTGGAAGAAAAGAAGCTGGTCGCGATCCGTCACTGTTATTTGTTTGTGGATAATCTCACGGCGTCCATTAGCCCTAGGACTATCGAAGAACGCGTTGGAGTAAACCCGCAAGAAAAGGTCTTGCCCGTACAGTGATTGGATGCGACGGTTCTCTTTTACGGCTACGAGCATATTGCCTGTGGGCGTGAACCATACCCAAGCATCGCCTCTTGGAAATTGTATTCCACTTGACGTGTACACATCACTAAACAAAAGATGTGTTTTCATTAAGTAGGATAAAGACATCCATGTGCGTGTCCGCTTAGGGATACCCAGCGTACCTGGATGCATCTTCCCAATTTGGTAGATGTGGTAATAATCGTTTTTGGTGGGTAACGGAATTCTTTCGTAGAAGTCCAGGTAGACATTCCGAATACTGAGTGTGGGTGATAGATTAACTAACTTCCACACGTATTGACGGTCTTGACCCGGACTACACCAAACGTTATCGATGGCGTGGTGAAGAAGCGCGTTATTCATAACGTCCCCTTAATCGGCGTAGTAAGACATAACCAGACGAGAAACATATTTTAAGAACGCATCAACGTCAGCAGGTCGACCTGCGTTTTCAACATGGCGCGTGATGACGGTTTTACGATAAGAACGATCATCCCCGGCAGAATAAACCATTGCTAAGAAAGTAGGACCGTGCTCTAATGCCAGCCCGATATTCTCTCGACTATGAACACCGATCCAAGACATCGACAGCACCATGAACAATGTGGTGAAGTTGAGATCTTTCAGGCGTACGTTTTGCGTAGATGTCTTAATAGCATCGATCATTGTGTCGATGTTATGAGGAAGCTTATTTAAACCTTCCAGCGTTGTCACTACACTGTCACGAGGAACCCCGGTAATATTACTCACATGGCTGGCGTAAGATTCGAAGTTCTCTAACGCTAATGGTTCTTTACTCATCATCTGGAAATAATAAAGTGCGCAAATGACACTCACCGTCATCTGGGTTGACATGTCGAGATTAAAGCGTTGTGATAGCGACTGGACAATCCAGCGACTAAACACTTTCGCAGGTAACATACCTAAACGTACAGGTTGAATTGCGCCATCCTCCATTGCTTGGATGAGGGTTAAACGCACACATTGGAACGTCCAGTCGTTCTTAGCTACGTAAACAGGAGGTGTACCGTTACGTAGGAAAGGACGTCCATCCACTACCCACAACGGTTCCTTGTTGGTGCCTTCATTCATGTTGATAGGCTGTGTAAAAGAAGGTAACGTATCATACTCATCCGAAGGAACCACCATCACCGCCTTTGTAAGCCGTCGTCCAGATGGTGTGGTCATTTGTTCGTAAGGTTGATAAACCGCATGCTTTAGGATCTGACTCATGATCCGCTTGTGGTTGTAAACCTGCAAAATTTTAGCGTCGTAAATTGAATTAATCATATATGGTACCTCAGTGTTTTATGTATCATAGGGATAACAACCGAACAATGTTATGGTATCAACCGCTTGTTCAAATCATATCATCGTCTTTTCCTAAGAAAGTCACAGGAGTAACACCGCATGAGTAATATGAAAAATGCGGCACCGAGAGTCATTTTCAACGGTATCAATGATCTCTCGACTCGCCAGAATACTCCTCTACCGGAAACGTTCGCTCAGCATACGCCTCTGCTTTACTTGCTGACGGAAACCGGTCCTGAGGAAACCACATTCGTGGGAAGTGACTTCACCGCCATTTATGGTGCTGAGTCTCTTAACCGCCGTGGTAAATACTTCAACCTGCAATCCATGTATGCAGAACGTCTTCTTTCTCGCGGTAACGGCTTCTATGTCAAGCGTCTTCGTCCGGATGACGCAGGTAACGAAGCTCGTGTAACCGTCTGTATCGACATTGTCGAAGACGACCTAGAACGCACCATCGAACAGATCCCCGGTTTTGAATACGTGGATGAAGAAGGTAACGAGCTTCCTCCACAAACCGAAACAGTCGCAGGTTACCGTGGACGTATCGTGGTTGTTAACGACAACATGAACGCCGTCGGCAGCATGAAGGTATTGGATGGTTCTTTCGCATCTAATCGCGACGGTACGCAGTCGAAGCTTTACCCGCTTTTCGAAATGCCCGCGTCTTTCTTCGGTGAAGGTGGTAACCTAAATGGCCTTTCCATGTGGCCTGTCACCACAGCGGACAACATTCCGTTTGATGAAGAAACCGTTGACGCCTTCGTAACGCGTTTATATCGTATTATGTTTAAGCGTAAAACGACGACCGATACAACCCCAGTGACTGTGAAAACTATCCGTGATGAAGATTACGTCGATATCTGTTTCACACCTGGTGTTTTCAGTCAGTCGTCTGACCTTGAATATTACGCACCTGACGTGTTGATTGACCATTACGAAGACGATGGTATCGACAGTGGCTTTGAGCCGCGTTTCTCTCCGTTCAGTCAGATCTTCGTGTACCAAGAAAACATCGATGCGCTACAAGAGCTGATCTATGACGCGGAAGTAGCGGTTAACCCACTGGCTTCCGAAACGGTAAAAGGTCCTGGCCATATCGATCTATTCACTGCGGTGGATATTAACGGTGACGGACACCATGCATTGGAACTTGAAGGTCCGATGATGGGAGGTGTCAAACTCGGTTCCGATACTGTCATCTACGCAGGTGGTGGTAAAGACGGCACGGTAGACCTGGCTACTTACGAACAACTGTTCGTACGTCAAGTTCTGAACTTCGGTGAGTTGGGCGACCAGTACGAAGACATCAATCGTTACCAATTCGGTCATCTTTATGATCCAGGTCTCACGATGGATGGTAAGTATGCCATGATGCAAGTCCTGGCAAAACGTCCGGATATGGTGGTTCGCTTTACGCCGTTTATTGCTGCTGAGAACCGTGCACCGACCCTGAGTGAGGAAGTGTCTCGTACTCGCTCTCTCATGGTTCGTCTACGCGCGTTCCCGGAATCCATCCTGTTTGGTACCGCCGTTTGTCGTGCAGACATCGTACTTCAAACCGGTCGTCTCGCAGAGGGTGGTTACTCTAAACCTGTACCCCAGCTGCTGGACTATCTGGACAAGTGGGCGAAGTTTGCTGGTGCTGCCGATGGTATTCTGCGTGAAGACGCACATATCGACGAGTACCCGAACAACGTTACAGAAGTAGTTAACCGTCTCAGTACTCCGTACATTAACGAGCGCACTCGCAGCGAAATTTGGGACAATGGTGGTACTTACTCCACGACGTTTGATCGTCGCAGTAACTATTACCCAGCGATTCGTTCTGTGTACGCCGAAGACACGTCTGTTCTACTGTCTCCGATCACTCGTGATATTTGCTGTCACATTATGCGTATCGTGTTTAAAGCACATGCGCACTTCTCCGGTAACGCCCGTCTTACTCCTGGACAGCTGCGCGAGAAGTGTGATGAGCACATCACCCGTGAAACGAATGGTCTTTACGGCGGCCGTGTAGAAATTCGTCCGGAAACGTACCATACGCCAGCGGATGAAAATCGCGGTTATAGCTGGCACACGAAAGTGACTGTCGGTGGTAACAACCCAAGCAACGTGATGACGTTTGAACTTGAAACGCGTCGCATGGAGGATTTGAATAATGGATAGTCGCGGTCGTCACCAGGATCACCTCGTCGGTCAGACGATGTATAACCGGTCCGGCGCTATCAACGCCGTTGATCCGGCCAAAGCAGGAAGTCGGGTGTTCGCACCCGACCTTGCCAACGTTGCGTCGAACTCACCATATGTTCGTCGTAACATTATTCCCTTCTTAATTGAAGCGCCACGGTTCTTCAATTATCACCCGCAAGCCGATCGTTTGGTTGCGGGCTTGAAGGCATTTATCGAAACCCATACCCGGACTATCGATGGTCTTAACCAGGCATTGACGGTAGATTCTGGTGAAGCACCTTTCGGTGGTTCCGGTGAGCGTATCCAGACAGCTACCAACGTGACACGTGCTACATCTAGCCCGACACATGGTTGCTGGGAACTTCAGGGTCGGTCCATTACTAAGATGATGAAGTGGTGGATCGAGTGGGGTATTGCGGACGCTAATACGAAGGTACCGCTAATTACTACACTGCCTTCATTTACCCAAGATGCGGTGCGTGACTACAACCAAACGTTCTACGGTGCGACGGTTCTTTACATTGAGCCCGACCCGACGATGCGTGAGGTTGTTTCTGCATGGCTGTGTACTAACATGTATCCCACCGGTACACCTCCTTATGAAGGTAGTAAAGATGCAAGCCAGTTGGGCCAGACACTTGACCTAAGTGTCGAGTTCACGGCAATGACCGACGTATCTGAAGGTACTGAGCAGTTTGCCCGTCAGATGCTTCAGCGCATCAACATGGCCGGTATGAATCCGAACGATAATCCCATCTGGTGGGAGAACGTTAGTCAGGACGTGGCTAAACAAGCTAACGGCCTGGTGGATCAGGTTCAGCGTAGCGCCGCTACCCGTATCGTACGGTAAAAAAAAAAGAAGTCGCAACGGCATAAGGTCCTCCCCAAATGGGGAGGACCTATGTTGTCGTCTATAAGTTAGTAATAGACGGTCTTACTCTTGAGCTGAACAGCTCGCCATTCATAAATAGGCGCTCTACCGCATAGAAGTTTTCATGAACAACCTCTATACGGGTGTCTTCCTGGACGTACCAGTCAATATAGATAAAATGCTCGACCTCTCTTAGACTACGTTCCGTCATTTCAAATTCAAACGATGCAACAGGGTCTTCTTGGAAATAACCGATCTTACGTGTCCAACTTTCAGGGGTATTACTAACAGGCTTTAACAGTAACCCATCCCTGAGAACGAATTCAAACGCGTTTTTAGGCTTGTTGTAATCAGACCCTATGGTTGTTAGCCCATTTTGCATTTCTCTTCTTACAGGGCGAAATAGACTGATACAGACCTTGTTTCGTTTGATGCTTGCCACTACAATGAGTGGTGTATTACCGAAATGCGGTTTTATAACTTTTTGGTAGATGGGATTTTCTTTTAGTAAATTAAAAAGGAGGTTGTTGACTTCCTTTTTAGTGTCGTAAAAATAGAAACCCCCTTCGATGTGGTTGACAAGAGGATATTTCAACCCCGACACTTTGTTTTTCCAACACAGGTAGAAAAGTTGGATCAGTGTTTTCAGACTGTAGAAAAGATCACTTAACATGAGACGCTCCTTAGTAATTAGGTTTTGGTATTACGTGTTGGTAATATAGATGTTAAAATATATAGTCCGCCCCATTTTAGGGCGGACTATAGTTTGTTTTAATCGATTGTATCGCCACAATCTTTCAAAAGAATTCCTTGACGTCTACGTCTTCTATTTTGAACTGGCAATGGTTGTGATCACCCGTACCTCCGAAGGATACTCCTATAGACTCCATATCGCGTCCACCATCGGACGATAACAAATAAACATGTGTGTTTCCTTGGCTTCCAAATACAACGCCTACAACAGGCTTGTTGGAAGTTATAAGAAAGCGCTTGGCGAGTCCTCTTTTGAGATAAGGCTTAGGAGTCTCAATCACAGGTATGGTTAACCCACACGTTTCTAGACTACCTGTTTTCGTTTCTAGGTTAGGTTCAATAACAGCCCACGCTTCTTTAACCCGTCGGTTAAGGTCTTTACCTAATTTAAAAACCCTCTCAACCTCATCGGGGTTCTTATTCATGCTCTTAAAGGTCAAAAACCCTGTTGTCTTAGAGGACATCCCTGTAACGAAGTGTTTTCTAAACATGGGATCTTTTAGTCGAGTTTCCAGAATGTCGAGTAAAGGGAAATGCTTTTGGCGTTTAAATAGTCTGTTAACAAGATCAGGTACTGATGACTTCACATCGTAGATATAACGGAACTTATCATCAGGGAATTCATCTGCGAGCTTTTCAATCAATAACCGGTGAAATGGGTTATTACTAACTAGAACCGTAAAAATAGACCGTTCGATCAGAGAGCGCATGCGTCCAATGGAGCCCATGCTGTTAATGATAAAAAGATATCCCGTTGATGTTCTGGTATTGTTATCGAAATAACGATGCGTGTTAAAGCTCTTGGTGTTGTGTTTATCAAAATACTGTTCGATAATCCAAGCCCCTAAACGACTATCGATGTCATCTTCTTGGTCATTAAAAATACACTGCAGATTACTTCGACGAATACTTCGATCGCTCGCGTTAATAAATTCGAAGTTAAAGATAGCCGGACTCGGGTTCCCGTTTGCTGTCATTGTTATGGTCTCTATTTCTATAGGAGTGAAAGAGTAGCGAGTGATAGGGAGTCTTTACCTTTGGGTCGGAAAATAACTTCCAGAGTAAGTTTCTCACTATCTAGATCAAGAGTAAAAGAACCCATCTCTTCAGTTAATGTTTCAACGACATCAGTTTCAAATGATCGATGGTGACTAGTACCTTCACTTTTCATCCAGGTGGTGAGTCGTAATTGGTGTTTTGGCGTCAGAGTGAAAATCGTAAAGAAGGTACTGTTGATGTCGGGTTTGTTTTGTACATCAACACCTTTGAAAGCACCTTCCATCACAGTGCTTGGCGTTGTCACATCGTCAAAATTAACCAGTGTGTTACCATTCATTTCTTTAATGAATACTGTTCCGTTACCAATATTTAGTGCAAACATAAGATATCATCTCACATGTAGAGTAGGCTTATACATAGCGTTTATTGGACCAGTAAACTTCAGTTTGTTTTAGTTTACCCTGGCATGTCTATCCTATGCTTAAGAAAAAGTAATTTTACATTTTTCTCGAAAAAACTAACCAGAATTTAAGGAAGTTACCATGTCTGTCATCGTTTACTCTAAGCCCGGTTGTTACCAGTGTACCCAAACAGTTAAGCGCTTTGAGCGTCATGGCGTTACACCTAAGGTCATCGACATCATGGAAGACTCTGACGCCTTAGGGTTTGTTCAGAGTACCGGAATTAAGAGTATGCCAGTCGTTGTGACGCCCTCCAACGAACCTTGGGGTGGTTTCATCCCATCCAATATTGATGCGGCATGTCAATAACACCACCGCTCATTGTCTTCTATTCAGCCAAATCAGGCAATACCAAGCGGTTTGTTGATAAGCTTGGTTTTGAATCGATACAGCTCGATGAAAAAGAGCCAACGAATGTTGATGACCCCTTCATTCTCGTGACCCCCACTTATGGTGGGGGTTATGTTGACAAGGCAGTGCGTCCGTCCGTTATCCGTTTCCTAAACAATGAGCGAAATCGCAATCATCTTAAAGGGGTGATTGGAACAGGAAACACTAATTTTGGCAGTGCGTTTGCTATCGCTGCTGATATTATTGCTAAGAAATGCCATGTCCCTGTATTGGCCCGCGTCGAACTACTAGGGACTGACGATGACGTATTAAACGTCACAGCTTGTATTAATAAACTCTTCGATACCCTCTAGGATAATTAGAATGTCTCAAGCACTCAACCACTACGAACTCAACGCAATGCTTAATTTATTCACGGCTGATGGGAAACTCCAGCTTGATAAAGACCGTGAAGCTACTCGTCGGTATTTCCTGGATGTTGTGAATAAGAACACTGTGTTCTTCCACTCACTCAAAGAGAAACTCGACTACCTGGTTGAAGAACGTTATTACGAAAAAGAAGTCCTTGATCAATACGACTTTGATTTCATCAAAGGGCTTTTCCAACTTATCTACAGTAAGAAGTTCCGTTTCCCTTCGTTTGTGGGTGCTTACAAGTACTACACCAGTTACACATTGAAAACACGTGATGGTAAACGGTTCCTTGAGCGTTACGAAGATCGCATTGCCATGACGGCGCTAGCTCTAGCGCGCGGTGATCGTATCCTTGCTGCGTCGCTTGCTGAGAGCATGATTGCCGGTGTTTTCCAACCAGCCACACCAACGTTTCTTAACGCCAGTAAGAAACAACGCGGTGAACTGGTTAGTTGTTTTCTTCTTCGTATTGAAGATAACATGAACTCAATTGCTCGCGCGATTAACTCAGCACTTCAGTTATCAAAGCGCGGTGGTGGTGTTGCTTTTCTCTTGACGAACCTGCGCGGTCGTGGCGCACCAATCAAGGAAATTGAAAATCAGGCATCGGGTATCATCCCCATCATGAAGATGCTGGAAGATGCGTTTTCTTACGCCAACCAGTTAGGTGCCCGCCCAGGTGCCGGTGCTGTATATCTAAACGCACACCATCCGGACATCATGGATTTCTTGGATACAAAGCGTGAAAACGCCGATGAGAAGATCCGTATTAAAACCCTATCCACTGGCGTAACAATTCCAGACATTACGTTCGAACTCGCAAAGCGTAATGAAGACATGTACTTGTTCTGCCCTTATGACATTCAACGCGTCTATGGGAAAGCCATGTCGGACATCTCGATTACTGAGATGTACCATGAATTACTAGACAATCCCGAAATCACTAAGACAAAGATGAACGCTCGGGACTTCTTCACAGCACTGGCAGAACTTCAGTTCGAGTCGGGTTACCCGTATGTCATGTTTGAAGACAATGCGAACAATGCAAACCCCATTAAGGGTCGCATTAACATGAGCAACCTCTGTAGTGAGATCCTTCAGGTAAACACGCCCTCTGAATTCAATGATGATTTAGGATTCAGTGAAGTAGGCACAGATATCTCCTGTAACCTTGGTTCGATGAATATTGCCAAGGCAATGGAATCACGTCGCATCGGTCAAGAAGTCGACGTGGCCATACGCGCTCTAACAGCCGTCTCTGAGATGAGCAATATAGACTGTACCCCATCTGTCGCCCGTGGTAATAACGAATCACACGCGATCGGGTTGGGTCAAATGAACCTACATGGTTTCCTTGCTCGACATCATATCGAATACGGTTCAGAAGAAGCGCTTGATTTTGTCAACGTATATTTCGCAACAATTGCGTTTCATGCTTACTCGTCATCAAACCGCATTGCTTATGAGAAAGGACAGACGTTTGTCGGGTTTTCTGAATCGAAGTACGCCACCGGTGAATATTTCGACCGGTATGTAAATAACGCACCAACGGTTCGTACTGAGCGAATTCGTGAATTGTTGAAAGAATACGATTTCGAGATTCCGACGTCGGAGCATTGGGACGAACTTCGCTTACGTGTCATGGAGCATGGACTCTATAACCGTAATCTTCAAGCGATTCCCCCAACCGGTTCCATCAGTTACATTAACCATTCTACAGCATCGATTCATCCAGTTGCCGCCCCGATCGAAATCCGTAAAGAAGGTCAATTGGGTCGTGTCTACTATCCAGCACCTTATCTCACTGATGAGAACTTTAAGTTTTATAAGGATGCTTACCAGATCGGCGCAGAAGCAATTATCAACACATATGCTGAGGCCACACAGCACGTAGATCAGGGATTGTCACTGACACTCTTCTTCAACGATACAGCGACGACACGCGACATCAACAAGGCACAGATACATGCCTGGCGTAAAGGAATCAAAACCCTTTACTATATCCGTATTCGCCAGGATGCGTTAGCTGGCACTGAAGTCGAAGGTTGTGTGTCCTGCACACTGTAACTACTAAGCCGCCGGTTAGGTTTACCGGCGGTATCTTCTACCCTAAGGTATTACTTACATGACACGTCTATCACGCACAAAAGCTATCAACTGGAACCGTATCGAAGATCAGGTTGACCTTGATGTATGGAACCGACTGATTCGAAACTTCTGGGTTCCTGAGAAAGTGCCTCTTTCTAATGACATCGCCTCGTGGCGAACACTCACCGAGAAACAACAGGAAATCACAGTACGTGTCTTCACTGGTCTGACCATGTTGGATACTATCCAGAGTCATACCGGTGCGGTCAGTCTCATGAAGGATGCCCAAACACTTCACGAAGAAGCAGTGTTGACCAATATTTCTTTCATGGAGTCTGTCCACGCACGGTCTTACAGTTCCATCTTCTCAACGTTGTGTTCAACACGCGTTATTGATAATGCGTTTGATTGGTCTGAGAACAATGAGTATCTGCAACGTAAAGCAGATATCGTACTTGATCACTACTCAGATATCGATCCGCTCAAGACCAAGATCGCAAGTGTTCTTTTGGAGTCGTTCCTTTTCTATTCCGGTTTCTATCTGCCGTTATACTGGTCATCCAACGCCAAGCTAACAAATACAGCAGATCTCATTCGTTTAATCATCCGCGATGAAGCTGTCCATGGTTTCTATATCGGTTACAAGTTCCAACAACAATACGTCAAGTTGGATAAGGAACACCAGTACGAACTGAAGGACTTTGCTATCGAACTACTCATGGAGCTTTACGACAACGAGATCCTCTATACCCAGAGTCTCTATGACGAACTGGGTCTCACTGAGGATGTGAAGAAGTTTCTCCATTACAATGCTAACAAGGCATTGATGAATCTTGGCTTTGATGCTCTCTTCCCTGCATCTATCGCCACACCGTCTCCCGTGATCATGGCAGCTTTATCTGCATCTTCCGGCGAGAACCATGACTTCTTTAGCGGGTCGGGTTCTTCTTATGTCATCGGTCAGCGCGTAGAAACATCTGACGACGATTGGGCATTCTAAAATAATTAGAGCAGCCCAAAAGGGCTGCTCTATGCTGCTTTTATCTATAACCATGGTATGCCACCAACTACGAGGTAACTACCATGTCTGGTATTGATGAATTTCTACAGGTTGTAAAAACATTCTTAGGTAAACGTGTCTATAGTCAAAAACATTCAATCGCTGCTAACAGTACGTTAGTCTTAGATTTATCGACGCTAGTTACGACAATAGCGGACTTCGATATATTGGCCACCACAACTGACGTAAAGATTTTAGATACGCAAAGCGGTTCACCTACTAACGGTCTCTATGTCAATTCCGAAATTTTTATATCGGTAGGAATCAACGAATCAACGAATTCACTAGTGATCCGTAACCATAGCGATTCTGTTTCGGATTGTTATGTTCGTGTGACTATGTATCGGAGATAAGTCATGTCCGTTTTACCTGATATCTCTCCCGGCCAATATACTGATAGTGTTAACGTTAACTGGTCTGTAAATAATGACGTCGATTCTTTGGTATCTGTTGTTAATGGAATCCCGCCCGCGATTTCTAAATACATCGCCTATGACAATTTAACGCCAGCTAACCCTTTTATAGCAGTTACTCAAGATGGTAAGGGGAATGTTGTTTATGACGGTGGTTTTCCTAAGTTTTATAATAGCCGTTTATCCAACAACACAGGCCCTGGATTTGATGGATTATATCCGAGTTTTAAGTTTTTACATAACGCTTTTAATTTTATTGCTAACCCAATAAAGCAGAGAAAGCTCCTGGTCATTAATGACCAGGTTCAAGGTGGTAGCTACCATGCAAAAAGTAGTTTTGGATCAGGGTTCAAAGATTCGTTAGAATATGTGGCTGATGTTGCTGGGTTCTCTATTGTAATTAAAGACCCGAATGACTATGGTGGTATAATAAATGTTCGTCTGGCAGAACTTGAAGAATACGCTGGTCTTGTCGTCATGGGAACTAATTCCTCTAATAACTTTAACATTATCAGCGATGCGTCAGTACAAGACATTGTAACCTTTAGAAGTAATGGTGGTGGTATTGTACTGATTACTGATCACGGCGATGATTTGACGAGTATTGAAGAGGCCAGCCAACCACATTTGGGTTTCTTCACGTTCACTAATCGGATAGCGGTTAACTTTGGCGCATATTTCACAGGGGATTTCAACCGCTCTCCTGTGAATGTCGGTTTCTTGAGACAGAACTACGGCGATCACCCGTTGTACAGTGGGTTATCAGATAATGAAGACATCCTGGCAGGTGGGTCAGAATCTAAAGTCGTAGTAACTGAAGTACAAACCTATGACCCTTCGAATCAACCGACCACAGTCGTCTCGGAAACGGGCGTCAATATCGTTAACTTCCTGATCATTAAAACCGACGGTAGTGTCGATACAGAGCGATACTGTTTTTATATCGGAGATAGTGATTTTCTACAGATAAGTGATGTGGGCGTCAACAAAGATGATAGATTATTCCAAACAATATTCAGTGGTCTTGATTTGACCGTCGTGAATAACCAGGGACAATTAGGAACATTGACAGGTCAAGTCATATTTGAAGGAACCACTGTCGGGTCCATTTCTATTTCGGATAAAGGTGTCATGAATTGGCCCGGAACACCAACAATGAATCAACCCGGCGAATATGCGCTAGAAATCGCAATAACAACGCCGTTTAAATACAATAGCCAACAGACAATACGAAAGATCCAACTACCTGACAATATTACTACGCCCTCAGAACTGTTTTCTTTTATTAAAAATGAAGTGAGCGAATCCAACTCCTTATGGGGGTTCTTGGAACATTTTCCAAGAAAGACTGGAAAAAATATTCCTAGTACGTTGGCTGAACTTTTAACTGATATGAGAATCCTATAATGTCTTTAGTCACTACGTTTGGGCGGTTTGTCAGTAACACAAAAGCGAAAAACAATCGACTCACGCAACTTACTGATTCTTTAAGAGGACCTAAGGGTTATCTTCTCTTTACGACCGAAGATAGCGACTGGGAATTTTAACACATAGAGCAACCCCACTGTTGCTCTATGTCGCCTTGAGGTCAAACATGGATGAGCATACCACCAATTTTGAATAGAGAGACACCCTATGATCAATGAAGCCATTCGTTTTTTGTCATCTGTAAAACAACGTCTAACACTCCCCCTCAATAGTCGTTACCATTTATTAGCATCTGAAGACGGTAAGTTTACGTCAACACTGGCTGCAGCACCCATTGGTTTTGTAACAAGCGATTTTGAGCGAGATGCTCAGTTGGGAACCGACGAAGATTTCTCTGTAGTATTTAATACATGGAGTCGAATCTCACGGGCGCAACCCAACAGTACTGACGCCGATAATCCAAGTGAACTAAATGCGTGGGTGTTTGACGAAGAGCAACAGGTCATTACATGTACGCAAAACACGTCAAGCCTTGTTGGTTTTATATCACCCGAACTCTTTGAAAATTACACCTTCGAGGTTGAGCTATCATCTATCGATGGTGATGACGATTTCATTGGTGTTATTATTGCTTATGCGATTGATCCATCAACAGGTCAAAGCCACATTATCACTGTAATGCGAGGTCTAAACGGCGTTGCACCGATGTGCATCGATTACAACCGTTATAGTTTTAGTTCCAGGGAACTAACCATCGCCAACGTCTATGGCGGGTTACGCTGGCCAACCTACGATGAGCCTGCGACGGGCTCTTATCCAGGTCCTAGCAATGGTGGGGGTGGTTGGGCAGGTCTAACAAAACCTATCAAATTGAGGATCACCAGAAGTGGTGATAACTTTACTGTTGAAACAAGTGATATCGGTGAAGACCAATACTTAGAAAGTGCTAAAACAACCTTCACCCTTAACGACCACCCTGAATTAGCCGTCTTTAAAGGACAACAACGTATCGGATATTGTTGTGCTTCTCAACGACATTCTACATGGAAGACAATCACGAAACCAAGTCTTCGACAACCAGTCATCGATTTGCGCAACTATCGTATCTATCAATGGCAAAACCAAGCATGGACATCATCGTCGAGTAGTTACAGCCAGCTTTTGAGTACGGGTGTTTTGAAAAGAAACACGATGTACTTCAACCCCACAACAGGTCGCTACTACTATACGACAGATTCTACTCTGTTAACCTTATAGGTGGTTTATGAGTACGCAACTCAAATCGATGCTTGACGGCATCTTAACAATCTTTAATCGTGTCCCTACTAACGCAACAGCACTCGTTGCATCGGGAGAAAACGCTAAAGAACTGGAACTGTTGACGTCCATTCCAGTTGCCAATGAGTGGGTATGTGAAACTGATGATGAAGTGGCGGCACTAAGGGATGGAGGACGTAATCGCTTCTTTGACTCACGCGGTCCCTATATACACCTTAGAACGAATGGTACATGGCGCCGGGAACTTTATGTTGGAAATTCCAGTTTCTGTCGACCAGGTACGTTAGTAATGTCCACCGTTAATAACCGATTATATTACCTATCCGCTAATATGGTCATGAATAAAGTCAATCTGAGTACTGAGTCAGTCCCACGTTAATGGTGATAACATGACTTCTATAAAACGTTATACCAATGCCTTGTTAGCCGCTATGCGTCGCGTTAATTCCCGACGTCACAAAGCAATTTTCATAGATGATAGTAATGGTCGCTTCGTTTTCGAACATGATGACATAGTGAGCGATCTTACCGTCGTCGATAACGAAGAAGACCTAGGTTATGCAAAGGCAACACTACAGTCAAATCGTTTTATTTTTGACACATGGCGTAAGATTAGTCGAGGAGTACCTGGAACACCAAGACAGCTCCCTGATGGTAGTATGACACCGACAAAAGAAGAGGTCGGTTTTAGTGATGCAGCAATACCCAGTGAAGCAGCAGGTTTCTACTACGACGCTGATCTCGACATGATTGGGAATACGATAGATACATTTTCAATGGTGGGGTTCGTTTCAAACGATTACTTCACTGATTTCGATTTCGATGTTCAAATCACATCGATCAGTGAATGGCAGAATGACCCTGTTGGGCTAATCATCGGTTATGTTCAAGACGCTGATGGTACATCCCATACCCTTGAAGTTTTTCGGCGATTAACCACACAACCTGTTTTCTCTATTTCCATGGATTACGGAACCATTGGGGAAATAACGACAATTGCAGGAACGAACGACGGACTTGATTACGCCACCGGAGAACCTGCAACCGGTAGCATGACTGTTCCTCCCGATAAGAATCCATGGAGTGTGAATCCTTGGGTAAATGCTCCAGAAGGTATTCGAATACGCGTTGAACGTCGTGGGGACATTTATACAGTAATTGGTAGTAAGTATAACAGCCAAACACTTGTCCAAGAGTCTAAGCTTACGTTGGATTTAAATTCACGTCCTGAACTGGCGCGTTTTAAACAACCGGTACAATACGGGTTCATGTCGCAGAGTCAGGACCTTGTAAATTGGAAAGCCTTACAGCGACCTACAGATTCTGATGTAATTTACGACCTACGTGATAGAACTGAACACCGCTATATTAACAGTCAGTGGGAGTCAACTCCTATTGATATTTCCACAGTTATTAAACGAGGCCGTTTTTATTTCAATCCTGTTAGTCGTAAACTTTTCCATTGCGATGTCTTAGGTACTATCCGTCAGGTAAAAAACGGAACATAGAAGGCGGCATAAATGCCCTCCCCATTGGGGAGGGACTTTTGCTCGTAGGTAGCCTGATGGGATACGTGTCACCTCACGGTGAATGGTTGGCCCCAGCTGGTAGTTAACGGAACTAATCCTCCTACCAACATCGCAGCTGGATCACCTCCTTAGAGCGAAAGACATTAATGTCGATCACCTACGAACTATATCATAGGTGATTTTATGAGCCTTTTAAGCAGAATTAATTAAAATGACAGGAGGAACGTAAAAATGTTCGCAGGTATTAGACGCATTCTTGGAAATGTAAAAGTCACTGAAACGGTCCGTTCGACTTCGACATATCAAATAAACAGCGAAATCACTATTGACGGCATCCCTGCTGATGTCATGATGAAGGACATTTCGAAGATTTGGAAAACATCCCGTATTAATATTAACATGTTTTCTAAAATAGGGAAAAATTCAGTTACGTTTCCAAGTTTCTTTGCGGTTGATATGTGTTACATGATCGACCACATGATTCAGTTTGGTAATCGCAATGTTAGCTCCAGGACATTGAACAAGATCCGTCAAGAGTTAATTGAAAACACTTGGTTAATAACGACACAGCAAGAACCCCAAAGACGTGTCGACTTATCAAAGATAAACAACATGGTCTTCCGGCCGAAGGATTACCAGCAAAAATTCTTCGAAGACTATGACAAACTTACGCAGCAATATCGTCTTCGTGGGTATCTTTTAGCGGCTGCCGCTGGCTCGGGAAAGACCTATTCGTCTCTCACACTGGCTGAAATACTTAATGCTAAACGTATCGTCGTTGTGTGTCCTAAGAATGCATTATATCGTGTTTGGGAAAGTAGTGTACAGTCACTTTATAAGAAACCACCTAGCTATTGGATCTATGATCAGGGTGTAAAATACAAAGGACAACGGATCGCCATTTTCCACTATGAAGCGCTTAAGCAAGCTCTTGATATGGTTAAAGAACTTTCGTCTCCAGACACCCTGGTGATTTTGGATGAATGCCACAACCTAAACGAAGAAACATCTATTCGGACGCAGAATTTCATTCAGCTTTGTCAGCGGCTAGAAGCACGTGACGTATTACCGATGTCAGGAACGCCTATTAAGGCGCTAGGCGGCGAATCTATTCCGCTACTAACACTCATTGACCCTCTCTTTTCCAACGACGCTAAGATGCGTTTTAAGAAGATCTACGGGCGTGATGGTAATCGTGGTATTGATATTTTATCACATCGTATTGGCATTGTGTCTTACAAGGTTGAGAAGAGCCAGTTAGGTCTCGATAAACCGGTGATGAAATCACTCCCTGTTAAGATACCTAATGGAGAACGCTACACGCTCAAAGAAATATCTAAAGAAATGAAAGCGTTTATTGATGAACGTTTTGATTACTACAAAAAACGACGTCCTGAAGACCAACGCTTCTATGACGAATGCCTTAGTCTTTTTGAACAAAAAATAAAGACACCGTCGCAGAGAAACGATTTCAGTGACTATAAACGTTTCGTCAAATTCATTCAACGTGTCAATGGGGATGCACGACAGGCAGGTGAAGAAATTAAATGGGTGAACCGTTACGAGAAAACCCAAATCATTCCATCACTGACAAAGAACATGGTGGAACGTTTCAAAGACGTGAAGTCCGTAATTAAATACGTTAACCTTAAGATACAAGGTGAAGCACTGGGACGTATCTTAGGTCGCAAACGTATTGACTGTCATGTCGAGATGGTTCCTTATATAGACTTTAAGGGGATAACCGAAACTACACCTAAAAAGACCGTGGTGTTTACGTCTTTCGTCGATGCATTAGAAAAGGCAGATAGCCACATTCGAAGTATCGGCCTTAACCCAATTACGGTTTACGGTAAAACCAATAACGAAATGCCCAATAGCATTCGACTATTTGAAAAGAACGAGGATGTCAATCCGCTCTGTGCAACATAC